>Ga0075520_1001307_pt1 | contig 11893 bp, 11 predicted proteins | sample NGEPerB_FD_75100 | JGI IMG/M metagenome (GOLD analysis project Ga0075520, IMG submission 75100) | Arctic peat soil microbial communities from the Barrow Environmental Observatory site, Barrow, Alaska, USA - NGEE PermafrostAB12-B | ecosystem: Environmental > Terrestrial > Soil > Wetlands > Peat ... | reverse complement strand
GTGCCGGCGCATGGACGGTGGCCATCGCACAGACGACGGCCAGGGTGAGTAGGATCTTATTCATTTTAAGGATTCGTTTCGGAGAGAACGGGTTCGATCAAGGGACTTTTCGCTTGCGGTGTGGGAAAACAAATCGACAGATGCGCTTCGTCGGGCTTGCGGGTGAACAGGCTCACCAGCACCGCCGTCAAGGTGGATAGGGGCAAGGCGACAAACAGGGGGTCGACGACCGGCCAGTTGGGCGAGCCGGCCAGGATGCTTCCTTTGACCAGCCCAATAATGGCGCACTCGGGCACTTTGACAAAACTGACCCAGGCCGTTGAAACGATGAACCCCACGAGCATCGAGGCAATCGCGCCGGCCTTGGTAATCTTCCGGCTGTAGAGCCCGCCCACGAAGGCGGGAAGAAAAGTGGAAGCGCACAGGCCAAAGAAGATCGCCGTGGCGCGGGCGATGATGCTGACCACCTGCTCCTTCCTGGCGTAGTAGCCGATGGCGACGGCTGCCACCAACCCCAGCAGGATCGCCGTGCGCACAATATAGATTGTGCGCGCTGAGGTCTGGCCGGCGCGATTTACAAAACATCGTTCGAACACGTCGCGGCCCGCGGCCGTTCCCAGCGTATGAAACTGGCTGGACAGCGTGCTCATTGCCGCGGCCAGCAAGGTCAGCAGAAAGACGAGCCCAAACCATTTGGGCATGGCCGTGCTGATGAACGTCGGGATGATCTGGTCCGAGTTGTTCCGCGCATAGACGATGGAGATGCTGCGGCCCCGGGCCAGCCGGTTCGGACCATACAAAGTGTCCGCGTACGGCTGGTCCCGGTCCAACACCGCCGGAACGACCACCCCTTCCCTCACTACTCCAATTGTATTTGTCTCCTTGGCGACTGAAAGCCATTTGCCGTCCGAATCCATTGTCACCAGCTGGACCTGATTCGTGAGCGCCTTGCCGTCCTTTGCCGTTTCCTTAACGGCATCCATCCACCGTCCGGACGGGTCGCTCTTCATCACCTGCAGCAACACGTGATTTTTCGCGGCGTTCACCACCTTGAGAACGCGGCCTTGGAAAATGGCGCCGTGCCGGGCAAAATAGGCGTTGGAAAGGGCCCCAGTCGTAAATGCCACCCCTGTCATCGCGAGGATGAAAACGCCTCCGACTCCGATGGCGCGGTTCAACTCCCGTTTGCTTTTGACGGTCATGAAGCGCACGACCAATTGCGGCTGTGCCAGCACACCGATTCCGACACCCATCACGATCGTCGAAACAATGATCCACCAAATATTGTACTGGTTGGAACCGAACCCGAATTTCGGCATGGCGGTCCACCCCTGGTGCCCGGTGGCTGCCAGGCTTGAAGGAATGAGGTCTTTGAGTTCGCCCAGCGCCTGGTGTCCGGCAACGACGCCGCCGACTTTGGCATAGGAGTAAATCAGGAGAATGAACATGCCCGCGAACATGATCAGGCCCTGGAGCGCGTCGGTGTACATGACGCCTTTGAGGCCGCCAAAGAACACGTAGGCCGCGACCAGGACGGCGAAGATCAGGAGCGCGGCTTCGTAGGGGATGCCGAAAGCGGTGGTGATAAATTCGGTGCCACCCTTCAATACTGCGGCTCCGTACAGCGGCATGAAGAGAACAATCACCAATCCGGCAAAGACCTGGATGAACCTGCTTTGGAACCTGCGCCCCAGCAATTCCGGGAAGGTGTGCGCGTCCAGGCGATGGCCGATTCGGCGTGTGGGTTCCCCGAGAAAGATGAACGCGATAAAAATTCCGACGAAGATATTGCAGAAGGTGAGCCACAGCAGGCTCATGCCGAACATGCCGGCGACGCCGCCGAAGCCGACGATGGCGCTGGTGGAAATAAAGGTGGCGCCGTAGCTGAGGGACATGACGAACGGATGGGCTTTGCGGCCGGCCAGGAGGTAATCGGACGCGCTTTTGGTGCCGCGGTAACCCAGATAACCGAGGTAACCCGTCACGAAAACGTAAAGCAACACCACGACGATGTCGGCGAAATCAACCTGGGCAAGGTTCATGGCCGTTTTGGGTTAAAGAGTTTTCTCCACCTTGTCCTCTTGTTCGGCCCAGATCCTGTCCACGGGCTCGACCTGTTCCTGTCCCTTGTTCCAGTTGAGAGCTCCGTAAATCACGCACAGGAGGGCGCTCCCGATGCACAGCAGATAAGCCAGGGCCACCCACGGATCATCAATTCCGAGCATATTGAGCCTTTCGACTTGAACGTTTTGTCAGATGGGCGGGGATGGTGAGCGCGTGGCCGACAGATTCCGCCATCTGCATCTTGACTCCGAAGTTAGAATCGCGGAACAATTAGTCCAGCTTTTTGATACTGTATTTACAGAAAGGAATTCTGATAATTCACAGAATGTATGAATCTGATTTTCGGACGAATCGGACTCCCGCCAATTTCCGGTCAATGATTGCCAGATTATGGCTTTTAGGCTGCGCCCGCCTGGAGGCATGCTGACCGGGACAACGGCAATCCACTCATGACATCCCCAACACGAAAGCTCCTCAGCGGCGACGAAGCCATTGCGCTGGCCGCCCTGCACGCAGGAGTCGCCCTGGGCGCGGGTTATCCCGGCACCCCGTCGACAGAAATCCTCGAGCGCTTCTCCGAACTGGGCGGCCGCGGCCAATGGTCGCCCAACGAAAAAGTGGCGCTCGAAGTCGCCCTGGGCGTTGCCTTCTCCGGCGCCCGCGCCATGGCGACGATGAAGCATGTCGGACTCAATGTCGCAGCCGACCCCCTCTTCACCGCCGCCTATACCGGCGTCTCCGGCGGACTGGTGATTGTGTCAGCCGACGATCCGGGCATGGCCTCCAGCCAGAACGAGCAGGATAACCGCCGCTACGCCGTCGCCGCCAGCGTGCCCATGCTCGAGCCGGCTGATTCCCAGGAAGCCTACGATTTTCTGTGGCAGGCATTTGAAATTTCCGAGCGATGGAAAATACCGGTGATCCTGCGCGTGACGACCCGCGTTTGCCACAGCTACACGCTGGTCAACCCGCGAGGCCCCAACGGCGCGGCCAAGCCTGCCCATTTCGAACGCGACATCCCCGGACGCGTCATGATCCCCGCTTACGCCCGTCCTGCCCATCGCCGGTTGCGCGAGAAAATGGCCGAGATCCAGAAGTGGAACGAGACCAGCCCATTGAATTACTCAGTCCCGGGCAATCGATCCGTCGGCATCATCGCTTCAGGGATATCTTTCATGCACGCCCGTGAAGCCGCTCCTGCCGCCAGCGTTCTGAAGCTGAGCGTCACGTATCCGCTGCCCATGGAAAAGATCGCCGCATTTGCAAAAACGGTCGACCGCTGCGTCGTCATCGAAGAAGGCGATCCTTACCTGTTCGAAGCCATCCGGGCCGCGGGCATCGAGGTCGAAGGCAAAGCGGAGATGTACCGCTTTGGAGAACTGGACGTCCCCCGCGTGCGCCGCATCTTGAAAAATGATCTGAGTCCCGAGCCTGCAAAAGCGCCGGGCAAGCCGCCTCAGTTGTGCGAGGGCTGCCAGTACCGCCTGGTGTTTGAGACCTTGCGCGCGCGCGATTGCATCGTGGCCGGCGACATCGGTTGCTACACACTGGGCGTGTTGCCGCCTTTCGAAGCCATGGATTCCTGCGTTTGCATGGGAGCAAGCCTGGGCATTGGACTTGGCCTGCGGCATGTCCTACCCCGGAACGAGGCGCGGCGCGTCGTGAGTGTCATCGGCGACAGCACGTTCATCCATAGCGGCATCAGCGGGCTTGTGGAGATGGTTTACAATCCGCCTCCGGACGGTCACGTGTTGATCATTCTCGACAATTCCACAACGGCGATGACCGGGCACCAGGAGCACCCGGGCACCGGGCGCGCGCTCAACCATGAACCCGCCAACAAGATCGTGCTCGAAGACCTGGCGCGTGCGGTGGGGGTTAAACGCGTGCACATCATCGAACCCCGGGCGGGGTCCACTGATTTTGCGCGCGTGCTGGACGAGTGCCTGGCCAGCGGAGAACTGTCGGTGATCATTGCCCGCCGGCCGTGCCTGCTCATCGTCAAGCGGCTGCGCGAATTTGAACGGTGCGACTGCGAAAGAAAGGAAGGCCATGTCCAGCAATCTCACTAACGTCGTCATCGCCGGCATCGGCGGCCAGGGGGTCCTCAAAGCCTCGGATATCCTGGCCGATGTCGCGGTCCGGGCGGGTCTGGACGTCAAGAAGAGCGAGATCAAAGGCATGAGCCAGCGGGGCGGTTCGGTCAGCAGTGACGTGCGGTTCGGCCAGGCTGTTCTCAGCCCGATGGTGTCCCCTGGAGAGGCGGATTTCCTCCTGGTGCTGGATTCCACGCAAGTGGAAACGAATCTGGGCGTTCTGAAGCCCGGGGGAACATTAATCAAGCCCGACGCGGTGGATCCGGCGAAATTGCCGAACAGGAAAAGTCTTAACGTGGCCCTGCTTGGGGCTTTGAGCGCGCATCTGCCGCTGCCGGAAAAGGAATGGATCGAGTCCCTCCGCGAAGCGTTCGCTCCCGAATTCTTTGAGCCGAACCGGCAAGCCTTCCTGGTCGGGAGGCAAGGGGTGCGAGGTGACCTATGAGTAAGAACCACTCCATGCCGCCGCTTCATCCTGAGAGCGCGGTGGATTTTCTGCCGGTGGCGCAACTGCGCGACATTCAATTCGCGCGGCTGCAGTTCATCGTTCAACGCTCCTATGATCACGTGGCGCTGTTCCGCAAGCGCATGGAGGAACGCAAACTCAAACCTTCCGACCTGCACACGGTCGAGGACATCGTCAAGCTGCCGTTCACCGTAAAGACTGATTTGCGCGACTCGTATCCGTACGGCATGGCCGCCAGCCCGCTCCAGGAAATCGTCCGGTTCCACGCGTCCAGCGGCACGACCGGCAAGCCCATTGTGGTCGCCTATACCAAGGAGGATCTCAATGACTGGACGCGAGCAATGGTCCGCAGCTTTGCCGCCTGCGGCGTTCACAGCGGCGACATCGTCCAGAATGCATATGGCTACGGCCTGTTCACGGGCGGGCTGGGCGCCCATTACGGGGCCGAAGCATTGGGCGCCAGCGTCATCCCCATTTCCGGAGGCAACACCGACCGTCAGCTCATGATCCTCAAGGATTTCGGAGTGACTGTCATCTGCTGCACACCCAGCTACTTTCTACACCTGATGGACCGCGCCGCCGAGCTGGGGATTGACCTCAAAGAGTTGCCTCTGCGAATCGGCGTGTTCGGCGCCGAACCATGGACCGAAAACATGCGGGAACGCATCCAGACCGGCAGCGGCATCCGAGCCTACGATATCTACGGCCTCTCGGAAATCGTCGGCCCCGGCGTCGCCATGGAATGCACGCACCAGGCCGGCCCCCACATCTTTGAGGACATGTTCTACCCGGAGGTCATCGATCCCAAAACAATGGAACCCCTTCCCGACGGGACGGAGGGCGAACTGGTGTTGACCACTCTCTGCAAACGCGCCATGCCGATGATCCGGTATCGGACGCGCGACATAACCGCCATTGAATCCGCCAAATGCGCCTGCGGCCGCACCCTGCGCCGGATTTGCCGCATTGGCAGGCGCAGCGATGACATGTTGATCATCCGCGGCATCAACCTGTTCCCCTCGCAAATCGAAGCGGCGCTGCTCAGGGTTGAAGGGACGCTGCCGCATTATCAAATCGTCATCGATCGCCAGAAGGATCTGGACACGCTGGAAGTCCAGGTGGAAGTGACGACAGAAGCGCTGAGCGACACGGTCGGAGGTCTCGAGCAATTCAAATCGCGCCTGGCCCATTCCATCGAGAGCATCACCGGGCTGCACCCGGCGCTGAAGCTGGTGGCGCCACGGACGCTTCAACGCAGCGAGGGCAAAGCCAAGCGCGTGATTGACAAGCGCCTTTTGTGATCGGGCGCTTTACTGCATCGAAAGGCCAGTTATGAAATGGAAACAACTTTCTGTCTTCCTGGAGAACAAACCGGGCGCGCTTAACGAACCCTGCCGGCTTCTCGCCAAGGCCGGCATCAACGTGCAAACCTTCTCGCTCGCCGACACGCGTGAATTTGGCATTTTGCGATTGGTGGTGGGGGAGTCCGATCGAGCCCGGCGGCTCCTTCAGCGCAATGGTTTCGCCGTCAAGGTCACCAAGGTGGTGGTCATCGAAGTTCCGGATCGGCCCGGCGCCCTGGCAGGAATTCTCGACGCCATCGAAGGAACCCAGGTGAGTGTGAAATACGCGTATGGTTTCACCGTCAAGCCGGGGGACAAAGGCGTGCTCGTCTTTTCGTTTGACGAACCCGACAGCGCCACCAGGGTCCTTTTGAAAAAAGGTTTTAAAGTGCTTTGAGCTTGCTCAAGCCGCCGCCGTTTGAGAATCAACTCCTGCGCAGGAGAACAATGGAGAACATCAAGTCCTACTTTAAAGGCGATCAATTCGCGAACCGTTGCGGGATCGAGTTGCTGTCCATATCCACCGGTCATGCCACGGCCAAAATGCCGGTGCATCCGCACCACTTGAACAGCTACAAGACGGTCCAGGGCGGGGCCATTTTTACCCTGGCCGATTACACCTTCGCCGCAGCAGCCAATTCCCATGGAACCGTCGCGGTTGCCATCAATGCCAGCATCACCTTCATGAAAGCCGCCCAGTCCGGAACGCTCTGGGCCGAAGCCAAGGAAATTTCCAAGAACTTCAAGATCGGCACCTATTCAGTGGAAATCAAAGACGATGATGGCGACCTGGTCGCACAATTCCAGGGACTAGCCTATCGCAAACAGGAAAAACTGCCCTAGGAATCCATCCTCAAACGGAAACCCTCACCCCGGCCCTCTCCCATCCGATGGGAGAGGGAGAACGGGTTGACGCGTTGGTTGCAAACCATGGCGTAATTCAACTCAAATCGTACGCTACTATTCCCTCTCCCGTCGGACGGGAGAGGGTCAGGGTGAGGGCGGGTGAGGGTCGGCTTCTCAGAATTCCTTGAAATCATCTTCCATCGGGATGTCGCTTCCCTTGCGGCCCCGGGTTGATGTGAATGGAGCGTTTGCGCGATTGTGGAGATTTGGCTTGCCGGCATGGGTCAAGGCGGACGCCCGGTGTTGCGCAGCGGCAGACATCTGCCTCCCGATGTGGCCGGGCTTCGCTGGATTGGCCACGAAGGTCAAGGACCGGGCTGACTGTTGGCTGCCTACCAACCGCAGCAATTCCGCAACGGCCACTTTGAGCGACTCGGCTTCGGCGTTGAGTTCCTCGGCCGCGCTGGCGCTCTCTTCGGCGCTTGCCGCGTTGGCCTGGGTGACCTTGTCCATCTGCGCCACCGCGATATTCACCTGCGTGATCCCCTCAGACTGATCCTTGGAGGCGCTGGCGACTTCGGCGGCCAGGACATCGACCTCGTGAACTTTGGCCAGGATGTCGTCCAGGCTCTTGGAAACTTTGTTGCTGATCTGGACGCCCTGGGAGGTTTTGAGGACCGCATTCTCGATTTTAGCGGAGGTCTCTCTGGCCGCCTGGGCTGCGCGTTGCGCCAGGTTGCGCACTTCATCGGCAACCACGGCAAATCCCATCCCGGCTTCGCCGGCCCGGGCGGCTTCCACCGCGGCATTCAGGGCCAGGATGTTTGTTTGGAAGGCGATCTCATCGATGGTCTTGATTATTTTGGCGATATCATCGGCGCTGGTTTTGATTTCGCTCATGGCCAGGGCCATGGCCCGCATATCGGCGGCGCCCATGTCGGCGGCGGCGCGGGCCTCCCGAGCCAATTCGTTGACTTTGGCGGAATGTTCGGCATTGCGGTGGGTCATGCTGGACATTTCCTCAAGCGAGGAACTGGTTTCCTGGAGGGAAGCGGCTTGCTCGCTGGAGCCCGCGGCCAGAAACTGGCTGCCATACGAGACCTGCGCGGCGGCCGACGCTATGTGGCCGGATCCCTCACTCAATGTGGTCGAAACGCCCGTCAAAACACGCGTGGCGCCGCGGATGATGAAGAAGGAGATGCTAATGCCGAACAATAATGCCACAGCCATGCTGATCCAGATGCCCGTGATCGCGCCGCCAATGGCTTCCTTGATGGCGCTGGCGCAGAGATCGCCGCTCGTTCGATTGTAGACAGCCTCCGCTTGTATTGCGGCGGTGAGTTTGTCGTACGCAGGTTTGAGCTGCAACTTGGCCTGCTCGAATGCTTCCTTGCTCTTCTGCTCGCGGCTGAGCTTGAGCACCTCCTCGCGCGCCTGGCGATACACCGGGAAGGACGCTTTAAGCCGTTCAAAAAGCTCCCGGTCCTTTGTCCGGGTGAGAGTTTTTTCATAATCACTGATCACCCGCTCATTCCCCTGCACCAGCGAAACCAGTTCGGCATCGTAAAGGGCCTTCTCGTCCTTGCCCTCGCTCGCGATGTGTTTGAACGTGATGACCTGCGACTGGCGCACGTTGGATTCCAGCCGGCCGATCGTGTACAGGCGCGGCAGAGCATCGCTGATGATGGCATCCGAGTAGGTGCGGATGGCGGTGACGTGGATATAGGAATAGAAGCAAAGCGCCAGCGTAATGCAGATGAGGGTGGCAAACCCGAGGATGATGCGTTTGCCAATGGTCCAGTTTTTCATAAAGTTCTCAAGAGAGGCGGAACTGTTTGGGCAGCCAGGATGTAATCAATATCGAGCAGTGTCTTTACGGCATTCCTGACTTTGGCTACGGCGAGGATGCAAGCCGTGTCCAGGGCGGAGCCGAAGTCGGGCGTTTCTTCGATGTCTCCAGCGGCTAATTGGCAGACTTCTTCCACGGCATCCACGGCCAAACCCAGGTGGATGGGGCGGTTTTCGGGGCCGGGGACCTGGACGATGACCAGACACGCGTGTTCGGTGGAGGCGGCGTGCTCCAATCCAAGCTTGGCGCACAAATCGATGATGGGGATAATTTTCCCGCGCAGGTTGATCACGCCTTTCACATAGGCCGGCATCCGGGGCACTGGAGTAATCGCGGTCATGCGAATGATCTCAAGTACTTTGAGGACAGGAATTCCATAGGATTCCCGGTTCAGGAGAAACGCAAGGTATTTGCCTGCCAGGCTGGTTTTGCCGGGAGTCGCTTCAATCCTGGTCATACAATGGCGTTGTCATCAAATCGGGCATTCTCAGCCTGCTTATCGGCAACATGAGCGGATTGCTTAGCAAAATTAAGCGGTCCCTGCCCTGTCGCAGTGCGCCGACGCACGTTCAGCCTCGGCACCCACTCGCATCATAATAGTCGATGCGCGACGGCATTTTATCGATTTTGGTCCGTGCCAATCGCCTGACACCATCGCTCGCATGAATTCGACACATGTTTCCAATCTATGGTCGCGGATCCTGATTGTCGTGGGCGGCATGGCAATGCTTGTTGGCGCGGTCGATCCGATGGAGGGATCACTGATAATATTACCAGGCAGCGCAGTCGTTGCGCTTGGGGCGTTCTTGAGCCAGAGGGAAAAAGGATTTGCCAAATATTGGTTCTTGATCGTGGCGCTGATCGCACTTGGCGTCGGGGCCATGTTCGGCCTCACGGCCTGGGGTGGAGTGGGTGGAAACAGCGGGCATTCCATGTGGTGGGAACTGCTGTGTTTGCCTTATCCAATCGGCTGGGTGCTGGGCATGGCAAACCTCGTTTGCCTGGCAGGCCGGAATATTCGCCGGCTCTGCTCCTCCCGATCCGCCGCTGCAATCGGAAAGTGACGCCAACGCGCTCCCTGCTTGGTAGGGCCGCGCTGCGCGCGGCCTGCTCGCCCGTTCGGTAGGGCCGCGCTGCGCGCGGCCTCCCTTCCCACCTCCAATGCAGCCAGCACTTTTCTGACCTGGGCGAAAATGCGAAGCGGATTAAAGACTGAGCGGCTAAGTCAATAGGGCGTGCGCGAATCCTGCAGATATTGGACGTGGCCATCGAGGTAAAGCCGGTTGCGCCCACCAGCATGAATCGTCCGTCCGCGCAGCTCAGGAGGAGTCGTTGGCACCGTTGAAGGAAAGTAAGCATCCACCGCCAGTTCAACATCGCTCGGTCCATCGATGGGTCCAACCGTGGCATCATTGGCGACCTTCAAATCATTCACGGCCTGGACGATATTCTTTGTCCAGAAATCCTCCAGCATCGTTGGATCAGAAAGATCGTTGGTTCGGTCGAATCGCCACATCCAGTATCGTGTGGCGGGCCCGGCCGGGTCCGCGGTGAACAGTTGGACCACTTGAACCGCGTTGCCCACCGCCGAATGGAGGGCCGCAGGGCAGGACCAGAGACGGTCGGTGGTGCCGGATTTTTTCAGGGCAACAGCCGCCCAACCGGCGCGCGGGTCCGATGGAGGCCATGTTGTCCAGGGATGATAACCTCCGGGCAAACTGCCCTTGAGATTGCGGCAATCGGGAATGATGCCCTCGTTCTCATCGACATACATCGAAAACGCGATGCCGATCTGCCTGAGGTTGGATGTGCAATCGGTTCGCTGTGCGATTTTTTTGGCGCGGCTGAGGGCCGGCAGCAGGAGTCCGGCGAGGATTGCGATGATCGCGATGACGACCAGCAGTTCAATCAACGTGAAGGCATGACGCAAACCGGCAGCCTGCGAAACGCCCGGCTGAAGGCCTGCGTTGCGGCACGACGCAACATTTCCTGACTGGTCTTTCCTGGTGATGATGCATCTTATAGCACATCCTTTGCATGCAAGCAACAAAGCAGGATTGTCGGCGAGTTTTTTGTTCCTGATCTCTACAAATATACCGCGCCTACGGCGCTTGATCCGAAACGCCGTAGGCGTGACATCTTTGTAGAATCCGGAAAATACGATAATCCAGCTCCGTCAGGAGCGGCATCTTGCTTCAATATATGTCAATACCATGGACCGACCCGAATGGCCCTTATGAAGAACCAGTCCTGGGATGACGAATACCATGCTTTTGCTTTTTTGTTCTGTGCTCATAAATGTGATGTGGTTTGTAACCGTCCAACTACTGTGCGACCCCGTTGGTTGTTTTGGGCAGAAACATCTTCATTGCGCTGGCTTGCATATCAATCATGTCCAACTGCTTTTGTTCGTAGATTTTTAATTGCTCCGGTGTCAGGATGCCATCGAGGGCTTTTAACTTGTCTTCCAAGGCTTGCTTTTGTGTTTCCATTTGCAAACTGACGAAATCCGTAAAATTACCACTGGCGCGAGCTTTGGCTATAGCTTCCTGATTTTGAGAGGCGGAGGCTTGGTTCAAAGCCAGTTGATAAAGCGCAGCACGAGCTTTGTCCTGCTGTTCTTGCGAAAGATCTGTTTCACCGGTCAACATAGTCAAATCCACCTGAACAATATTATTGGCGGTGGCAATGTTTTCAGCCTGCTTGAAATCGGGATAGTTTGCCAGTTGGTCGGGGGTGAGCAGCGCCTTGATTGCCGCTTCCTCATTCACGCTTTGATCCTCCACCGGTGTTTGTTTGCCCAACATCGCATTCAAAACCTGTTGGGAGGCAATCTCAATGTTTTTGCCCATGATGTCGCTGATGGCCTGAGATTGGTCATCGGTCAGATGCAGTTTGTCCTTCATGCGCTCAAGCTTGGCGAGGGCTGCCTTCTTTTTGAATTTTTCGGACATGGTTATTCCTTGCGCCATGGCATTGGTAAAATATGCAGGCATGGACCCACTTTGCTCGGCGGCACTCTTTTGTCGTTTCGCCAATTCCTGCAAAGCTGTTTGCGTCTGTCCGCTTTGACCGCGAAGTTTAAGCAACTCTAAATTATTTGCCTTATTTTTTGCCAACTCCTCGGACAGGCTTGCAAGCCGGTTCGACATGGCATCACGTTCCTTTTGCAACTGCTGGACTTGTTCGGCCAGCGGTGCTTGCTGTTGCTGGAGCGTGCGCGCTTCGG
>Ga0075520_1001306_pt1 | contig 11903 bp, 9 predicted proteins | sample NGEPerB_FD_75100 | JGI IMG/M metagenome (GOLD analysis project Ga0075520, IMG submission 75100) | Arctic peat soil microbial communities from the Barrow Environmental Observatory site, Barrow, Alaska, USA - NGEE PermafrostAB12-B | ecosystem: Environmental > Terrestrial > Soil > Wetlands > Peat ... | reverse complement strand
CGGCGATGACGAGATTGACCTGCCATCCGGCACGACGATGACCCTGGAAGCTGTCAGAGATGCGCTGTCGGACCAGGGGCGGGTGGGGATCTTCGTTCGAGGCGGACAAAGGGGCGTCCTCACAGGGGAGTCCGAACGCGAAGCCGCTGGCCGAAATGACTTAAGAAGACTCAGCGCATCTCAGAATCTTGACGTCGACGACTTCAAGGCGCTGTGCCACCAGTTGTGGGGTAGGTCATTCTGGCTCGAAAGGGAGAGACGGCTCGGCGACGTCGCGGGCCTAAGTAGGCGCAGCGCCCAGACCAAGCGAGGGCACGTGACGCGGGCGATGCTCGCCGACATCTCTCACTACCTGGGCGAAGACCAGACCAGCAAGCCATGAGCGCGCCGGCGGCTTGCCCCTGGTGCGAGCTGGGTCCAACTTCGAAGCGGACACAGGCGCGTGGAACATGGCGCGGCTGGGTCGAGCGCGTGCCACAGCCCACACACGAGATGCCGACATTCACCCAGGACGATGTGCGCAAGCTGCTCAAGGCCGCAGGAGGACAGGCCTGAGAAGGCGTGGCGTCTGGCACTGAGGGGCCTGGGCCGTGGTGAGGTCTGCGCGCTCGCGGTCGACGACGTCGACCGCGAAGCCGGCGAGCTGAGTATTCGCGACACCGCGATCCTGGTCGACCCCCGGACGCAGGAGTCGACCCCTCAGACAGCCAGGGGCAACCGGGCGCTACCTCTGCCCGACTCCCTGGTGCGGGTGCTCAAGCGGGCACGCAGGCGACCGGCAGCCGATCGGCTGCTCTTTGGGTGTCGACTACTTCGAGGGCGGCGACGTGGTCGCTGACCTGGGCGGCTGCCCGAGGCACCGTTAGAGTGTGGGGCTCGCCTGGACTCGACTGCTTGATCGAGCTGGTGTGCGCAAGCTACACCTGCATGACGCCCCCCTTACGTGCGGGACCCTCATGCATCTGAGTAGCGTTCCGGTGGCCGTAATCGCCGCTTGTCTGGGTCACACCGACGCGGCCTTCACGATGCGAACCTACGTTCAGCGCCACGACGATGCGCTCCGTTCTGCGGCCGCCCGTGCAGGACGTCGTGACAGCTGTTGACATCTGGGCCGTGCGAACGGGTGCCACGGCCAATGCATAGGCGCCGCAGCCGTGCTCAAGTGGCTCCCCGGGAAGGAATCGAACCTTCGTCGCTACTCCTGATTCAAAGTCAGGCGGGCCCTGCCAGCAGACCAACCGGGGAACGACCCGCCTGCGCGGGGCTCTGGCAAGAGTAGTGGACCCTGAAGGCTGCCAGGCAATCGCTGCAGAAGCCTAACAACCTACGGGCGCGAAGGTTACGCTTGCGTAAGTTTCGCGACACCGAAGGGCACCATCCATGACGACCTCCGTCTGCGCCACCCACGCCGACACTGTCAATCCCCAGGCTGAGGACACCTCGATCCTGGGCGACTCGACGTCGGTCCGGGACGCCGGGGGGATGCCCCAGTTCGAGCGCAAGGGCAAGCTCGAGCAGGGCGCCTTGTTCGTCTTCATCGCCATACCGTTCCTGGCGATTCTGGCAGCGATCCCCGTTGCCTGGAACCGGGGCCTGGGCTGGCACGACATGGTGATCGCAACGGTCATGTACGCCGTGGCAGGCCACGGGATCACGGTGGGCTTCCACCGCCTCTTCACCCACGGGTCGTTCAAGGCCAACCGCTGGCTTCGAATCGCGTTGGCCGTGGCCGGGTCGCCCGCGATCGAGGGACCGGTCATCCGCTGGGTGGCAGATCACCGCCGCCACCATGCGTTCTCGGACCGCCAGGGCGACCCCCATTCGCCCTGGCGATACGGCGAGACGGTCCCCGCGCTGATCAGGGGCCTGTGGTGGGCGCACATCGGCTGGCTCTTCGACGTGGAACAGACTTCGCGCGCCAAGTACGCGCCGGACCTGATGGCGGACAAGGACATGCGGCGTGTCCACGGCGCGTTCCCCGCATTGATTGCTGTCTCTGTTCTGACCCCGGCTGTCATCGGAGGCCTGTGGTCGATGTCCTGGCAGGGAGCCGCAACGGCCTTCTTCTGGGGGTCGCTGGTCCGCATCGGCCTGCTCCACCACGTCACCTGGTCAATCAACTCGATCTGTCACGCCATCGGTGAACGCCCGTTCGCCAGCCGTGACAAGTCAGCCAACGTCTGGTGGCTGGCGGTTCTGTCAATGGGTGAGTCCTGGCACAACCTGCACCACGCCGACCCGACCTGCGCCCGGCACGGTGTTGACCGCCGCCAGCTCGACAGCACGGCCCGCACCATTTGGGTCTTCGAGAGGCTGGGCTGGGCCTCGGACGTGCGGTGGCCACGTCCCGAGCGCCTTGACGGCAAGCGGCGCCCGTGAACCGGCGAAGGCAGGAAAGTCTGCGTTCGGACATGATGGCGTGGTGACCCAAGCACACGAGATGCCCGCGGCGACGACTTCCCGCGCCCGGATGACCGGCAAGCAACGGCGTGAGCAACTGCTTGAGGTCGGCAGAAAGCTGTTTGCGGACAAGGGTTTTGAGGCAACAACAGTCGAGGAGATCGCCGCCAAGGCCGGGGTCTCCAAGCCCGTCGTCTACGAACACTTCGGGGGCAAGGAGGGTCTGTATGCCGTGGTCGTCGACCGCGAGATCCGCGCACTGCTCGACGGGATCACCGGGGCGCTCACCTCCAACGGCCACGCCCGCCGGCTCCTGGAGCAAGCCGCGCTGGCCTTGCTGGACTACGTCGAGAACTCGACGGACGGCTTTCGGATCCTGGTGCGCGACTCGCCGGCCGGTCAAGCCACAGGTTCGTTCGCCAGCCTGCTCAGTGACGTGGCAAGTCAGGTGGAGTACATCCTTGCCGCTGAGTTCAAGCGGCAGAAGCTGGACCCCAAGACCGCGCCGATCTACGCCCAGATGCTTGTCGGCATGGTCGCACTGACCGGCCAGTGGTGGATGGACTCGCGCAAGTTCAAGAAGACGGACGTGGCCGCACACCTGGTCAACCTCGCCTGGAACGGCCTGGGCGGGATGGAAGCAAAACCCATCCTGCGCACCATCAGGAAGTAGCCCCCTGCGGCGGGCGACCCCTCCAGGCGCCGGCAGACGCCGGTGCTGCTCACCTTCTCGCACTCTTGGTGGTACTGCCCGAGGCTGCCGAACCGGGGTTGGCGTGATGACGCAGGTGTCTGCATCCGAACAGGACCGCGGAGTCTGGCAGGTGCCCAGAGCCGCGAACGGCGACACACGAACGACCGGACCGGACCCGTGACCGCGCAGGAGTGCGGCAGCGTTTGGAGGTCGCCCCGTCGACACCCCATGTCGACGACGATGCTCATCGGGACATCGACAGGACCAGTGGCCGGGCCAGGGCCCTGCGAATCAGGCAATTCAGCTCGTGGTGCCCACCTGCGACCGGCTCAGACCAGGTCACCACTGAGCACGGCTGCACCACTTCAGCGGCCGCGCCCAGCTCAGGGACGGGATGCCACGGCATGCCGACCTTGCCCACGAGCACATCCAGCCGAACGCCGGGACATCCGCCACCCATGTTGAGCCGGGAACCACGCGGGCAGTCCCCTCACCAGGGCACCGCGGCCGGCTGCGGGCTGCGGGCGTGGGCCAGCCGGCTCAGGCCATCTCAGCCACGTGATGTCCAGCCTCGCCCCGGTTCCGGGACACCGTCTGCGTCTGCGCCTGCCGCCGCGTCATGCTGGCCGCAGTCGTCAGCCATTTCTCCTGTGGGCCACCGCGAAGATCCGCCGCAGGGCGAAGACCGTGCCGAAGGGGTGTCGGGGGTATGCCGCCAACAGCGCCTTGCCATATGCCGCGACAAAGTCGGCACGCTGCGCCTGGTCCCGGAGCACCTCGAACACCGGCAGCAGGGCGGTGCCCTTGGTCCACTCGAGCACCGGCTCGCCCTGGAATGCGCCCGGGTCGAAGACGTGCTGGTAGGTGGTCTCCCAGGCGTCGACGTCGCAGCCAAGACCGGCCAGCAAGAAGAAGTACGCCGCGGGCTCACTGACTGCCTCACCTCGGCCCAGGCGCGGAAGAAGATCGGCGGCGCGAGGAGACTTCGCGGCCACCTCGCGCAGCAGGGTGTGCGACGGCGCGTTGAAGTTGCCGGGTACCTGCATCGCGAACCACCCACCCGGTGCAAGTGCCGCGATCCAGCCAGGGATCAGCCGCACGTGGGAGGGCACCCATTGCAGCAACGAGTTGGCGATGATGACATCTGTCGGTGCTCCTAGCTGCGCGGGGTCCCAGGACTCGACGTCGCAGTGCACCCACTCGACCCGCTGGAGGGGGTCATTGCGTCGGGCCTGACCGAGCATCTCAGCGGAGTAGTCGACTCCGATGATCCGCGCGTTCGGCCACCGCAGCGCCAGCGCAAGAGTGTGCGCACCGGACCCACAACCGAGGTCCACCACGATCTGCGGGCTGCTGGCACCCAACCTGGAAGTCAGCTCCGCAAACGGGCGCTGCCGGTAGTGGCTGAACTTGTCGTACTGCTCGGGACTCCACGTCTCTGCCACGGTTGCTGCCTTCCCAAAATCTCTTGATATCAAGATACCTACTGCTAGGCTTTCCTCATGCCCGCCGCGCCCACTGATGAGGTCGACCGTATCGTCGAAGCGTGGCGGCGCGAACGACCCGACCTCGACGTCGCGCCGCTGACCATCCTCTCGCGGGTCCTGCGCCTGGCCCGCCACCTCGACCTCGCCCGCGGATCGGCCTTCGCCGAGCACGATCTGGAGGGCTGGGGGTTCGACGTCCTGTCAGCGCTCAGACGAGAGGGCGCGCCGTACGAGCTCTCCCCGGGACAGCTCGTCTCGGAGACGCTGGTGACCAGCGGGACCATGACCAACCGGGTCGACCGGCTCGCTGCTCGCGGCCTGGTCAGCCGGGGCCCCGACCCCAGCGACCGGCGCGGTGTGAAGGTGAGGCTGACCACCGTGGGCCGTGCGGTTGTCGATGCCGCCATGGCCGACCTGCTTGACCGCGAGCGCATCCTGCTCAATCAGCTGCCACCGGCCGAGCGTGAACACCTCTGCGAGCTCCTGCGCCAGCTGCTGTCGCCATTCGAGCCCTGATCCGGTCCGGGTCTGGTGCGGTCCGGATCTGAGGCACGGTTCAGCCGACGATCTCGGCGACCGAAAGCCATTCCAGCTCGAGGGTCTCACGTTCGTCCACGATGGCCCGCAGGGCGGTGTTGAGCGCCAGAACCGCGGTGTGGTCGGCCGCCTTGGCGGCCATCTCGACGTGAAGCCTGTCCTCCTGGGCGGAGAGCTTGGACAGCCGGCGGTCGATCCGGTTCATGTTCTTCTTGGCCTCACGTAGCTCGGCGGCCGTCTGCCGCGGCGCCGCAGGCCCAGAGCCGTTATCGGCAGAGGTGCGGGTCCCCACAGCGTTGCCCCGGGAGCCGGCAGGCGCCCCTGAGGCGGCCGCAGACCTGCGGGCCGCTTGACGCAGGTCGAGATACTGCTCGACTCCGCCGGGCAGGTCCCGAACGGCCCCGTCGCCCAGCAGCGCCACCTGCCGGTCACACATGCGCTCCAGCAGGTAGCGGTCGTGGGAGACAACCAGCAAGGTCCCCGCCCAGCCGTCAAGAACATCCTCCATGGAGGTCAGCGTCTCGATGTCGAGGTCGTTGGTCGGCTCGTCCAGGATCAACACATTCGGCTCGGCCATGAGCAGCCGCAGAAACTGCAACCGGCGTCGCTCGCCACCGGAAAGATCGCGCACGCGGGTCTGTTGACGCCCGCCGCTGAAACCCAGGCGCTTGGCAAGCTGGCTGGCGCTGACCTCCTTGTCACCCAGCCGGGTGTACGCCTTGACGTCCTCGATGGCCCCGATGACGCGCCAGTCGGCGAACTTCTCGAGCTCGCGGACCTCCTGGGTGAGGTAGGCCATCGACACCGTCTTGCCGACCTTGCGCTTGCCCGCAGACAGCGCAATATCCCCGAAGATCGCCCGCATCAGGGTGGACTTGCCTGAACCGTTCACACCGACGATGCCAATGCGATCGCCCGGTGCCAGGCGCCAGGTCACCCGGTCAAGCAGGCGCCGCTGGCCAAAGGTGACGCTGGCGTCGATGAGGTCGACCACGTCCTTGCCAAGCCGGGTCGTGGCAAAGCGCACCAACGACACATCGTCACGGGGGGCCGGCTCGTCGGCAATCAGGTCGTTGGCCGCATCGATGCGGAACTTCGGCTTGGTCGACCGTGCGGGCGGACCTCGGCGCAGCCAGGCCAGCTCCTTGCGCAGCAGGTTGCTGCGACGCTCCTGCGTGACTGCTGACACCCGGTCGCGCTCGGCCTTGGCCAGCACGAACGCCGCGTACCCGCCGTCGTAGGAGTTCACCCCGCCGTCGACGACCTCCCAGGTGGTGGTGGCCACGGCGTCCAGGAACCAGCGGTCGTGGGTGACCACCACGACGGCAGTGCCGGGACGGGTGCGCCTGGTGGCGAGGTGGTCGGCCAGCCACGCCACGCCTTCGACGTCGAGGTGGTTGGTCGGCTCGTCCAGGAGCAGCAGGTCGTGATCGGCGGCCAACAGACCAGCCAACGCCAGCCGACGACGCTCACCCCCGGACAGCGGGCCCACGACTGCCTCCAGCCCGCCCACGTCCGGTGCGTCGATGCCACCGAGCAGGCCGTCCAGGATGTCGCGGATGCGTGGATCGCCGGCCCAGACGTGCTCGGGCAGGTCCCCCAGTACGGCTCTGCGCACGGACGCTGCAGGGTCTAGCGTGTCGACCTGGGTCAGCATGGCGACGCTCAGAGCCCCGGACGAGGTGACGCGCCCCTCGTCCACCGGCTGCAGGCCGGCAAGGACCCGCAAGAGGGTCGACTTGCCACCGCCGTTGCGTCCCACGACACCAACCCGGGTGCCACTGCTGACACCGACAGAGACGCCGTCAAGTATCTGAGTGGTGCCGAGCGCCAGGCACGCGCGCTCGACGGAGACGAGATTGGCCATCGTGTTCAGCTGCTCCTGGGTCCCGTGGGGCCGGTGTGCCCTGCTGGCCCGAATGAGCCGCGGGGGCCGGATGCCGCCGTGAGGATGTGGGCTCCACGGACGGGGCCGACCGCGCGCTTGACGCCTGCAGCCACACCCGACGCGGTCAGGGCAACGGCCAGGTCCAGACTGCGCTCGGTGTCGGCGACCAGGAAGGCAACCGTCGGCCCGGACCCGGAGACGATGCCGCCCAGCGCGCCATTGTCCATACCCGTGCGCAGCACGTCCTCAAGCTGAGGCTGCAGCGACAGGGCGGCTGGCTGCAGGTCGTTGCTCAGCGCGCGCCCCAGGGACGGGGCGTCGCCCGAGCGCAGCGCGGTCATCATCGACTCGGACGGTGTCGGCTCGGGCACCCGAACGCTGGAGCGCAGCCGGTCGCATTCGGCGTAGACCGCAGGAGTCGACAGTCCCACGTCGCTGAGGGCGAACACCCACGTGTATCTGCCTCGCCCGAGCACCGGTGCGAGCTGGTCTCCGCGCCCGGACCCCATCGCGGTGCCGCCCAGGAGGGCGAACGGGACATCACTGCCCAGCTCGGCTGCCAGGTTCTCCAGCTCAGCCTTCGAGGACCACACGCCCCAGAGCGCATCGCACGCCAGCAGGGCCCCCGCCGCGTCGGCTGACCCTCCGGCCATGCCCGCCGCGACGGGAATGTCCTTGTCGATGGTGAGGTGGACCGGGACGTCGATGCCGGTCTCACTGGCCAGCAGACGTGCCGCCGCCATCGCGAGGTTGGTGCCGTCGGCCGGGACCAGGTCGGCATAGGGGCCGTTGACGGTGACACCCCAGTCCTCAGCTGGCTCGGCACAGACGTCGTCATGCAGTCCCACCGCCTGGAACACCGTCGCCAGGTGATGAAACCCGTCGGCTCGCGGCGGGCCGACCATCAGCTCGAGATTGACTTTGGCCGGGACCCGTGCCGTGACACACTTCAGCGACGTCGCTGCGGAGCTCATCGGTCCACCGTGGCCATCCGGGCCGCTGCGATCGCGGCGAAGGTGCCGATGTCGAGCTGCTCGCCGCGGGTCCTGGGGTCCACGCCCGCAGCGCGCAGGGTCGTCTCGGCATGCGCCGCCGACCCTGCCCAGCCGGCCAGAGCCGCGCGCAACGTCTTTCGCCGTTGAGCGAAGGCGGCGTCGATACAGGCGAACACCTCCTTACGGGAGGCCGGTGTCCGCGGCGGCTGGCGGCGGATGAGTGTCACCAGGCCGGAGTCCACGTTCGGGGCAGGCCAGAAGACTGTGCGGCTCACCGTCCCGGTCAGCCTCACCTCGGCGTACCAGGCTGCCTTGAGGCTGGGGATCCCGTAGGTCTTGCTGCCCGGCGGCGCCGCAAGGCGCTCGGCGACCTCGAGCTGCACCATCACCAGAGCCCGGCGCAGGGTGGGAAATGCCTCGAGGAAGCTCAGCACGACCGGCACCGAGATGTTGTAGGGCAGGTTCGCGACCAATGCCGTCGGCTGGGGGTCGGGCAGGCTGTGCACCGTGAGCGCATCGCCGTGAAGGACTGCCAAGCGGTCGCCGTACGCCGGTGCGAGCGCAGCCACGGTCTGTGGCAGAGCGCTCGCGAGGGTGGGATCGACCTCCACGGCCACGACACTGGCGACCTGCGGAAGCAGGGCAAGGGTCAGGGAGCCAAGACCCGGCCCGATCTCGACCACGACGTCGCCGGGTCCCAGGTCCGCCAGGCGCACGATGCGGCGCACGGTGTTGGCGTCAATGACGAAGTTCTGTCCCCACTTCTTCGTGGGGCGTACACCCAGGCGGCCGGCCAGATCACGGATCTGGCCGGCCCCGAGCAACCCGACTGCGGCATTGGCACTCATGCGAGCAGCCTAGGCGGAAAACGCGTCAGGCGGCCCAGGCGCAGCCCCACGGCGCGAGGCCGCGAGCTGCATACACCGTGTTGGCTACCGCAATCTGCTGGGTACGGCTGGCCAGGTCGGCCCGAGGGGCGTACTGCCCGCCGCCGTTGCCCAGCCAGGTCTGGCTGTCGAACTGCAGGCCGCCGTAGTAGCCGTTGCCGGTGTTGATCGCCCAGTTGCCGCCGGACTCGCACTGGGCGATCCGGTCCCACATCGCCGCGTTCGCCGTCGAGCCGCCACCGGAGGAGACCGGTGCCGCTGCTGCAGCTGGCGCGGGTGCAGCTGGCGCGGGTGCCGGCTGGACCGGGCGGGACTTGGTGCCGACTGCCAGAACAAGGGTGACCGCAGCGGTCACGACGTGCGAGCTCACAACCCGGTCCCCCTCGAGCTTGCCGTTGACCAAGGTCTGCACGTGGTTGACCATCATCTCGCCAGCCTGCCCTGCCGTCACTGTGCTGGTCGTGCCGGCGTAGATGGTGGCGTCGTTGTGCTGCTGGGTGCCGAAGGCAATGGCCTCGGTGACTGCGACCGTCTTCTGGGTCACTCGACCAACGGACACTTTCAGACCATTGGTAATGGCCGTGGCGGGTGCCGGAGTCAGGAAGTCCTTCGCGCCGACGGTCACCTTGAGCTCGGAGAGCAGGCCGGCGACGGTGGCGCTGGTGGTCGTTGCCTTCAGCGTCTTGCCATCCACGGACACCGTGACGCTCTTAGGGGTCGTGACAGACATGACCAGGCCGAGGCGGCCCAGCGGCTGGTCACGAGAGACCGAGAGCTTGGCGGAGTCAGCACGGATACCGAGCTCAGCCAGGGCACCGGAGACGGTAGTCGACGTCGTCCAGAACTGCTGGGTCTTACCGTCGACGGTGACCGTGAGCAGACGGCCGTACCGGACGACGACCTTCTCGTTGTTCTGCAGCGGTGAGGACACCGCCGGGGCAACCATGTCGTGGCTCGCCAGCTTGATGCCTTGATGGGTCAGCACGTCCCCGACGGTGCTGCCGAACAGATGGACTGCAGAGGACTCACCGTCAACAGAGAGGGTCACCGACTTGTCGAAGTGAGCGAAACCGACAGCGCCAGCGACGAGGGACACCACCACAGCGGCTTGGGCCGTACGCCGGACAGAAAGGAAACTCACAGCGCTCCAGAGCTAGTTCGATCCGGGCATCGATGCGACAGAAGCGCCGCGCACTCAAGAAAAAAGGGCGCTCGACTTCGGTCGAGCACCCCCGTGCGCGCCGTCCGAGAACTCGCAGACCCCGGCCAACAGCCCTCTACGATGGTCGACTAGGTTGGTCAGGTCAAACTCAAACGACACTCACCCGCACGACGTGTGACAAAGGTCACTTGTCGACATACGGGGTTGACCAGGGGTCTGGACCCGGCTCACCACGGTCCGTAGAGCAGCTCCGAGTTGGCTGCCAAGGCAGTGCACAACGAGGCCACATCCGTGCTCAAAACGGCCGCCATAGCCCGCACCGTCAGGGGTATGAGGTAGGGCGCGTTGGTCGCCCCGCGGTGCGGCGAAGGGGTCAGGTATGGCGCGTCCGTCTCAACCAGCAGGTTTTCCATCGGCGTGACCGCCAGCGCGTTGCGCAGGCCGGTGGCGTTCTTGAACGTCACCGTCCCGGCGAACGACAGGAAGTAGCCCCGCCGCACGCACTCGCGCGCCATCGCGATGTCGCCGGAGAAGCAGTGCATCACCGTGTTCACCGGCGCCCCCTCCTCGGCCAGAATTCGCAGGACGTCCTCGTGCGCGTCGCGGTCGTGGATCTGCAAGGTCTTGCCGGTGCGCTTGGCCAGGTCGATGTGCCAGCGCAGCGAGTCCTGCTGTGCCGCAACACCTTCGGTGCCGGTGCGGAAATAGTCCAGCCCGGTCTCACCGATCACCCGGACCCGGGGGTGGGAGGCGAGCAGCTCGATCTCGCTGCGGGCCGAGTCGAGCTCGCCACGATCGTGCAGCCTGGGCGCTTCGTTGGGGTGCAGAGCCACCCCACCCAGCAATGCGCCATAGCGCTCGATGACCTCGACGGTGAAACGCGCGCCGGGCAGGTCGCAGCCGATCTGGACCATCCGGGGAACACCGGCCGCGGTCGCGGCCTCGATCACCGCCTGGATGTCAGGGGCCGCGCTGCCATCCCGGGAGAGGTCCAGGTGGGTGTGGTTGTCGACCACCGCGATGGGCAGTGGGTGCGGGGCCGGTGGCCTGTCGCGAGCGGAGTCACTCACGTCGGTTCGCCGTCGCCGGCAAGCACCAGCCGCGCGAGCTCCTCCTGGACCACGGACGGGTCGAGCTTGGTGAAGATGGGGGACGGTTTGGAGATCGGGGTGCCGGCCGTGATAGGGCGGGACTGCCATCGCGGCGTGCCCGAGTAGTCACCGGTGATGATCAGGTAGCTCTCCCCGCCGTCCAGGTCGTCGACCTCGTCGATGCGCGGCATAGGCGCGATCTGTCCCAGGCCACCCATCGCGGCATGAACCTGGTTGCAGCTGTGGGGCAGGAAGGGACTCAGCAAGGTCGTGCAGTCGCTGACCGCCTGGGCGAGCACATGCAGGATCGTACCGAGCCGCTCGCGTTCGTCATCGGCCTTGAGCTTGAACGGCGCCTGGTCGGTGACGTACTTGTTGACCTCGCCCACCACGCGCATGGCCTCGCTGAGCGCCTGCTTCTGACGGTGACCCTCGATCAGGGCCCCGATGGTCGAGAAGCTCTGGTTGACCGACGCCAGAAGAGCCACGTCCTGGGCTGTCAGCTCGGCCGCAGCCGGGATCTGGCCAAAGCTCCGGTAAATCATCGTGGCCGTGCGGTTGACCAGGTTGCCCCACCCAGCGACGAGCTCACCGTTGGTGCGCCTGACGAACTCGGCCCAGGTGAAGTCGCTGTCCTGGTTCTCCGGGCCGGCTGCCGAGATGAAGTACCGGAGGGCATCGGGCTGATAGCGCTCAAGGACGTCGCGGACGTAGATCACCACGCCGCGGCTGGAGGAGAACTGCTTGCCCTCCATCGTGAGG
>Ga0075520_1001304_pt1 | contig 11907 bp, 10 predicted proteins | sample NGEPerB_FD_75100 | JGI IMG/M metagenome (GOLD analysis project Ga0075520, IMG submission 75100) | Arctic peat soil microbial communities from the Barrow Environmental Observatory site, Barrow, Alaska, USA - NGEE PermafrostAB12-B | ecosystem: Environmental > Terrestrial > Soil > Wetlands > Peat ... | reverse complement strand
GGCGATCAAGCCGGGCAGCGAGCCGAAGTCGTGGGCCGAGTTTTGGGACATCAAGCGGTTTCCGGGGCGCAGGACGCTGCCCGACATGGCCACCGGCTCGCCGGCGCTCGAGTTCGCGCTGCTGGCCGACGGCGTCCCGGTCGACAAGCTGTATCCGCTTGACATCGATCGGGCCTTCAAGTCGATGACGCGGGTGCGGCCGGCGGTGCCGAAGTTCTGGGACACCGGGGCCCTGTCGTCGTCGCTGCTCGCCGACAACGAGGTCGCGATGGGAGCGCTCTGGAGCACCCGGCTGCAGGTGGCGATCGACGAAGGCGCGCCGCTCGGCGTGCAGTGGAACCAGAACGCGCTGCTGGCCCAGGCTTACGGCATTCCGGTGGGCGCGAAGAACCTCGAGAACGCGAAGAAGTTCGTCGACTACAGCCTCAGCCCCGACGTGCAGGCGCGCTGGTTCGCCAAATACAAGGCCGTGCCGGTCAACACCAAGTCGTACGGCGCCACCTCGCGCGAGCTGATCGATCCGGCCAAGGGCATTCCGTGGACGCGCTCCAAAGGCTTTGTGTTCGACATCAACTGGTGGGCCGACAACCGGGCCAAGGTCAACGACTACTGGTCGAAGTGGATTGTCAGTTGAGCTGCGCCATGCACCGCGGCCGATGACGGCAGTCGAACCCGGCCCAAGCCGGGGCGCGATCGAGCTGCGAGGCGTCACCAAGGTCTACGGCAACGAGCGGGTCGTCGATGCGGTGAGCGCGCTGATCCGCCCGGGCGAGTTCTTTTCGCTGCTCGGGCCGTCGGGGTCGGGCAAGACGACGACGCTGTCGATGATTGCCGGCTTCGTCGCCGTCAGCGAAGGCAGCATCCTCGTCGACGGCGCCGACATCGTCGCAGTGCCGCCGCAGCGCCGCGGCTTCGGCATGGTGTTCCAGAACTACGCGATCTTTCCCCATCTCGATGTGTTCGAGAACGTGGCGTTTCCATTGCGTGCGCGCAAGCTTGCCGAGGCGAAGATCCGCGAACGCGTCGCTGGAGCGCTCGAGCTGGTGCGCCTGGAGCGATTCGCGGACCGCTTTTCGCGCGAGCTGTCGGGCGGCCAGCAGCAGCGCGTCGCCATCGCGCGGGCGATCGTCTTCCAGCCGAGCGTCGTGCTGATGGACGAGCCGCTCGGCGCCCTCGACAAGAACCTGCGCTACCAGATGCAGGTGGAGATCAAGGAGATCCAGCAGCGCCTGGGCATGACGGTGGTGTACGTGACGCACGACCAGGAAGAGGCCATGAACATGTCCGATCGCATCGCCATCATGAACGGCGGCCGGATCGAGCAGGTGGGACGGCCCGTCGACATCTACGAGAGCCCGGCCAGCGTCTTCGTCGCCCGCTTTCTCGGCGAGGCCAACCTGATCGAAGGTACGCTCGGCGCGGCGTCGGGCGGCAGCGCCGAGCTGCAGGCTGCCAACGGCCTGCGCTTTCGCGCCCGCAGCCCCTCGGCGCCCGCCCGCGGTGGCGCGGCGCACCTGTTCGTTCGTCCCGAGCGCGTGACGATCGCACGCGCGGACGCGCAGGTTCAGACACAAGCCGATGGAGCGCTCAACCAGACACGCGGGCGCGTCGTCCAGACCTCGTTTCTCGGCAACATCCACCGCCACCTGGTCGAGATCGCGCCGGGCGTGCGCATGACCGTCGATGTCCAGAATTCCGGAGGCGGCTCGATGCCGCAACCCGGCGAAGAGGCGGCGCTCTCCTGGCGGGTTGCCGACAGTGTCGTGCTCGATGGTTGATCCGGCGCGGCGCCATCCGTTCGACGCCGGGACGATGTTGATCGTTCCGGCGGTGCTGCTGCTCGCGCTCGTGTTCGTCGCGCCGCTTCTCTGGTTCTTCGCCAAGGCGCTGGCGAGCCAGGGCGGCCCGGCGCAGATCGTCGCCTACGTGGCGACGATCGTGACCTCGAAGGCCGTGGTCAGCGCGCTCATCCTGACCAACTGGACGGCGCTGTTGGTCACCGGGCTGGTGCTGCTGATCAGCTACCCGCTCGCCTACACCCTGGCGAACAGCCGGGGGATGCGCTTCACGCTCGTGCTCTTTTGCGTCGTGGTTCCGTACTTCACCAGCATCATCGTGCGCACCTATTCCTGGATGGTGCTGCTGGGCCGAAACGGGATCGTCAACCAGGCCCTGATCCAGCTCGGCCTGATCGACACGCCGCTGACCCTGCTCTACAGCATGACCGGCGTGCTGATCGGCATGGTCTACGTGCTGCTGCCCTACATGGTGCTGACGCTCTACGCGACGATGCGCTCGATCGACCCGGGCCTGATGCGCGCCGCGCGCGGCCTCGGTGCGGGCGGCTTCTACGCCTTTCGCCGCATCTACCTGCCGCTGTCGATCCACGGCGTGCTCTCGGGCTCGCTGATCGTCTTCATCCTGGCGCTGGGCTTTTTCATCACGCCGGCGCTGATGGGCGGCCCCTCCGACGTGATGATCGCAATGCTGGTCGAGCGCTCGGTGGAGATCATGTACGACTGGTCGGCTGCCGCGGTCATGTCGCTCGTGCTGCTGGTGGCCACGCTGGTTCTCTACGGCGTCTATTACCGGACCACCGACGTGCGCCGGATGATGGGAGCCTGAGCGTGCACGACCTTCGCCTCGGCCGCGGCCTCATCCTCTACGTCGTTGGCGCCTGCCTGGTGCTGGTGCTGCCCATCGCGATCCTGGTCGTGCTCGCGTTCGGCGACCAGAGCTACCTGCGTTTCCCGCCGCAGTCGTTCTCGCTGCGCTGGTTCATCGCCTTCTTCGGCGATCCGCGCTGGCAACGCGCGCTCTGGTCGAGCCTGCTGATCGCCGCCATCGCCTGCGCGATCGCCACGGTGCTGGGCTTCTTCGCCGCGTACGCGCTGGTGCGCAGCGACATGCGGCACAAGAAGCTGCTGCTCTCGTTCATGCTGCTGCCCATCATCGTGCCCTACGTCATCACCGCGATCGCGATGTACTTCGTCTCGGCGCCGCTCCATCTCGTGGGTAACGTTGTCTGGATCGGCGTGTGCCACGCGGTGATCGCCCTGCCCATCGTGCTGCTGATCCTGCTGTCGTCGCTGCAGGGCGTCGACCTGAACCTCGAGCGGGCGGCGCTCAGCCTGGGCAGCAGCCGCGTTCGCGTCTTCACGCGCGTCGTCGTGCCGCTGGCGCTTCCGGGCATCGTGTCGTCGGCGCTGTTCGCCTTTCTCGCGTCGTTCGACGAGCTGGTCATCTCCCTCTTCCTCGCCGGCGTGCGCTCGGAGACGCTGCCGGTGCGCATCTGGAACAGCCTGCACCTGCAGGTCGAGCCGGTGATCGCCGCGGTCAGCGCCTTCCTGATCGGCGTCACCGCCGCCGTCCTGCTGCTCGACGGCGCGGTGCGGCAGGCCCGCTCGAACAAGACGGCGCGGCTGCGCGCCATCGCCTGACCGCACCACGCCGCCCGCGCCGTCCACCCACCGCCCGCCATCCGACATCGACATCCGATCCAGAGGACTCCAGCGCATGCAACCCAACCCATCCATGGCGACGACCGTGCTCGGCGCCGGCGTCGTCGGCCTGTCGACGGCGCTCTATCTGCAGCGCTCGGGGCAGCGAGTCACCGTGCTCGACCCGCTGCCTCCGGCGGGCGGCACGTCGTACGGAAACGCCGGCCTCATCAGCAAGGACACCGCGACTCCGATCGCCTTGCCTGGCATGTTGCGCAAGGTGCCGGGCTGGCTGGCGAACAGCGAGGGCCCGCTGCGGATCCGGCCGGCGTATTTCCCGCGCGTGCTGCCCTGGCTGCTGAGGTGGATCCAGGCCAGCCAGATGGCGAACGTACTGAAGATCTCCGATGCGATGCGCGCGCTGCACGGCGACGCGCTGGTGTGCTGGCGCGAGCTGCTGGGCGACGCCCATTTCGCCGACCTGATCCGGCCGTCCGGCCAGGTGCGCATCTGGGAAGGCGAGGGCGCCGGCTCGCAGATCGAGCTCGACCTGTGCAAGCGCCACGGTGTCGAGGCGCGACTGCTCGATGCCGGCGACTTGCGCGCGCTCTACCCCGAGATCGCGCCTGACATCGTGCGCGGCCTGCTCATTCCGGGAAACGCCTACACCGTCAATCCGCAGCGGCTGGTGCAGACGCTCGCCACGCTGCTGCTCGCCGAAGGCGGCGAGATCGTCGCCGAGCGCGTCGTCAAGATCATTCCGCGCGGCCCGGCCGACTATTTGCTGATGACGAACCTCGCCAGCCGCCACGCGCAACGCGTCGTCGTCGCCACCGGCGCCTGGTCGCGCGAGCTGCTCGATCCGCTCAGCGTGCACGTGGCGCTCGAAACCGAGCGCGGCTACCACGCGATGATGCCGTCGCCCAGCATCACGCTGAAGATTCCGATCTCGGTCAAGAACCGCGGCTTCGGCCTGACGTCGATGGAAGGCGGCCTGCGCGCAGCCGGCACCGTCGAGTTCGCCGGCCTGCAGGCGCCGCCGGACGAGCGGCGGGCGATGCTGCTGGTCAGGCACGCCAAGCGCATCTTCCCGTCGCTCGAGATCGGCGAGCCGACCTACTGGATGGGCCATCGCCCGTCGACGCCCGACAGCATGCCGCTGCTCGGCGAGGCGCCTGGCCGGCCCGGCCTCTTCCTGGCGCTGGGCCACGGCCATTTCGGCATGACCGGCGGCCCGCCGAGCGGGCGCCTGCTCTCGCGGATGATCGCCGGCGCGCCGCTCGGCATCGATCCGCTGCCCTACGCGGTCGACCGGTTCTGAAACGACCGCCGCCTCGCCCGACCCGAACCCACAGGAGACAACGCCATGGACATCCAGCGCATCGGCCGCAACCCGGCCACCGACACCACGCGATCGCGCGCCAGCCAGATCTCGGTGCACAACGGCACCGTCTATTTCGCGGCCACGCCCGACCGGCCCTTCGACCCGGCCGCGTCGATCGGCGCACAGACCGCGCAGATGCTCAAGCGCGTCGAGGAGCGCCTGGCCCTCGCCGGCAGCGACAAGTCGCGCATCCTGATGGCGCACGTGATGATTTCCGACATGCGCCATTTCGCCGGGATGAACGAGGTCTGGGACGCCTGGGCCGACCAGGGATCGCCGCCGGTGCGTGCCTGCGGCGCCTGCGCTCTGGGCAGCCCCGACATGAAGGTCGAAGTGATCATCACCGCCGCGGTGAAGTAAACGAAGGCAGCTGGCGCCTCGCCAGCCTCTCGGCGGCAGTTGGCGCAGCGCGAGCCGTGTGAAACTGTCGGCCACACGAAGAAGGAGACAACGGTGACTCGAATTGCCCGCATGCTTGCTCTCTCGCTGTTCTGCATCGCCGCGTCGGCCCCCGTCGCTCGCGCCGCGGACTATCCGACCCGGCCGGTGCGCTGGGTCGTGCCGTACGCGCCCGCCGGGACGACCGACGTGCTGGCGCGACTGATGGCGCAATGGCTCAGCGAGAAGATGGGGCAGTCGTTCTTCATCGAGAACAAGCCCGGCGCCGGAAACAACATGGGCACCGAAACAGTCGTCAATGCGCCGCCCGATGGCTACACGATGCTGCTCGTGAATCCGGCCAACGGCATCAACGCGACGCTGTACAAGAGCCTCAACTTCAACTTCATCCGCGACATCGCGCCGGTCGCGGGGATCGTTCGCACGCCCAACGTGATGGTGGTGACGCCATTGCTGCCCGTGAAGACAGTGGCCGAGTTCATCGCCTACTGCAAGGCCAACCCCGGCAAGCTCAACATGGCCTCGTCGGGCAGCGGCACGTCGGTTCACCTCTCGGGTGAGCTCTTCAAGTCGATGACCGGGTGCGAGATGGTTCACGTGCCGTACAAGGGCGCCGGGCCGGCGCTGATCGACCTGATGAGCGGGCACGTCCAGGTGCTGTTCGACAACCTGCCTTCGTCGGTCGCCCACATCAAGGCGGGCAAGATCCGCGCGCTGGCCGTCACGTCGCAGGAGCGCGAGCCGTCGATGCCACAACTGCCGACCGTGGGCGAAACCGTTCCCGGATACGAAGCGACGGCCTGGTTCGGCATCGGCATGCCCAAGGGCACGCCGCGCGACATCATCGACAAGGTCAACGCCGAAGTGAACCGCGCCCTGGCCGACCCGAAGTTCCGCGAGCGCCTGGCCGAACTCGGCGGCAAGCCGATCACCGGCACGCCCGAAGACTTCGGCAAGATCATCGCCTCGGAAACGGCGAAGTGGGAAAAGGTGGTCGTCTCGTCGGGCGCCAAGGTGGAGTGACGGCCCGAGCCGTGCGGGCGCCTGTCGTCACCGTTGAGCCCGAGCGATGCAGCCGCTCCTGAAAGAAGCCGCGCGCTTCGCGCAGGCCCACGAGGTGACTTGGCCTCGCGACCCCGATGCCGAACCCGCGCCCGGCCAGACGCCCTGGGGCGTGCACCACGACGATCCGCCGCCGTTCAATCGCCTGCGCGGTCCGGTCCATGCGCGCGGTCCGCAGTCGGGCGTGGTCTGGCAGCACGGCCAGGAGATCGCGTCGTGGGGCGAGCCGGCCCGGTCCGACCTGACCTTCAGCGTCGCCAAGACCTATCTCGCCCTGCTGGCCGGAGTGGCGCAAGGCCAGGGTCTGCTGCCCGACGAAGACGAGCCCGTCGCGGCACGGCTTGCCGGCATCGGCTTCGACGACAGCGCGCACAACCGCGCCGTCACCTGGACGCACCTGCTGACGCAGACCAGCGAATGGGAAGGCACGTCCTTCGGCCTGCCCGACACGGTCGATCGCTGGCGCAAGGTAGCGCAGGATCCGCGGCCGCCCGCCGGCCCGAAGGGCGGTGCCCGCCCCTTGCAGGCGCCCGGGACCTATTGGGAATACAACGACGTGCGCATCAACCAGCTCGCGCTGGCCCTGCTGCACCTGTTCCGCAGGCCTCTGCCCGACGTGTTTCTCGAGCAGGTGCTGCGCCCGCTCGGCGGCGGCGAAGGCTTCGCCTGGCGCGGCTACGACGATGCGTGGGTCCAGTTGCCGGGGGTGGGTCGCGTGCAATCGGTGCCTGGGGGATCGCACTGGGGCGCCGGCGTTTCCATCAGCGCCCGCGATCAGGCCCGGATCGGCCAGTTGCTGGTGGATGGCGGCGTCGCCGACGGCCGCCAACTCATCGCGCGGAGCTGGCTCGAGCGCATGGCCGTGCCGTGCCCGATCGCGCCGTTCTACGGCCGTTTGCTCTGGCTGAACCGAAGCGGGCAGGCCTTTCCGGGCGCCTCGACCCGTGCGGTGTTCATGCTCGGCGCAGGCGGCCACGATGTGTGGGTCGACCCGGAGCTCGATGCGGTGGTCGTGCTGCGCTGGCTCGATCCAGCGCACGCCGGGTCGGCGATCCGGCAGATCGCCACGGCGCTGGCGAGTTCAGGCTAGTGGCGGCGTAAGCTCGCCCTCGTCGAAGCACAGGAGCCAGCACATGTCCGTCCGCCCGTTGATCTCGCCGCGCGTCGCCGATGCAAATGCCAACGCGATTGCCGAAGCCCGCATCCAGCTCGCGGCGGCACACCGGCTGGCGGCGCTGCACGAGCTCGAGGAAGGCATCGACAACCACTTCACGATGACCGTTCCGGGCCGCGACGATCGCTACCTGATCCTGCCCTACGGCCTGCACTGGTCGGAGGCGCGAGCGAGCGACCTGATCGTGTTCGACGAGCAAGGCCATGTGCTCGAGGGCGACGGATCGCTGGAGCTCTCGGCCAAGTGCATCCATGCGCCCATCCACCGCATCACCGGCGCGCGCGTGGTGCTGCACACCCACCAGACATGGGCCATGGCGCTCAACATGCTGAAGGACAACCGACTGCTGCCTGCCAGCCAGACCGCTGCCTTCTTCGACGGGCTGATCGCCTACGACGACGACTACGCCGGCCTGGCGGCGACGCTCGCAGAAGGTGAGCGGCTGGCTGCGGCGATGGCCGACAAGCCGATCGTCTTCATGAAGAACCACGGTGTTCTCGTGACCGGCGAGACGGTCGCGCAGGCCTACCGAAGGCTCTATCGGCTCGAGCGCGTGTGTCGCAACCAGATCCTCGCGCTCAGCTCGGGCCGGCCGCTCGAGGTGCTGTCGGACGAGATCGTCGCGCGGGTGAAAGCGCCCAATCCGGACGACAGCCATCCCCGCGGAGAACGCGAGCGCCTCTACTTCGAGGCGATGATGCGCGTGCTCGACCGCGAGCTGCCGGGATACGGCGAGTGAGCGTCCGCGCGGTCTTTCGATAGGGTCGTTCGCTCGCGCATCTTGGACCGGATCGACGCCGTCGTCGTCGGCGCCGGCGCGGTCGGCCTCGCGGTCGCCCGTGCGCTGGCGCTGCGGGGGCGCGAGACGCTCGTGCTCGAAGCCGAATCGGGCATCGGCAACGGCATCAGCTCGCGCAACAGCGAAGTCGTCCACGCCGGGATCTATGACGCGCCGGGAACGCTGAAGGCGCGGCTGTGCGTCGACGGGCGCCGGCTGCTCTACCCCTATTGCGAAGGGCATGGCGTTGGCCATCGACGCTGCGGCAAGCTGGTGGTCGCGGTCACGCCCAGGCAGCTCGAGATGCTTCGCTCGATCGAACGGCGTGGCGCGGCCAACGGCGTCGAAGGCCTGCGCTGGCTACGCGGTGACGAGGCGCGCGAGCTCGAGCCGGCATTGCAGGTCGAAGCCGCGCTGCTCTCGACCGAGACCGGCATCGTCGACAGCCACGCGCTGATGCTCGCCTATCTCGGCGATCTGGAACGCGCCGGCGGCGGCCTCGTGCTGCGCTCGCCACTCGAGAGCGCGGTGGTTCGCAACGACGGGTTCGCGCTTCGCGTTGGCGGCGCGGCGCCACTGGAAATCGAAACAGGCATCCTCGTCAACGCCACCGGATTGCACGCGCCGGCTCTGGCACGCCGCATCGAGGGGCTGGCCTGCGCGCATATTCCCAGGCCGAGGTTCGCCAAAGGCAACTACTACGCGCTGGCCGGGCGCTCGCCGTTCACGCACCTCGTCTACCCGGTGCCCGAGGCCGGCGGACTCGGCGTGCACCTGACCCTCGACCTCGCCGGCCAGGCGCGCTTCGGACCCGACGTGGAATGGCTCGACGCCGATTCGCCCGAGGCCATCGACTATGCCGTCGATCCGGCCCGCAGCGCTGCGTTCTACGCCGCGATCCGACGCTACTGGCCGGGGCTCGAGGACGGGTCACTGGCACCGGCCTACAGCGGCGTGAGACCGAAGTTGCAGGGACCGGGCGAGCCCGTGCGCGACTTTATGTTGCAAGGGCCCGAAGCGCACGGCGTGGCCGGGCTGATGAATCTGTTCGGGATCGAATCGCCGGGGCTGACGGCGAGTCTGGCGATCGCCGCCGAGGTGGTGCGACGGCTCGACGCATGAGCGAAACGCGCGTCGCTTCACCTCGACGTGAGGCTCGTGGGTGTGACGCAGCCGGGTCACGCAGCGAATGCGTTGCGCTGAAAGTCGACGACGACGCCGTCGCCGACGCGGTCCTTGAGCGTCTTCCATCGGGCGGGCTCGGCGTCGATGTCGGCGAGCAATTGGCGTGGAATGCGCAACGGCGGCGGCGCTGGTTCATCGCCGGCAGACGAGGCCTGGCCAAGCCATGCGACGACCGGATCGCCCTCGTCCGTGCCGACCATGCGCAGCTCGAGGCGCCCGGGCAAGGGGCTTTCCTCCTGGGCGCGCATCGACACCACCTTGGCCGCCTCGAGCGTTCGGTCGTCGAGGTCGGCGGCGCGGGCCAACACCTTTTCCACCAGTGCCGGCCAGCCGAACACGGCGCGAACCTGCAGCTTGTTCCCGACCTCGCGGGCGCTGGCCGGTGCGCTCTTGCCGAGCGCGTGATCGAAGCCGTCTTCGGTCCTGGCGGCCAGCGACTGCCAGTCGCCTCGCTTCGAGGACGGCCAGACGCCGATGTACTGGCCGCGCGCGACATCGAGGTAGATGAACTCCGGCTCGAGCCGGAACTCGGTGCCGCAGCTCGGGCACGCCGTCAGCTGAAAGCTTCCGTCGAGGACCGCGTCGCGCAGGTCGGGCCGGCGATCGACGTTGACGCTCTGGACGAGCTCGTAGGCGACGGGCGTATCGCAACCCGGGCACGAGACGGTGTGGTCGGTGAAGATGGACATGCGTGCCTCTGCGGTCGGGTCAGAGCGTCGTCAGCCATTCCATGGCCGGATGGTTGTCTTTCAGCTTGCCGGACCGATAGCCCGCATACAGCTCCGCGAACCACTCGCCCGGAGCACGGAACTGGTATCCGGTGAGCGCCTTGCTGCGTGCCGCGAACAAGTACCGCACCCACTGGCGCTGGTAGGCCTCGTGGTAGACATAGTCGCCGAGCTTGAGCGCGGCGCAGTCGCCCTGGCGTCGATAGACGTTGGGCGAGGTCGCCGTCTGGTACCAGATATCGAACGCCTTTCGGGCGTTGTCGGCAGCGGAGTTCGGCACTTCGGTCGGCGCCACGGCCGGCTTGTTCAGCAGCTTGTTGAGCACGTATTGCCGCTGTTCGGGCGTCTTGTAGAACTCGGCGAACTGGGGGTCGGCGCCAACCGCGTCGGCGATCGGCTGCACGCTGGCGCCGTAGTTTGTCCATCCACCGAACTTGTCCTGGTGTCCGTTGCGCGCCATGAAGCCACGGGCGTCGTCGACGGCGTGGCCCACTTCGTGCGCAGCGGCGAAGTTGAGGAAGTCGACGGCGTCGGCGTTCTTGGGCTGGCACGCGTCGTCGATGACCGCGGGCAGCTGCGACACGGCCGTGTTCGTCTTGGGATCGGCGCTTGTCTGCGCAGCTCCGAACTGCTGCATGATGCCGGCCCGTCCGAGCATGCGAATCTTGGCGTCGCCGTAGTTGAACGATCCGCCTGCCGTCTTCCTGCCGTTCTTGCCGATCGCATCCTTGTATTCGATGCCCTTCACGCTCGGGCTCTTGACGATGTCTTCGGGAATCGTCGCGAACATGTCGCAGACCTCACGCATCGCCTTGACCGAATCACCGGCAGGCACGGCCGGCGACCCCGGGACGGCGGGCTTGCCTCCCGCCGCCGGCTTTGCAAGCACGGCGGGCTTGGCCGCCATCGGCTTGTCGATCTTGAACTTGACGCCATAGCGGCCTTCGGCCAGCGCGCTCATCGCCGACGGGTCGCTGCCGTCGGGGATGTCGTGGATCAGCTTGTCGACCGCGGCGCGGCCGCCCTGGCCGACCATCTTCGCGGCCAGCTGCTTGAGCGCCGCCGCATTCGGCTTCGCCGCCTTCATCAGCGTTTCGGCCTGCCCTTTGTCGAGTCCGACATCGACCTGGTCCAGCTTGCCGCCCGCATCGGCGAAGGCGAGCGCATCGGCATCCTTTCCGGCGTCGGCATCGAGCGCCTGCAGCGCTGCCTTGCTGGTCGCGTCGGCAACCTTGGCGACGCGCTTGCCGATGACGGCGGCGCGCTTGTCGAAACGGTCGCGATCGAGGTCGGCCGCCTTGGCCGCGGCAATCGCGTCGCTGGCCGCGCGCAGTGCGATCAAGGCATCGTTGCCGGCATGCGCCTGGTCCTTGGCCTTGGCATCGGCGAGGCCGTTGGCGACCGGGTCGATGCGCGGCTGGATCGACTTCGCGCGGGGCGACTGCTTCAAGGTCTTGAGTTGGCTCTCGACGCTCACCAGCAGGCTCGCGAACTGCGCGTGGCTCGCCTGGATGCCCTTGGCCGCAACGAGCGCAGTCGCCGCCCGGCCGAGCGCGGCGGCTGCGGTCGCGCCGTCGGCGGCCGCGAGCGCTGCAGCGGCCGCCTTGGCCTGGACACCGAAGGCGTCGAACTCGGCCTTGGCGCTCACCGCGCCCGGCGCTTTCGAGGCGGCCGTGCCGTCAGCCTGCAACGTGCCGAGCGCAGCCTTGAGCGCCTTGAGGTCGCCGGGTTGGCCGGCAGCGGCTTCTGCGGTGCTC
>Ga0075520_1001303_pt1 | contig 11912 bp, 10 predicted proteins | sample NGEPerB_FD_75100 | JGI IMG/M metagenome (GOLD analysis project Ga0075520, IMG submission 75100) | Arctic peat soil microbial communities from the Barrow Environmental Observatory site, Barrow, Alaska, USA - NGEE PermafrostAB12-B | ecosystem: Environmental > Terrestrial > Soil > Wetlands > Peat ... | reverse complement strand
ACATCCAGACCGATATACTTCACGCTTGTCATCGAAGGGCGCTCCTTGTGTAGGCTGAGTTGCGAGGCTCACAACCTACTCCAACCGGGCGTCCTTTCATAATGCGTGATAACGTGATTTCTCGACAGTTATTCCCTGGCGGGAGCGCGGTCAAGGTAGTACCAGAGAAAAGAGTACGGAACGAAAGCGGCTAGAAGCACCATGGATAGCGGGTGCTTCTCGTGCCGGATCGCCATATAGATCATCCAAAAGGCACCTAGAGCGCCACCTGCATCGGCTACAACCACCAGACATGTAGCCAAAATCCGTGTGAGGCTTCCCGGTGTGATAGCGTGATTCGGGAGCATGGGAGTTCGTCGCGGACCTATAAAAGTGGGCTCGTTTTTGTGGTCGCTAGTTCCGCAAGCCCACTTTACGAAAGCGCCCGGCGTGTTCTGGCATGGGAAGAGATTGAAAAGGAATTGCCAGGCATCAGCGTTGACAAAATACAGATCACACAACTCGAAGACAACATCAAGAAATCGAGACGGGACGTGAGGGAAGGCGTTTGGAAGAGTTACAACAACATCGCCCTTCTTGGGAAGAACAACGAAGTACGATTCATCGACCTCGGAAACATGCATTCCAGCGCGGCGGCGTCGATCATTCAGTTCATCATCAATGAGCTAATGCACATTGATGAAATCCAAACGGGCATTGGTCCAAACCTGCTTGTGCGGAATTGGCCGCCTGCAATTCAAGAGTGGAACACGAGAGCTGTTCGAGATGCCTTCTTCGCATCTCCGCTATTTCCTCGCCTACTCGATGCAGACTCAGTCAAGGAGACAATTGCGCGCGGTGTTTCCAACGGACAAATTGCCTACGTAGGAAAAACCGGGAGCGGGAGGTATCTACCGTTCAACTTCAAACGCACAATCACCGCGTTTGACTCCGAGGAGATGTTCATCATCACCAAAGAGGGCGCTGAAGCCTACGAACAGGCCGCGGCGCAAGCTACAGCCTCGAAAGCAGCTTCGGCCCAGTCATCACCGGATGCCATCGCCACAAGTCCGTCGGTGTCACAGCCGGAGAATCCGACGCCCAAGGCATCAGGCCTCCACAGCGGGCCGGAGGCGACTCAGTTGCCCCTCGGTCTAAGTTGGTCCGGCGAGGTCCCATCGCAGAAGTGGATGAATTTCTATACGAAGGTGCTGACAAAGCTCGGCGCTGGAAACGATCTCAGTCTCAATGTAAAGGTTAAATGCAAACCCCAGGCAGGCGTGTCAAAGCAGAAAATCGAGGAGATCAAGAGCGCCCTGCGTGAGTTGGGATTGGATGACAATCTTGGCGAGTAGGCTTTGACAAGTCATGCTGGGCGGTATTGGGACGCACGAGCAGAAGCCAGATTCCTTATTTATGAGCGCCCACTTCGCTCGAATGCTAGGACTCGCGCATCGTATTTCTGAAGAGCGACACTCTGCCGGCGCCTCGGACGTCAACAATCGAACATGGCTGCTCTAGGCGAGGTTGGAACATCCGATTCTGCCAAATCTCTCGTATCCAGACAAAGGTCTCAATACGTGGGGCTGGTACCCTGCTGTTGCTAAATGCACGTAAGCGGGAGCAGCCTTGCGGAAAGTCCTAGTTCTGATTTTGGGGGTGCCAAGCGGCGCGTCGAGGAAATCACGTCGGGCGGGTAGCGCACGACTTACAGCTCCGCAAACGCAGGCACGAGTATCCAGGGTCGGGCCATCTTCAACCCAGATAATTGATTTACCGGGTGTTGCCCTGGAGATGGAATCCGGCGTGCTACTCCCTGTGAGGAGAGGACAAATCACATGCAGTTAGCTTTCTCAGAGATCAGCCAACGCCGAGACCAGGGAACAGTGATCGAATATGTTAAGGACGTAAATCGCGAACTCTGGCTTGTGCTTTCACTGTTTGTTATTGCCGGAATAGTCAACTGGCTGGTCAAGTCGAATGGAATGCTCTTAGCTCTATACGCGTTGCCCACGTTATATTCCGCGTATACCTATGGGCGACGTCATGCGGTGATGACTGCAGTAGCCAGCATCATACTTGTGGTCAGCATTCTGTGGACGAATCCCGAACTCCTCGTCGCTGCAGCGGGATTGGGAGAACTTGATCGGTGGATGAGCGTCGTGGTATGGGGCGCTTCGTTAACCATTACCGCCTATGCGATGGGGACGCTGTACGACAGGAAAGAGAAGCACTTTCGCGAATTGCGCCACACTTACTTTGGGGTCCTCACGATTCTGCAACAGTTTATCTCCAACGATAAGTACACACACAATCATTCCTATCGAGTCGCGATGTACGCTTCCTCGATCGCGACGCGCATGGGCTTCGATGAGGCGCGGGTGGACGACATTCGGGCTGCGGCATTGATTCACGACATAGGAAAGCTAGAGACTAGTCGCGATATCCTCCACAAAGCGTCGAGTTTGAGCTCGAAAGAAATGTTTGAGATGCGTGGCCACGTAAAGAAAGGTGGGGCACTTCTTGAAACGATGGGCGGTTCCCTGAGCCGGATATTACCGATTGTGCTCGCACATCACGAGAAATATGACGGCACTGGCTACGAAAAAGTGAAAGGCGACGATATCCCGATCGAAGCCAGGGTTCTGTCCTTAGCGGACGCCTACGACACGCTTACAAGCGACCGCCCGTACCGTCGGGCGATCACACCATTCGAGGCTAAAGACCTCATTGTGAAGGGAACAGGAGGCAGTTTCGATCCGCGCGTGGTTGAGGCATTTGTCGACGCATTTGACGCGCATCAACTGGAAATGCCTGACGGATTAGTCTTAGTATAAGAGTCGGCTCTATATTTCAGAAATCGGAGTATTACCAATGAAACCAGGCACGGAGTTGATCTCGGTTAGAATCATTTTACTGAGCTCCGACATTCGAACGATAGAGATACTTTGTAATGTGGCGCAGAGGATGACGATTCACATCGTGACTTGCTGCGACGCTGAAGTTGCCATCAGGAAACTATGTCAATCAAAGTTCGAGGGGATCATAGTCGATCTCGCGTTTGATGGAGGACTCGAGTTCCTCCAGAAACTTCGCAGCACGACCTCGAATCGTTCTGCTATTTGTTATGCGATTCTTCGCCGAACGCTTGAACAGACCCAGGCTTTTCAAGCGGGTGCCAATTTCGTTTTCGAGCATCCGCTCTCTCAAGCAAGTGCGATGCGCGTGTTGCAGGCCTCGTATTCCTTAATGGTCCGGGAACGGCGGCGCTATTTTCGTTATCCGCTCGAGGCTTCGGTACGGGTGAAGCGTGGCGGCGTTTCTGAATTTGAGGTGAGTTCTCTTAATCTGAGCGAGACGGGGTTGTGTCTGAACTCCAGTCAATCGATGCAGGTTGGGGACAAGTTGCAACTACGGCTCGTCCTTCCCGGAGACACCGACGCGCTGAGCCTAGATGCGGAAGTTTGCTGGAACCAGGCGAGCGGCAAAGTGGGTGTTCAGTTTTGTAACATTGCCCCGAAAGTAGATAGAGCGCTACGAACCTGGCTGGCAGAGCGATTGGAAGACACTCTGGCACGCCAGCTCGGGACCGAGATGGCACAAGCCCTTACGCTCTAGTGGGTAGTGAAGATTGACGCCTTGGTTAAACCGTATTCTTTAATTTTATGATAAAGAGAGCTGCGCGGAATGCCGAGAGTGGAGGCAGCCGAGTTGACGTTTCCACCCGACACGCTCAACACATCCGCGATGTAGTCGCGCTCGCATTCAACCAAGGTTTTCATTGGGGTGGTGGAATGTGGTGCTGACTCCACGTGAATATCAAAATGAAGATCTTTTTCGCTGAGCCGGTCGCTTTCTCGAAGCAGGAGCGCGCGCTCGAGGACGTTTCTCAACTCGCGGATGTTCCCAGGCCAGCTGTAGGACTGAAGCGCCAGCATCGCTCCAGACGTCAGCGCAACATTGGCAATAGCCAAGTCGCTGCACAATTGGCGGAGGAGGTGCTCCGCTAGAATCGGAATATCTTCCATGCGCTCGCGCAAGGCAGGCAGAATGATGGGAACCGCACTGATGCGAAAATATAAATCGCTCCGGAATTTTCCTAGTCGAATCTGTTCCCCGATGTCACGGTGAGTCGCGGCCAGGAGACGGATGTCGACACGGCGATCTTTGGTATCGCCCAGATGTCTAAACTGTTTCTCTTCCAGAACTTTTAGGAGTTTGGGCTGAACTTGCAGATCGACGTCGCCGATCTCGTCTAAAAAGACGGTACCCTTGTGAGCGACTTCCAGCAGGCCTGATTTCGTCTGCACGGCACCGGTAAAGGCGCCTTTTTCGTGTCCAAACAGCTCCGTTTCGAGCAGTTCGGAGGACAGACCACCGCAATTCAAATCAACGAAGGCCTCGGAGGCGCGCGGGCCGTGCTGGTGAATCCAGCGCGCCATTACACCTTTTCCGGTACCCGTCTCTCCCTGGATCAGGATTGGGCTGTCGAACCGAGATATCTTTTGGACCAGCTCCGCCAGTTGTCGAATGGCCGCGCTCTTCCCCAGAAATGGGTCCTGCTCGCGCCTTGTTCCCAACTCCTTGTCCAGGAGTTGTCTTTGCCGCGTGCGACGTATCTGGAGGGCTTCCTTAACCACTATAAACACTGAGCCGAGTTCAGCGGGCTTCGTGAGAAATTGCATCGCGCCCATTTTCATAGCCTCGACTGCGAGGTCAATCGATCCGCATCCGGTGAGAATGATAACGGGAATAGACGGATCGATCATTTTGAGCTTGGGAAGCAACGTGAGCGCTGTCCCATCCGGGAGGCTATAGTCGAGCACAGCCACGTCTGGTCTCGTCTTGCGCCAGGCATCTTCCGCCTCGCGGCAGTTGCCGGCATAAGAAGCCTCAAGACCTTTCAATTCAAGGAAAGTACTGATCGCCTCACTCCACCCGGCATCATCATCAATAATCAGAACTCTTTCTTTCGGCATCGACAGACCTCGGCTCAGTGTATGGGGAAGTTGGGCAAATCAAGCAAAAATCGATAGCTACCGTTAACTTTGACCTTCAGGGTATTTGTGGTCCAAAAGGTCCCGTACTTTGCTTAAGACATCCGAGCGCTTGAAGGGCTTTTGGAGAAAGGTCCCCTTGAGATTCTGTATGTTCTGCCGAAGAACTGTGTCGTCCGTATAGCCAGACATGTACATGACCTTGAGCGATGGATAAAGGGTGAGTGCACGATCCGCCATGTCGCGACCGCTCATCTCGGGCAGAACGACGTCTGTGACTAACAGCGCTGGCGGGGTAGGAGCGGATTCCAGCATTTGCAGAGCTCTCAGTGGAGTTGCTGAAGTGATAACGTTGTATCCCGAGATCTCCAGGATCTCTCGGAGAACGTCCAATAGCTCTACTGTGTCCTCTACGACGAGGATTGTCTCGCCCCTGCCCATTGGGCTGTCCACCTTGTTCACTGGGACGATAAGCGCCGGTTTGGAGGCGACCCGAGGCAAGTAAATCTTGAACGCTGTTCCTTTTCCGGGCTCACTGTATACCCAGATCCAACCATCGCTCTGTTTCACGATCCCATAAACCGTGGAAAGACCTAATCCAGTCCCTTTGCCGAGTTCCTTTGTGGTGAAGAACGGCTCGAAGATGCGACCTTTGATCTCATCGTTCATGCCGATCCCGTTGTCGCTCACCGCGAGCATCACATAACTGCCGGCCTTCGCGGGGAAGTGCAGCTGCGCGTACGGCGCATCGAGGTCGATATTTGCCGTTTCAATCGTCAAGCGTCCCCCGCGCGGCATAGCGTCCTTGGCATTGATCGCCAAGTTCATGAGGACCTGGTCGATCTGGGTCCGATCGGCGCGAATGGTTCCGAGATCTGGTTGTAACGCGGTGACCAGTTCAATATCTTCGCTGATAAGGCGCCGCAGCATCTTCTCAGTTTCGTGTACGGTGGCGTTCAGATCGAGCATGACAGGTTGTAATACCTGCTGACGGCTGAACGCCAGGAGTTGTTTGGTCAATTCCGCGGCGCGATTCGTAGCCCTGTGGATTTGCCCGAGTTTCTCCTTGACCCGAACGTCACCATCCAACTGTTCTTCCAGTAGCTCCGTGAATCCCAGGATGACGGCCAGGTGATTGTTGAAATCGTGTGCCACGCCAGCTGACAATCGGCCGATCGCTTCCATACGCTGCGCTTTTCGGAATTGGTCTTCTAACAAGAGGGCTTCTGTGATGTCAGACTTGATGGCAACGAAATGCGCGGTTTTTCCGTTTTTGTCGCGCACCGGCGTGATCGTGGCAGACTCCGTATAAAGGTCGCCGTTCTTCTTGCGATTCATCAGCGTGCCGCTCCATACTTCTCCGCGAAGAAGAGTCTGCCACATCATCTGATAAAACTCTGGCGTCTGTTTGCCAGATTTAAAAATTCGAGGGTTTTTGCCGATTGCCTCATTCAGGCTGTAACCGGTCAAAGCAGAGAAAGCCGGGTTGACCCACGAGATGGCTCCGTCGAGATCAGAGATCACGATAGCGTTGGACGCGGCTTTCATGACGCTGGCGTGTAAATCGCGTTCTTCTTCGATACGCTTTTTCTCGATCGCATGCGCTACTTGCGTAGAGACATATTCCAACATCTCCCGCTCCGGGGTCCCGTAGGACGAAGGATTGTCGTAGTCCTGAACTGCCATCACGCCTAGTGTGGTTCCTTCGGCGCGCAGAGGAACGCCCAGCCAAATTGCTGACGGCGCATGCAGCACTACTTCTCCTCTTTCCGCTAACTCCTCTTCCATGGCGCGCGTGCAGAGTAAAGAGGAACCGGTCCGCAAAACGTAAGCCGTCAATCCGTTTCCGATTCGCTCGGGGGGATGCGCGGGCAGTTTTTCATCGACGAAGTAGGGATAACTTAACCGCCCCGGAGCTCCATTCTTGAGGGCAAGATAGAAGTTACGCGCCGGCATGACCTCGGAAATGATCCCGTGAACTTTCTTGTAGAACTCCGCCAACGAATCTGTGTCGTCTCTCGCCTTTGAGATCGCGTATACCGCGTGCTGCATTTTGTCTGAAATTGTCTTTTTCTGTTGCTGGAGAAGAGCATCAAGTCCATAGGAGAGGTTATCCGCAACGCTCATCATCAGTTGTAATTCGTCGTCCTGAAAATAACCGGACTCAGCAGCCATTAAAACGAGCGCACCAATGGTCTTTCCGTTTTCTCGGATCGGAAAGGAAGCACAGGATCGAAAGCCATGTGCGAGAGCTTCTTTGCGCCATGGCGCGAACCGGGGATCAACGGCAATGTCGTTGCAAAAGTCGTAGCGGCCCTCTCGAATGGCGGTGCCAGCGGTGCCTTGGCTGGTTTCGCCTTCCCTAGGATCGATCGACCAATTGTCGAGATAGACGCCGGTTCTGCCGGCATGTGCGACCGGACGTGCCAAGCAGGTGGCGTCGTCGAGCTCAGCGATAAAAACCATCGGCAGATTTGCGTCGTCGACTGCGATTTGACAAGCGGATTGGATCAGCTGCCGACGATCCTGGATGTGGACGATCGCCGCGCCGATTTTAGTGGCGATCGTATGCAGCCGGTTCAAGCGGTCGAGCCGGAACTCCGCCCGCTTCCGCTCCGTGGTATCGACCATACATCCAAGGTGGTGGGGCTCGCCGTTCAAGGTGATCTCTTCGACGGCCACAATCAACTGGGGAATGGAGTCACCGAGTGTCTGGAATTGGCGCTCGCTCTCGCGCAGCGCTGCTTCTACCCCTTTTCTCGCGGTGATAGCATTCGCGATTTTTGAAATTCCGATAATCTCGCCGCGATCGTTCACGATCGGAGAAATTGTCAGTAAGATTTCGACGCGCGTCTGGTCTTTGCGAAGGCGAACGGTCTCGTAGTTGTCGATCTTGTCGCCCGCCTTCACCCTCTCCATGATGGCGATCTCGTCCTCAAATAGATCAAGGGGAATGATCCGGGTGATCGGTTGGCCGATCATCTCCGCCCGGGTGAAACCAAAAATCTCAGTCGCGGCTCGATTCCAGCTAGTAACGTTTCCGTGCAGATCCTTGCTGATAATGGCGGCGTGAGCAGAGTCGACGATCGCCGCTAGTTCAAAGCGAGCGCGATCACTATCAGACTGGTGCTTCGGCTTGTTGGCAGGCTTTGCTACCGAAGATTTCAGCATGGCTTCCTCTGCATAATGCACTGATGAATCACTCCATTCGTAGGGCCCTGAACGCGACAGTACGCTACGTTCCACATCAGGGGCCTAACTTCAGAAGGGCGGCATGCTGTAGTGCCAGTTGCCGAAGGAGGCGTTCCAGTTCCGGCATATCGGTATCTTTCGATATGAACGAGTGAGCGCCAGTGGCGAGTAAAACGCTGCTGTAGGGCTCCCGGTCCTCGTTTGTAAGCACTATGACCGTCGGCCTGATCCGCTCCTCTCGCAACGCCTCGAGTACACCCAGTCCACCCATTCGTGGCATCCGGAGGTCGAGTAGGACAATGTCTGGCAGTAAGCGCCTGATCTGGCTGAGCGCTTCTCTGCCATCACAAGCGAGCCCCACGACCGATAGACCGGGAATCAAAGAAATAAATGCCGCAATCCGATCGCGCATTGCAGGCGAATCGTCGGCGATTACCACCCTGAGCGCCGGTATGGCGGGCTCTCCCATGCCGTTAAGATATATGGACAAATCGAAGCATAGTAAGCAGGATATTCTGAATGTGATGTAGTCCAATTCCTGCAAGATACGTAGATGAATACCGCGATTTACTAAGGCGAAAACAATTGGGACGGGCGCGCCGCCGCCCCTATTGCTGGGGGATAGCTTGTTAGTATGCGGCTGCTCCAGGAACTTGACAACCACGATGCCAGTCGGCAACTTCCTGGTCTTCGATCCGTACGTGGGAAATTAATGCATCGCGCAGCTTGTCCAGTAGTTTCAGGACATTTCCTTGGTTATCTGCCAAGATCGCAGTTTCAAGTGCATGCAGTGCTATGTAGAGCGAACGATGCTCTTCTTTATGGAATCTGGACCGGATGAAGCCATCCCTATCCATCATCGTCTCCTCTTCGAGACAGTTGTGGCGGAAGAAGGATTCCAGTGCATGCATCTTGAGCCGCTGAAAAGAGAGGGACGTGCCGCAATCGACCGCGTCATACAAGGCGTTCATCGAGGCGACGATCTGCCCATGTTCTTCGTCTAGGGCAGCTGTCATTGAGGTGTGGATCAAGATACGAAGGAAGGGAACGGGCTAACAGCAGCAAACCCTGATAGTGTTGCGAGAATTTCTCGATAGCTTCTGTGAAGCTATTCCTACAATGCCCTTAGATGGGTTACTCGATTAACTTGTGTTCCAGTGCGTAACGGGTGAGTTCAGCATTGCTCTTCATGCGCATCTTCTCCAGGATGCGGGTACGGTAGCTGCTGATGGTTTTCACACTGAGATGGAGTTGCAGAGCAATCTCGGTCAGCGCTACGCCGGCGGCGATCATCTTCATCACTTCATGCTCGCGGTCGGAAAGCAACTCATGCAGCGGGCGATTGGGGGGATCGCTGAGGTCGTCAACCAGCTTGTCCGCAACGCTTGCACTGACGTAACGGCCGCCTCGTAGCACCTTTCTGATCGTTTGCAGCAGTTCTTCCGGGGCGCTGTCCTTGTTGAGATACGCAGCTGCGCCGGCGCGTAAACAGCGCAGCGCATACTGGTCCTCGGGCAAAATGCTGAGCATAACGACTGGCAATCGAGGGTGAAGGTGTTTAACCTCTCTCAGTATGTCTAACCCGCTGCGGCCTGGCATGCTTATATCGAGCAATAAAACGTCGAAGTGGGATTCGCCGAGATGTTGGATCACCTCGTTCCCAGTGCTTGCTTCGGCGAAATGCGTTCCAGCATAGGCATGGGCGAGGATGTCCCGCAGCCCTCGCCGCACGATTGCGTGATCATCTGCTATCAGGACTCGCATGCTCTTGCTCCGTGTCCTGCGTGCTGCCCAACGGGATGCGAACCGTTACGGTTGTCCCTTTGGCGAGTGCGCTGGAGACCTGTAACTCTCCGCCGCACGCCTGCGCTCGTTCTTTCATGCCCACGATTCCCAGGGAGTTATGTTCTCTAGTGTCGCGAAATCCCTTGCCATCATCCTCTACTGTCAGCACGACTTCGTCGTTCTGCTCGAGGAGAGACATTCGCACCGAACTCGCCTCGGCGTGCCTTGAAACGTTGGTGAGAGCTTCCTGAGCGATACGGAAAATCGCTGTCGCCCACTTGCCGTCTACGCGAGCTTCCGAAATGTCGATGTGAAATTTACACTCAATGTGGGTACGTGAAGCGAACTCTTTCGCCTGCCATTTCAGGGCAACGGCGAGGCCCAAGTCATCCAGTATGCTCGGGCGCAAGCCGGTACATATTGCGCGAACCGTTTTCACTCCGTCACCGAGCAATTCGCAGGCTGTCTTGATCCGGGAATGTAGCTCGGCGGGTAGCGACGGCCAAAGTTTCAGAATCAAAGCGAGATCCATTTTGACGGAGGTCAATATTTGCCCAATATCGTCATGCAGATCGCGGGAAACCCGGGTGCGCTCCTCTTCCCGCACGTCCTGCAGGCGCGCTACCAATGCCTGCAGTTCCTCGCCGCGCGAACGTAGAAGGTCTTCCGCGCGTTTTTGTTCTTCGATGTCGGTGTTGGTGCCGAACCACCGAAGAAGTTTTCCGGATTCGTCTTTGAGGGGCGTGGCTCGCGCCAGGAACGTCCGATAGGTACCGTCGGCTCCGCGCAACGGGTAGGTCATTTCGAACGGTTTGCAAGTTGCGACGGACTCTCGCCAGCGGTCCATCACCGCCGGCAGTAAGAACGGGGTGTGCACGGTCTGCCATCCCCATCCTGCCATTTCGGAGGGAGTGGTTCCGGTATACTGATACCAGCCATCGTTGAACCAGTACACCCAGCCATCGGGATTCGCTATCCACGCCAACTGCGGGATGGCATTGGCCATGGTCCGGAATTCTTCTTCGCTTCTTCGCAATGCTTCTTCCGATCGCTTGCGGTCGGTAATGTCTTGCAGAATGATCGCAATTCGATCTACTCCATCCGGACCTTCGATGGGAAAGTACGACGCCGCCATATCACGCGCACCTATGTTCGGATAGGCGTAGGTGAATTCGTACTGCACCACATTCCCCGCAAAACACTCATCCATTCGTGGCTTGAAGACGGTCGCAAAGTATTCTTCGCCCATAATCTCCCCGACCGTATGACCGAGGATCTCTTCCTTCTCGATGTCACGATAAGTGCGGAATGCCTGGTTGGCAATCACGTAGCGATATTCCCGGTCCAACACCGTAATCTTTTCATCGAGGCCTTCCACGACTCTTTCGTATTCGCGCATCCTTGCGTGGACATAATGATGCCCCCGATTTGGCCGGTTAGATCGAACCACGGGCGTACCTCCCATTGGACCCACTGCTCGGTACCATCTGACCGATCGAAGCGATCATTCTGTCCGCGTACGACCGAGCCACCAAGTGCGAGACGATGAGCCCCTTTTCCGCCAACTGCTACTTATTGGGTCGAGGTTGTTGCCGAGGGAAGAATCAACGATTGCCGTCAATTCGAAACGACTTTCTCTTGGGTCAGTGCTGTCCCTCGGCTTAAGTTTGGAAACCTGTACCGCCGAGACTTGTCGTGATTGTCGCGGTCTTTTCTTAGAGACACCCTATACCTTTTCAGAGTTGCTAACCAAATACTTTCGTGGGACTAGTACCTTACCCTGCATGCAGCTTCTTTCCTGGGAAATCCCCGCCACCTGAGATCCCTTCGAACGCTTTGGTCACCTTTGCGCCGTAGGCGCGAAATTCGATCTAGGAGTGTAGAGCCGTCGTCTAGCCTTATTAGACTCCGAATTAGAACCCGAATTTTGTCTATCTACGGCAAATGGTTGCATTCCTT
>Ga0075520_1001301_pt1 | contig 11914 bp, 11 predicted proteins | sample NGEPerB_FD_75100 | JGI IMG/M metagenome (GOLD analysis project Ga0075520, IMG submission 75100) | Arctic peat soil microbial communities from the Barrow Environmental Observatory site, Barrow, Alaska, USA - NGEE PermafrostAB12-B | ecosystem: Environmental > Terrestrial > Soil > Wetlands > Peat ... | reverse complement strand
GGCGCGCCCCCATCGACAGCCCCTCGGGGATGAAGCACACGGTGAGCGGCTCGGTCCGGCCGACCGACTCGGCATGGGACCGGGCGTAGTCGAGCGCCACGGCGAGGTCGGCCGGGGTCTCGAGCGGCGCGGTACGGGTGCGCCCGGCCAGCCGTGCGGGATTCGGGAACGGGCACCAGCCGTCCGCCGACTCCACGGCGCGTCGGATGGCCCGTCGGCTGTTGCCGCCGATCCACAGTGGCGGCCGTGGGCGCTGGCGGGGCCTCGGCAGCATGGTGTTGCCTGTCGACCGGTAGCCGCTGCCGGTGAACGTCACGCTCTCCCCCGTCCAGGCCGCCTCCATGGCGGCCAGCGCCTCGTCCATCCGGTCGTTTCGCTGGGCGAAGTCCGCCCCAGCGCCGCGAATTCGGCCTCCAGATAGCCCGCACCCAGGCCGACCACCGTGCGACCGCCGGAGAGCACGTCGAGCGTGGCGATGCCCTTGGCCGCCAGGAACGGGTTGCGGTAGGCGAGGACGAACAGGTTGGTGTGGAGCAGGACCGTGGACGTGGCCGCCGCGGCGAACGACAGTGCCACCAGGGGATCGAGTGCATGGTGGCCACCATGGGCGAGCCAGTCGTCGCCCGGGAAGGGGTGGTCGGTCGTGTAGACCGCGGCGAAGCCCGCCGCCTCGGCCGCCGAGGCCAACTCGCCGATGGCTCCGGGGGCGAGGAACTCCTCGCCGCAGTCGACCCGGTGGGTGGGGAGTCCGTAGGAGACGCGCACGGGCGCTACTCCCGTCCCGGCCCGACGAGTTCCGACAGGAAGCGGGGCATCCGGGCCGGGCGGCCGGTCGGATCGACGGCCCCGTGGACGGTCACCGCCGTGGCCCGCGGCGTACCCTCCACCTCCAGGAGGTAGCCGACCTGGAAGGTGGTGCGGGTCAGGCCGTCCACCATCACGTGCACGGCCACCTCGTCGTCGAACCGCAACGGTCGCCGGTGACGCACATAGAGCTCGAGCACGGCGAAGTCGATCCCCTCCGGGCCGGAGCGCACGGTCTCGTAGGGGAACCCGGCATCACGGAGCATGGCCGCCCGGGCCTCCTCCAGGTAGGCCGGATAGGCGCCGTGATGGATGATGCCCATGGCATCCGTCTCGGCGAAGCGCGTCCGCAGCACGTGGGTGAAGCGGTAGTCCGACGGGTCGAGCGTCGGCTGGAGCGAGAGGCGCACCCCGGCGAGGCTACCGGCCGTCCGTGCCTGGCGGTTGGTTCCACTCGATCCAGCCGCTCCCGGTGCGCCCGTCGGCGGCGACCAGTCGCACGGCCGCCCTCGGGAAGCGACTGACCCTGCCGTCGGGGGCGGTGAGCACCAGGGGGCCGTACCCGATCGGCTCGATGGTCAGATCGATACCCGACGGCTCGATCCGGGCCCGGGCCACCGTGGGCATCCCCTCGACGCCGAGCTCCTCGGTGACGTCGAGCCCGGTGACGGTCACCACGTCCGTCCCGGGAGCCTGCACGTAGCCGAGGGGCATCCGGGCGCCCGGGATTCGGATGTCGGCCCCGTGGACCCTGGTGCCATCGTCCAGGCGGCCGGCGAACCAGCACCAGCCGAACGCCCACCAGTCCCGCACCCCCCAGGAGTGGTCCCGCTGCCCGTGGCCCTCGACGGCGAGCGTCTCGTCCCCGACGGTGACCGTACCGGCCACCGTGCACGGCACCTCGTACCGGGTGGTGACCTCGTACTGGTACGGCACACCGTCCGTCGTCCACGTGAGGTCCATCCCGACGGTGGTCGGTCGACCGGGTGCCCCCCGATAGACGTCGGCCGGGTCGTCGTGGAGCACGGCCGCCACGTCCGCCCGGACGTGGAACTCCACCAGCGGTCGCACGGCCCCGGCGTCGACCCGGTAGCCGTCTGCGGCGAGCGCGAAGCCCTCGGAGGGCACCGGGAGGTCGTAGGCGACCGAGGCGGCCAGGGGACGACCCTCCCGCACGATCATCATCGTCCACCAGGTCACGCCCAGGTTGGGATAGAGACCGATGCGGGCGTAGCCGCCCACCGATCCGTCCGAGGAGACGAAGTCCAGGTAGGGCGACTCGTTCCACAGCGCCTCCGCCTCCGGGGCATGTCGGCCTTCGTCGCCCGGGGCGACAACGTGGGGATCGGCATCGGGCATGGTCGTTCACCTCGGGGTATCGGGGCCGGGCACGGTGCACCGATGGCCCGTGCCGAGCCGGGGGGCCGGGGAAACCCGGTGGTACCCTGGGTCTAGCAGGCCGTCCCGCCGAGCGGTGGACGTCCGTCCGTGTTCGGCTTCTCCCCGCGATGACAACCCGACGACGTGCCGTGATCCTGATGGTGGTGTGTGGCGCCCTCGGCGCCGCCGCGACAGCGACGCCGGTACGAGTCGGCGCCGCCGCAGCCGGAACGGGGATCACCGTCTCCCCGCCGGCGACTCCGTCCTTCGCGGGGGACGCGCCCGATCCGGACGTCGTGCGCAACGGATCCGAGACGTTCGCCTTCTCGACCGGTACCGGCCTGGCCAGCTACCTCCAGGTGCTCTGCACTCCCGACCCGTCACCGACGTCCGGCTGGGTTCCGTGCCACGGGTTCCCGTTCGGCGCGTCGGCGCTACCGCTGCCACCCGCATGGGAGGCGCTCGGCACCCAGAACTCGCCCGGGGTCTACGAGTGGCACGGCACCTGGATCCTCTTCTACACCGCAGCCAGGGCAGGCCACGCGGACGACACCGGCGCCAACTGCCTGTCCGTGGCCACCCGGCCCGATCTCACCGCGTCGGACCCGGCGTTCGCCGATACCTCGGACGGCACATGGCTGTGCGATGCGTCGCTCGGAGGAGCCATCGACCCCGCACCGTTCGTCGATCCGGCGACCGGCCAGCCCTACCTGGTGTGGAAGACCAGCGACCGAGGCTCTCCGGAACCTGCCCGCCTCTGGGCACAGCCTCTCGGGCCGGACGGCACGTCCCTGGTCGGTCACGCCGAACTGCTACAGCTCCAGGACGTGGGTGCCCACCCCTTCGAGGGGACGATCGAGAACCCGCAAATGATCGCGGTCGGGGGTGCCTACTACCTCCTGTTCTCCACCGGGACGTGGTCGAGCGCCAGCTACGGCGAGACGGCGGTCGAGTGCGCCGGACCGCTCGGCCCCTGCGACGAGCCCGCCGGCGGACCCTTCCTCGGCTCCTACGGCGACGTCGTCGGCCCCGGTGGGGGCATGTTCTTCCAGGACCCGACGGGCGCCTGGCAACTGGCCTACGCAGCCTGGTCCGCCGGGTGCACCGCGTACGCCTGCGGGGGGTCGCGTGACCTCTACGTGGCCCCGGCCACCATCGCGCCGTTCCCGCTCGACGTTCCGGTCACCGGCCTGGCGGCGCGGACCGACGGTGGCGGGTACTGGCTGGTGAATGCCCAGGGTGGCGTGTCTGCCCACGGGACGGCCGTCCGCGAGGGGTCGATGCTCGGGCTGGCGCTCGATGCACCGGTCGAGCACCTCGTCGCCACGCCCGACGACAAGGGGTACTGGATGGTCGCCGCCGACGGCGGGATCTTCGCCTTCGGGGACGCCCCCTTCTTCGGGTCGATGGGGGGCCGACCGCTCAATGCACCGGTGGTGGACCTCGCCCCGACGCCGGACGGCGGCGGGTACTGGCTGGTGGCGGCCGACGGCGGGGTGTTCGCCTTCGGGGACGCCGCCTTCCGCGGATCGATGGGCGCGGGCCGCCTCAACCGACCGGTGGTGGGCATCTCCGCCGACCCGACGACCGGCGGATACTGGCTGGTGGCCTCCGACGGCGGCATCTTCGCGTTCGACGCGCCCTTCGACGGCTCCACCGGAGCGATCACCCTCGCCCGCCCGGTGGAGGGGATGGCTGCGACGCCGGACGGTGGCGGCTACTGGCTCGTGGCCTCCGACGGTGGGGTGTTCGCGTTCGGGGACGCCGCCTTCCGGGGATCGGCGGGCGGCCAGGCGCTCGACTCCCCCTGTCACCGGGATGGCCGCCGATCCGGCCACGGGCGGCTACTGGCTCGTCACCACAGACGGTCAGGTGCTGAGCTTCGGTGCACCGTCCCACGGGTCCGACTGATCGGCGCCGCAACCCCGTCCGGCGCCCCTCACTCGGGCAGCGTGTAGCTGTTCTCGAACTCGTCCTGCAGGACCGTCGCCACCGTGGCCGTGGTGTCGACGACGAGCTCCTCGTCGAGCACCCGGACCCGGTAGGTCCACCCGGCAGGCATGGACAGTCGGTCCCCCAGCGTGGACAGCCCGGGCTCGTCCATGGTGTTGTCCACCCCGATGCAGTAGGCCTGCATCACGTAGGCGAGACCGTCGGGGTCGACCAGCTCGTAGACCGGCGTCCCCGCGTCGAAGAAGAACACGGCGCCCCGGTCGACGTGCACCTCGGTGTACGGGCCGACGACAGGCGACTGGCCCAGGTCCACGACGGCGATCCGACGGGTCAGGAGTCCGCTGAACTCCCGCAGCACCGGCTCCACCGGATGCACCTTGGTACCCATTCCGTCGAGGACCCAGTAGCGGGGACCGTTGAGCTTGACGGCGAGCGCACCCATGTCGGCGGCGATGGCCCCGGCATCCAGGCCGTCCCAGAGGTCCTGGGGACAGTCGTTGAGGAACTGGGTGCCGTAGACCTCCGCCTCGATGCGGCCGTCCCGGTCGAACGCGGCCAGCACCTCGCCGTACCGGATGCCACGGACGCCGTCGATGAGCCGGGGTGTGTCGGTCGTCATGCGTGCGCCTCGCTGTCCGTGCTGTCGGGTCGGTGGGACCACCACCCTGTCGGTCGAGGACAAACTATAGACAGTCCGACTGACAGTTGGAGCCTCGACCCCCTCCCGGTCGACGTTCCCGGAACCGGGGCGCCACTAGGTTGTGCCCGTGCGGGATCCAGCCCCATGAAGCGGCCGCTCTTCCGCCGCAACCGGGCCGACCAGGAAGTGGTGCCACCGGTCGGCCTCGACCAGGCCGACGACGCGCAGATCGACGCCGACCTCCCCTACACGCCGGGGTCGGCCCGCAGCGCGCTGGGCCACCCGGACTTCCGGTCGGTGTGGGCGGGCACGTTCGCATCCAACATCGGCACCTGGATGCAGAACGTCGCACTCGGGGTGTTCGCCTTCCAGCTCACCCACTCCGCGACCTACGTGGCGCTGCTCGGCTTCGCCCAGCTCGGACCGCTGTTCCTGCTGTCGATCGTGGGCGGTGCACTGGCCGATGTCGTCGACCGGCAGCGGCTGCTGATTGGCTGCCAGGTGGAGCAGCTCGTCTTCTCGCTGGCGCTGGCCTGGGCGGCGTCGCGACCCCATCCGTCCGAGGCGCTGGTCTTCTTCTGCGTCCTCGCCGTAGGTATCGGCAATGCCCTGAACGCGCCGGCGTTCACCGCCATCCTCCCCATGCTCGTGCCGAAGCCGGACATGCCGGGTGCGGTGTCGTTGCAGTCGGTCCAGATGAACCTGTCGAGAGTCATCGGTCCGGCGATCGGTGGCGTCCTGCTGCCGTTCGTGGCTGCGTGGGGCATCTTCACCATCAACGCCGCCACCTACGGGTTCGCCATCTTCGTCATCGCCCGGGTGCGCCTGCCGGCGCTGTCGTCGGCGCTTCCGGACCGGTCCGGCGCCGGCGTGCGGCGCCTCCTCGGCGGACTGGCCGTCGCCCGTCACGACCCCCTGGTGCGCTACTGCCTGGTGACCATCTTCTCCATCTCGTTCTTCTGTCTGCCCTTCATCGGACTCATGCCGGTGGTGGCGGCCCGCGACCTGCACATCAACCCGGCCGGTGCCCTCTACGGCGGCCTGTACGCGCTGTTCGGACTGGGGGCCGCCCTGGGTGCCATCTCCGTGGGGACGGTCTTCGTCGCCGTGCCGCGGACCCTGCTCATCCGCTGTGGGCTGCTCGGGTTCGGCACCGCGCTGGCCGTGTTCGGGCTGATCGGGGTGATCTGGGTGGCCTATCCGGTGGTGCTGGTGGTGGGCTTCACCTACTTCGTCACGGTGACCTCGCTGTCCACCGCGCTGCAGGCCCACATCGCCGACGCGGTGCGCGGCCGGGTCATGGCCCTGTGGATCATGGGCTTCGGCGGCACCGTTCCCATCGGGTTGCTCGTCGGTGGCTCACTGGCCACCGCCACCTCGGTGCGGGCGGTGGTGCTCGCCGGTTCGGTGATCGCCCTGGCCATCGGTGCCCACGCCTGGATGCGGGCGCCGTCGGCCGACGGGATGATCGCCGCGGGTTGAGGCGTCGAGCGATGCTGCCGGCAGCCGTTCCGGAACCCGGTTGCACCATCGCCGACCGCTGTGATTGGTAGGTTCACCGACGGGCACACCGGCCCGAACGGAAGACGACGAGAGGAGGGCCGGCCCGATGCAGTCGAGTGCGACACCTGACCGTAGCCACCGACGCAGCGTCTCGGTCGTGCTCGCCCTGCTGTTGGCGACCGTCGGCGCAGGCCTGGTCGCGGGATCAGCAGCAGCGTCACCCCTCACCGGACGCCAATCGGCGGTGGCGAGCCCGTACCTGCGGGCGCCGGCCACGATGCACCGGGTGGGTGACCGCGGACTGCGCGCCGGGCTGGTGAGGAACAGCGTCCTGACCGGCAACTGGTCCGGCCAGGTCGCCACGGGTTCCAGCCCGTTCACGATGGTCCAGGGGAACTGGACCGTGCCGACCATCGCTGCGTCGGTACCCGAGACGGACTCGGCCACCTGGATCGGCATCGACGGCACCCAGGCATCGTCGCTCATCCAGACCGGCACGTCGCAGGTCAGCCAGTACGGACACACGCAGTACCAGGCCTGGTACGAGCTGCTGCCCAACGGGCCCGTCTACACCTCCAACACCGTGGCCCCCGGTGACGCCATGCACGCCGTCATCACCAAGACAGGCCTCAACGTCTGGTCGGTCCAGCTGGACGACCTGACCCGGTCGTGGCAGTTCCTCAACACCGTGCCCTATTCGACTCCCGGGTTGTCGGCCGAATGGATCGAGGAGGCCCCGACCCTCGTCGACCAGAGTGGTAGCTCCTTCCAATCGACACTGTCGGACTTCGGCACCGTCACTTTCAGCGGAATGGCGACCTCCGGCCCCGCAGTGGCGAGCTTCGAGGCCGTCGTCATGGCCGATGTCGCCGGGACGGCGATCGCCGCCTACGCCCGCACCTACGTGCCCGGCTCCGGCACCTTCGTCGTGTACTGCGGGGCGCCGCCGACCGACAACACCGGCTACGACCTCGTCGGTTCCGACGGTGGCGTGTTCGTGTTCGGCGGGGGCTTCCACGGGTCCCTCCCGGGCCTCGGGGTCCATGTCGACGACATCACGGGCATCGTCCCCACGGCCAGTGACACCGGGTACTTCCTCGTCGGCGCCGACGGCGGCGTGTTCGCCTTCAACGCCCCGTTCGCCAACTCGCTGCCGGGGATCGGCGTGCACGTCAACAACATCGTCGGGATCGTCCCGACCCTCGACGACCGGGGCTACTTCCTCGTCGGTCGGGACGGCGGCGTGTTCAGCTTCAATGCGCCCTTCGAGAACTCGTTGCCCGGACTCGGTATCCACGTGAACGACATCGTCGGCATCGCCGCCACCGCCGACAACAAGGGGTACTGGCTGGTCGGATCCGACGGGTCGGTCTATGCCCTGGGCGACGCGGCCTTCTCCGGCAACGGCGCGCCCGGAGCGGTGGGCATCACCGTCACCCCGACGGGTGCCGGCTACTGGATCGTGGGGGCCGACGGGACGGTGACGCCTCGCGGCGACGCCATCGGGTTCGGGGGCCTGCCCGATCTCGGTGTGTCGGTCAACGACGTCGTCGGGATCGTCGTGTCCTCGGACGGATTCGGGTACAACCTCTTCGGCAGGGACGGTGGGGTCTTCTCGTTCGGTGACGCCGGCAATCTCGGATCACTCCCGGGCCTGGGCGTGCACGTCGCCAACGTCGTCGGCGCCGTTCCCACCTGACCGGGTCGCCGTCCGTGATCCGGCCTCCCACAGGCAACGGCCCACGCGGCCGGAAGGGGGTCGCGCACCGGCCGACGGGTGCTCATCGATGCGCGAGAATCGGCCCCGGGGGCGTCGATCGTCCACACCGGGGTATGACGTGCCGCACGGAGTACGTCCAGCTCGCGCCGTCCATCTGCTCACGCCATCCGATCGAGATCGGGCCGGAGGAACGACATGCCTGCAGTGAGCGTGAGCCATCTGGCCAAGGCCTACGGCGACGTGGTGGCGGTCAAGGACGTGACGTTCGACGTCGAGAAGGGCGAGGTGTTCGCCCTGCTCGGCCCCAACGGCGCAGGCAAGACGACCACCATCGAGATCCTCGAGGGCTTCCGCGACCGCACGAGCGGAGCGGTGCAGACACTGGGCGTCGACCCGTCTGACCGGGCGACGCAGCGGTGGCTGCGCTCCCGCATCGGCGTGGTGCTCCAGGAACTGGCCGTCGAGCCCTTCTATTCCGTCCGCCAGGTACTGACCCGCAATGCGGGCTACTACCCGTCGCCGCGACCGGTCGACGAGGTGATCGAACTCATCGGACTGCGGGACAAGGCTGACGACCGCGTCAAAATGCTCTCGGGCGGGCAGCAGCGTCGGCTGGACGTCGGACTGGGCATCATCGGGAATCCGGAGCTGCTGTTCCTCGACGAACCCACCACCGGCCTCGACCCCTCCGGCCGACGGGCATCGTGGGACCTGATCCGGGAGTTGGCGGCATCCGGCACGACCGTCCTGCTGACCACCCACTACATGGACGAGGTCGAGGCGCTCGCCGACAAGGTGGCCGTCCTCTCCAAGGCCGAGATCGTCGCCAGTGGGACACCCACGTCGATCGGTGGGCGAGACACGGGCACGGTGACGATCCGATTCAACCTGCCCGAAGGAGTGTCCGTGTCCGACATCCCGGGTCCGGACCCCATCGTCGAGGACGGCATCGTCCGGATCTCGACCGACCAGGAGCTCCACGTCCTCCACGAGCTCACCGGGTGGGCCATCGAGCACGGCTACGCGCTCCCCGGCCTGGCCGTCACACGGGTCTCGTTGGAGGACATCTATCTGCACCTGACGAGGACCGACGCATGAGCACGACGGCAACCTCTCCGACGAGCGGGTCCTTCCAGGGAGTCGGTGACCTCAAGCTGATCGTGCGCCAGGTGCGCTACGAGCAGCTGTCGTTCTGGCTCAACCCGATCGGGGCCATCTTCACCATCGGGTTCTCGACGGTGTTCCTGCTCATCTTCGAGTCGACGGCCGGTAAGTCGACGGTCGCGTCGCTCGGCGGCATCCGGCTGATCCAGTACTACGTCCCCGGGTTCATCGCCTACGGGATCATGGCCTCGTGCTTCTCCATCCTGTCGATCACCATCGTGAACCGGCGCGAGATGGGACTGCTCAAGCGCCTGCGCCTCAGTCCGGCCCCGACCTGGATCCTCATGTCCGCCATCTTCCTCAACACGGCGATCGTCTGCGTCATCCAGATCGTCCTCATGTTGGGGGTCGGCCGAGCCTACGGCGTCCACGGGCCCGCCGACTGGATCCCCTTCCTGCTCGCCGTGGTGGTGGGTATGTTCGGGTTCACGGCGCTCGGCATGGGGGTGAGCACCCTGGTGCCGAACGCCGATGCGGCCGGACCGGTGATCAACATCGTGTTCTTCGTCGTGTTGGCGTTCTCGGGGCTCTACTACCCCATCCCTCCCGGGTCGACCTTGGCCAACATCACCGACTACCTCCCGGTCCGCAGACTGATCGTGAGCCTGCAGGACTCGTTCAACCACATTCCGGGGACGTCCCCCTGGGCATGGCACGACCTCGGTGTGGTCGCCATCTGGGGGGTCGTCGGTGTGGTCCTCACGCTGCGCCGGTGGCAGTGGGCGCCCCGCCGCGGATGAACGGGACGCGGATGAACGGGACCTCCCGGTGGCCGAGCCATCCGCCCCGCCGCCACCAGGGGCGCGAAGAACCCCAGGCCAGCAATCGCCTCTGACCTGGGGTTTGCTCGGTGGGCCGTGCGGGACTTGAACCCACGACCCCTTGCGTGTCATGCAAGTGCGCTACCAACTGCGCCAACGGCCCGTGGGTGACGACGTTATCACCCGGCCTCCGCCGACCTGGCACGGCCGACCCACCGCTCCCCGGCCCTACGGGCCGGCCGTCACCGTCACCGTCACCGTCACCCTCGCGGGCTCGGGGCCGGACGCCTCGAGGGCCGTCCACCCACTGAGTTCCCGCTTCCGTTCGAGCTCCGCGGCATGGCCGCCCCGCAGACCGAAGAGCCGCTTGGCGTAGAGCAGGTAGACCGCCACCAGTACGTTCAGCACGAACACCACGAGCTTAAGCACACTGAGGCGCAGGGTCAGCTCGTAGATCTCGTAGGGGATGAGCAGGCTGGTGGCCACGAACGTCAGGTACTCGGCCCAGCGACGGCTGAACCACAGCCCCACCGCCTCGACGCCTTCGAGGCAGGCGTAGGCCATGCAGATGGCGGCGAGCACGAAGAGGTGGGTCGGGGTGTAGTTGAAGGCCTTGCGCAGGTAGCCGAGCACGCCTCGGACCCGACTGGCCGCGGCACCGCCGCCGTTGAGCGCGTTCATGATGTTCTGGTAGTCGGCGTGGAGCGCCCGGTTGTGGGTGGCGAACGTGACGAAGGCCACGGCCAGGAACGTGAGCACCACCACGTGGATGGCGCGGTCGAGGGCGATGAGACGGAGCACGTAGTGGTCCCGGAGCACCGGGCCACGGAGCGGCACCTCGATGTCCGATCGGGCCGGGACCCGGTCCTCGGTCGGGTGCTCGGGCACCGCCGCCGGCAGCCATGCGTCGCAGCGCAGGCACCGGCACCACCGGACGCCGTCGAACTCGCGCACCACCAGGGCGTCCTCATAGGTGACCTCGGCCGCGTGCACGCCCACCAGCTCGTGCCCGTGCCATGCGCAGGTGAGGAGCTCGTACCGGTAGTCCGGGCGCGTGGTCCTTGGCACGCCTCCACAATAGGCTGCCGTTCGACACCTTCGAGAGGCGCAGCGCCATGTCCCTGACCACTGCAGACCACCTGGACGCGATCGAGGCGATCGGGTACACCATCGTGGAGGACGCGATCGACCTCGCACTAGTCGATGCGCTCGTGGAGGACGTCGACCGCGTGGTGCGGGACCTCGGTATCGAACCCGCCACCAACGCCTTCGAGGGGACCCGCACCACCCGGGCCTACAACCTGCTTGCCCACGGCACGGACTTCGCACGGATCCCCGTGCACCCCGCCATCCTGCCGATCTGCGAGGGCGTGCTCGACCACGGCCTCCTGGTGTCGTCGCTCTCGTCGATCGCCATCGGGCCCGGCGAGTCGGCCCAGCCGGTGCACGCCGACGACCAGGTCATCCCGCTCCCGAAGCCCCACCCGGCCACCGTGTGCAACACCATGTGGGCGCTGACCGACTTCTCCGAGGCCAACGGCGCCACCCGGATCGTGCCCGGGTCCCACACGGCCGACCACTCCCCCGACCTCACCCGCCACTACGACACCGTTCCGGCCGTGATGTCCCGGGGCAGCGTGCTCGTCTGGCACGGGAGCCTGTGGCACGGGGGCGGTGCCAACACCACGGGCGAGCGGCGTGTCGGGATCGCCATGAACTACTGCGCCGGCTACATCCGCCAGCAGGAGAACCAGCAGCTCGGGCTCGACCCCGACCTGGTCGCCACGTTTCCCGCCCGCCTCCAGGAGCTCGTCGGCTACGGCATCTACCGCGGGCTCATCGGTCACATCGACAAGCAGGTGCCCGCCAACGTGCTGCTCGGGTCCGACGCCGACCCGCTGCTGCTGTGGGACGCGGCACGCCGGGACGCCGGTCGCCAGGTCCCTCCCCCGGCCTGAGCGTCATTCCCCCGGCCACAGCTCCTCGGGC
>Ga0075520_1001300_pt1 | contig 11915 bp, 10 predicted proteins | sample NGEPerB_FD_75100 | JGI IMG/M metagenome (GOLD analysis project Ga0075520, IMG submission 75100) | Arctic peat soil microbial communities from the Barrow Environmental Observatory site, Barrow, Alaska, USA - NGEE PermafrostAB12-B | ecosystem: Environmental > Terrestrial > Soil > Wetlands > Peat ... | reverse complement strand
GTCCACGACCGGCAGCCCAATGCCCAGCATCCGAGGGCTGGTGGAGCCCAGCATGATCGGCGGGCCGCCCTCCCGGACCGGGCGCGGGTCCAGCACACAGTCCTCGACGTCGTAGAACTGCCCGTGGAAGGTCGTGCGCCCTGCCCGCAGCAGCGGCACGATGATCGCCATCGCCTCCTCGAAGCGTGACGCGCGCCGGTCGTAGGGGAAGCCGAACGCGTCGTACTCCCGCCGGTTCCATCCTGCCCCCAGGCCCATGATGAGCCGACCCTGTGAGATCGCGTCGACGGTCGCGGCCTGCTTCGCCAGCATCGCCGGCGAGTGAAAACTGGTCGACGCGACGAGCGGCCCGATCTCCACCCGCTCGGTTACCGCCGCGATGGCCGCGAGCGTCGTCCACGCCTCGTACGGTCCCCGCGTCGACCCGTCTGGCAGGTCGTAGACCAGGTGATCGCCCACCCAGATCGAGTCGTAGCCGGCGGCCTCCGCTCGCCGCGCCAGATCCAGGTACTCGGGCCACGGTACGAACCGTTCCACCTCGGGCAGCTGGACACCGACCTTGCACCGGCGCGTCATGGGGTGACCTTAGGCACTGGCCGGCCGCATTGCCAGACCCAGACCCGAACCAAAGCACCGGGCACGGCCACCACTGGACTACCAGGAAGCAGAGACCGGGCAAGTTCTGCAAGGCACCCGAGCCGCCAGCCGATGACACCATGCGCGGACGACCTGGGTCTCTGCGAGGCAGGGGCGGTCCAGGGTGACCGCCCCGCCACCTGATCCAAGCGCAACTTGCGGCATAGAGTGCGTTTCCGCTTGTTGACGTTCTCGCGCACGCTGGGAGAGGTGTCGGGGCGATGCGCGAGTGGATCGGTTGCTGCCGACGCTGCCCGTCGATCAATTGATCTTGCGAACCTGGGGCGGGATCCAGGTGCCGTCGAGGATGGCTTGCTCCGCCCAGTAGGCACGGATGTACAAGGAGAATGTGCCCTCCGGGGCGGGTAGCCAGTTGGATTCCTGGTCCTTGCCGGGGGACCTCGCGCCGGCATAAAGGATGAGCGAGCCGTCTGCGTTGTAGTGCAATGTGCGGTTCTTCGTGCCGAGTGAATAGCGCTCCAGTGGGTTTGGCTCGAAGAAGTGAGTTTCGTTGTACAGCGTCAGTCACCAGAAGCCTTTCACCGGTGGTATCTGGCCCTCGGGAAAGTGACAGCGTAGGAGTTCTCACCGTGAAGTGGCTGCCCAGCGCTGTCGAAGTCGGTGTAGAGGTACGTGGTCTCTTTGGGCCGGTTCTCATACATGTTCGACTTCGCGGTCGCTACGCGGCTCACGTAATCACTGCCCCACTCGGCATTGTTTCTCCCGGCGGTCCAATCGCTGCCTACCGGTACGCCGTTGTAGGGCCACGCGAAGAGTGGGGCAATGAGTTCCGCATCTTCGGCGACGGCAGTCTCCGTCAGGATCTGCATGACGCCCGGGTCCTCAATGCGGTACCTGCGGCGGAGCCGGGAATGTCAGCGGCGGTCCGAGGTAGCTGCACCTATTCTGAAGTTGTCACCTTTCCAGTCCCCACCACCCGGGCGCCCCCACGGCCCTCGATAGACATGGGCATCCCACCCAACCCGATCGCCGACCCCGTCATCGTCCCAAGAACACGAGTCTTCATGTCACGCTGGCCCACCGATGGGCCGTCTGGAGCGACCTATGTCGATGTGCACGGTAGGGTGACATGAAAGCAGGAGCCTGGACGTCCATCGGTTTCCCAGATCTTTCCGTTCATGCCCTCAACGAGGCGTCGGGCGATGTGTAGACCCAGACCGGCACCTGGCGTTGAGCCTCGTCCGAGCCTTCGGAATGGCTCGAATACCGCTTCGGCCTGGTCGGCCGGAATGCCAGGACCGAAGTCGCGGACGCGGATCTCCACCGTGTCAGCGGTGCGGTGTGCGGACACATGGACTGGCTCCCCGGCGGTGGCGTACAGGTCGGCGTTCCGGAGGAGGGTTGCCACCACCTGGCGCAACCGCATGGGGTCACACATCGCGGTGCCGATCTCGTCGTCCCCGAGCCAACGGAACTGGCGAGTGGTGTTCGGGTCGACTCCCTCAAGCGCGCGCTTGACGACCTTCACGACATCGGTCTGCTGCAGCGAGATGCTGAAACGCGCCTCTGCCACCCCCGATGCGGCGGTCAGCAGGTCGTCCATCAGGTGCTGCAAAATATCCGCCTGGGACAACATCATTCGGTAGAGCTGAACTCGCTGGTCGGTTCCGAGAGCGTCTCCCGTGGAGATCAGAAGATGGAGATATCCCTTGATTGGCGTCAGGGGTGTCCTCAGCTCGTGGGACACCGTGGCGATGAAGTCCTCCCGCGTTTGCTGAAGCTGTTGTTCGGAGGCCCACGCAGCCTCCTCGGCGTGTTCTTGAGCCGTCAGGGCGGCCTCCAACATCTCCTGTTGCTCGCGCAGCACCCAGTCCCTGAGCGCCCTCGTGTAGCCCTCGGCTAGGCAGACGACCACCTGTTGCCACCTGCGGGTGAGCTCATCGGAGCTGTTGCTCAACCGTTCGGGAGCCGTGAGCAGCACCCCAAGAGTCCGGGACAGGCTAAGAGGATTGGTGAAGTGTGCCTCGACCATTCTGGCGCCGATGGCTTGCGCGGATTCGGGCCTGAAGGCTTCGCTGACGAGCAGGTCGTTGAGCTGGTCAACGAGTTCATGGACAAATGCTCTGACCTCCGGGCCGCTCAATGGCAGATAGCTGGTGCCGATCACTGCCTCTGCCCATGCCTGGGCAACCTCGACGGCAACGGGCTCGAAACTCGCCATGGCCTCGGGCGACGGTGTCTCGGGTTGTGAGTTGGTCACGCCTTTTGACCCACCCCGGCATATCCCGCCATTCGCTGATCCTGCTCACTCACCGTCTCATCCTCAGGGCGCCACAGCGGCATGGGCACCAGCCCCGGAGAGACCAGCTCAAGACCCCCGAAGAACCCCTCGATCTGCGGCCCCGTGCGCATCGTCATCGGCGTTGGCGTCCGTTTGTACAACTGCTGGTGGCTGCCCCCGACATCCCGCTGTCCATCGGAACTCGCGTGCGAGATCACCAGGTAGCTCCCGGACGCCAGCATGTCGCAGCAAAGTCGCACAGCGGCGTACGGATCGTCCGCATCCGGTACGAAGTGCAGGACAGCCACCAGCAGGAGCGCCGCCGGCCGGTTGAAATCGATTAGTTCACGAACGGCGGGATCATCAAAAATGACGCCCGGATTTCGAAAATCTGCTTCAACCACTGTCGTCCCCGTGACATCCGCCAAAATTGCGCGACTGTGCGCTACAGCGACAGGATCATTGTCGACATACACCACGTTCGTCTGCGGGTTCTCGTGCTGAGCTACCTCGTGCACATTTCCCGCGGTCGGAATCCCCGAGCCGATGTCGATGAACTGAGTTATTCCCTGGCCGACCAGGTACCGCACAGCACGGCGCATGAAATCCCGATTCGCCTGCATCATGAGAGGAAGCTCCGGCCAAAGACGAATAGCCTCCTCCGCCATCCTCCGGTCCACCTCGAAATTATGAGAACCACCCAGGTAGTAGTCATACACTCTGGCAGCGCTCGGGCGTGAGAGGTCCACACCAGGAGGCGCCCAGCTAGGTCGGCTCATGACCACCCCTCCCATCGACTCCCAGCATCCTAACGACCAAGGCGAGACGCCCCTACTTCCAGGCTCGAGGCGAGCCGCCGGACGGCGGGAAAGAGTCACCACAGATTCACGTCAGGCGTCGTCCGCTCATAGCCGCGATGCGAGCGCTGGCTGTCGGCACATCCGTTCGCTCAGGGCCGACGGCGCCTCTTGGGCCTGGCAAGTCCCTCGACGACTACAACTCTGGGCTGCTTGGTGAGCTCGTTCGGGTTGAGCAGCAGCTTGCTGGAGCGATTGCCGCCACCCATAACCACCCGGGCACATGACCGCACTGTCGACGTAGATGGGCAGATCACCAAGGCCAAACGCAGTGACCCCACCGATCATCATGCCTGTGAGGCCCAGGGTGGTCTCTTCGTCGGCGAAGGAGAGACGCTTGACGGCGAGCAGTTCGCTGACCTTCTTGTTGACGTCCAACCGGGTTGTACCCAACACGACGCATGCGGCGTACTTCGGCGGGGCGACCTTTTTGGAGGCGACAAGGATGGTATTCGCCGCCTGCTCCATGGCGAAGCCGTAGTGGGCGCAGAAGGCAGCCGTATCGGCCATGTCGGGATCGCAGGGCAGCACCTCGTATACCACGTCGTTGCTGAGCATTGCCCGCTGGACGAGCGGATCAAGCGTCGGTTCAGTCATTGGCCCGCATCGCTCTCGTCATCTCGCCGCAGGGAGTCTCTGGTCACATGCCGGAATCATGCCCTACCAAGATCCACACATACCGCCGGTGAGCGCTCCGTCTAGAAACTCCCGCTAATGGCTCATGGCCGACAGGTGGACGGCCCTTCGCGGTTCTCGTCGACGATGCTCGGTTCGGTCTCCCACCAGGGTCGGTCACGCCCGACTTCGCCTGACGTCGCGTCGCGCGCGTCCAGGATGGCATCCATCCGCCGGGCGTCAGCATCGTCGGCGCGGACCCAGGATACGAAGAGCGCCGCCAAGAGTGGCAGGCCGACGACCTCTGCGACCACGAGCATGGCGCCTCCACCGAGTTTCTGGTCTAATGCCGGCGCTGGCCCCCACGTCCGGCTGGTGAAACCGGTGACCCCCGGCGCCAGGAGTATCGGTGCTGTCATGACGAGGATGCCCGGGATCGCGTCGAGCAGCCCATCGACGAATGCGAATAGTGTCCGCACCGGGTGGGTGCACCATGGCGGCAGCATCTCCTCAACGAGCAGGGGCAGGACGACCAGCAGACCAGTACCCAGGAGCTGCCGGTAGAGCACTTCACGCACCAGTGCGCTGGACACCGACGACGCGAAGTACCCCGTGAAGAAGACGACGATGAGCGACCCCACGGCCAGTAGCGAGCTCACCAGCGGGAACATCAGGATCCGGGGCACTGCTCCAGTGAGGCAACGACGCAGCAGCCCCACACCTCTGCGCCCAAAAGCTCTCTCAGCCAGGGTCACCGGGTTCCCGAGCGCGAGTCCCATGGGTGTCACAGACGACAGGACGGCCGCCTGCATCGCAGCTACCCAGAACAATGTCGAGCGGTATACCGGGAGGGCACCGCACGTACCGTAAATCAGTGAGCCGATGCCCGGGACCATGAAGGCCGCGCTCCGCAGCCTGTGCCAGTCCTGGCCGCGGCGGTGCCCGCGGACCACAGCGACGACATACCCGAATGTAAGGGCAAGGGCGAGGGCAGCACCCAAAGGGTCGAAAACCCAGGACGTCAGCGCGGTCGCGGCAGTGAGCGGAGGCAACACGCCATGCATCATGGCCCATGTGGCTGCATGAGCGTCAGAGGCAATGATGCGGGCAGGGATTGGGATTGGGCCGACTCTCCTGCTTGGTCGGGACGGGGATCTGACCCAGTTCCTCGACAAACGGGGACATCCAGTTAGCCGCCGGGACGACCGTCAAAGCTCAAGCGCCACCTGCCTACCGATCCAACGAGTGTTCAAGTGGATCTGCCCAGAAGCTACTCCGCTGTCGTCGGCGTTCGCGCACCGAACCGATCAGTGTCCTGTATAGGATCGGCGACTGATCACGGGGCGGTGAGAGGGACACCCCTTCGGCGCCCAGACCGCACTCGCCGTCCAGACAGAAGGTTCGGCTGTCGGAACCTGGCGGGTCGCCCACAATGCGCGCTCTGCGGCTGCACGGCGACATCTGCAGCATTCTGTTGGCTTGTGGCCGACCTATCGCCCGTTGACGACCAGCGCGCTGCCTCCACCCAGGCGCACTGGCTCCGCTACGGCCTGGAATCGGCCTCCGGGTAGGAGTTGGATGCCGGTGGCGTTGCCGATCCAGGAGTTGAGTGGCAGCACGGTTCCGGTCTGCAGCTTGAAGGATTCGCCGAACTGAGCTGTCAACTGCTGGGCAAGGGCGCTGTTATAGAAGCCTGCTTCGGCGTCCGTTGTCGCGGCATTGCGTTGGCTGGCCCGTGGCGCGGCGATGGCTTGCGGCAACGTCATGCCGAAATCCACGTGGTTGAGCAAGATCTGCAACACGGTCGTAATGATGGTCGAGCCGCCCGGCGATCCGATGGTGAAGTCGGGGACACCGTCCTTCAGCACGATTGTGGGGTTCATGCTGGAGCGCGGACGCTTGCCCGCTGCCGGCAGGTTCGGGTCATATGTACCGGGCGCGGCGGCCGCGAAGTCGAAGTCGGTCATCTCGTTGTTGAGCAGGAATCCTCGACCTGGCACGGTCATCCCGCTACCGGCGATCTGCTCGATGGTGTTGGTGTAGCTGACTACGTTGCCCCACTTGTCGGCGACGACGAGGTGATTGGTCTGTGTGCCCTCGTGCACCGGGTTCGGCGAGACGTTGCTGGTGGCGCAGTTGGCGTAAGGCGGGTGTGGAGTGCCGGGTGCCGCGGGTGAGGTGAGCGCGGTGTTGCCCACCAGGCAGCGGCGGGTAGCCGCAAAAGCCGGGTCCAGCAAGCCCTGTTGCGGGACTGGTACGAAGTCGGAGTCGCCGATGTAGGCGTTGCGGTCGGCGAAGGCCAGTCGGCTGGACTCGAGGTACTGAAACAATGCCTGCGCGCGTGGCTCCGATGACAGATCCCAGCCCTGAAGGATGTTCAGCGCCTCACCGGTGGTCAGACCGCCGCTGGACGGAGGCGCCATGCCGTACACGTCCAGTCCGCGGTAGGCGACGTGGGTCGGGGCACGAAGTTTGGCGCTGTAGTTGGCGACGTCGGAGGCGGTCATGAGACCCGGGCGGATCGTAAGCGGTGTTCCCGACCACACCGGCGGATGCTGTACCGTCTGGGCAATTTGCGCACCGAGGGAGCCGCCGTACAGGTAGCCCGCACCATGCTGGGCGAGTAGCTGGTAGGTCCGCGCTAGGTCGGGATTCCTCAACGTGGAGCCGACGGGCAGTGGCTGGCCATCTGAGGTCAGAAAGAGCTTTCGACTGCTGGTGAACGCCTGCAGGTCTTGAAGCGCCGCCTGCTCGTGCTGGACGAAGTCAGGGGTGATCGTGAAGCCGCGCTGCGCAACGCCGATGGCCGGGCGCAGGTCTGCGGCAAGACTGCGGGTGCCGTAGTTGCGAACGGCCTTGTCCCAGGTCGCGACCATACCTGGCGCTCCCACCGACAGCCCCGAATGCCGGGCGTCTTCGAAGGCGAGCGGCTTACCGGTGGCAGGGTCGAGGAACAGTTGCGGCGTGCACGCAGCAGCGCACATCTCACGTCCGTCGATCGTCACTACATGGTGGGTCTTGGCAAGGTAGATGGCCATGAAGCCACCGCCTCCCGGACCTGCCACGAAAGGCTCGGTGACCCCGAGTGTGCTGGCCACGGCAACCGCGGCATCGATGGCGTTGCCACCTGACCTCAGGGTCTGGATCCCGGCTTCGCTGGCGTTGAACTCGGCCGATGCCACCGCGCCACCGGTACCGACCGCGACCGGTTCCTTGACATCGTGCGACAGCCGAAGCGGCGACGGCGACGCCGCCCCCAATGAGGCGATGATGGCGGCAATCACCGTGACCACAACGACAGGACGAGGGCGCATGAAACATCCCAAACATGATCAAATGGCTTAAGTGCGGTCATACTCGCGGGCCAACGAGGATGTGTCAACACGAATTGTCCATTCGTCGGCACGCGACCTTCCCCCGACATTGTTGGACCGGATCCGCCCGGTCCAGCCGGAACGGGACCATCCAGTTTGTGTAGAGCTCCGTTTCTGGAGCGAGCTCACGAATTGGCCGTGCTCGAAGGAGGAGATGCCCGGCAACCTCTTCTGGGTGGTTGCCCTTCCGGCCGGCGGGCGCCTCTCGGCTCGTATTCGTTGGCGTGCTCGACGCGAAGACCGTCAAGAACCGGATTCACCTTGATCTGGTTCCTGAAGATGCACTACAAGATCAGGAGGTCGACCGGATATTGTCCCTCGGTGCGCGGATCCTTGACGACCGACGCCAGGCCACGCCTGGTGGTTGGGTCGTGATGGCCGACCCCGATGGCGACGAATTCTGCGTCGAGGGCGGCGGCTGATCCGCCACCAGAGACACGCTCCCCAAGTCCCGTGCTTACACCCGCGATGACCGCTACCAGCTCGCAGCGGTGCCCCCAAAGCGGAAACGATGACCGGACGCACCTGAGCCAGGTTCGGTGTCATGTGACGATCAGTGACCGGTCACCGATCCCTTGAGGACCTGCTCGTGGGACGTCCGGCGGCGCGAACCGCGGGAATTGGAGCTTTCCCGCTCGCCGATCGGCGAGACGTTCGGCGCCCGGAAGTCGGCGCGCGCTCCTGAGCTCTTCACTGCTCGATCTGAGAGGAGTGGCACCGGGACGCACGCGTGACCCCGGGTTGCGTGTGCGTCCCCGGGCACGGCCGACGCGATGAGCCGTAAGCAGGAAGGCAACTGCGTCGCTCCTGCCTTCACGAACGGCGTGACCTCGATGGTCACCGCTCGAGAGGCAACCAACCAGGAGCGGATCATGCTCGCCTGGCGCCGCTTCAGGCCGCTGCCGGCTGGCCCGCCCGCAGTGCGGTTAGCAGGGCGGTGCCGTCGGGGACGCCGAGCCCGGTGCAGGGGTCCCAACCGTTGCCGGCGGAGTACGCCCCGTTGGAGCCGGAGGTGATGTCGCGGAAACCTGGGGGGACGGCGCCGGCGGTGAGCGTGCCGTAGAGCGCGGGCTGCAGGAGGCCGAACCGGCGGCCGGTTGACTGCGCGAGCCGGGCGACGAGTGCGGCCCACAGGGGCGCTACCGCGCTGGTGCCACCGATGACGAGGTCCTTGCCGTCCACCCGTACCTGGTAGCCGGTCTGGGGGTCGGCCACCCCGGCCACGTCGGGTACCCCCCGCCCGGTGGTACCGGCCCGGCTGGGCACCCCGACCGTCTTCTGCCAGCTGGGCAGGCTGAAGGCGTCGCTGACCCCTCCGCCGGTGGCACCCTTCCCGACGCCGTTGTCCCACACCGTCTCGGAGGTGACCGCGCCGGTCGTGGGGTCGGCTTCAAGGCGGGTGCCACCGCAGGCGAGGGCGTGTGGGCTGGACGCCGGGAAGTCGACGTGGCTCTTCCCGTCGGTGGCGCGGTCGGTGCTGCCGTCGTCACCGGCGGCCACGGTGACCGTGACGCCCAGCGCCGCGGCGTCGGCCAGCGCCTGGTCGAACGCGGTGCGCGCCTGGCCTGTCCACGCGTCCTCGCTCTGCCCCCAGCTGATGCTGATGGCGGCGGGCGCCGGGGTGGCGTGTGCGGCCTCGCTAATCGCGTCCAGGAAGCCGGCGTCGGTGTTGGGGGCGAAGTAGACGACCAGCGACGCCTTGGGGGCCAGGGCCCCGGCGACCTCGATGTCGAGCAGGACCTCCCCGTCGGCGCCGTTGGGGTCGGCGCCGGCCTTGTTGACCGCGCCGTCGACGCCCACCGCCCGCACCGAGGGCCCGGTGATGGCGAGCCCGGCGAAGTACGTGTCGAGTTCGCTTTGCGCGAACCCGCCCCCGAGCTCGACGATCCCTAGGGTTTGGCCGCTGCCGTCGGTGCCGTCCGGGAAGCGGTAGATGGTGCCGAGCTGCAGCGGGGTGTAGCTGGTGGCGCTCGACACGGCGGCGGCCGTGCGGAAGTGTGCCCTGGCCTGCGGCCGATCGTCGAGGCCGAGCACGGCGGTGACTACGCCGTCGAGCTCCGCGGGGACGCTGAGGCCCCCGGTGCGGTGCCGGTGGCTGACCTCATCGCCGGCGGCGTCCTTGCTGGTGACGGCCTCGAGCGACGTCCCGAACACCCGACTCAGCAGCGCCACCGTGCCCGCCACCCGCACCCGCCGGGAGGCGGCGTCGATGGACAGCACCTCCACACCCAGCCCGGTGAGGGTGCCCACGACGAGGTCGACGTCCGCGGGGTCGGCTCCGCCGGCGACCGCCAGCTCGTCCCGCGAGAGGATCGCACCGAGCGTCGCGTCGTTCAGCTCCGCGCGTCTGCGCAGGATCAGCGTGGCCTCGACCGGGGCGTCCCCCGGCAGAGGTGAACCCGCCTTCTTAACACCGGGGGCGGGGGCGCGTTCGCTGCCGGGAAGTGCGCGGAGCTCGAGGTGCTCGTGTCCGTCCATGCCTCAGGTCTACCCCATCGCAGCGACAACCGCAGCCGGGGCAGACCCCGCGAGACCCAATGCTTTCCTACTGTTTGCCTTGATTCACAGGGGGCTTCGGGCGGAGTCTGGGGCGATGACAGCCTCAGTGGGTCACGTGGTGGTCTTCGTCCAGGAGAACCACACCACAGGCAACTACTTCCGCTCGATGAGCGCGTGGGGCGCCAACGTCGCCGCCGACTGGGCGGTGCAGCCCAACCCGCCCGCCAAGGACCAGCCGCACAACCGTGCCGCGTACTCCAAATGGCTGCACGCGCAGCAGGCCGGCACGACCTCGCCGGCCACGCACACACAGTTCGACACGGTGGCGGTGTTGCCCTACTACGCCTACCTCGCGGCGACAGGTGCGTTTCTGAAGAACCACTGCTCCGGTTTCGGAACGAACTCCACCCCGAACCACCTGCTTATCGTGGGCGGCCAGAGCCCCACCCTGCGCAACCCGCCCGCGCACAGGCCCCACCTGGGTGGGACATGCCGTCCGTCCTGGGCCACGCGGGCGACCACAAGCTGACGTGGAAGGCCTACACCGGCAGTTCCTCCTACCCGGTGGCCTTCTACCAGCAGCTGGCCGGCTCAGCGAACATCGCCCGCAGCGACCAGATCGTCATCGACGCGGGCCAGCTTCCGGCGTTGAGCATGGTGTGGCACGACAGCCCGTATGACGAACACCCGGTCGCCGATGTGAACAAGGGGCAGAACAAGATCTGGCAGGTGGTCGACGCGGTCGTCAAAGCCGGCCACTGGGATGACACGGTGTTCCTGCTGACCTGGGATGACTGGGGCGGCTGGGATGACCACGTCGTCACCCCGAACGTCAAGCACGCCCCCGACGGGGTGCAGCTGGCTTACGGACCTCGGGTGCCGCTGCTCATGTTCGGTGGCCGCGTGAAACCAGGTATCGACAGCCGCTGGAATTCCCACGTCAGCATCGGCAAAACCGTTCTCGACCTGCTCGGCCTACCCGCCCTCGGCGTGGCGCGCCTCGACGACGCCGTGACCCTGGCCGATCTCGTCGAGCCAGTCGCATCCGTCCCGCCATCGCCCGCGTTCGGTGCCACCCTCAGCCAACCCACCTCGCCCACACCGGCGCCCACGCCAACACCGGTCCCACAGCCACCAGTCGCCTCGTCGGCCGCGGTCGGACCCATCACCTTGCGCGACGGTACGACGCTGCCCCCACCCAATGACCAACCAGTGAAGTAGACCACCGACGTCCCGATCCTTCACGGCAGCCCTTCCTCTTCACATGGCGGCGTCCTCGTCCCAGCTGAACCCCGTTACGAGAACGCCGCAGGTCAGCAGCCGTGTCCTTACATGATCGTCCCGTAGGACCGGTCCGGTGACGATTCCCGAGAGGGCGCGCGCGCCTTACGGCACACCGCATGTCAGCCTGCTGGGCGCTTCGTCGATTGGATGGCCCAACGACGGACCTGCGCTAACAATCGAGAGCTCCGCTGGAAAACGACCAACACTGCCGATGACCAATCGCGACGGTGTCACCTTCCACAGCGATTACATACCCCCACCCCCAACGTCCCCGCAGGTCAGCGCTGGCAGAGTCCGGCCAGCACGGTGGCGTGGACCCGAACTTCCCGGCGTATTCCCGGCGGACTCAGCGCCACCCGATCCTGTTTACGCGTTTCCGCAGGTCACAGGCCTGCGACCCAAAGCTCC
>Ga0075520_1001299_pt1 | contig 11920 bp, 7 predicted proteins | sample NGEPerB_FD_75100 | JGI IMG/M metagenome (GOLD analysis project Ga0075520, IMG submission 75100) | Arctic peat soil microbial communities from the Barrow Environmental Observatory site, Barrow, Alaska, USA - NGEE PermafrostAB12-B | ecosystem: Environmental > Terrestrial > Soil > Wetlands > Peat ... | reverse complement strand
GGAGGAGGGAGACGCCAGCGGCTGTTTTCATGGATTGATGTTGACGGGGTTCGTCACGCCAGGGTTCGGATTCAAATGGTCTTTTGTTCAGAGGGCGGGCGGCCGGGTCGATTGAGAGCTGGCCAGGAAATCCCGGTAGTCTTCCGGGGTGTCGAGATCGGTGGCCAGTTCCGGCAAATCCACGGTTGCCAGTTGGCCGGCATGGCGCTCCAGGAGCGGCCGCGCGCCGCCCGGACCGCGCAACTCGGTGAACTCATGGAAGTGGCACCGTGCGAACAACACCGGCGGCCCCGGATGGCCGTCGTAGCGCGCCGCCACGATCGACTTTCCACTGCTGACCGCGACGTCGGTCAGGCGGGTAATGGCCGCCGGTGAAAATCCCGGTTGATCACAGACCACCAGGAGCCCGGCATCGAGCGACAGCGAAAACGTGTCCAGTACGCGCGCTCCCGCCCGGATCGACGAGGCTAATCCTTCCTCCCACCCGGGATTCTCGATGATGAGCACCGGCAGGCGTGCGACTTCAGGCCTCACGGAATCCTGGTGGGCCCCGATCACCACGACCGCCGGCCAGGCGGCAGAGGCGAGAACCGCGTCCACCGTGCGGCGCAGCAGCGTGCGCCCATCGATTCGCAGCAATTGCTTCGGCCGGCCCATGCGCGTCGAGGCGCCGGCGGCGAGGATGATGGCGCCGAAATGGAACGAGGGCATCGCCGCTACGAAACACGAAGGCGGCGCCTTGGCAAAAAGAGAAAAGCGATTGCGGCGGCGCGCAGGATCGGGCCGGTCGCCCGCCCCACCCGTCACTTGCGTTCCTGAGCCGGCAGCTCGATGCTCTTGCCGGGAAGGATCTTTTTTTCACCTTGGGACTCGCGGAGATTGGTGGCGAAGAAGGTCTCGACCGCCCGGTAGAAGAGAATGCGGTTCTCCTCCTTGCGGAAGCCGTGGCCTTCCGTGTCGAGGCGGAGGTATTCGTAGGGCTTGTGGAATTTGTCGAGCTGCGCCTGGTTGGCCCTGTCCGAGTAACGCTCGCGAAACGACTCGACGAGCGAAACGACCTTGCGCGTAAAAAGCTAGATGGACCGCAGCGAGAGCAACTCGTTGTCGCCGAGATCGCCACCGAAGGCGACGTGATCCAGGCTCTTCCAGTACAGGGATCAGGCGTGGATCGGGCGGTTGCGTTCGCGGAGCGGCCGGCCGTCGCGACCGGCGAGCACGGCCTGCATTTCGGCGAGAATGGCCAGCGCCACTTCCTCCGGATGGTCCGCGCCCAGGTCCAGGCCGACCGGCGCGTGCAACCGGGCGCGCATTTCCGGAGTGATCGCGAGCCCGGCCGCCGCGAGGTCGGAGAGGATCCGTTCAGCGCGCTGTCTGGGGCCGAGCAAGCCGAGAAAGGCGAGGGGAAGCGGCAGCAGCGTCCGCAGCAGGGGCACGTCATGGAGGTAATGATGGGTCATGACGGCGACCACCGAATCGGGGCCAAGGGGGATCCGCGCGGCTGCTTCTTCCGGGCGGGCCACCACGGTGAGGTCGGCCTCGGGAAACCGCGCCGGCGTCGCGAATGCCGGGCGGGGGTCAACGACGCTGACGTGCCAGCCAAGTTCTTTGGCGAAACGCGCCAGCGGTCGGGCATCATCTCCTGCTCCAAAGATCACCAACGGCGTGGGCGGGAGCACGGTCTGGCAAAACACCCTGAGGCCGGGCTCTGGAGGCGCGTTTCCCGCGAGGCCCGTGCCCAGGCGGACGCCAGCGGGCGCACCCCAGACGACCGCGAACTCCGTCGGGACCCGTTGCCGAAAGTTCTCGCGGAGGACATCGGCCCAGGCTGGACGCGGTGGAAGTTCCTCGATCAGCACGTGAACAATGCCGTGACAGCCCAGTCCCACCCCCCACACGAGATCGTTTTCGGACGTGGTGTCGTAGGTCACTGTTATCGCCTGGCCGGAGTCCTGTATCTTCCTGGCTTGGGCGACAAGGTCGTCCTCCAGACAGCCCCCGCTGATTGATCCAATTCGCCGGCCCTCCCGGGTGAGCAACAATCGCGCTCCCGGGCGCCGGTAGGATGAGCCCTCCACCTTCACCAAAGTCGCCAGAATCGCGCCCGCCGACGGCGAAGAATCAAGCGCGGCCAATATTTCCTGCAGTTCCTTCATCATTAGGGATTATCGCGAGAATCATAAACGGTCCGGCGCATTGCGCGAACAGAAATTGCCCGGACGCTGCTCCGCTCCCGATAGGTGCTTCAACATCAGATCACAGCGTCTTATCGTGTTGTTGCCGCGAATTAACTAAAATATTGCATCCTAGCAGGAATCATGCTCCTTTTTCGCCCCAAGAGAACCTACGGTGGCCCTAGACCACGGCCTCTTACCAACCAAAGCACAACTGATAAACCAATGAACCTGAATTCCGTAAGGAAATCGTGGGCTGCGCTTGCATTGTTTCTTGGCGTCGGCCTTTCGTCTGTCGCGGTCGCTCAGACCGCTCCCGCCGCGGCTCCGGCCGTGCCGCCAGAGGTGAATATGGAGAAATTCGTGGTGACGGGGACCAATATTCCCACCGCCGCCGATGCCTTGGCCATTCCGGTCATGGTCGTGGGCCCCCAGCAGATACAGGCCAGCGGCGTCGAAACGAACGTGCTGGACGTATTGCGCAAGACCATGCCGATGTTCGCGGGCAACGGGAATGTCGGTGCGGAGAATGCCACGATCAATTCAAACGCGACGTTTGGTGGCTCTACGCTCGCGTTGCACAACCTGAGCACCCTGGTGCTGATTAACGGTCGACGCGTGGCATTCGCGCCCGGCGAGTCCAACGGTGATTACGAGTTTGTGGATTTGAACATGGTGCCGATGGCCGCGATCGAACGCATCGAAGTGCTCGCAGATGGTGCTTCGGCCATCTATGGATCCGATGCGGTCGGCGGCGTGGTGAATATAATTCTCAAATCCAACTACAACGGTTGGGAGACGGGCATTCATTTCGGCGAATCCTCCAACACGGGCCACTACACCGAACGCTCCGGCTATATTGTGGGAGGCGTGAGCAACGGGAAAACCTCGATCACTATATCGGGCGAGTTCAACAAAAACGATGCGATCTACATGAGCACGCGGCCGTACACGAACCCGATTTACGGTACGAGCTACTATCCCGGGATCATCGATGTATACAACCTGGCGACGAACGCCGATCAGCGCTACAAATTGAGCCCCACCGTGAATGCCCCTCCGGGCGGCGGCACCTACAGCATTGATCAGCTGGTTGCCAACGGCACCTACGCCCCGGTGACTGCGACGCAAGTGTTGCAGGGCTTCAATCTGGCGAATTACCAGACGTTGCTCGGAAGCGACGAACGCCGGAGCGTGGTCGTCAATTTGGACCATAATATCTTTGACCAGCACTTGGTCGGTTTCGGCGATGTGATCTATTCCCACACCTATACCGAGACGTCGTTGAACGGTCAGCCTATTCCGGCGTATGTTTCGGACCCCTACATCGACGTGGCGAATGCGGGCGCCACTCCTCCCCCTCCCGGTGTTGCTTTCATCCCGGCCACGGCACCAACGAATCCGTTTTCGACGACCTGGATGGACCAGGGCGCGTCTGAAGATGAATCGGCCGGCCACATCGTCACGGTTCATGCGCGTAATTTCACGTTCCCCCGTCTTTCGCAACAGGACTCGACGCTGTTCCGCGTTGTCGGTGGGCTGCGCGGGCAGATCAACGATGATTATTCGTGGGAAGCTGCGGCGAATATCAACCGCTATGAGTTGAATTTCGTCAACCCTGGGGTGATTTCCACGAGTAATTTCAACAGTGCGGCGGCGGCTGGCGTGATTAATCCGTTTGCCTACGTGCAGCCAGCCGGTGTGCTGCCCGGCAACATCATTGGCGATGCGTTTGACAACATGTTGAGCACGCTAAACTCCTTCGACGTGACCTTCAAGGGCACGCCGTTCGATCTGCCGGCGGGTAAATTTGGTTTCGCGGTCGGTGGCAGCTATACGCGGGAGGCGCTGTCTGCGGCGCCGGATGCCAACAGCATTCCGGACGCCAACGGCAACATCGGCTGGCTGAATGGCGTTTCGCTGCAGCCATTCCACGCGCACCGCAAAGTGACCGCAGTCTATGCCGAGGTTGAAGCGCCGATCTTTGGGCCTTCGCAACATATCCCCGGTTTGCACGTGCTGAATGTGGACATCGCTGGCCGGTATGAGGACTACACCCAGGTCGGCAGCTCCAGCGTGCCGAAGATCAGCCTCAAATATCAGCCGATTGACGATCAACTCTCGATCCGCGCGACGGCGGGCAAATCCTTTTCGGCGCCCATCCTCTATGACCTTTATGGACCCATTGCGACGGGGTTCACGCAGTCGCTTTCGTTCAACAATTACACCAATGCTGGCCAGCCAACTGGAGAGACGACGGATTTGGTCCAGTTCCAAAGTCAGAGCGGAGCGAATCCGAAGCTAAAGCCTTCCACGTCGTCCACCTGGACGACCGGCTTTGTCTATACTCCGAAACAGGTCAAGGGGCTGAGTCTCTCAATTGACTATTTCCAGACCGTGCAAAAGAATTTGGTTGGCTCTTATGACCAACAAGTGGTGGCCCAGGACGTGGAACAATTCGGCCCGGCGTCGCCTTATGCTTCGGTAGTCCACTTTGGCAGTACTACGGGCCACGGCGTGACCGCCCCGGGTCAGTTGAGCACAGCGAACCCATCCAGCGTCTATTTGATTCTGCCGCTGGTAAACCTGGCGTCTCAATCGATCAAGGGTTGGGATGCGACGGTGGACTATCAGTTTGACGTGCCCTCAACCGGCAAGTTCGACTTCTCGACTACACTGTCGGGCTATAATAGCTATGCGGCCCGGGCGCTTCCGACAGAGGGTTACTTCCAGTATGCCGGCCATGCCACGGGCAACGGCAGCGTCAGCCAGGGCACAATTCCACGTTGGCGCTCTTACACGACTCTGAGCTGGAAACAATATGGCTTCGATTTCCTGATCGCCCACAGTTACGTGCCGTCCGTCACCGACATCGGTCCCGGCGGTTCGGCGGCGACCGACCCGGTCAACGTGAGTAGCTATCAGCAGTTTGACTTGGCCGTGGCGTATGAATTCAGCCACCTCAATGTGAATCGATGGCTCAACAATCTCTCGATACATGCTGGCGTGAACAACGTGTTCAACAAGATGCCTCCGCTGGCGCCGGCCGCGTTCCCGAATACGAACGCGGACGTGGGTACCTACAACGGCCCGATCGGTCGCATGTATTTCATGGACGCGAGCTATAAGTTCTGAGGGAGATCTTTAGGATCCATACCTCTTGCGGCCCGGAGCAATCCGGGCCGCTTTTTTTTGGGTGCGCCCGGCAGGGCGCACTTGCTGGGCAGTGGATATGAATGACCACCGGGTAAGTCTGTTGGCCGAGGAGGATTTCAACACAGTCGGTCTCAATCGGCTTTTGCCCGCTCAGCTTGGCGTTCCCAATCCCCGCTGTGTTCCTCTCGAAAGCCTCTTTCGGGAAGTCTTGCGATGAGGCGGTTTTCCGACGTGTTTTCGCCTCCCGCGCGGCGGCGCGCGATTCCGCGAGGCTTGCGGCCCGCGGTTCGATCTGTTTTCTGCCGGTATTCGCCGCATGCCTGCCGCCACAAATGAGTTTTCCGAGCGCCTCGTCTCCAGACTTGGGGGAGGCGAGCATGGCTTGGTCAAGGCCCAAGTGATCGCGGCGTTCGCGATCATCACGTTGTTCAACGTCGGCTTTTATTGGGAACGGCAGTTGAGCGCCTTAACCGCGCGACGGCAGTTGCCGAGTTTGATCAGCGCATGGGATGGTTTCGAATGGTACGTCTGGTTGGCGGCAGTGCCCGCGATTCTTTTCCTGATCCGTCGTTTTCCACTCGTGCACCCCAGAGTCGTCCGCCACGTCATCGGGTTGATGCTGGGCAGTTGCGGCATCTGTTTGCTGGTCGTCAACGCGCGTTATGCTCTGCGTCTTCTGCCGAATGTGTGGCTGCCGGACGCCGCCGATCTGCCAACGGATGCGTTCACCTACCTGCATACCCAGTTGGTCCTCGCGCCCATTGACTTCCTGACTTATGTGGGACTTTTCGCGACTTCCTTCGCCATTGATTACAATTTCAAGTACCGCCAGCGCGCGAAGGAAGCCCTGCAACTGCAACTGCGCACGATGCGGCTGGAATCCGAGCTGGCCCGAGCCCAGTTGGTGGCCTTGCGCAGCCAGCTTCGGCCGCATTTCTTCTTCAACGCGTTCAATGCGATCTCGACTCTGGTGCGGCAGCACAAGAATGACGTGGCGGTCGAGATGATCGCCGAGCTGAGCGGGCTGTTGCGGATGGCGATGGAGAACGCCGGACTCCAAGAGGTCACCCTGGAGCGCGAGCTCGAATTCGTGATGCACTACCTGACGGTCGAACGCGTCCGCTTCGGCGACAAGCTGCGGAGCGAAGTCACCGCGCCCCCGGATACGCTGCCGGCCATTGTGCCCAGCATGCTGCTCCAGCCGCTGGCTGGCAATGCGATCAAGCACGCGATCTCCCGGCGCACCACCCCGGGGACAATCCGGATCGACGCCCGGCGGGTGGGGCAGCGGCTGATCATCGAGGTGGCAGATGACGGCCCGGGCGAATCGCCGGCACCTCCACCAAAGAATCGCACTGGGGTCGGGCTGGCGAACACCCGGGCCCGGCTGGGAGCGGTGTGCGGGGATGATTACACTTTGGAAATGAACCCAAGACCTGAAGGAGGTATGGTGGTCCACCTCGATTTGCCCTGGCGTACGACGCCGGGCGTAGCTCAATCTTCTGCTGTCCCGGCATGAAGATCCGCGCTCTAATTGTAGATGATGAACCGCTAGCCCGCGAAGGGCTCGCAGCGCTTCTTTCCGCCGACCCCGAGGTCGAGATCGTCGGCCAATCCGCGGACGGTGCCGCGGCATCCCAGGCCATCCGCTGCGATCGGCCGGATCTTGTATTTCTCGATATCCAGATGCCGAAGCGCAGTGGCTTTGAAGTGTTGGAAGGCCTCCCGGCAACGGAAAGGCCGATGGTGGTTTTCGTCACGGCTTACGATCAGTACGCCATCCGCGCGTTCGAGGCGTGTGCGGTCGATTATCTGCTCAAGCCTTTCAGCGACGCACGCTTCCGACAGGCCCTGGCTCGGGCCAAGGAGAACCTTCGCAATAGTCAGACGGCGGAGATCGGTGAACGCATGGAGACGTTGCTGGCCCTGGTGCGCCAGTTGACGGTGGGTTCGGGGGGGACGCCGGCAACGCCCCCGGCTTCAGCAGCCGCGCCGCCGGTGCCGGAATATGCCGAGCGGATCGTGGTGAAATCCGGCGGCGACCTGCATTTCGTCAAGACGCGCGACGTCCTTTGGATCGAAGCCCAGGAAGATTTCGTGAAGGTTCAGACCGCCGAGCAGCCCCATCTCGTGCGGGAGACATTGCAGAGCATGGAACAGAAGCTCGATGCCGCCCGCTTTATTCGCATCCACCGGTCATTTCTCGTCAACGTGGAGCATATCAAACGGGTTGCCCCCGCCCTCTATGGAGACCACACCGTTTTCATGAGCGACGGATCGAAGCTGCGGCTAAGCCGCACCTACCGCAGCCGGCTGAAGGCGTTTGTCGGCCAATCATCGGCCTAGGAATCGCCCGATGTCGTGCTTCCCGCTCCGTTGCTGAATCGCGCCTCGCGGGGAGCGGTGGCTGAGAGCAGGTGGTTTCTCCCGGCCTGATCTGACTTTTGCCGCCGGAGAAGCGCGCGTTGGCCGACCCACTCTTCTCGGAGCGGCGGGGAGAAAAGCGCACGGCGTCCCGAGCTGCGCAATTCTCCGCCCATGGCGTCCCGGAGTTATTTTCCAGGAATGGAAACAGCTTCCGTCTAGAAAATGCAGTCCGCCATGATGTGAAATCCCCGTAAAATGAAGGAAATCCTCAAGCGGCTCATCGTCTAAAGCGAGCGTTCTAACGGGCGAAGGCAGCTTCTCGACGATATGAAATTGCTGCGTCGAGCGGGCCTGATAGCGCAACAAACAAACACGCAACGGAAGATGGGCAGTACGCCCGGAGGTGCTGTCGCTGATAAGTGTGTTGGCTTAACACCACTGCAGAACAACCGATTGTAACTATGAAGCTAACTCCCGTAAGGAAGTTGACAGCTCTGCTTGCCCTCATTCTGGGCATCAGCGCGCCGTCTTTCGTGGTCGCTCAGACCGCTCCCACAACCACCGCTGCCGATAGCCGGACCGATGAAAAGGCCCCGGTGAGCATGGAGAAGTTCGAAGTAACCGGCTCACGCATCAAGCGGCTCGATGCTGAGACCGTGAACCCAGTCCTCGATGTCTCCGTCGCCAAGATCGAGGCGCAAGGCTTCACTACTCTCGGCGACGCCTTGCGCGCCCTGCCGTTCAACAATGGCCAGGCGCTCACGCCGATGGATTCCGGCACGAGCTTCACCCCGGGCGTCAGCACCATCAATCTGCGCGGACTGGGCAACAACAACACCTTGGTCCTCATCAACGGACGCCGCGCGGTGCCCTATGCCTCTCCGGGGTTCAATGGATTCCAGACCGTGTTCGATTTGAACAGCATTCCGGACTCGGCCATCGAGAAAGTCGAAATCCTCAAAGACGGCGGTTCCGCCATCTATGGTTCCGACGCGGTGGCGGGTGTGGTTAACATCAAACTGCGCCGCGATTTCCAAGGTGTCGGGACCAGCCTGACGTTTGGCAACTACTTCAATACAGATGGCTTGGTCAAGAAGGCGTCGGTCATCGTCGGCACGAACACGGCGAAGACCAGCATGGTGACCACCTTTGACTTCCAGGACCAACATTCCGTCTTTGCCCGCGATCTTCCGTTCTCGCGCAACGCCGACCTGACCAGCGTGGCGGCCAGTTCCAACCTGCGTTATACGGCCACGGGTTGGGCCGATGCCGGCTACAGCTCCGAAGCGGCCTACCTGACCGACGTTGGCGCGACCGACGCCATCGCCGACGGTTGGGCCGATCAGCGATCCTCCCGTGGATTTCCCGGTTACGTTGTGGTCGGCGGGCGCCAGTATACCTATACGACGCCAACGACCACTCCTACGGTCGCCACGGCCGTTCGAGGCGTGAACTACTACAACTTTAGTGAGGAGAACGGCATGTTTCCGGAATTTCGCCGGTATTCGTTCTATACCACCCTGAAGCATGATTTCACCGACAACTTCTACGGTTTCGCCGACTTCTCGTTCTCGCGGAGCCACAGCGTCGTCTATTCGGCCGCAGCGCCGGCTGATATCGAGACGTCTCTGGGGTTGAGTGCCGCCAGCCAGATGATCATCCCGTCCTACAACCCGTACAATCCCTGGGCCGTCGACATTTCCTCCGGGCGCCGTCGGATGGTGGAAGTGCCCAACCGGATCAATGATGTCACCGCGGACACTCCGCGCGTGCTCGTCGGTCTTGGCGGCAATTTGAACGGATCGGGCATGCTCTCCGACTGGACCTGGGAGGCTGGTGCGCTCTACTCGAAGAATTCGGTGAGCAACATTTCCCAGGGCGCGGTGGCCGACTCGCGCCTGCAGGAGGCGCTGATGGGCCTGACCCAGCAGGGCAACGGGTCGCTGGCCTGGAACCCGAACACGCCGCAGGCCGACCGGGTCTATTTCAACTGGTTTGGCCTCAACAACCAGCCGATGGCGGATTTCATCACCGTGTCGAACCCGAACTCGGCCTCGCTGGAATACTGGAACTATGACGTCTCAGTCACGGGCAGCTTGTTTGAGCTCCCGGCAGGCCCGGTGAAGCTCGCGGTCGGCGCCGAGCACCGCCTGGAGAAGATGAGCAATATCAAGACTGACCTCAACGCCACCGGCGATATCGTGGGCGGCGACGAGGGGACCAGCAGCTTCGGTCAGCGCGATGTGACCTCGGTTTATGCAGAGACCGACGTGCCGATCATTGCGAAGAAGGTCGAAGTGCAGCTTGCCGGTCGTTTCGAGAATTATAGCGACAAGGGCTTTGCGCAAACCGTACGCCCCAAGGTTGGATTCAAATATCGCGTGACCGATTGGCTGGCGTTGCGCGGTTCCTACAGCAAATCATTCAAAGCTCCGGACCTCGCTTATCTCTACACGGCGGCCCAGACGACGTTTACCTCGGGCAAAGTGCCCGACCCCGTGACAAACACGCAGATCGACCAGCTGCAGGTCGTGGTTCAGGGCAATCCCGATCTCCGACCTGAGTTAACCGACACCTATTATGCCGGCCTTGTAGTGGAGCCGCAGAAATGGGGACTCAAAGGCTTTGAAGCCTCCGTGGACTGGTTTGACTACAAACAAAAGAATCTGCTGGCCCAACTGAGCGACTACTACGGTTACGCCGAGTTCCTTAGCCAGGCCGCCGCCGGCAATCCGATTTTTGCCGGCAAAGTGGTGCGCGATCCGACCACCAACCAGGTGCTTTATGTGCGCGATGATTACGTCAACCTGCTCACCGGCAGCTATCGGGGCATGGACATGGCGGCGAACTACACTTGGAAGACACGGAGCGTGGGCGATTTCTATGTGGGGGCAGATGGCACGTGGGTCGACAAGATCTACGTCGACACCGACAACATTGTGGGCGGCTATCTTAGCCCGCGCTGGAATGCGACCGGGCAGATCAACTGGACCCGCGGAGATTGGGGCGCGAGCCTCTTCGGAATATATCGGGGGGCGCGCGACCGGAACGTTGAGTATGGCAGCATATTTGACGCCGGAGACACCCTCTACATCTCGTATCGCGTGAAAGCCCAGTTCACCCTGAACGCCTCGGTCAGCTATCGCGGTTTGTGGAAGACCAAGATCACCGTGGGCGGAACCAATGTCTTGAACCAGACCCCTCCCGTCGACCCGATGTCTTCTTCCGGCACGACCGACGGCATCAACGACGGCCAGCCGGCGTTCTGGTTCGTACGTCTTGATCGCGCGTTCTGAGATCGTCTAGGCGTGGGAGCATTCGTGGCTCCAGCGAATTGCAGCCGCGCACCGCACCGGGTGCGCGGCTTTTGTTTGCCCATCTCCTGATCGCCGCCCTCACTACAAAACCGGCTGAGTCATCCCACGCTATGCATAATCTCTATTTGCGTTTGTCTGCCAGGTGGACGCGTTGGCCCCGCCTTCTGGCCGGCGCTTCTATGATCGCCCTGTTGATGGTCCCGGCGCACGGCGAAAAGCCGTCTGACTCGCTCCGCCACCTGTTGACTCCGGATGAATTTCACCGCGCCGGACTGGATAAGCTCACCCCCGACGAACTGGATTTCCTGGGTGCGTGTTTGACCAGACTCCAGACGCCTCCGGACTCGCGCAATTCCGCTCCGCCCCCGCCCCGGGCGGCACCTTTGCCGGCGGCGAAGAGCCCCCCTGCGTCCGCTCCCGTGCCCGTCAAGAGCCTGCCCCAAGGCGAGGCTGCTTTCGGCGCCGAAGAACAATTGCATGCCGCGGTCGAGATTCTACAGGCCGTGCCGCCGGTCATTCGCTCCCGCACAACGGGCGATTTTGCCGGCTGGAGCGGGCGGACCGAATTCCAGCTGGAGAATGGCCAGGTATGGCGTCAGGTCGAGCCCGGCCAGTTCTCGGTGAGCCTTATGCAGCCCACCATCGTGATTGAGAAAGGCCTCATGGGAGCCTTTTATCTGCACGTGGAGGGCTATGGCACCCGGGTGAGAGTGAAGCGGGTCAAATAGCCGCGGCACCCCTTTGGTCCCCGGATGGGGCATCGTCGAAAGCCGCGTTCGGCCGGAACGCCGCTTAACGCTTCTCGACGGCGGGCAGTTCGTGCACCACGGGAACTCCGATGATGACGTTGGAGGTTGGACTTGGAGCGAGGTTCTCGGCGAGAAACTTCTCTGCCACTTGGTAGAACTC
>Ga0075520_1001298_pt1 | contig 11922 bp, 12 predicted proteins | sample NGEPerB_FD_75100 | JGI IMG/M metagenome (GOLD analysis project Ga0075520, IMG submission 75100) | Arctic peat soil microbial communities from the Barrow Environmental Observatory site, Barrow, Alaska, USA - NGEE PermafrostAB12-B | ecosystem: Environmental > Terrestrial > Soil > Wetlands > Peat ... | reverse complement strand
TCCCTGCGCACGGGTGTGACCCGACCAGCCGTCTGCCCCGCGTGGAGTGACCAGTGGCTACAGCCTCTTACTGGCCCGTTCGGAGTAGAACGCTTGCGTCAGACCTGCGATCAGACCTATGACCACCAGGACGTACAGGGGCTGGTTCGGTTCGAGCTGGTGATCGACCAGGGCGAGAACGAAGCCGAATACCAAGCCGATAAGCGCCCAGGCCAGGTATCGCCTCACACCGCGGAGGTGGTTGATGCCCCTCATGCGCGCGCCCTCCATCTCAGAGCCGTCAGCCATTGCTGGACCGTCCAGCTACCGTAAGAATCCCTCGTCGAGCTGGAACGTGGTGCCGGCAAAGCCATCTTCGGCGAACAGCGTGCCAACGATGCATGGGGATTCCTGAGTGCGCGATCGGGGTCGGTTACTCAGCGTATCCCTCAAGCAGTTCGCGTGAGCCCATCTCTTCGAGCTCACCCCTTGAGTACTCCGCAGAAAAATCAAACTGCCCCCAACCGCCTGGGACGGTAGTCATACCGAGGGCCTCTGCTTCCTGAATGATCGCGGTCATGATCGTTCTCCCTTGCTTCTAGGTAGATCGGTCACCAGCCTGAGGGCCGTGTTCTCGCGCCGAGCGCGGCCCGTTTTTCACGGTAGGCCGGACCAGCGCCGGATGGGGGAGGCTGTCCATCGTGTCGCCAACGGCGAGTTCCTGTTGGTCGGCCCCTCGCTGGTGGCTCGGTCCTTGTCGTTGTCGCGGGTGGTAACAGAACATGCCGTCCAGCCTGAGTGCACGAGAAGAGGGCAGCAAGTGCACCAAGACGTCGCCCACCCTGCGCCACCCCAGAGGCAGGACGATGCCGATAGCGAGACCGATCTGCACCAACGAGCCCACCTCGTTGTCCGTCGACCATCTGATGCGTCACACGGCCAGTGCTCGGCCTGCGCACCAACGAAGCCACCAATGTGGCCAGCCGAAGATGGCTTTGGCCTTTCCTCCAGATAGCCGCCCTGAACGTGTGTGAGTGAGCGGGCATGCGGTAACAGAGTTGCCCCTACGGTGAGAACGCGGACGAGGGGTTCGTTGACGGGCCACCCTGGCGCAACACACCTGTTCCAGGTCTTCTTCCCAGCGTGTGCGCTGCGTTACATTTCCTCATTAGGACAACACCTGACCATCGATACCAGTGTCGAAGCCGAGGAACTCGCGACGGCGACATCGAACGGCGAGGGTGACCGTCGCCGAACCGCAGTGGTGGTAAGCAACCTCCGTACGCTAAGGAGCGAGCATGACGGCTCAAGAAACTTCCGCGCCCTTCGGATATCCGGAAACGGCGGGTGACAAGGGCCTCAAGTCCGGCGCGCTGGGTCTGATCTCGAGCATTGTCGTCGGAGTAGCCTCCACCGCGCCCGCGTACAGCCTGGCCGCCAGCCTGGGCTTTGTCGTCGCCGCGACCAACGGAAACAGCATCGTCGGGGTGAAAGCTCCGGCGATCATGCTGCTCGCCTTCATCCCGATGTTCCTGATTGCGGTTGCGTACAGCGAGCTCAACAAGGCCGAGCCGGACTGCGGGACCACGTTCACCTGGGGGTCACGCACCTTCGGGCCGTGGCTGGGCTGGCTCGGCGGCTGGGGAATCATCGCCGCCGACGTCATTGTCATGGCGAACCTGTCGCAGATCGCCGGCTCCTACACCTTCTCGCTTTTCGGTCTCGACTCGCTCGCGGCAAGCACTTTCTGGACCACGGTGGCCGGGATTATCTGGATCCTGATCATGACCTACATCTGCTTCCGTGGAATCGAGCTCTCGGCGCGGATCCAGGTCGGGCTGCTGACCATTGAGGTGATCATCCTGGTCATCTTCTCGGTGGTCGCACTCACCAAGGTGTACCGGGGCACCTCACCGGCCGGATCGATCCACCCGAGCCTGAGCTGGCTGTGGCCCGGCGGACTGTCGCTCAGCGCGATCACCACGGCGACCCTCATCGCGGTGTTCATCTACTGGGGCTGGGACACCGCGCTCTCGATTAATGAGGAGACGTCCGACCCGACCAAGACCCCGGGCCGGGCGGGCATCATCTCTACCCTGATACTGCTGGTTACTTATGCGCTGGTCAGCGTGGCCACGGTGGCGTTCGCTGGAGTCGGTTCCAAGGGAGTCGGCCTCGGGAACCCGGACAACTCCGCCGACGTGTTCCACGCCGTCGGCACGACCGTGTTCGGCGGGTCGGGGTCCGGCAAGGTCATGGAGGATTTGCTGATCATCGCCGTGTTGTCGTCCGCGTCCGCATCGACCCAGACGACGATCCTGCCCACTGCGCGGACTGTGTTGTCGATGGGCGCCTTCAAGGCGATCCCTGAGAAGTTCGCCAGGATCCACCCGCGCTACCTGACTCCCACTGATGCGACGATCTGGATGGGCGGCGTCTCGATACTCTTCTACGTCGGCCTGACCCTTGTCAGCCAGAACGTCCTTGGCGACTCGATCGCGGCCGTTGGCCTGTTGATCGCGTTCTACTACGGGATGACCGGGTTCGCCTGCGTGTGGTACTACCGTCGGCTTATCAGCCAGGGCGGGCGTGACCTGTGGATGAAGGGCGTATTGCCGTTCTTGGGCGGGCTGTTGCTGCTGGGTGCGTTCTTGGACGCGTGCTACAACTACGCACAGCCTGACTACGGCAAGACGACAATCTTCGGGATTGGTGGCGTGTTTGTGATCGGGATCGGTTCCCTGCTTGTGGGTGGGGTGCTCATGATCGTGTACCGACTGGTGGCTCCGCCGTTCTTCCGGGGCGAGACCCTGCCACGACGCGGAGCTCACGACCTCATCCTGGCTGGCATTGCTACGGAGCCCGCAAGCGAGCGGGAAAGCCTTGGTATGCCCGGTGCGGGCATGCCCGACATCGTGATTGCACCCAACCTGTCGAACCTGCCCCAGGGGGCCAAAGCCATCGACACGGAAACCGGTGAAACCGAAAACGGCGACACCGAAAGCGACACAGGAGAGACACCCCCACGTCCCTGAGCGCTCCACGTCACGGAATCGGCTTGTTTCCCGACCGACACAGCAGGCGGAACGCTTCCAACGCCTAGGCTGTGAGGTGTGAGGGAACAGGTGGACAAGAACAGTCAAAGGAGTCAACCGGTCAGTGACCGAATTCTGACACCCCCCAATGTCCTGTCCATGTTCCGGCTGGCGTGCGTCCCCGTCTTCCTGTGGCTGATTCTGACACACCAGGACAACTGGGCTCTGGTAGTCCTGATCCTGTCTGGTATCAGCGACTATCTGGACGGAAAGATCGCCCGGCGCTACCACCTGGTGACTCGGGTCGGCCAGCTGCTCGACCCGCTCGCGGACCGGCTGTACATCCTCTCGACCCTGCTCGGCCTGGCCTGGCGCGAGGTCATCCCGTGGTGGCTGGTAGCGATCCTGGTCAGCCGCGAGATCTTCGGGACGGCGCTGCTGATGGTGGTACGCCACCACGGATACCGAGCGCTGCCAGTGCATTTCATTGGCAAGGCTGCCACGTTCGACCTTCTGTTCGCCTTTCCCCTGATCCTGCTCGGTCAAGGCGACAGCGGGCTGGCCGCTGTGGCCCTACCGTGCGGCTGGGCGTTCGCCTGGTGGGGCACCGTTCTCTACTGGGTGGCCGGAGTCATGTACGCGGTGCAGACCCGAGATGTGGTTCGCGCCGCCAGGGCGGCACGAAGATGACCTACCGGGCAGCCCACCGATGAGCACCCCTGCGCGTCGCCGGCCAGACAACTCGATGACGCTGATCACCGAGATGATGGAGCGCCCGCTGGACCCCGGCTACGCAGCCGCGGCCGAACGCCGTCAGCAGTCCGGGCTGCCCGCCGCCACCGGGATCCGCAGCCCCCTGCTGATCATGGTGGCTGTTCTGATCGGGGCACTGCTGGGGGCCTCCGCGCTGGCCCTGCGGACCCCGACCACCGCTACCAGCAAGATCAGGCAGGACCTTGTGAATCGGATTGATCAGAGCCGGGCACACGTCGACGCCCAGACGCACCTGATCGACACCCTTCGCACCCAGATCAACTCAGCCCAGGCCGCGGCCTTGAGCGCGGAAAGTCAGACCGTTCTCGCCGCCGAGCTCTCAAAGCTCGAGCTGGCGGCGGGTACGGTGCCCGTGACCGGCCCAGGACTGGTGGTCACCGTCGACGACGCCCCGACCAAGGCCGAGCCAGTCGCCCCTGATGCCAACGCACAGGCGGTCACCGGACCCGCGCCAGGCAAGGTGACCGCGACAGACCTACAGATCATCGTCAACGGTCTGTGGGAAGCCGGAGGGGAGGCGATCTCGATCAACGGCCACAGACTCACGACCCGATCTGCCATCCGCGCTGCCGGTGCCGCGATCCTGGTTGACTACCGGCCCCTCACCCGGCCCTACGTCGTCAACGTGATTGGGGATCCCGGCAGCCTGGGAGTGGAGTTCGCTGACAACAATGGCGGCAGTTACCTCCAGTCGCTGACGAGCAACTACCAGATCCGCGGCGACATCCAGAATCGCGCCTCGCTGGTGGTCCCGGGGGAGCCAACGCTGTCCGTTCAAAGTGCCGAGCCAGTGCCGTCAGCAGTGGCCACCTCCGCTGCCACCGGACGGCCCGCGACCCCTCGGAGCAGCACCGCCACCACAAGTCCCTCACCATCAAGAACCTCCCGAACGACGGAGACCTCACCGTGATTCCTGCTCTTGGACTTCTCATCGGTCTGGCCGCCGGCATCTTGCTGCATCCCGCCGTGCCACTGGCACTGCAGCCCTATCTGCCCATCGCGGTGATCGCTGCTCTGGACGCAGTCTTCGGTGGTGTGCGCGCTGTCCTGGACGGCATCTTCAACGACAAGGTGTTCGTCGTCTCGTTCCTGTCCAACGTGGTCGTAGCCGCCTTCATCGTTTTCCTCGGGGATCAGCTCGGAGTCGGCTCTCAGCTGTCAACCGGCGTCGTCGTCGTCCTCGGTATCAGGATCTTCTCGAACGTCGCCTCCATCCGCCGGCATCTCTTCCGCGCATGAACCAGGACCAGGACAACGCGCACGCCGATGAGGCGCCACCGCCCACCCCATCTGCCTTGAGGCGGCTATCGCTGTCGGCGCGTCCGCGGACCACCAAGGCCAACCTGCTGGCGGCACTGCTGGCCCTGCTTCTGGGCTTCGCGGTGGCGACTCAGGTTCATCAGAACCAGTCCGCGGGTCTGGAGACGTTGCGTCAGAGCGATCTGCTGAGCATCCTGGACAACGCCACCAACGAGGCCTCACGGCTGGACCAGAGTGCCCGTGAGCTCCAGGCCACCCGCGACCAGCTCGTCAGCGGCAGCAGTAGCGGTGCCTCAGCCATCAAGGCGGCCCAGCAGCGGCTCGATGCCTTGGGAATCCTGGCGGGCACCGCTCGTGCCCACGGGCCAGGCATTCGGATGACCATCACCGACCCCGCTGGCAAGGTGACTTTCCCCATGCTCCTGGACGCCATCCAGGAGCTGCGCGACGCAGGAGCCGAGGCCATCCAGGTCAACGACGTCCGGATTGTTGCCAGCTCACACTTCGGACCCAGGGCATCTGGAATCGAGATTGACGGCAAGAACGTCAACCCGCCGTACACGATCACCGCCATCGCCGATCCGGCGCCGATGGCCTCGGCGATGGAGATCCCCGGCGGCCTGTCCGAGAACGTCCGCCAGCTCGGTGCAACAATCAGCATCTCCCAAGAAGAAGACGTGACGGTGGGCGCGTTGCACACGCTGAGCGCGCCTCGATACGCTCGCCCCGTGCCGGCGTCAGCTCCAGCGACACCGTGACGGCATTTCTACTTGATTGTGGTAGCAGTAACTGTTTAATGACTGTGTTCTCACCCGTTGCACGCCAAGAGGATCACCTTCCTAGCCAAGGAGCAGCATGAGCGAGCTGGAGTACCCCCAGGACCTGCGTTACACCGCCGAGCACGAGTGGGTCCGAGTTGGGTCTAATGGTGTCGCCCGCGTCGGAATCACCGCCTTCGCCCAGGACGCCTTGGGCGACGTCGTCTACGTGAGTCTGCCCGCCGTGGGCGACACAGTCGGCGCCGGCGACTCCTGTGGCGAGGTCGAGTCGACCAAGTCGGTCAGTGATCTTTACTCACCGGTCTCAGGGGAGGTCGTAGCCACCAACGCCACACTGGACTCAGCCCCTGAGCTGGTCAACACCGATCCCTACGGTGAGGGATGGATGTACGACGTGAAGGTCACTGACGCCGGTGAAGCCGCCTCACTGCTGGACATCGTGGCGTACCGCGCTCTTCTGACCTGACCAGCACCGGGCTGACCAATGACACGACAACGGAAGCAGGCGGACACGTCATGACGGACAAAGAGCCCGAGCAGGGACAGGGGCGACGGAACGACCCGACCACGATGCGCCTGGCCGGCATAGGAGTTCCCGCCGAGCCGCTGACCGATCCCGATGTTGAGGTCGATAGCACCCTGTCGGCCCAGGACCAGGCAACGGTCGATGCGTTGCGTCACGGCACGGCGCTGCTGGTGGTCCTTCGTGGCCCCAATGCCGGCGCACGATTCCTGCTCGACGCCGACGAGATCAGCACGGGGCGTCACCCTGATAGTGACATCTTCCTTGATGACGTCACCGTATCCCGCAAGCATGCGACCTTTCGCCGCGAAGGTGACGTCTTCCTGGTCCGTGACGTCGGCTCGCTGAACGGCACGTACGTCAACCGGGAACGGATCGACGAGGCCGCGCTGAAGACTCGTGACGAGGTCCAGATCGGCAAGTTCCGATTGGTCTTCTATGCCGGTGCCGCCCAGTAACCCGCCTCGCGTGAGCCCAGCAGCCACCCCCGGTTCGCTAACGATCGGGGCAGTTCTGGCCACGCTTGCCCCGGACTTCCCGGACATCAGCATCTCCAAGATCCGTTTCCTGGAGGCCGAAGGACTTCTCTCACCCGAACGGACCAAATCTCGTTATCGCAAGTTCTCGCCCGCTGACGTCGAACGCCTTCGGTACATCCTGACGGCCCAGCGCGATCGCTTCTGGCCGCTCAAGGTCATCAGAGAGGCCCTAGACAAGCTCGAACGTGGTCTGGAGCCGGCAGCAGGGGCCTCCTTTGACTCACGTCCTCAAGTCCCGGCGGGAGTCAGCGACCCCGGCCTGCCCTCTGCCGTGGATCTGAGCCGTCGCAGTAACCTGCGGCTGACCAGCACCGAGCTGCGTGAAGCGGCAGGCCTGGACCGGCCCACCTTCGAAGCCTTGTCAACCTATGGTCTTCTGTCCCCGGACCCAGGCGGTCATTACGGGGACGCGGCGCTGGCGGTGGCGCGCGCAGCCGGAGCCCTGGCGGCCTACGGGATCGAGCCCCGCCACCTGCGCCCCTTTCGTGCCGCTGCCGACCGCGAGATCGGTTTGGTTCAGCAGGTCGTTTCCCCCATTCGCGGTCGCAGCCGGGGAACAGGCGGCAAGCTGGCGCGAGATCCGACCCCTCAGATCCTGGCCCAGTGCATCGCTTTGCATACCGCCCTGGTCAAGGCGGGACTAGCCGGCGACTAAGCGAGTACCGTTGTCTGGGTGAGAGAACTGGACGTCCTGGGTGTTCGCGTCGAGATGCCTACCAATCAGCCAATCGTCCTGCTGCGCGAACGGGGCGGTGAACGGTATCTGCCCATCTGGATCGGTGCAGCCGAAGCCACGGCAATCGCTTATGCCCAACAGGGAGTCGTGCCACCGCGCCCGATGACTCACGATCTGCTCAAGAACGTCATCGAGGCGCTCGGGCACGAGCTCGTCGAGGTGCGGATCGTCGCCCTGAAGGACAGCATCTTCCACGCCACTCTTGTCTTCGACGGGGCAGTGGAGGTCAGTGCGCGGTCCTCGGATGCGATCGCCCTGGCACTTCGCACGGGTACCTCCATCCTGGTCGAAGATAGTCTCCTGGACGAAGCCGGCGTCGCGATCGCTGCCGAAGAGGACGACGAAGTTGAGCGTTTCCGCGAGTTCCTGGATCACGTGTCCGCGGAGGATTTCGACAACCCCGGAGATACCGGTCAGGCCGAGACCTGGCCTCCGGAACAAGAGTGAATCTCAAGTGAACGTCTAGGGTTCAGGCCCCGGCGCTGCGACACGCCACCTGTCATGCGTGGTGATTGACCATCGCCCACTGTCCGCCGTAACGTCAGAACAAATAACGTCGCTGTAGTTCGCAAGGAGGTAGGCGTGTACTCCACTGGAGAAGCACGGCATGACCCCGGTTCTGCACCGGTCGCGGCACAGGGTCTGTTGTTCACCGATGACCTTCCCGAACTGCGTGAGGACACGGGCTACCGTGGTCCCACCGCATGCAGGGCCGCAGGTATCACGTATCGGCAACTCGACTACTGGGCCCGCACCGGATTGGTTGAACCTTCCGTGCGAAGTGCTACCGGCTCGGGGACCCAGCGTCTCTACGGCTTCCGCGACATCCTGGTCCTGAAGGTGGTCAAGCGACTGCTGGACAGTGGGGTCTCCCTGCAACAGATCCGTGTCGCTATCAGCCATCTTCGAGAGCGTGGGGTCGAGGACCTCTCCCGGATCACCCTGATGAGCGATGGAGCCAGCGTGTACGAATGCACCTCCGCTGAGGAGATCATCGACCTGGTGCAGGGCGGACAGGGCGTCTTTGGCATTGCCGTGGGTCATGTCTGGCGCGAGGTGGAGGTCGTGCTTGCCTCGCTTCCCAGCGAACGCGCCGTGGAAGAAGGCCTGGCCGCCGTGGAAGAAGGCCTGACCACAGATCCCGCAGATGAGCTCACCTCGCGCAGGCGGGCACGCAAGATCAGCTGAGGCAGACATCGCGACGACGGATAGCCAGCTCACCGGTGTTATATTGGCGTCGCTGATTACCCCGTGCGGGAGAGTCCCCGTGCCGTGCAGTCTCCCTGTGGGGGGGGCCGCATGGTGATGGGGCGCCGAAGGGGCAATCCTCCCCGGAACCTCTCAGGCGCCAGGACCGCAACGGGCAGGCAACTTGAAGCCACGTTCGGGCGACAGGCGGGGAGGCAATGACCGCTGGCACATGCGTGCCGCCCGCGTGAGGAGCCTCAGGTGACCACTGATTCCATCCCTGCTGTTGAGCCGGACTTTGTTTCCCGGCACATTGGCCCCAACCACGACGATGTCGCGGCAATGCTCAAGGTTGTCGGCCAGCCCAGCCTTGAGACGATGCTGGACACGGCCATGCCGGGGGTCATCCGCACCAAACGTGCCCTGCGCCTTGACGCGGCGCCCACCGAAGAAGCCGTCATCCAGGAGCTGCGGGCCCTTGCCTCGCGCAACACCGTGCTGAGGCAGATGATCGGCCTGGGTTACTACGGCACCATCACCCCAGCGGTGATCAGGCGCAACGTGTTCGAGAGCCCCGCCTGGTACACCGCGTATACGCCGTACCAGCCGGAGATCTCCCAGGGCCGGCTCGAGGCGTTGCTCACCTTCCAGACCGTGATCGTCGACCTCACCGCCCTGACGATCGCCAGCGCTTCGCTGCTGGACGAAAGCACAGCAGCGGCAGAGGCCATGGCCGTAATGCGCAGGGCGAGCAAGGCCCCCCAGGACGCCGTCCTGGTCCTTGACCAACAGATGTTTCCTCAGTCCATCGCCGTCGTGCAGACCCGCGCCAGGCCTCAAGGGCTAGAGGTCGTCGTGGCCGACCTGGCCACGGTGACCTCGGTGCAGGCACTGACCGAGCTGGCGGGCGGCAAGCCCGTCTTCGGTGTCATCGTGCAGTACCCCGGTGCCGATGGTGAGCTGCGTGACTGGTCGGCTCTGACCTCGGCCGCACACGAGATCGGCGCCCTGGTCACCGCCGCGGCCGACCTGCTCGCCTTGACCCTGGTCACGCCGCCGGGGGAGTGGGGCGCGGACATCGCCGTCGGAAGCAGCCAGCGCTTCGGTGTGCCCATAGGTTTTGGCGGTCCGCACGCTGGTTTCATGTCCGTTCGGGCAGGCCTTGAGCGCACGATGCCCGGACGTCTGGTGGGAGTCAGCATCGACGCTGACGACAACCCTGCCTACCGGCTGGCACTGCAAACCCGCGAGCAGCACATCCGCCGCGAGAAGGCCACCTCCAACATCTGCACCGCCCAGGTGCTCCTGGCCGTCATGGCCTCCATGTACGCGGTCTACCACGGCCCGGCGGGCCTGGCACAGATCGCCCGCCGAGTTCACGCCCATGCCACAGCCCTGGCGCTGGCTCTGTGCGGGGGCGGGCTCGATGTCCAGACCGAACACTTCTTCGACACGATCACGGTCCGGGTACCGGGGCGGGCCGGTGAAGTGGTCACCGAGGCGGCCGCTCGGGGTATCAATATCTGGCAGGTCGACGCCGATCGTGTTTCGATCAGCACTGACGAGACCACCGACATCAAGGACCTTTCGGCAGTGTTGGCCGCGTTCGGCGTGCCCGAGCAGTCGAACCTGGCTGCGGTCGACGGCTTCAGCTGGCCCTCTGCCCTTATCCGTGAGTCGGACTACCTGACCCATCAGGTGTTCCATAGTCATCACAGCGAAACGGCGATGCTGCGCTACCTGCGCAAGCTCTCCGACCGGGACTATGCGCTGGACCGGGGCATGATCCCGCTCGGTTCCTGCACGATGAAGCTGAACGCCACCACAGAGATGGAGCCGGTGTCGTGGCCGGAGTTCGCCTCGCTGCACCCCTTCGCCCCGGCCACACAGACCGAAGGAATCCGGTCGGTGATCAAGGACCTGCAGGCATGGCTGTGCGAGATCACCGGCTACGACGCCGTCACCCTTCAGCCCAACGCGGGTTCGCAGGGGGAGCTGACAGGGATGCTGGCCATCCACGCCTACCACCGGTCCCGAGGCGAGTCAGCCCGTAACGTCTGCCTGATCCCGGCTTCGGCCCATGGCACGAACGCGGCCAGCGCAGCCATGGCCGGCCTCAAGGTCGTGGTGGTCAAGACTGCGGGGACCGGTGAGATTGACATGGAGGACCTGCGGGCCAAGGTTGCCACCCACGGGGAGAAGCTTGCCGCGATCATGGTCACCTACCCCTCGACCCATGGTGTGTTCGAGGACACGATCACCGAGCTGTGCGCGCTGGTGCACGATGCCGGCGGCCAGGTCTACATCGACGGAGCCAACCTCAACGCGTTGATCGGCGTCGCGCAACCGGGCAGGTTCGGCGGCGACGTGTCCCACCTGAACCTGCACAAGACGTTCGCCATCCCGCACGGTGGCGGCGGCCCCGGGGTCGGCCCGGTGGCCGTTCGAAGCCACCTCGCGCCCTACCTTCCGAACCACCCCCTGGCTCCCGACGCGGGCCCTGCCACCGGCATTGGCCCGGTCTCGGGCGCACCCTATGGTTCGGCCAGCATCCTGCCGATCTCGTGGGCCTACGTGCGGCTCATGGGTGGCGCCGGACTGACCCGCGCCACCCAGGTCGCGATCTTGTCGGCCAACTACATCGCGGCCCGGCTGCGGGAGCACTACCCGGTGCTCTACTCCGGCAACGAGGGAATCGTTGCCCACGAGTGCATCCTTGACCTTCGGGGGATCGCTCACAACACCGGAGTCTCCGTTAATGATGTCGCCAAACGACTCATCGACTACGGCTTCCACTCGCCGACGATGTCCTTCCCGGTCGCCGGCACGTTGATGGTGGAACCGACCGAGAGCGAAGATCTCATCGAGCTCGACCGTTTCTGTGACGCCATGATCGCGATCCGCGGCGAGATCGAGCAGGTTGCCCGCGGCGAGGTCTCAGCTGCGGACAGCGTGCTGCACCATGCGCCGCACACCGCGGCGTGCCTGGTCGAGCAGTGGGATCACCCCTACGATCGCAAGCTGGCGGCCTTCCCTGTGGGCGTGGACAGGCTCTCCAAGTACTGGCCGCCGGTACGTCGTCTCAACGAGTCGTTCGGCGATCGCAACC
>Ga0075520_1001296_pt1 | contig 11926 bp, 13 predicted proteins | sample NGEPerB_FD_75100 | JGI IMG/M metagenome (GOLD analysis project Ga0075520, IMG submission 75100) | Arctic peat soil microbial communities from the Barrow Environmental Observatory site, Barrow, Alaska, USA - NGEE PermafrostAB12-B | ecosystem: Environmental > Terrestrial > Soil > Wetlands > Peat ... | reverse complement strand
ATTCGAGCCATCCCAGTTGAGCCATGGCGACCTCGTTCTGTCGATCCTCATCGAGCACCTTCTGATACAGCTGTGCGGCTCCGCCCGGCTGGTGGTCGTTCTCCAAGGTGGCCGCCTGAGCCAACATCTGTTGGATATGTGCCTGTTGACTGAGCGTGGCGTTGCCGCTCGGGGTCTGGCCCGGTAGGCGGTTGGCGGCAAACAGCGCCACCAACAGCACCAGCGCCGTGCCGAAGGCACCCACCGCGCCCGAGATCAACAGTCGCTGCCGACGGCTTCTCCTCGGCCGGACCCCAGAGGGAGACAACTGAACGGCCGGTACCGGACCCTCAGGTTCCGCCGCATCATCACCCGCGCCCGCAACCCGGTCGGCCGTACCTTCGATTCCCGTTGTTGCCATCCGGATATCGAGAGCCGCCAATCGAGCGGTGTCCCGATTCCTCAGCGCCTGGTAGTCCTGGTCAGAAAGATCCCCCGCCCGGTACTCGGCAAAAGCATCGGCCAACGACTGGTCGAGGAACTGCCGCCGATCATCGAGTTGCTCGGAACTGGCACCGGCATCGAGGGTGGCGTCGGCTCGAACGGCATCGGCCGGTTCGACCAACCCGTTCATACGTTTGCGGACCAGCACGGTCGCCAATCCGGCGATGGCGAGGACGCCACCTCCGAGTGGGAGCACCCATACCAACAGAGACCACCCACTCGCCGGCGGGACCAGAACGATGGCCGACCCGTACCGGGAGACCAGATAGGCCTGGATCTGCTGATCGGACTTTCCTTCGCCGATGAGTTGACGCACGGTATTCCGGACCAGAACTGCGGTTTGCGCGCTGGAGTTGGCCACTGACAGGTCCTCGCAACTCGGGCACTTGATCCCCGTCTCGATGGCCACCGCTCTCTGAGCCGCAGTCACCGGGGTGGTGTGGAGGACTCCGCTACCGATAATCAGGGCCACCATCAATACCGCGCCCAGGACGATCCATATCGGGAATCGGCGGGCGCTCATGCGTGGGTGGCCTTGGCCGCCGACATCACTCGGTCGAGATCCTTGGCCGTCACCGCGCCGACGATGTAGGCCGCCACCCGCCCGTCGGGAGCGATCACGAACGTGGTCGGCCTGGCGCTGACCCCATAGTCCAATGCCAGCTTCCCGTTGGCATCGGTCAAGGTCGGCCAGCTCACACCCAACATCGTCTGATAGGTCCGGGCCGCCGACAGCGTGTCACCGAAGACCACGCTGACCATCGACGCGTCACCGGACCGCTGGTGCTCGAACTGGAATGCCACCAGGTCCTGTCCCTCTTGTTGGCACGGAGCACACCAACTGGCGAAGAAGTTGAGCACCACGAAGTGGCCGGGGGCGGTGGGCAACGAAAACGCCGACCGATCGAAGGTGGTGCCGGTGATGGTGGGGGCGGTGTGACCCACCAAAGGGCTCTGAACCTCGGCCACCGTGGCCGACGGCCGGGTGGCGAGCACCGCTATCAAGCCGGCGCCAACGGTCAGAACCACGATCCCAATCCATCGAGTCTTGTGCCGACCCACCCTCAGCTCCCGACAGGAACCGGCTCGGGCTCCGGCAATGTGTCGGCCACGGCTTCCGGGTCTTTGGGTGCCACCGGTTCTGGTTCGCGAGCAGTGGAGCCCGTCGGTGCCGACACCGGATCGGTCGGACGACGGCGACGCCCCGGAACGGCGGAAAGTACCGATCCGAATACCAACAGGGCCCCGCCCACCCACAACCACATCACCAGCGGTTGGACGACTACCCCGAACGTCAGCTGGGCTCCCGACGTCGACGTGGCGTCGATGGTCAAGTACACGTCATCTCTCCAACTCGCATCGATGGCGGGAGTACCCACGTCCTGGCTTCCCGCGCCGAACTGGGTGATGGCAGGTGCATAGGTTCCTCTTCCGTCCACCCGGAGGATTGCTTGGAACGCTGAACTGGACGACGTCTTGACGGTGCGGGTGCCTACGAACTCCACCGTGTGCCCGGCGAACGAAGTTGTCTGGCCCGGCGACAGTGCCACCTCGGTCCGGTGCCCGAAGGCGGTTGCGGCGGCCAGGCCCACCGCGATGATCACCACTCCGATGTGGACCACCATGCCCCCATTGGCCCTCCCGACGAAGCCACGCCATCCGGCCAGCATCGATCGGGCCGACGATGCTCCCGAGGCTTTGGCGCCGCGCCAGGACGAACGGACCGATAGGGCCAATGCCCGACCGGCGGATGCCGCCGCGAAGGCGCCCAGGCCAAAGGCGGCCAGAGGCTCGATCCCCTTGATCCCGCCCAACACACACGCCACCACCACCGACACCGCCACGACGGCCGGGACCGCCAGTCGTCCCCGCATGACCTCGATGGAAGTCTTCCGCCACGGGAGTGCGGGCGCCACTGCCATCAGGAAGAGCAGCCCCAGCCCAATCGGGATGATCAACCGGTTGAAATAGGGAGCCCCCACCGTGATTTGTCGACCCCCTTCGAGCGCTTCATACAGCAGCGGGAATACGGTCCCCAGCAGCACGACGAAGGCGAAAGCGACGAACAGCAGGTTGTTCGCCAGGAAGGCGCCTTCGCGGCTGATCGGAGAGTCGATGCCCCCGGCAGAACGCAATCGGTCCCCGCGCCAGGCAATGAGCCCCAAACCCGTCACCAGGGTGAGACCGAAGAAACCCAGGAGGAGTGGCCCGATGGTCGAGTTGGAGAAGGCGTGTACCGACTGGATCACCCCGGATCGAGTGAGAAAGGTCCCCAGAATTGTCAGAGAGAACGTGGCGATCACCAGCGAAAGGTTCCAGATCCGGAGCAGCCCTCTCCGTTCCTGCACCATGACGGAGTGCAGGTAGGCGGTACCCACCAGCCATGGCAGAAACGAGGCATTCTCCACCGGGTCCCACGCCCAGAAACCGCCCCATCCCAGCACCTGATACGACCACATGGCGCCGAGCACGATGCCGGCGGTGAGGAACGTCCAGGCAAAGAGCGTCCAACGACGGGTCTCGCGTTGCCAGGCGCTGTCGAGACGGCCGGTGATCAGCGACGCAATGGCGAATGCGAAAGGCAGGGTGAACCCGACGAAGCCCAGATACAGCATGGGGGGATGAATGGCCTGGAGAGGATTGTCCTGGAGCAGTGAGTTCGGGCCGGCGCCGTCCACCGGGATGGCCCCCACCACACGTTGGAACGGATCGGCAGCGTGGAGCATCAACCCGAAGAAGAATGCCGCCACCACGTAGACCACCAGGGTGGCCCACGCCACCAGCGGTTCGGCCGCCCGTCGGCGGAAGCGCCAGACCATGGCGGTGGCGTACCCACCGAGGATGAGGCCCCATAACAGGATCGAACCCGAAAGGGCCGACCACATGCCGCAGATCGAATACATGAGGGGGGTCTCGCGGCTGTTGTTGTCGGCCACGAAGGCCAGGGAGAAGTCGTGGGTGATGAGGGCGTGCTCCATGGCGACGGTGGCGATCAGTCCGCCTAGCAGCACCACCGGTGCATAGATCTGACCGGCCCGGATGGTCGATTCCCGACCCTTGGCCAAACCAACCGCGAGGACGACCACTCCGACCAGCGCGGCGACAAAGCCCAGGAGCACACCGGTATTGCCGAGGGCGGCATTCACCGCTGAAGCCTGGTCCCGAACCCGTCACACACCTGTCGCACGGTCACCGCTTGGTCCCGTTGGGAGCGCTCACTCGCCCGGGGTTGTTGGCGATATAGGTCGATGAGTGCTTGACCAGAATCTGATTCGACATGAACGTGCTGCCGGAGAGATGGCCCACCGCAATGACCGGGATGTCCTTCTGAAAGAGCTGTGGTGGGCTGCCGGTGTTGATCACCCGTAGGGATTCCCCCCCGGCACTCAGGGTGAAATCGACACCCTGGGGGGTGGGCTGGATGGAGCCCGGCTCGACGAGACCCTCGAGGTTGAACGTCTGGCTCCCGAGGGATGTCCTCTGGTGCAGAGCCTGATCGACCGGCAGATAGAAGTTGATGGCAGTACCGAGTCCCTTCACCACGAGGAAGGCAAACGCCCCGACCAGGACGACGCCCACCGTGGCATACCGGAGTCGATGGCTCTTGGCCTTGGGGGCCGGGACTTGCTCGGAGACCGGGAGCGTCCCGGGCAGCACAGGTGTGCTGGTCACGCTGGCCCCGCTTCGGCCAGGTCACTCGAGCGCGAGTCCTCGACCTGGGTGACCAGGCGATTGAGGCGTCGCCTACGCCATACCAACTGCACCCCGTAGAGGAACAGGAGCGTGAGCACCACTACGTAACCGGCGATTACGTACCTCATCGGGACACCTCTGCCGGGGCGCGGGCGTTACCCACGACGGCCAGAGCCTCTGGTGTCGGGTCCGCCACTACTCCCTCGGACTGCCTGTCGTGGAGCGCCATATCCAATTCGCCAGAACCGAGGTAGTCCTCCAACGCCCCGATGCGATATCGAACCAGGAGCATCCAGACAAAGGCGAGGGTCAGGGCGACGAAACCGAGCAGCAGCGTCCAGGCCATCGATCCATGGATGGTGGGTGACAGATTGGCATTCAGGAGTGTCGCCCCTTGATGAAGCGTCTTCCACCACAAGACCGAGAAGTGGACAATCGGGACATCCACCGCGGCGAACAGTGCGGCAAAAGCGCTGCGCTTGGCCCGCACCTCCGGCTCCGCCGGCACCCGGCGAAGGGCCAGGTAGCCGAGGAAGAGAACCAGCAACACCGCGGTGCTGGTGAGCCGGGCATCCCAGGCCCACCACACTCCCCAGGTTGGCTTCCCCCAGATCGAGCCGGAGATCAACGTGCACACGTTGAACACCACTCCCACCTCTACCGCGGCGGCGGCCAACCGATCCCAGAACAGTGATCGGGTCCGGGGCCACAGATACAAGAGGCTGCACGCGGCAGCCAGTCCGAAGGCCAGGTACAGCGCCACCCAGGCCACTCCGGGGTGGACGTACACCAACCGCACCAGGTCGCCCTGGACCTTGTCAGGTGGGGTCACCCAAAGTCCCAGCCACACGGTGAGCCCGGTTCCGACCAGGGCGAGTAGGCCGATGACCCGGGTTGCCCACATGACTCCGGGGGACTGCACCGGTGTGTTCGTAGTCATGCTGTCTCCTGGATCGGCCCGTACACGACCACGCCGAGGGCCAGATACACAGCGTCGAATGCGATGAGCAGGTGGAACCACGGAGTTCCGTTGGACGGCGTCCCGCCGGCCAGGGCGGCCTGCCACATGCGGGTTCCGGCGAGAAGCACGGGGGCCACCACCGGCAACAACAAGAACGGCAACAGGGTCTCCCTGATCCTGAGACCCGCGGACAGGGCCCCATAGAGCGTCCCGGCCGCGGCGAGCCCAATCGTCCCGAGGCCACACGAGACAACAATGAGCCAGTACGTCTCGATGCTGGCCCCGTAAAGCAGCACCACGCCGAGGCCGAGCACCACTTCGAGCACCACCAACTGGGTGGCGACCGACAGCGTCTTTCCCAGGAACTGACCGGCCGGATCGAGCCCCGAGAGGCGCAAACCGTCGCGGGCACCATCGACCGACTCCACCGACACGCTGCGCTGGATGGCGAGCACGGACGAGAAGAGAACTGCCACCCAAAACAGTCCCGGTGCGCCCTTGGCCATGGGGCCGCGATCGGGTCCGAGGGCAAAGGCGAACAACACCAGGGCGATGATCCCAAAGGGAGCAACCTGACTGAGTGCCACCCGGGACCGAGCCTCGATCCGCAGGTCCTTACCCGCCACCAACAGGGTGTCACGCCACATGGACGAACCTCGCGGGCACACTGTTGAGGCGGCGCTCTCCAGTGACCCGCCCCCCGGTAATGGTGATCGATCGGGTGGCCATCGATTCGACCAACTCGGGTTCGTGGGAGACCACGATGGCGGTGGCGCCGCCGGCCGTGGCCTCGACGATGATCTCGTTGAGCAACGAACGAGCGGAAGCGTCGAGACCGGCATGGGGCTCATCGAGCAACCAGATCTCGGGCGCCCGTGCCACCAACACCGCCAGCGCCACCCGACGACGTTGACCGGCCGACAGTTTGGCCGCTCCGGTACGGAGCAGACGTCCGGTCAGTCCCAACCGCTCGCAGGCACCCTCGATCCGGGACGCATCAGCGCCGGCTGCCTTCACCGCGAACCGGACGTTCTCTCGGACGTTGAGATCGTCGTAGAGATGGGAGGCATGGGCCAACAGGCCCACCCGGCGCCGCACCTCTGTCCGGTGCCGGGCTGGGTCGAGACCCAGGACCGTCACCCGTCCCGAGGCCACCGGGACCAGCCCGGCAGCCACCCTCAGCAGGCTGGTCTTCCCCGCCCCATTCGGACCTTCGACCAGCACCGTCTCCCCCACGCCGACCTGGAGGTCGACGCCGGCCAGAAGTGGAAACCGTCCGGACAACGCGACCACGTCGCGTAAGGACAGAGCGGAGGTGGGGGGAGATTCGGGGGCCATAACCGTCGGCCCATGCTACGGGGGCCAGCCACCGTGGGCCAGGCGGGGCCGGGGCGGCCGGGTGCTCAGGTCCGGGGCAGGCCGTCTCAACTGGTCGCCAACCGACCGAGGTGCAGGTCGCGAAGCCAATTGGAGACATGAATGGCGATCACGTCGACGTTCCCGGTAACGAGCAGAATGCCGAACACAATGAGGACGGCTCCCCCGGCCAGGTCCACCAGGCGCAATCGGCCTCGGAACCGGGCCAAGAGGTCGGTCATCCGGCCGAAGGCCAAACCGAAGAGGAGGAATGGCACCCCCAGGCCCAGGGAGTAGGCCAAGAGCAGGGCGATGCCGCCGGTCGTCGTCCCCCCGGTCCCGGCGGCGAGCGCCAGCACACTGGCCAGAATCGGTCCAATGCACGGGGTCCAGGCGAAGGCGAATGCGGCACCCATGATCGGGGGTGCCCACGCACCCAACACCGAAGGTCGGATGGCGAAGCGGTGTTCACCGGAGAGCGCGACGGGCAACCGGATCCCGGATGCCATGGCAACCAGAATGGACCCGAAGATCACGATGAGAATGCCCGAGAACGTCCGGAGTGCGGGCAGATGAGTGTGAAACAGATGGCCGGCGGCCGACGCTGATGCCCCCAAAATGGTGAATACAACGGTGAAGCCGGCGATGAAGAGGAGGATCCCCCGGAGGAGGCGGCCCCGTTCGCCTTGGAGGTCGGCGACCGTGGGTGCCGCCGTGGCTGCGAGATCGCCGTCGGGTGTGCCCCTGGTGGGGACGGGGACGGGGACGACCGGTCGAAGGGCGTTCAACTCGGCCGCCGACAACCCCGACACCATCGACAGGTAGCCCGGCACCAGGGGAAGCACGCAGGGCGAAAGGAACGAGAGCATGCCCCCGCCGAACGCCACCAGCAGGCCAAGGGGATCTGCGTGAACCGCTCCGGCGATCATCATCGGAACACTGATGGTGGATGGCCGGCAGACCTGCCCATCGACGGACCGGTCAGGTCAACTGGCTGTTGACCAGCGCAACGTCGGATTCGACCATCATCGTCACCAAGGTGGCAAAGTCGACGTCGCGGTGCCAACCAAGCACCTTCTCAGCTTTGCTCGGATCCCCCACCAACAGGTCGACCTCGGCCGGGCGCAAGAAACGCTCATCGATGACCACATACTTCTCCCAGTCGAGATCGACGGCGGAGAAGGCCAGTTCCACCAGCTCCTTGACCGAATGAGTCTCTCCGGTGGCTACCACGTAATCATCGGGCTGATCTTGTTGGAGCATCATCCACATGGCGCGCACGTAGTCGGCGGCGAATCCCCAGTCACGCTGGGCATCGAGATTGCCAAGAGCCAGCTTGTCATCGAGACCGGCTTTGATCCGGGCCACGCCGTGGGTCACCTTGCGGGTGACGAATTCGAGACCGCGTCGGGGGGACTCGTGATTGAAGAGAATCCCCGAAGAGGCGTGAAGGTCATAGCTCTCGCGGTAGTTGACGGTGATCCAGTGTCCGTACACCTTGGCCACCCCATAAGGGCTACGGGGATAGAACGGGGTCTCCTCCCGCTGGGGGACCTCTTGGACCTTGCCGAACATCTCCGACGAGCTGGCCTGATAGAAACGGATTCCGGGATCGACTGTCCGGATGGCATCGAGTACCCGGGTCACACCCAGTGCGGTGGTCTCACCGGTCAGCATCGGCTGGCTCCACGACGTCTGCACAAAGGACTGGGCGGCCAGGTTGTACACCTCACTGGGTCGATGGTCCCGGAGGATATTGAACATCGACACCTCGTCGATGAGGTCGCCGGCCACCAAGGTCATGCGGTCTTGGATGTGGGCGATCCGTTCGAAGTTGACGGTACTGGATCGACGCACCATGCCGAACACCTCATAGCCCTGGTCGAGAAGGAACTCGGCCAGGTATGACCCGTCCTGACCGGTGACGCCGGTGATCAGTGCTCGTTTGGCCATGCTGGGCTCCTCCTCAGGGTCCAGTGCTCTCGGTGCCCGAATCGGGGGGAACCTGCCACACCGGCGGTCGCTTCTCCAAAAATGCCGAAATACCTTCCGATGCCTCTGCCGTCTGACTGGTCACGGTCAGCATGGCGTGCAAATGCGCCAATGCATCGGAGGCGGTCGAATCCCACACAGCGTAGAACGATTCGCGCCCCAGCCTCATCACCCCGGGAGGTTTCGATGCCAAGGTCGCCGCCAACTCGGCTACGGCCCCGTCCAGCTGGGCGTGAGGAACCACCCGGGTGACAAAGCCGATCCGATCGGCCTCAGCTGCACCCACCACCCGACTGGTGAGCATCAGCTCCAGGGCCTTCTTCGGGGGCATCGAGCGCATCATCGGCACGGTAACCATGAAAGGCCAGAGCCCGACATTCAGCTCGGGGGCGCCGAACCGGGCTTCTTCCGAGGCGATCACCAAGTCGCAGGCCAGGGCCAACCCGAACCCGCCGGCCATAGCCCAACCCTGTACCCGGGCGATGGTCGGCTTCCCCAGATGCCACATCTCTTCGAACAGGGCGGCCAACCATCCTCGTGCCTCATGCTGATCGAAGAAGGCGTCGGTGCCACCTCCGGCGCTGTGCGGGGCCATCCCCGAAAGATCGGCACCGGCACAGAAGGCCTTGTCGCCGCTACCGGCCAGCACCACCACCCGCACCCCGGGATCGACCTTTGCCCGGGCCAGATGCTGGCGGAGACCGCTGATGATCTCCCAGGTCATGGCGTTGCGGCGTTCGGGGCGATTGATCGTCAACGTGAGCACGGATCCCTGTTGGCTCGCCACCAGCTCAGGCGTCGATCCCGAAATGGGCAGCACCGCGTCGGGTGGAATCACAGGGTCCTCGGGCACGGCGCGACGGTAGCCGCTTCCCGTGGCGATGTCCCGTTCCGTTGCCGGTTTGGGCTTTCGCCCCTGAGTCGGCACTACCGTGGCCCCATTCCGACCGCAGCTCTGCTCTCATTCCGCCTCGGAGGATCCGATGGGGTGGCCATCGAAGCGGCCAAATGGGGGGACGCACTCAAGTCGCTGGGGTTCTCCATCGTCACAGTGGCCGGAGAAGGGCCGGTCGACCACTGTCTCCCGGGCTTGGCCATCGGTGCCGGCGAACCTCCCACCTTCGACGAGGTGGAATCTGCCCTCCGTAGTGCCGACGTGGTGGTAGTGGAAAACCTGTGCTCGTTGCCCCTCAATCCCGCCGCTGCCGACGTGGTGGCCAGGGTGCTGGCCAACCGGCCGGCGGTGATGCATCATCACGACCTTCCCTGGCAGCGACCACAGTTCGCTGGTCACGGTCCGCCGCCCGATGATCGGCGGTGGACCCACATCACCATCAACGAGCTAAGCCGGAACGAACTGACCGATCGGGGCATCGCAGCGACCACCATCTACAACTCGTTTGGCCCGGGCCCGCTCGACGACGGACGCGACGGGGGACGACGCCGGAAGGTGCGGAGATCACTGGGAATCGGCGATCACGACCGGTTGGTACTACAGCCGACCCGGGCGTTGCCCAGAAAGAACATCGGGGGCGGGCTGGCGGTGGCCGAGACGCTGGGAGCGACCTATTGGTTGCTCGGGCCCCCCGAAGATGGGTACGGACCAGAGCTCGAGCGGTTGTTGGCCGCGGCGTCGTGCCCGGTCATCGTCGGGTGGCCCGGGAACGTCCCCGACGGAGGTATCAATGCCGCCTACGCCGCATGTGACGTGGTGGCACTCCCGTCCACCTGGGAGGGTTTCGGGAACCCGTCGGTCGAATCAGCCATCCATCGGCGCCCCCTGGCCATCGGGACCTACCCGGTCGCTACCGAACTGGCGGCATTCGGATTCCACTGGTTCACCCTCGATTCCATCCCCAACCTCGGGGTCTGGCTCGACTCCCCCGATGATGGGCTCCTCGACCACAACCAAGGGGTGGCGGCCGACCACTTCTCCCTTGCCGACCTGCCCGATCGGATCAGCCGAGCGTTACCCGACCGGTAACCCGTTGGTCCGAACACCGTGCACCGTGCACCGTGCTCGCCTCGATGGGTTCCGGGGGCTCCGGGGGTTTGGAGAGCCAAATCCGGCCCCGACTACGATGGCCGCAATGACCGGAGCAACGACTACCGACCGGGACAAACCCGGGAGCGACGAGCCAGATCGTCCGGTACCGACGAACCGGCGCCTCACTGCGGAGGAGCGCCGGAGCCAACTCTTCGACGTTGCGCTCTCCCTCTTTGCCGAACGCGGGTATGCCGCCGCCACGATGGACGACATCGCCGAAGCCGCCGGGGTGACCAAACCCCTCGTCTATCAGCACTTCAACTCCAAGCGGGCGCTCTACCTCGAGTTGATGGACGTGTTCTCCCATGCACTTGCGAATCGGATCGGCGCGGCTACTGCCGGCGCCGAAGGCCCCCGCCAGCAGGTCGAAGTGGGGATGGCCGCCTATTTCGAGATGATGGTCGACAACGAACAGGCCTTCCGGCTCATCTATGGACGCGATGCACCTGACGATCCCGAGCTCGGCGAATCGCTCCGACGGGTGGAAGACACCATTGCCCAGGCCATCGACCCGTTGATCGATGCCGGGCTCGATCCGGAGCATCGATTGCTGCTCGCCTATTCGGTGGTGGGAATGGTCGAGGGCGCCAGCCGCCGCTGGCTCGACGGGCAGGCAGACCGTCCCGCCGCCACCTCGGTAGACGGGGGAGATGCAGGCCGCCGAGCCCGTAGCACCGAAGAGGCCTCGCTTTTGGCTACTCGGGTGGCCGATCTGGCCTGGGCCGGACTTCGGCAGGTCCATCGGGTTTGATCCCGATCACCTCGACCGCCCGCGTCGCCCCGCCAGACCTCCTCTCACGAAGTCCCATCAGTCTTGTTTGACGGCTTCTTCCACCATGGGCAGATGGGTGGTTTGCGAAACGCCCCCACCCTCATCGGCGGTGATGGCAAAGGCCCGGACCCTTACCCCGGCGTCATGGGTGAATGCGCTCACACCGGGCTTTGGTCCCAGTATGCGAAGGGAGATGGTCTGACCGTTGATGGCACCCCATAGCTGATAGGTCCGGTTCGAACCGAGGGGAGCGAGATCCGACGCGAACACATAGCTGGTGCCGGGCTGCCCGATCATCAAAGTAACCGTCGTCCCTTTCGGGAGGGTCCGAGACCCGGCAGCGAGGATTGAGTCGGGCGTTGACCCGGTCTGACGGACCCCAATGAATGGTCCACCGCCTCGGCCGTCCGTAGGTTGCTTGCCACCTTGAGTTCGTGGCCGACCGGACGGGCTCGGCCCGGACTTCGTGAGGCGCCGGCTGTGGTTCACCCCGTCTGCGTAGCCGTGGACGGCCCCATCCGCTACACGACTCGGGCAGTACTGTTGGGCACCATGACCACCGGCAGGATCATCATGGGGCTCCTGTTCTTCCCCCGGGGCGGGTCGGCCCAGGTGGCCCGCT
>Ga0075520_1001295_pt1 | contig 11930 bp, 12 predicted proteins | sample NGEPerB_FD_75100 | JGI IMG/M metagenome (GOLD analysis project Ga0075520, IMG submission 75100) | Arctic peat soil microbial communities from the Barrow Environmental Observatory site, Barrow, Alaska, USA - NGEE PermafrostAB12-B | ecosystem: Environmental > Terrestrial > Soil > Wetlands > Peat ... | reverse complement strand
CGTGAGTGATCACGAAGGCGAGGACGTCGTCGCGACGCTCGAGCAGCCAGCTGATGTCGGGAAGGATGAGGTCGATGCCCAGCATCTCATCGCGCGGGAACTCGATGCCGCAATCGACGACCACGATCTTCCCGCGGTATTCGATCGCGGTCATGTTCTTGCCGATCTCACCGAGACCGCCGAGCGGGATGATCCTGGGGGCTTCGTTACTCACGTGGACGTGATCCTATCTGTAGGTGATCTGGCAGAGCCGTTGTCGGCAGAGCATGTCCGCCCTCATGCCAGGAGCCCCTGCCGGCGCAGCTCCTGTGCGATCGCGGCGGACTCCTCCGGCGTCGCCGGCAGCAGCGGCAGGCGCAGGCCGCCGACCTCGTGGCCGAGGAGGTTGAGCGCCTCCTTGACCGGGATCGGGCTCGCCGTGATGAACAGCGTCTTGTACAGGGTGCGCAGCCCGTCGTCGATCAGCTTTGCGGCGCCGGCGTCGCCCGAGCGCACGAGCCGCGCCATCTCCGCCAGCCGCGGCCCGACCACGTGGCTGGCGACGCAGATGCCGCCCCAGCCGCCCATGGCGAGCACGTCGAAGAGCATGTCGTCGTTGCCGGCGTACACGCCCACGTCGCTGAGCTCCCTCAGGCGGCGAAGGTGGTCGAGGTCCGGGTCGGCCTGCTTGACGGCGACGATGTTGCCGACTTCGCCGAGCACAGCCAGCGCCTCCGGCGAGAGGTTGACCACGGAGCGGCCGGGGATGTTGTAGACGATCACCGGCAGGTCGGTCGAGCCGGCGACGGCGCGGAAGTGCTCGAGCAACCCGCGCTCGGGCGGCTTGTTGTAGTACGGCGTGACGACGAGGACCGCGTCCACGCCGCACTTGTCGGCCGCGCGCGTGAGCTCGATGCTGTGGCGGGTGTCGTTGCTGCCCGTCCCGGCGATGACCGGCGCCCTCTCCCCCACCGCCTCGATGACCGTGCGGAACATGGCGAGCTTCTCGTCGTCGCTCAGCGTCGGGGACTCGCCGGTCGTGCCGGCCACGACGAGCCCGTCGGACCCGTTGTCGACGAGGAAGCGCGCCAGCTCACCGAGACGGGCATGGTCCACCGCCAACTCTTCGTCGAACGGCGTCACCATGGCCGTGAAGATCGTCCCGAGGCTCTCAGTCACCGGCGCCATCCTAGTCCAGGAGGTTCTCGAGGCCCACGACGGTCCCCTTGATGTCCGGGACACGGCGCAAGGCCAGCAGCACGCCGCTCATGAACGAGCGGCGTGACAGCGAGTCGTGACGCAGCGTGAGCACCTCGTCATCGCCGCCGAACAGGACCTCCTGGTGGGCGACGACGCCGGGCAGGCGCACGCTGTGGATGTGGACGTGGTCGGCGGTGAGGCCGCGCGAGGGCTGGTCGCCGGGCAGGTCCCGCAGGGCCGACCCCGGCGCCTCGGCCATGAGTTGAGCCGTGCGCAGGCTCGTCCCCGACGGCGCGTCGACCTTGCCTGCCTCGTGGAGCTCTATGATCTCGGCGTGCTCGTAGTGCCTGGCGGCCTCGGCGGCGAAGCGCATCAGGAGGACCGCGCCGAGCGCGAAATTGGGGACGATCACGAGCCCGACGCCGGCGGCTTCGGCGGCCTCGGAGAGCACGCCGACCTGGTCGTCGAGAAGTCCCGTCGTGCCGACGACGGTCGGGACGCCGGCTTCGAGCAGCAGCCTGGTGTTCTCGAACACCGCGGCGGGGACGCTGAACTCCAGCGCCGCCTGCGGCGACGTGAGGGCGAGCGCCTGCTCGACGCCGGTGAAGCAAGGCGCGTCGCCGACGGCGTCCGCCTCTTTGGGATCCACCAGCGCCACGAGGCGCAGATCCTCTTGCGCGGCGATGGTCTGCGCGCTCAGCGCGCCCATCTTGCCCGCCGCGCCGGTGACCAGGACACTCGTCATCGCTCCTCCCAGTCGAACCCGTCGGTCACGGCCCGGAACGGCTCCGCCCGCGGGCCGATGCACACGGTGGACCACTTGTTCGGGTCGTAGTAGCGGCGCACCGCGGCCATCACATCGTCGTGCGTGACGGCGTCGATGCGCTCCAGGACCTCGTCGACGGTCAGGATCGGCTGCTCCATCAGGACCGCCCTGCCGAGCGACTGCATGCGGCTGCCCGGGCTCTCCATGCTGATCACGAGCTGCCCCTTGAGATGGTTCTTGGCTCTGGCGATGGCCTCCTCGGCGATGTCCTCTCCGAAGTCTTGCAGCACTTCGAGGATCACGCCCAGGGCCTCCTCCATCGCCTCCTCGCGCGAGCCGACGTAGATGGCCGTGAGGCCGGCGTCGGCGAACAGCGAGGTGTACGAGTAGACGGAGTACGCCAGCCCGCGCTTCTCGCGTACCTCCTGGAAGAGGCGCGAGCTCCACGAACCGCCGAGGATCGTGTCGACCACGAAGACGGCGTAGCGGTCCGGGTCCGAACGCCTGGGCCCGGGGCCGCCGAGGCACACGTGGTACTGCTCGGTGTCCTTCTGCGAGAAGCGCGCCACGTGCCGGACACCCGGCGCGCTGAGCTCCGGCCGCCGGACGACCGCACCGGGCTCGGGGCGAAAGTGTGCCGCGGTGAGCGCGCAAAGCCGGTCGTGGTCGATGTTGCCGCCCGCCGCGACCACGATGCCCGGGTTGACGTAGTGGGCGTCGTGATAGGCGCGCACCGTCGGCAGATCGAGGCGCGCCAGCGTCTCGCTGTGCCCGATGATGGGCCGCCCGAGAGGGTGCTCGCCGAAGACCGCTTCGCAGAGGTCGTCGTGCACGAGCTCGGGCGGCGAATCTTCGTACATCGCGACCTCCTCGAGCACGACCTCCCGCTCCTGGTCGAGGTCGACGAAGGCCGGTCGCGCCACCATCTCGGCGATCACCTCGAAGGCCTTGTCGAGGTCCTCGTCGAGGAAGCGCGCGTTGACGAGCGTGTGTTCCTTGGAGGTCGACGCGTTGGGCTCGCCGCCCATGTCGTCGAAGATGCGCGCGATGTCCCAGGCGCTGTACTTCTCGGAGCCCTTGAAGATCAAATGTTCGATGAAGTGGGAGATGCCGCCGTGCTCGAGAGGCTCCAGCCTCGAGCCGGCGGCGATCCAGACCCCGAGGGCCACCGAGCGCACGCTTTCGAGGCGCTCGGTGGCCACCCGCAGGCCGTTGTCCAGCGTTGAGAGGCGGTAGGCCTCCGTAGCCGTCTCCCGCTCCCTGTTACTCCGCTTCGGGCTTCTTGAGCAGCGTGAGCCCGATGCGGTTGCGCGCCTTGTCGATCTCGACGACCTCGACGGTCACCGTGTCGCCGCGCGAGACGACGTCCTCGACCGACTTCACGCGCTCGCCCTTCTGGCCGAGACGCGAGATGTGCAGCAGGCCGTCGGTGCCCTTCTTGAGCTCCACGAAGGCGCCGAAGTCGGTGGTCTTGACCACGCGGCCGGTGAACACGTCGCCGACCTCGATCTCCTTGGTCATGGAGGCGATGCGGTTCATCACGCCTTCCGCCGACGGCTCGTCCGGGGCGCAGATGAAGATCGTCCCGTCTTCCTGGATGTCGATGTCGGCGCCGAACTCGTCGGTCATGCCGCGGATGGTCTCGCCGCCCTTGCCGATGATGAGGCCGATCTGGTCCGGGTTGATCTGGATCGAGAAGATGCGCGGCGCCCACTGCGAGAGCTGGCTGCGTGGCTCGGCGATCGTCTCCAGCATCTTCTGAAGGATGTGGAGCCGTGCCTTGCGGGCCTGCTCGAGGGCCTCGGTGAGGATCTCGAACGTGACGCCGGTGATCTTGATGTCCATCTGCAGGGCGGTGATGCCCTCAGCGGTGCCGGCGACCTTGAAGTCCATGTCGCCGAGGTGGTCCTCGACGCCGGCGATGTCGGTCAGGATGACGTAGTCGTCGCCTTCCTTGATGAGGCCCATCGCGGTGCCGGCGACCGGGGCGCTGATGTGCACGCCGGCGTCCATGAGCGAGAGGGTGGAGCCGCAGACGCTCGCCATCGAGGACGAGCCGTTGCTCTCGAGGATCTCCGACACGATGCGGATCGTGTAAGGGAAGTCGACCTCGTTCGGGAGTACCGGGAGAAGCGCACGCTCGGCGAGGGCGCCGTGGCCGATGTCGCGGCGCTTGGGGCCGCGCATGAAGCCCGTCTCGCCGACCGAGTACGGCGGGAAGTTGTAGTGGTGGATGTAGCGCTTCTTCTCCTCGATGCCGAGGCCGTCGATGCGCTGGAACTCGCCCGTCCCGCCGAGCGTGAGCAGGCTCAGGGCCTGCGTCTCGCCGCGCGTGAACAAGGCGCTGCCGTGCGTGCGCGGGATGATGCCGACCTCGCACGAGATGGGCCGCACCTCGTCGGTGGCGCGGCCGTCCGGCCGGACCTTCTGCACGGCGATGCGCTGGCGCACGAGGTCCTTCTCGACCTTGGACAGGGAGCGCTTGACCTGCGCGAGCCTCTCCGGGTCGGCGTCCTCGCTGACAAGCGCCGCCACGGCGGCCTTCTTGGCGTCCGAGGTAGCGTCCTGACGGGCCTTCTTGTCCGGCACCTGGGTGGCGGCATCGAGGGCCGCGCCGAAGCCGGAGCGCACTTCCGCGAGGACGGCCTCGTCGACGACGTACTCGGGCACGTCCCACTTGGGCTTGCCGCAAAGACGCTGCAGCTCGAGCTGGACGTCGATGAGCTTCTGGATCTCGGCGTGGGCGATGCGCAGAGCCTCGACCACGACGTCCTCCGACACCTGCTTGGCGCCGGCCTCGACCATGACGATGGCGTCACGCGTGCCCGTCACCACCAGGTCGAAGTCGCTCTCTTCCTGGAGCTCCTCGAGCGTGGGATTGACCACGTACTGGCCGTCGACGCGGCCGACGCGCACGGAGCCGATCGGCCCCTCGAAGGGGATCCGGCTCAGGGTGAGCGCCGCGGAGGCGCCCAGCGTGGCGAGCACGTCGTAGGAGTTCTCGAAGTCCACCGACAGCGTGGTCGCCACGATGTGGACCTCGTTCATGAAGCCCTTCTTGAACAGCGGCCGGATGGGGCGGTCGATCTGACGCGCGGAGAGGATGGCCTTCTCGCTCGGGCGTGACTCGCGCTTGATGAAGCCGCCGGGGATCTTGCCGGCGGCGTAGTGGCGCTCTTCCACGTCTACCGTGAGCGGGAAGAAGTCCTGGCCCTCACGCACGTCCTCGCGCATGGTCGCGCTCACGAGGACGACCGCGTCGCCACAACGGACGAGCACGGCACCGTCGGCCTGCTTGGCCATACGGCCGGTCTCGAGGCTGATCGTCTTGCCTCCGACCTCTACTTGAACTGAATTCATCTCTTCCTTCGTCTTCCTGGCCCGGCGCCCTATTGCGCACGGGGACTGTCTCGCCGGCGTGCTGTCACGCACGGCGACTCTGAAGGCGTCCGCGAACGCCTCACGGTGGGACTACTTGCGGAGTTCGAGCTCCTTGACCAGCGCGCGGTAGCGCTCGAGATCGCGCGCCTGGAGGTAGTTGAGGAGGCGGCGGCGCTGGCCGACCATCTTGAGCAGGCCGCGGCGGCTGTGGTGGTCCTTCTTGTGTGTCTTCAGATGCTCGGTGAGGGTCTCGATGCGCGCCGTAAGGAGGGCGATCTGAACCTCGGGGGAGCCGGTGTCGCCGTCGTGCTTGGCGTGCTTGGCGATGATCGTCTCTTTAGCTTCTTTGGTGACTGCCATGTGTCTCACCTCCCTTACAGGAGTGTCCGGGAACCCAGTAGCGGGATGGCGGCCCACAACCGAGTAGACGGTCGCGCTAGGGTAGCACACTGTCCGGCACGCGAGAAACCGGCCGCCGTGACGGCGGTGGCGCGGACCGGCCTCAGGCCGTGCCCGCCGCCCCGAGACCGGCGCCTTCGAACGCGTCGTCCTCGAGCCCCGCCGTCTCGGCGATGTCCTGCTGCATCTGAGCGACGAGCTCCTCGATGGTGTCAAAGCGGCGCTCGTCGCGGATCTTGTGGAGGAAGTCGACGCGGATATCGCTGTGGTAGATATCCCCGCTGAACTCGAGCAGAAACGCCTCCACCGTCACGTGCGTCGTCTCGTCCTGCTTGCTGCGAAAGGTCGGGTTGTGGCCGATGTTCACGGCGGCGCGGTACCAGCGGTCGCCGACGTGGACGCGCGCGGCGTAGACGCCGCGGCCGGGGAAGATCGTGCCCGCCTCGACGTCGACGTTGGCCGTGGGCACGCCGAGCGTGCGCCCGCGCTGGTCGCCGGCGACGACGCGGCCGGTCGCCGACGGCGGCCGGCCCAGGATCTCGCGCACCTCCTCCAGTTCTCCGGCGCTCAAGAGGCGGCGGATACGGGTGGAGCTGATCGTCTTGCCGTGCTCGGTGACCAGTGTCACGACGATGGTCTCGTAGCCGTGCGCGGCGCCGCAGGCGCGCAGGGCATGCGCGTCGCCGGCGCCGCCGGCGCCGAAGTTGAAGTTCTCCCCGACCACCACGACGCGGGCGTGCAGGGCAGTCGCCAGCAGGTCGCCGCAGAACTCGGACGGCGTCATGGCGGCGAGCTTGGTGTCGAACGGAAGGACGATGAGCTCGTCCGGCTCCAGCTCGGCGATGAGCCGCCGCTTCTCGGCGGCGCCGGTGAGGAGCCGCGGGACGCGTGCCGGGTCGACGACGCTGAGGGGGTGCCGGTCGAAGGTCAGGACCGCCGACGTGAGCCCGCGCTCGCGCGCGACTTCAACGGCCCGGCCGATGACGGCGCGATGGCCGGCGTGCACGCCGTCGAAGGTGCCCAGAGCCAAGGCCCGCGGGCGCGGCTCGAGCTCTACAAGGTCGGTGATCAGGCGCATCAGAGCTTGACGAGCAGCTTGAGGGCGTGGCCCTCCTCGGCCGGGCCGTAGATGGCGATGAGCTCGCCGCGGTACGTCAGACGCACCGGCTCGGGCGGGCCGCCGGGAAGCCGCGCGCCGTTGCGCGCGGCCGTGACCTGGGCGGCCGAAAGCTCTATGGCCGGCATGAACTGTAGAGCGGCGGCCGCACTGATGAGGCCGGGGATGTGCTCGTCGCCGGCCTCGCGCGCCTCGGCCTGCTCCTCGAACTCGGCCAGGGTGCAGGCGTCGGCGAGGTCCAGGTCGCCGGTCGCCGTGCGCGAGAGCTGCTGCAGGTGAGCGCCGGCGCGGACGGCCTCGCCGAGGTCGGTGGCGAGCTGCCGCACATAGGTGCCCTTGGAGCAGGCGATGCGGCAGCGCATGGTCTGCGGCGCGTCGTCGAAGCCGAGGATCTCGATGTCGTCGATGCGCACCTCCTTGACCGGCGTCTCGACCGTCTCGCCGCGATGCGCCTTCTTGTAGAGGCGCTCGCCGTCGACTTTGACCGCCGAAGTCATCGGCACGCTCTGGTTCACCGTGCCGAGAAACTCGGGGATGGCCGCCTCGACGGCTGCGCGCGTCGTCGCGACGCCGGTCTCGACGAGGACGCCGGTGAGGTCGCCGGTGTCCGAGCGCACGCCGAACCGCATGGTGCACTCGTACTCCTTGGGGAGGTCGACGAAGAAGCGCGCCAGCTTGGTCGCGCGGCCGACCAGCACCACGAGCAGGCCGGTCGCGAACGGGTCGAGCGTGCCGGCGTGGCCGACCTTCTTGACCGCCGGCCGCAGCTGCCGGCGCACCCTCGCCACCACGTCGTGCGAGGTGAAGCCTTCGGGCTTGTCGATCAGGAGGACGCCGTCGAGAGGCGTCTTGCGAGTTCGGAACTGAGCCACGCCCTCACCTCCTCGGGACTGTCGTCGCTGGAGAACCCCGCCGCGAGGCGGTGGCCGCCGCCGCCGCGCAGGGCGGCGATGGCACTCACGTCAAGCGCGTGCGAGCGGAGGCTGGCGCGCACGCGCGCGCCACTGCTCTGCTCCTTGACGACTGCGGCGGCCTCCACGCCCTCGACGGCGCGCAGGCTCTCCACGATCCCTTCTGTCTCTTCCTCGCCGGCGCCGCAGGCGGCGTAGTCGCCGCGCACCACCGCGGCCACGAGGGCGCGGCCTCCGGCGACCGCTTCCGCGCCCTGAACGGCCCGCGCCCAAAGTCGCAGCGCGCCGGCGGAACGACGCTCGTAGAGATCGCCGTAGACGGCGGTGACGTCGACGCCCAGCTCAGCGAGCCGACTCGCGCACGCGAACGTGTGCGCGCTCGTGCTGCCGTGGTGGAAGTGCCCGGAGTCGAACGAGATGCCGGCGTAGAGGGCGGTCGCCGCCGCGCCGCCGGGCTCGAGACTCATGACCGAGAACAGGTCGCAGACGATCTCGCAGGTGCTGCTCGCCGACCCGCGGAGCAGGTTCAGCTCGCCGTAGCCGGGATTGTCGTGATGGTGGTCGATGTTGACCGCCACTCGCGCCGGCGGAGCGGTGAGCGCGAGACGCGGCGCGGCCCCGCAGTCGAGAGCGTAGACGCGGAGCGAGGCGGGCGGGTCCGTGCGCAGCACGCGCCGCCCGCCGAGCAACAGATCTTCGAGCGGCAGGCTCTGCTCCGGAGCGACGTACAGCGCCGCGGCGACGCCGAGCTGGCCGAAGAGGTCCAGCATGCCGGCCGCGGCCCCCAGCGCGTCGGGGTCCGGCTTGTCGTGCACGGCGAGCGCTACGCCGGTCTCGCCGCGCACCGCACGGCAGACGGCGTCCAGGTCGGCGGCGGCAACCCTCACTCCGCCTCCTCCTCGCCGTCCACGTGGATCTCCGGCTGCACGACCCCCAGGACCTCTTCTTCGCGCTTGAGCAGCTTCTCGATGTAGAGCGCGTTGTCGAGCGTGTCGTCGTAGAGGAACACGAGCTGCGGCGTGCGCCTCATGTGCAGCGAGGCGTTGAGCCGCGACTGCAGGAAGCCGCGCGACTTCTCGAGCGCCTTGAGGCTCGCCTCACGCTCGGCGGTCTTGCCTAGCACGCTCACGAACACCTTCGCGTGCCGCAGGTCGGCGGACGTCTCCACGCCCGTCACCGTGACGAAGCCCACGCGAGGGTCCTTGAGGCCCTCGGCGGTGATCACCGAGGAGAGGATCTCCTTGATGCTCTCGTTGATCTTCAGGAGTCGATGTCCCACAGCCCGTCCACTGGATCCGTTGATTTGAGGAGTACCCGCGAGACCTCGAACTCACGACTGTGCAGGTAGCGGTCGAGGTCGTCCATACGCTCGCGCGCGTTCTCGAGCGAGGAGGCCGCGAGCACGATGAGGACGCGGGCGCGCTGCCACGTATCCTGCAGGCCGACCTCGCTGAAGGAGGCGCGGAAGCGCGCGTGGATCGCGTCGCGCAGCGACGCGAGGGGCGCGCGCTTCTCCTTCAGCGACCGGCTCTCCGGGAAGTGCAGCTCCGCAAGCAGGACGCCGATGCAGGCGTCAGGCTTCACGCGCGACTTCTCTGGTCTCGTACGCCTCCAGCACGTCGCCTTCCTTGACGTCGTTGAAGCCGTCGAGCAGGATGCCGCACTCGAAACCTTCCGCCACCTCGCGCGAGTCTTCCGCGAACCGCTTGAGGGAGCCCATCTTGCCGTCGTGCACGACGACGTCGTTGCGCAGCACGCGCACCATGGCGTTGCGAGTGATCGTGCCGTGCGTGACCATGCAGCCGGCGATAGTGCCCAGCTTGGAGGCCTTGAAGATCGTGCGCACCTCGGCCTGGCCGAGGACGTGCTCCTCGATGGTCGGCTTGAGCATGCCGACCAGGGCCGCGGTGATGTCTTCCGTGACCTTGTAGATGACGCGGTACGTGCGCACGTCCACGCCCTCGGCCTCGGCGAGGGAGGTCGCCGCCGGGCTGGGACGCACGTTGAAGCCGATGATGATGGCCTCTGAGGCGGCCGCCAGCATGACGTCGTTCTCGTTGATGCCGCCGACGCCGGAGTGGATGACCTGGACCTTGACCTCGGGGTGCTGGATCTTGAGCAGAGCGTCGCTGAGGGCCTCGAGGCTGCCCTGGACGTCGGCCTTGACGACGAGGTTGAGATCGAGGACCTTGCCCTGGGCGATGCGCGCGAACACGTCGTCGAGCGTCAGCGCGCGCTGCTTGGCGAGCGCCTCGGTGCGCACGCGGTTGGCGCGCTTCTGCGCCAGCGAGCGCGCCGCGCGCTCGTCCTTGACGACGCGGGAGAACTCGCCGGCCACCGGCAGCTCGTCGAAGCCGATGATCTCGACCGGCGTCGACGGCCCGGCGCTCTTGAGCGGCTCGCCGAGGTAGTCGCGCATGGCGCGCACGCGGCCGCTGGCCTCGCCGGCCACGACGGCGTCGCCGACTTGCAGCGTGCCGCGGTTGATCAGGATCGTGGCGACCACGCCGCGCCCCGGGTCGATGCGCGATTCGATCACGAACCCGCTCGCCGGAGCGTCCGGATTGGCCTTGAGGTCGGCGACCTCGGCGACGAGCAGGAGCATGTCGAGGAAGTTGTCGAGGCCGATCCGCTTCTTGGCGCTGGCCTCCACGAACACGTTGTCGCCGCCCCAGTCCTCGGGGACGACGCCGTGCTCGGCGAGCTGCTGCTTGATGCGCTCTATGTTGGCGTCCGGCTTGTCGATCTTGTTGATCACGATGACGATCGGCACACCGGCGGCCTTGGCGTGGTCGATGGCCTCCACGGTCTGCGGCATGACGCCGTCGTCGGCGGCCACCACGATGGCGGCGATGTCCGTGACCTTGGCGCCGCGGGCGCGCATCGCCGTGAAGGCGGCGTGACCGGGCGTGTCGATGAACGTGATGGGCTGCTCGTTGTGCTTCACCTGATAGGCGCCGATGTGCTGCGTGATGCCGCCGGCCTCGCCGGCCGCTACGGCGGTGTCGCGGATGGCGTCCAGCAGGCTCGTCTTGCCGTGGTCGACGTGACCCATCACCGTGATGACCGAGGCGCGCGGCTTGAGGTCCTTGGGGTCGTCCACGGCCTCGAGCTCGAGCTCGGCTTCTTCATCGGCCGCGCGCGTGATCTCCACCTCGCGCGAGAAGTCGCCGGCGAGCACCTCGATGGCCTCGTCGCTGAGGGTCTGCGTGATGGTCACCATCTCGCCGTAGCCCATGAGCGTCTTGATGATCTCGGGCGTGGGGACGCCCATCAGCTGTGAGATATCCTTTACGGTGGAGCCCGAAGGGATCTTGACGAGGCCCGTCGGCACGACCGGCGCCGCTTGCTCCTCGCGCTCCTGGCGGCCGCCGCGCCCACGGCGCCTGTCGCGGCCGCCCTGAGGGCCTCCGCCGCGCCGCGAGGCGCCGGCGTCGATGATCACGCGGCGCTTCTTGCCGCCCGCCGGGCCGCCGGCGCGTCGCCGCACCGCGCCTCCGGGGGATGCCGCGAACGCCTTCTCGAGCGCCTCGTCGTCGACGCTGACTTCTCCGTCAACGACCTCGATGCTGGCCTTCTTGAGGTGGGCGAGCACGTCCTCTACGCTGGTCCCGCGCTTTGTCGCGATATCCGACACCTTGCGTTTCGCCGCCATTCACCTCACCGCCTTTCGTCGCTCGTGCGCCGCGTCACTGCGCCGCGCACGGTAGGGTCTAGGGTCACTGGGGCGCGGAACGCGCGCGCAAAGGCGCGCTTCTTCTCCGCGCTCTCCAGGCAGTCCATTTCGGGGCACACGTAGGCGCTGCGTCCGTGCGCGCCGGCGCTTGCCGGCACGACGCGCCCCGCCGCGAGGGTGAAGCGCACGAGCTCGGCCTGGGCGCGCTTGCGCCGGCAGCCGATGCAGGTGCGTTCGGGCGCCGCCATGCGCGTCACTCCCCGCCCTGCTCCGCGCCGCCGGCGTCCGGCGCCGCGTCGGCGGCCACTGCGTCCGCCGCGGCCTCAGACTTGGCGGAAAGCGGTTTCGCGGCCGGTTGCGGCGCCACGTAGTTCGCGTGGATGCTGCAGTAGCGCGAGCCCGGCTCTGCCTGGTTGGGGCAGCGCTTGCCGGTGCGCATGACGGCCATGCACTGGCCGTCCACGCCCTCGTCGTCGCCGAACTCCATGTTGTCCTCGGCTT
>Ga0075520_1001293_pt1 | contig 11935 bp, 10 predicted proteins | sample NGEPerB_FD_75100 | JGI IMG/M metagenome (GOLD analysis project Ga0075520, IMG submission 75100) | Arctic peat soil microbial communities from the Barrow Environmental Observatory site, Barrow, Alaska, USA - NGEE PermafrostAB12-B | ecosystem: Environmental > Terrestrial > Soil > Wetlands > Peat ... | reverse complement strand
GCTCTTGACTGAACACCTGGTGCAGGGAGTTGATGTTTGGATCAATACCCCCCGGCGACCATGGGAGGCTTGTGGTACGAGCGGCATGAAGGTGCTCGTCAACGGCGGCATCAATCTTTCGGAATTGGACGGTTGGTGGGCCGAAGCGTATGTGCCGGAGTTGGGCTGGGCGCTGGGCGACGGCCAGGAGCATGGCAGCGATCCATCATGGGACGCCGCTGAAGCCGAGGCACTCTACGAACGGCTCGAACGCGAGGTGATTCCAGAGTTCTACAACCGCAACGAAAAAGGCATTCCCACGGCCTGGGTCGCGCGGATGCGGGAAAGCATGGCGCGGTTGACTCCGCGCTTCTCCGCCAACCGCGCCGTGTGCGAATACACAGAACAACATTATCTCCCGGCGACGATAGCGTGCCAATCGCGCGTGGCCAACAAAGGCGCAGTCGGCAGGCAAATCGTGGATTGGAGGCACAGTTTGGAACAGAAATGGGCATCACTTCGCTTCGGCGAACTAAAAGTGGAGACCAAAGGTGCGCAGCATATTTTTGAAATTCAAGTTTACTGCGGTGACCTTGACCGGAAGGCCGTGCGGGTCGAACTTTACGCCGACGGCGTCAATGGCGAAATGCCGATCCGGCAAGAAATGAAGGGCGGCCAAAATTTGCCGGGTGCGGCCAACGGCGATTTATACGGTGCGGCTGTGCCGGCGGCACGCCCGGCAACAGATTATACCGCGCGGGTTATTCCCTGCCGCGACGCCGTTGGCGTTCCCTTGGAAGCCGCACAAATTCTCTGGCAGCGATAAGCTGTTCAATAAAACCAAGACGATGAAAAAAACAACCGCCATCACCTGTTTGTTTTTGGACATCGGTGGCGTCTTGCTGACCGACGGCTGGGATCATCACGCGCGCCGGCGGGCGGCGAAGGCGTTTCAACTGGATTTCGCTGAAATGGACGAGCGTCATCACCTCGTCTTCGACACTTACGAATTGGGCAAGCTCACTTTGAAGGAGTATTTGAGCCGGGTCGTTTTCCATCAAAAGCGGTCGTTCACCCACGCACAGTTTTGGAAATTCATGACGGAGCAGTCCAAACCTTTTCCGCAGATGATTGAATTGATCCGGCAGCTCAAGGCACGGCACAAATTGAAGATCGCCGTGGTCAGCAACGAAGGGCGCGAGCTGAATGCGTATCGGATTGAAAAGTTCAAGCTGGCCGGGTTCGTGGACTTTTTTATTTCCTCCTGCTTCGTCCATTTGCACAAGCCCGACGCGGATATTTTTCGGCTGGCGTTGGACATCGCCCAGACGTCCGCGCACCAGATTGTCTATATTGAAAACACGGCGATGTTTATCCAAGTCGCCGAAGGTTTGGGGATTCGCAGCATCCTGCACAAGAATTACCAATCTACTCGTGCGCAACTGGCTGCATTTGGATTGATGACTGACGAAGGAGGCGACTATGAAAACAGGTAGTCCCGGCATCCTGACCGTCAATGGTGGTTCATCGAGCATCAAGTTCGCGCTCTTTCAGACCGGCGAACCGCTGGAGCGAAAGCTTCACGGAAAAGTTGACCGTATCGGCCTGCCCGATACAAATCTGACTTACAGCGACCCGACCACAAATCAGCCGGTCAGCCGCAACCTTACCGCCGCCGATCATAAGTCAGCCGCGAATTCCCTGATTGATTGGCTCGAAACGCAGGGCGGGTTTGCTTCAGTCAAAGCCGTGGGACACCGCGTAGTTCACGGCATGAAACACACCGAGCCGGAGATTGTCAGCCAAGAATTGTTGGACGAGCTGCATCGAATCGCGCCGTATGACCCGGATCATCTGCCGCGCGAAATTGAATTGATCGAAGCATTTCGCCGGCGTCATCCAAAATTGCCGCAGTTGGCGTGCTTCGACACAGCCTTTCATCAGACCATGCCCCGCGTGGCCAAGCTGCTGCCGATTCCGCGCCGCTTCGACGCCAAGGGAATTCAGCGTTACGGTTTCCACGGTTTATCCTATGCCTATCTGATGGAAGAACTCGCGCGCCTCGGCGACCCGGCGGCAAAAAAAGGTCGCGTCATCCTCGCGCATCTCGGCAACGGCGCTAGCATGGCCGCCGTGCGCGATGGTAAAAGTATTGATACGAGCATGTGCTTCACGCCGACGGCGGGGCTGGTGATGAGCACGCGCTCCGGCGATTTAGACCCCGGCCTCGCGCCGTATTTGGCGCGCACCGAGCAGATGACCACCAGCCAGTTTTACGAAATGGTCAACCACAAGTCCGGGTTGCTCGGTGTTTCGGAAACCAGTTCTGATATGCGCGACCTGCTCGACCACGAAAAGCAGGACGTGCGGGCGGCAGAAGCCGTGTCGTTGTTTTGTTATCAGGCTAAAAAGTGGATCGGCTCGTTTGCCGCTGTGCTCGCTGGTTTGGACACGCTTATCTTCGCTGGTGGCATCGGCGAAAATGCGTCTGTTGTCCGCGCCCGCATCTGTGAAGGACTTGATTTCCTCGGTGTCGAAATAAACGAGGCGCGGAACGCCGGGAATGCCGCCGTGATTTCTGCGGAGAACGCCCGCGTCACCGTGCGCGTCATCCGCACGGACGAAGAACTGATGATTGCGCGCTCGGCATGCCGAATTATCGGATCCGCAAATTAAAAAGGGTTGAATTATGAAAACCAACACACTTACCCCGGAATTGCTCCACAAGATGGATGCCTACTGGCGCGCTGCGAACTATCTGTCGGTTGGGCAGATTTATCTCCTCAACAATCCTTTATTGAAACGGCCGCTTGCGCTTTCGGACATCAAGCACATGCTGCTCGGACACTGGGGCACGACGCCGGGACAGAACTTCATTTATGTCCACTTGAACCGGGCCATCAAAAAGTATGACCTCGACATGATTTACGTTTCCGGTCCCGGACACGGCGGGCCGGCGGTCGTGGGCAACACTTACCTTGAGGGAACTTACAGCGAGATTTATCCGGACATTAGCCAAAATGAAGCCGGGTTGCAAAAGCTCTTCAAACAATTTTCGTTTCCTGGCGGCATTCCCAGCCACGCCTCGCCGGAATGTCCCGGCTCAATTCACGAAGGCGGCGAACTCGGATATTCCCTCAGCCATTCCTTCGGGGCGGTGTTCGACAATCCCGATCTTATCGTCGCCTGCTGCGTTGGCGACGGCGAAGCGGAGACGGGGCCGCTGGCAACATCGTGGCAGTCCAACAAGTTTCTTGATCCCGTCACCGACGGTGCGGTGCTGCCGATTCTGCACCTCAACGGCTACAAGATCGCCAACCCAACCATCCTCGCGCGCATCGAACCCGAAGAACTGGACCAGTTGCTCCGCGGCAATGGCTGGACGCCATATTATGTCGAGGGGCATGAACCCGCACTGATGCACGAGGCCATGGCGGCGGCGCTGGATCAGGCGGTGGAGGAGATCAAACGCATTCAGCACGAAGCCCGCATCAACGGCAACACCATGCGCCCGCGCTGGCCCATGATCGTTCTCAAATCGCCGAAAGGCTGGACGGGCCCGAAATGGGTGGACGGACTGCAAATTGAAGGCACCTTCCGCGCGCATCAGGTGCCGCTATCCGACCCGGCCACGCATCCTGCACATCTCAAGTTGCTGGAAGACTGGCTGCGCAGTTACCGACCGGAGGAACTCTTCGATGTGAAGGGTAAATTAAAACCGGAACTGGCCGAACTCGCGCCCAAGGGTGAACGCCGGATGGGCGCAAATCCTCATGCCAATGGCGGCAAGCTTCTCCGCGACCTCGTCATGCCGGACTTTCGTAAATACGCGGTGAAAGTTCCGTCACCCGGATCGGTTCAGGCGGCTGACGCGCACGAACTCGGCGTGTTCCTCCGCGATGTGGCCAAGTTCAACCGGGAGCAGCGCAATTTCCGAATCTTCGGCCCCGACGAAACACTTTCCAACCGGTTGACCGCCGTGTTTGAGGTGACCAACCGGCAATGGGACGCCCGGACACAGGACAACGATGAGTTCCTTGCCTTGGACGGTCGCGTCATGGAAATGTTGAGCGAGCATCAATGCGAAGGCTGGCTCGAAGGGTATCTGCTCACCGGCCGCCATGGACTCTTCAATTGCTACGAGGCGTTCATCCACATCATTGACTCGATGTTCAACCAGCACGCCAAGCGGTTGAAGGTCACGGCGGAGTTGCCGTGACGGCGTCCAATTGCGTCGCTGAATTATTTGCTGGCCTCGCATGTCTGGCAGCAGATGCACAACGGCTTCACGCATCAAGACCCCGGTTTCATTGACCATGTCGTGAACAAGAAAGCCTCCGTCGTGCGCGTCTATCTGCCACCGGATGCCAACTGTCTGCTCTCGGTCTGGGATCATTGCCTGCGCAGCCGCCACTACGTCAACGTCGTCATCGCCGGCAAGTATCAAGCGCCGCAATGGCTGACGATGGACGCCGCCGTCAAGCATTGCACCGCCGGCATCGGCATCTGGCAATGGGCCAGCAGTGACGCCCGTGCCGAACCCGATGTTGTCATGGCCTGCTGTGGCGACGTGCCCACGCTGGAGACGCTGGCCGCCGTCTCCATCCTGCGCGAGCATTTGCCTGACCTGAAAGTTCGCGTCGTCAATGTCGTGGATCTGATGAAGCTGGAACCGCAAAGCGAACACCCGCACGGATTGAGCGACGCGGCTTTTGACGCGCTCTTCACCAAGGACAAGCCGGTCATCTTCGCTTTCCATGCCTACCCGTGGTTGATCCACCGATTGACCTACCGCCGCACGAACCACGACAACATCCACGTCCGTGACTACAAGGAAGAAGGCACCATCACCACGCCCTTCGACATGACGGTGCTGAACGATCTGGACCGCTTCCACCTCGTGATGGACACGATTGACCGTGTGCCGCAGACCGGTAAAAAAGGCCAAGCCCTCAAGCAACAACTCAAAGCCAAGCTGATTGAGCACAAACAATACATTGATAAAAACGGCGAGGATCTGCCAGAAATCCGCAACTGGAAGTGGCCGATGACAAATTTATGAATCGAGACATTCCAAGCCATCGGCCTTACTGGAGACGGGCGCATCGCGACTGGCGTCTCTGGGGCTTCGTGATTTTGATGCTGGCAGCCATGGCTGTCTATCTGATGACCGGCAACTTGCGGTGGCGGTTCCAAGCGCAGCCGCAGCCGCCGCAACCTATTTCCGCCCCGGCCGGCAACTGAAATTTGACCGCAAACATACGCACCGAAAAAGGATTACTATGAATACACTAATTCTAACCGACACCGCGAAGGCGATGGTGGCCGACGACAAGGGCCTGCTGGCCATGGACGAAAGCCATCCCACCTGCAACAAACGATTCGCGAAGCTGGGCATTCCGCAGACGGTGGAATCCCGGCGCGCCTACCGGGAATTGATTGTGACCACGCCCGGTCTTGGCGAAAGCATTAGCGGAGCAATTCTTTTCGACGAGACCATTCGTCAGCAGAAGAAAGATGGCACTCCGTTTATTAAAATCCTCACCGATGCGGGGATCATTCCCGGCATCAAAGTTGATACCGGAGCAAAAGACCTGGCTGGTTTTCCCGGAGAGAAAATCACCGAAGGTCTGGATGGCTTGCGCGACCGGCTCAAGGAATACTTTCAAATGGGTGCCCGTTTTGCCAAGTGGCGCGCGGTGATTGCCATCGGCGATGGCATTCCCAGTCGGGGTTGCCTTGAGGCCAACGCCCGTGCGCTGGCGCGCTATGCCGCATTGAGTCAGGAGGCTGGATTGGTTCCTGTCGTTGAACCGGAAGTGCTCATGGACGGCGATCATTCCCTGGAGCGGTGCCGCGCGGCGACGGAGGAAGTCCTGCGAACCGTTTTTAACCAACTGAATTCCTAGCGCGTGCTGCTGGAGGGAATGATTCTCAAACCCAACATGGTGCTGCCGGGATTGACCTGCTCCAAGCAAACATCCGTGGACGAGGTGGCTGACATCACGGTGAAGAGTTTCTGGCGAACCGTCCCCGCTGCGGTTCCGGGAATCGCTTTTCTATCCGGCGGCCAATCCGCCGAACTGGCCTCGGCCCGTTTGAATACCATGAATCATCGTTTCAAGTCGCAACTGCCGTGGGCGCTGGCGTTTTCGTTTGCCCGGGCCATCCAGCAACCGGCTTTGGAAATTTGGCAAGGCAAAGAGGCGAACGTGAAAGCGGCGCAACATGCTTTGCTTCACCGTGCCAGATGCAACCGGTTCGCGCGCCGGGGCGAATACACTGCTGCGATGGAAAAGATAACCCAATGAAAAAGCTCATTGTTTTCGATCTGGATGGCACGCTGGCCGAAAGCAAAGCATCACTCGATGCCGAGATGGCCGCGCTGTTCAGCGCTCTGCTGGGAATTGTGAAGGTGGCCGTGATTTCCGGCGGCGATTGGCCACAGTTTGAGAAACAAGTTCTCTCCAATCTGCCCCACGACGAACACCTGAAGAATCTGTCTCTCCTTCCCACCTGTGGAACAAAGTTCTACCAATACGCAGGGGATTGGAAAAAGATTTACTCGGAAGATTTCACAGCGGACGAAAAAAAGAAAATTATCAGTTCGCTAAAGCAATCACTCGAAGCGGCGGGCTTCAAGGTCGAAAAGGTCTGGGGAGAAACTATTGAAGACCGGGGAAGCCAGATTACGTTTTCCGCATTAGGGCAGCAGGCACCCATCGAAGAAAAGAAAAAATGGGACCCTGATTTCACCAAGCGGAAGAAGATAAAAGCACTCCTCGATAAACTTATCCCCGAGTTTTCCGTGCGACTGGGTGGCACGACATCGGTTGACGTCACCAAGCTGGGCATTGATAAAGCCTACGGTATTCAAAAGCTCCGGGACACTCTTGACATTGCCATTCAGGAGATGATTTTTATCGGCGATGCGTTGTTTCCCGGCGGAAACGACTATCCGGCCGAACAAGCCGGTGTCGTGTCCATCCGGGTCCGAGACCCCAACGAGTCGAAACGGGTGATTGAAGCCATCGTCGCTTGTTTGGATGAAGTTCAACCATTATGAAACCCAATGCTGATCAGCCCAAGGCGTCCGAATCGAAGCCGGGATCGAAGCCCGATGCCAAGCCCGATGCGAAGGACGTTTTGAAAACGCTGCCGCTGGCGGAGGTGGAGAAAAAATTGGGGTCGTCGCCGGAAGGTCTCACTCAAGCCGAGGCGCAGAAACGGCTGACCCAATATGGGCCGAATGAACTTACCGAGAAGAAGACGAATCTCTTCCTCAAATTTCTTTCCTATTTTTGGGGACCCATCCCGTGGATGATTGAAATTGCGGTGATTCTGTCGGGTATGGTTGGACACTGGCCGGATTTTTTCATCATCCTGCTCTTGCTGGTGGCGAACGCCGTGGTTGGATTCTGGGAAGAACGCGAGGCGGGCAACGCCATCGCCGCCCTGAAAGCCAAGCTGGCGATCAAGGCCCGGGTGAAACGGGATGGGAAGTGGATCAACCCGCCGGCGCGCGAGTTGGTGCCGGGCGATGTCATCCGCATGCGCCTCGGCGACATTGTGCCGGCGGATGCGCGCTTGCTGGACGGCGATCCGGTGGAGGTGGATCAGTCCGCGCTGACGGGCGAGTCGTTGCCTGCCGAGCGCAAATCGGGCGACGCAGTGTTTTCCGGTTCGATCATCCGCCAGGGTGAAGCCGGCGCAATGGTGTATTCCACGGGCGAGAAAACCTATTTCGGCAAGACGGCGCAACTGGTGCAGGAGGCGCACACCGTCAGCCACTTTCAAAAAGCAGTTTTGAAAATCGGCAATTACCTGATCATCCTCGCGGTGGCTTTGGTGGTGGTGATCATTGGTTTCGCAATCTATCGCGGCGACGCGATCCTCACGACGTTGCAGTTCGCCTTGGTGCTGACCGTGGCAGCGATTCCCGTGGCGATGCCGACGGTGTTGTCGGTGACGATGGCGGTTGGCGCGCGGCTGCTCGCCAAAAAACAGGCGATTGTGAGCCGGTTGGTGGCCATCGAGGAACTGGCGGGCGTGGACGTGCTGTGCGCGGACAAGACCGGCACGTTGACCCAGAACAAGCTGACGCTGGGCGATCCGTTCAGCGTCAACGGTATTCCCGTCGAGCAAGTCATCCTCAATGGCGCACTGGCGTCGCGCGCGGAAAACAACGACACGATTGATCTGGCTGTTTTGGGCGGACTGAAAGACAAGGAAACTTTGAAGGCTTATGCGGTCGTTCATTTCCAGCCGTTCGACCCGGTGCATAAACGCACCGAAGCCAGTGTTAAAGCCAAAGACGGAAAGACATTCAAGGTGACGAAGGGTGCGCCACAGGTGATTTTGGAATTGTCAGCCAACGCCGGGCAGGTGAAACCCGAAGTCGAGAAAGCCGTCAACGAATTCGCGGCTCGCGGGTTTCGTTCTTTGGGTGTGGCGCGGGCCGAGGGTGACGGCCAATGGCAGTTTGTTGGGGTGCTGCCACTGTTCGATCCGCCGCGCGAAGATGCCAAGGCCACCATCGCAATCGCGCTCCAGATGGGCGTGAAGGTCAAGATGGTTACGGGCGATGCCATCGCCATCGCGCAGGAAACCGCAAAAAAGCTGGACATGGGCGCGAACATTTTGGATGCGAGAAGCCTTGGCGACTCGAAAAAACAAGAGAACACGGCTGTTGCCGAGTCTATCGAGAAGGCCGACGGTTTCGCGCAGGTATTCCCCGAACATAAATTCCATATTGTGGATGTGCTGCAAAAACGCGGCCACATCGTCGGCATGACGGGCGACGGAGTGAACGACGCGCCAGCGCTCAAGAAAGCCGACTGCGGCATTGCCGTTTCCGGCGCGACGGATGCGGCGCGCGCGGCGGCGGCCATCGTGTTGATGACTCCCGGCATGTCAGTGATTATTGACGCGATCAAGGAGAGCCGGAGAATTTTCCAGCGAATGAATAGCTACGCCATTTACCGCATCGCCGAGACGATCCGCGTGCTGTTGTTCATGACGCTGGCGATTTTGATCTTCAACTTTTATCCATTGACGGCGGTGATGATTGTGATGCTGGCGCTGCTCAATGACGGAGCGATACTGTCCATCGCGTATGACAATGTTCATTACAAAAATAAACCCGAGACCTGGAATATGCGCATGGTGCTGGGAATCTCCACAGTGCTTGGCATCATCGGGGTCGTTTCAGCCTTCGGCTTGTTCTATCTCGGTGAGCGTGTCTTCAAACTAGACCGCGCCCACATCCAGACGCTAATGTATTTGAAGCTGTCCGTCGCAGGACATTTGACGATTTTCCTGACGCGCACGCGCGGCCCGTTCTGGTCCATCCGTCCTGCGAAGATTTTGTGGATCGCGGTGCTCGGCACGCAAATCATAGCGACACTGATAGCGGTTTATGGATTGTTTATGACGCCATTAGGCTGGGGTTGGACCGGGTTCGTGTGGGGTTATGCGTTGCTGTTGTTTCTTGTGAATGACAGAGTGAAACTGCTCGCGTATCGGATTTTTGATCCAGTCAAACCTGCGTCTCAAACAGAAGTGAAAGCCAAGACACCGTCCGATTTAACGCCGCAGATCGCCAAGCGAGCCTATGAACTCTACGAGGAGCGAGGCCAGCAGAACGGTCGGGCAATTCAGGACTGGAGGCAGGCGGAGCGTGAGATTCGGAAGGATGAACCCAATAAATAAACTGACACGAAAACGGGTCAGTCCCAATTTTTCCTTCACGCGGCGGCTGAAACTTTCCGTGCGGCTGACGGCGTGACCGGCTGCCGTGGTTCTGGTTTTTCTTCACCGTCGCCGTGTTGCTGCTCTCGGCGATAGACCGCTACCACATCGTTTCCCAATTCAACCAGCGCGAGCGCGTCGTCATCATTGACCCCGCCGGCACTTATTATTTGAGTCCGTTGCTCCAGTTTTCGGAGGCCAGGGATTTGCACATTCAACCGGCCGAACTCGCCACGATGGCTTTCCTCGAACGCAATCCCAAGGACTTCGACAATGCTGATTTGCTCAAATTGACGTTCCTCAAATCCGCGTTGGCGAAGGCGCAGGATGAGCGCGTCAAAGAGATGGTCGAATTTCGCGCCAAGCAGTTGCACCAGAAAGCCGAGATTGCCCGCATTGATATTCTGGCGGCGCGCGACAACGAGGTGTTGATTAAACAATTTGAATCACCAGCGCCGTGGTGTTGTCGCGGCCGGAATTTTTCAGCGACGCCGCCACGAGCGATTGCGCCGGACTGGGATTTTTCCCGCGCAACAGTTCGACGGTGTGATGGTCATAAAGCCCGTCCACCAAGCCATCCGTGCAGAGCAGAAAGATGTCGCCCGCCTCATAACCCACCGCGCCGGCCTGCGGGTCCACAAACTGGTTGGTGCCGCCGAGCGCGCGTTGCAGCAGGTTGCGGCGCGGATGCGTGCGCGCCTCGCGTTCGTTGATCTGGCCGTTGCGGAAGAGCCAGCCGACGTGCGTGTCGTCATGCGTGAGCTGCCTGATTTCATTTTTTTTCGCGGGCAGATGATAAATCCGGCTGTCACCGATATGGCCGAAATACATCCAGCCCGGCGTGAACCAGCACAAACTCAAAGTGGTTTGCATCCCGGCGCATTCTTCGTAACTGCTCCCCAGATAAGCCAGCGCGCGATGGATTTGACCGAACAGTTCCGTCAACACATCGGCAAAGCCCGCTTCCAGGCCGGTGGCGGACTGCCCGAACGAGCGCGGCAGCAGCGTCGTGATTTTTTCCACCGCAATCTCGCTCGCGTATTCGCCCGCCAGCGCGCCGCCCATCCCGTCGCTGACGGCGAAAGTAAAATCCTTTTTCTCCATCGAGGCTTCCCCGATTTTTCCCAGCCGCTGGACTTCCCGCGAATCAAATTGCAGGCCAAGGAACGAATCTTCGTTGTTCTTCCGCACCTTGCCGATGTCCGAGCAGCCGGACCATTTCAACGCGGCGGGTTTTTTTGTGGAAGAATTTTTCATGCCTGTTTTTTAACCGCGAAATACGCCAGCCACGCGAAAGAAAATTCCCTGTTCGCGTATTCCGCTTATTTCGCGGTTCCGGTAAAAACTCTGGTTGGATTTCATGTCGGCTTGGATTCGGGCAGGATGGCGGCGAATTCAAAATCAATCAAACAAAAGCGCCCGTCGGAAAACCGGTAGGTGACATTGCGCATGTCCGGATCATCGTGGCGCACGCCGAACGGCTCCAGTTGCGCGAACAACTCGATCACGCGCCGGTCGTCGAGGTGCTCCACGTGCGTGCCGCAGTTGGTGGTGACAATCTTGAGCTGCGCCGGATCAGCTTCGAGCAAACGGGGGACGAACTTGCAGCCGCGCGCTTCGAGATGGCGCAGCACGCGCACCTCGTTTTCGAACCGTGCCTTCGCGTTCGGCCCGTGATAAGCCTTGAACACCCGGCCATCGAAGCCGAGATGCACCGTCGCGCGGAGCGTGTCCTTGACCTTCAGCATACTCGGTTCAACTATCGCCCAGCCCGGCCAGCTTGGAAAGCCACTTCGCTTTCTGGTAGTGGCTCAATTTGACCGGAGCGCGGATTGTCCTCAATCCGCAGCGGCTGAATTGGCTGGAAATGCTGCGAGTTGGGACAACTCGCGCTCCGCTGGTTTCAAATTGACCCACTACCCGCTTTCTTGAATTGTAAAACAAAACAGCCGGAACGAATCGCTCGTTTCGGCTGTTGGGTGAGGAACCGATGATCACATTGCCATGTGGGAAACGGGATCGCTCCAGTCGCTGTAACCCGTGCTGCCGCCCACGGCCCGCGCTTGCACCGTATAGGTTTGCCCCGGGGTCAGACCCGTCAACACCAAACGCCGCGCTTGCGTGAACGTTCCTGCCGGCTGGAAGCCGCCCGTGCCGTTCTTGACCTGCGCCTCATACGCCCGCGCGTTGGCGACCGGCTGCAAAT
>Ga0075520_1001292_pt1 | contig 11936 bp, 9 predicted proteins | sample NGEPerB_FD_75100 | JGI IMG/M metagenome (GOLD analysis project Ga0075520, IMG submission 75100) | Arctic peat soil microbial communities from the Barrow Environmental Observatory site, Barrow, Alaska, USA - NGEE PermafrostAB12-B | ecosystem: Environmental > Terrestrial > Soil > Wetlands > Peat ... | reverse complement strand
CGGCTGGCGCGCATCACCTCGGCCATCGACGAGGTCTGCGTGATCGTCGCACGCGCACCGGTCGCGCGGCTGAGCGATTGCGACGGTGCGAGCGAGGCGCCCAGGAGCACGTCGCCGGCGGTGTCTGCGGGATCGATGCCGAGCAGGACGCGGACATCGGACGCGGCATGCGCTGGCATCGCAGCGAATGCGACGAGCGCCGCACCGGCGAGCACCCTGCCGAAGGCGATGGCGCGCGGCGCCGATAGGGAACGGAGGTGATTCATCATGCGACGTCTCCAGAAAACGCGCGCAAGCTTAAGCCCGGCATCGGCGTTAACGTTCACAATGACGCCCGTTACTGAAAATTACTTCACACGCATGGCCGCCGCGCCACACGAGACGGTCCTTTCTTCATAGCGAAATGGAGCAACCATGGCCCTGAACCACGATTCATCGAACCGACGCCGTCTTCTCGCCGCAGGTCTGGGGGCTGCGGCCACCGCCGGGCTCGGCGCCTTCGGTCGTTCCGCACTGGCGCAAGGTGCGCCGGTCGAGCTGCCTTTCGCCAACGGCGAGCGCAAGATGGTCGCGTTTCCGGAGAAGCGACCGATGATCGTGCTGACGTCGCGGCCACCGCAGCTCGAGACGCCGTTCGATGTCTTCAACGAGGGCGTGCTGACGCCGAACGACGCCTTCTTCGTCCGCTATCACAACGCCGGCATCCCGACCTCGATCAACGGCGACACGCACATGATCAACGTCGGCGGCAACGCGGCCGGCAAGACCTTCCAGCTGAGCGTCGCCGACCTGAAGACGAAGTTCAAGCCGGTCGAGATCGTCGCGGTCAACCAGTGCTCGGGCAACAGCCGCGGCCTGTTCAATCCGCGCGTGACCGGCGGCCAGAGCGCGAACGGCGCGATGGGCAACGCGCGCTGGGTCGGCGTCAGGCTGAAAGACGTTCTCGCCATGGCGGAGATCAGGAATTCCGCGAAACAGGTGACCTTCGACGGGCTCGATACCGCCATCTTCGGCGGCGGCGATTTCGTCAAGGCGCTCAATCTCGACCAAGCGACGGACAACGACGTTCTCATCGCTTATCAGATGAACGGCACCGACATCCCGCTGCTCAACGGCTTTCCGGTCAAGCTCGTCGTGCCGGGCTACTACGGCACGTACTGGGTCAAGCACCTGTCGAAGATCGAGGTCGTCGACAAGGAGTTCGACGGCTTCTGGATGAAGCCTGCCTACCGCATCCCCGACAACGATTGCGTCTGCGTCATGCCCGGCACCGCGCCGACGGCGACACGGCCGATCGGCCGCTTCACGGTTCGCTCGTTCGTCACGTCGCTGAAGAATGGCCAGCGTGTCCCCGCGGGCGGCACGACCGTCGTTCGCGGCATCGCCTTCGACGGCGGCCAGGGCATCCGCGAGGTCGGTGTCTCGACCGACGGCGGCGAAACCTGGAAGGACGCCTTCCTCGGCGAAGACCTGGGGCGCTACTCGTTCCGCGAATTCACCTTCCCGCTGACGCCGAATCGCACCGGCACCTACGACATCCGCACCTGCGCCTGGACACGCGCCGGCGTCGGCCAGCCGACGACGGCGGTCTGGCAGCCTGCCGGCTACATGCGCAACGTGATCGAGTCGGTCAAGGTCACTGCGGTCTGACGCGAGGAACACTGCCATGCACACCAACATCCTCCGCTCCACCGCCATCGCCGCCGTGCTCGGGCTCGGTACCGCCTTCGTCTTCGCGACCACCAAGTCGATCACCCTGCCGCCCGACGGCGCGCAGCTGCGGCCCAGCGCCCTGCCCGGCTTCGCGAAAGCGCAAGCCAACTGCATGAGCTGCCACTCGGCCGAGTACATGCTGACCCAGCCGCCCAATGCCGGGCGCCCCTACTGGGACGCGATGACCAAGCGCATGAAGGTGGTCTTCAAGGCGCCGATCGACGATGCCGATATCCCGGTGATCGTCGACTACCTCGCCGCGACTTACGGCAACAAGACACCCTGAGGCCACGGTCCGTCGACAAAAAAACGCCGGCACGAGCCGGCGTTTTTCATGGCGCGAGAAAGACCTCGCTTCAGCCCAGCCTGACCGGCACGAAGATCTTTTCGCCGTCGCGCTGCACCAGCAACGCGACGCTCTTCGGCTTCGCGTCGAGGACCTTGCGGACCTCCTCGACCGTTTGCACGGTCTTGCCGTTGATCGCCAGCAGCACGTCGCCTTGCTGGATGCCGGCGCGCTGAGCCGGGCCGCCGACGTCTTCGACGACGAGGCCCGAGTCGATCTTCGCCTCGCGCTTCTCGTCGCGCGAGAGCGGCCGCAGGCTCAGGCCGAGCTGGCCGCCCTGCGCGGCGTCGCTCGCATCGGCGACCTTCTCCGCATCGGGGGCGCCGCCGAGCTTGGCCTCGATCGTTCGTTCGGCGTGATCGCGCCAGACGTTGAGCTTGACGTGCTCGCCGGGCGCGGCCATGCCGATGAGGCTCGACAGGTTGCCCGAGCGCACGACCGGCTCGCCATTGACGGCGGTGATCACGTCGCCGGATTTGAGCCCGGCCGCCGACGCCGCGCTGTCCGGCGCGACGTTGGCGACCAGCGCGCCTTCGACGCGCTTGATGCCGAACGAGTCGGCGAGCGACTGGTTGAGGTCCTGCACCGTGACGCCGAGGCGGCCGTGCGTGACCTTGCCGGTGGCGACGATCTGGTCCTTGACCTTCAACGCGACATCGATCGGAATCGCGAACGAGACGCCCTGGAAGCCGCCGCTGCGCGAATAGATCTGCGAGTTGATGCCGACGACCGAGCCGGAGCCGTCGAACAACGGGCCGCCCGAATTGCCGGGGTTCACGGCGGCGTCGGTCTGGATGAACGGCACGACCGCGTCGCTGGGCAGAGAGCGCCCCTTTGCGCTGACGATGCCCGACGTCGCCGTCTGCTCCAGCCCGTAGGGCGCGCCGATGGCAAGCACCGGATCGCCGACTTCGAGGCTCTTCGGATCGCCGAGGCGAACCACCGGCAGATCCTTGGCCGGGATGCGCAGGACGGCGATGTCGGTCGTCGTGTCGATGCCGAGCACCTTCGCCGTGAACTCACGGCGGTCGCTCAGCTTCACGGTCACTTCCTTGGCCTCGCGCACGACGTGCGCGTTGGTCAGGATGAGGCCGTCCGAGCTGATGATGAAGCCCGAGCCCAGGCCCCTGAAGGGCGTCGTCTGCGGCGATTGCCGGCCGCCGCGCTGCGAGAAGCCAGGCATGCCCTTGAAGAACTTGAAGAACGGGTCGTCTTCCATGCCGTCGGGCAGGCCGCCCTGCTCTTCGGCTGACATCTTGTGCGTGCCCTCGACGGTGATGCCGACCACGGCCGGCGCCGATTGCTTGACGATGGCACGGAAGTTGGGCGCCTGGCCGGGGGCCAGCGTGAAGGGAGCCGCCGGAACGACACGCTCGCCGGTCTGCGGCGTCGCCGCGGCGACCTGCGTGTCGCCCTTGATCCACTTCGGCATGTCGAACGCGCCGGCGGTTCCGACGACGGCCACGCCAGCGCCCACCAGAGCGGCACTCAGCATCTTCAGTTTCATAAGCTCTCCAGCTGCGGGGGGCAACACGCGGAAGATTCCGCCAAGCAGGAAAGATAGGGCCGGACGGTTAGTCGTCCGTTAAGGAACGATGAAGCGGAAATTAAGCGGCGACGCGAACGCGCGGGCAGCCCATGCGGCGCTGCCCGCGACGGCCTATGCCGCCGGAAATCGCACCGTGACGCGCAACCCGCCCGCGGGCGACTCATCGAGCGCGACGCTGGCGCCATGCACCAGGGCGACGTTGCGCACGATCGCCAGGCCCAGCCCGCTGCCGGTCTCGCCGCCCTCGCCGCGCCGATAGAAGCGGTCGAACACACGCTGCCGGTCGGCCACCGGAATGCCGGGCCCGGCATCGTCGATGCGCAGCACCGCGGCGTCGCCGTGGTCCTTGGCGACGTCGGTCAGCCCGGCCGCTTCGGTGCCGACGCTGACGTCGACGCGCGTGCCGACGGGCGCATAGCGCGCAGCGTTGTCGGCGAGATTGCGAACGAGCAGGCCCAAGGCCAGCGCGTCGCCGCGAACCGGCACCGGCGATGGCGCGGCCAGCTCGAACTCGATCTGTCGCGACGACCCGTAGGCCACCGTGTCGGCGATGGCCTGGCGCGCGATCTCGGCAAGGTCGACGCGTTCCAGCACGAGCGGCGCGGCGCCGCGCTCGCTGCGCGCCAGCGCCAGCATCTGCTCGACGAGCCGGTTCGCACGCTCGATGCCGGCGCCGATGGCGTCGCGCGCGGCGGCGCGCTCGCTGTCGTCGCCGGCGCGGCGCAGCAGCTCGAGCTGCAGCTTCAGCGCGGTGAGCGGCGAACGCAGCTCGTGCGCCGCATCAGCGACGAACGCGCGCTGCGCGTCGAGCGAGACGCGCAGGCGCTCGAGCAGCGAATTGAGCGCCGTCGCCAGCGGCGCGACCTCGTCGGGCAAGCCGCCGATGGTGACCGGCGCCAGCGACAGCGCATCGCGCGCGCGGACCTCGACGGCCAGGCGGTCGAGCGGCGCGAGGTTGCGCGCCGCCAGCCAGCCGATGACGAGCGCCGCGAAAGGTGCCATCAGCAGCAGCGGCAGGCTGCTTTTCCAGGCAGCGTGCGCCGCCAGCCGTTGCCTGATCTCGACCGGCTGCGCCACCTGGATCACGCGCTCGTGCGTGGCGACGCTGTAGGTGCGCCAGGCCCGCCCGTCGACGTTGACCGTGGCCAGCCCGAGCAACGCCCGCGCCGGCAGCGACGTGTGCGGCTGCGAGGCGTAGATGTTGCGGCCGTCGTCGGTCCAGATCTGGACCACGAAGTCGAGCTTCGCGTCGGCCAGGCTGTCGGCCTGCGCCGCCGCGATCTCGCCTTGGTCGCGCAGCGACAACGCCATCTGCTCGAGCTGGTAGTCGAACAGCGCTTCGGCTTGTCCGAGCACGTTGCGGTACGTCACCGCGCCCATCGCCGCGGCGGCGAGCAGCAGCAGCGCCAGCAGCGACACCAGCAGGCGAACGCGGATCGAGCTCATTGGTGCACCCTACGGCCTTCGGCCGGTCCCGCCGAGCGGGAATGAGCCTCTTCGGGCGGCCGGGCGAGGCTCACTGGACTACCTTCGTGCTTCGCACTCCGGTATTCGCCCTTGGGGCGGCCCGGCGTGCTCATGGCGTCGCATCGACGAAGTAGCCGACGCCGCGCACGTTGTGGATGAAGTCGCTGCCGAGCTTGCGGCGCAGCTGATGGATATAGACCGTCACCGCATTGCTCTCGATCTCTTCGCCCCAGCCGTACAGGCGATCCTCGAGCTGCGAGCGCGACAGCACCGCGCCCGGCTTGGCCATGAGCGCCTCGAGGACGGCGAACTCGCGCGCCGAGAGCACGACCGGAGCGCCGTTCAGGGCGACCCGGCGGTTCGCCGGATCGAGCGTCACGCCGCCGGCTGCAAGCAGCGGCTCGGCACGGCCGGCATGGCGCCGCAGCACCGCCCGGATGCGCGCGTTCAGCTCGTCGAGCTCGAAGGGCTTGACGAGATAGTCGTCGGCGCCGGCGTCGAGGCCGGCGACGCGATCGCCGCGCGCGTCGCGCGCCGTCAGGACGATGACCGGCGTCGGATCGTGGCGCGCCCGCGCCGCGCGCAACACGTCGATGCCGTCGGCCAGCCTGCCGCTGCCGCCGGCGCCCGCGGGCAGGCCGAGATCGAGCAGCACCAGGTCGAAGCGCTCGCTGGCGAGCGTGCCGTCGGCGGTGGCGGCGTCGCGGACCCAGTCGACCGCATAGCCTTCGAGGCGAAGCGCGCGTTGCAGGCTCTCGCCGATCATGCGGTCGTCTTCGACGAGGAGAAGTCGCATAGGCGGCGCAGGATAGCGCGGCCTCTGCGCTCTCGTGAAAAGGGACAATCGCCGCCATGACGATGCGGCCCCGCGTTCTCGTGATCGGCTGCGGCTTCGGTGGCATCGAGGCGGTGCGCGCGCTCTCGAAGGCCGATGTCGAGATCACGCTCGTCGACCGGACCAACCACCACCTGTTCCAGCCGCTGCTCTACCAGGTCGCGACAGCGGGCCTGAGCGCGCCTGCCATCAGCGCGCCGATCCGCCACGTGCTGTTGCCCGAGATGAAGCGCGGCAACCTGACGGTGCTGAAGGCAGAGGTCCGGCGCATCGACGCCTCGGCGCGCATCGCGACGCTCGACGGCGGCGACGCGATCGGCTGGGACCACCTCATCGTCGCCGCCGGCTCGACGCACAGCTACTTCGGCCACGACGAATGGGCGCCGGATGCGCCGGGCCTGAAGACGCTGGCCGATGCGCTCGCCATCCGTGCGCGGATCGTCGGCGCCTACGAAAGCGCGGAGCGCGCCGGCGACGACGCGTCGCGCGCCGCATGGATGACCTTCGTCGTCATCGGCGGTGGCCCGACCGGCGTCGAGATGGCCGGCACGATGAGCGAGATCGCGCAACACACCTTGCTGCGCGAGTTCAGGCACATCGATTCCGCGCGCACGCACGTCATCCTGCTCGAAGGCGGCGATCGCGTGCTGACGGCGTTCGTGCCGATGCTGTCGCAGCGTGCCCGCGAGCAGCTCGGTCGGCTCGGCGTCGATGTCCGCACCGGATCGCGCGTGACCGACATCGATGCCGAGGGCGTGTCCTACGAAACGGAACACGGCGGCGTGACGACCACCGTGCGCCTGGCCTGCCGCACCGTGGTCTGGGCCGCCGGCATCGCCGGCTCGCCGCTCGGCGCCGAGATCGCCAGGGGCACCGGCGCGAGGCTCGACCGCGCCGGCCGGGTCGTCGTCGAGCCCGACCTCAGCATCGCCGGTCATCCGGACATCTCGGTCGTCGGCGACCTGGCCGCGGCGATGAGCCACGGCAGCGGCCCGCCGACGGCCGTGCCCGGCATCAGCCCGGCCGCCAAGCAGATGGGGCGCACGGCCGCGGCCAACGTGCTGCGCCGATTGAAGGGCGAGCCGACGCGGCCGTTTCGCTACCGCGACTACGGCAGCCTCGCCACCGTCGGTCGCAAGGCCGCCATCGTCGAGCTTCCCGTTCCCGGCCTCGGCACCCTGCGCTTCAGCGGCCTCGCCGCCTGGCTCTTCTGGCTGTTCGCGCACATCTATTTCCTGATCGGCTTTCGCAATCGGCTGATGGTGATGGTCGAGTGGGCATGGGCGTATTTCACGTACGAGCGCTCGGCCCGCGTCGTCGCCGAGCCGCCATCGGGGCCGCCAGCCCGCTCCTAGAATCACTGCCATGGACACTCGAATATCGCCCGCCCGCCTGCGCATCGAACGTATTCGCGACGTGTTGCGCAACGAGCGCTGCGCCGCCGTCCTGATCCCCTCGAGCGACCCGCATCTCTCGGAATACCTGCCGGCGCACTGGCAGGGCAGGCAATGGGCCTCGGGCTTCACCGGCTCGGTCGCGACGCTGGTCGTCACGCTCGACCGCGCGGCGCTGTTCGCCGACAGCCGCTACTGGGTCCAGGCCGAGCGCGAGCTGGCGGGCAGCGGCATCGAGCTGGTCCGGATCCCGACTCCCGCCGGCGCCCAGCACATCGACTGGCTCTGCCAGCAGGTCGGCAAGGGTGACGCCGTCGCCGTCGACGGCGACGTGCTCGGCCTCGGCGCGGCACGCCAGCTCGAAGCCGAGCTTGGCCGCTGCGGCATCCGCCTGCGCAGCGACCTCGACGTCTTCGCGACAGCCTGGAACGATCGGCCGACGACACCGGTCGCACCCGTCTACGAGCACCTCGGCCCGGAGGCCGCCGAGTCGCGCGCCAGCCGGCTGCAGCGGGTTCGCGCGGCGATGCGCGACGCGGGCGCGACCCACCACGTCGTCTCGACCGTCGACGACATCGCCTGGCTGCTGAACCTGCGCGGCGCCGACGTCAGCTACAACCCGGTCTTCCTGGCGCACCTGCTGGTCGGCCCAGAGCGGACGACGCTCTTCGTCAGCGAATCGAAGATCGATGCCGCGCTGCGTGCCGCGCTCGCCGCCGACGGCGTCGACATCGCCGGCTACGACGTCTGGGGTGCGGCCCTCGCCGCCCTGCCCGCCGATACGACGCTGCTGGTCGATCCGAAGCGCGTCACGCTCGGCACTCGCCGGCGCACGCCGGCACGGATCGTCGAAGGCATCAATCCAAGCACGTTGGCGAAAAGCCGCAAGAGCGACAGCGAGGCCAGCCACGTGCGGCGCGCCATGATCGAGGACGGCGCGGCGATGTGCGAGTTCTATGCGTGGTTCGAAGCGGCGCTGGCCGATCCTGCACGCACGACGCCGATCACCGAGCTGACGATCGACGCCGAGCTCACCGTCGCGCGATCGAAGCGTCGCGGCTACGTCGGCCCGAGCTTCGGCACCATCGCCGCCTTCAACGCCAACGGGGCGATGCCGCACTACCGCGCGACAGAGGCATCGCACGCCACCATCGAAGGCGACGGCCTGCTGCTGATCGACTCCGGCGCGCAGTACCGCGGCGGCACCACCGACATCACCCGCATGTGGCCGGTCGGCACGCTCACGGCGGCGCAAAAACGCGACGTGACGCTGGTGCTGCGCGGCACCATCGCGCTGTCGCGAGCGCGCTTTCCGCGCGGCACGCTCTCGCCGATGCTCGATGCGATCGCCCGCGTGCCGCTCTGGGAGCACGGCCTCGACTACGGCCACGGTACCGGCCACGGCGTCGGCTATTTCCTGAACGTGCACGAAGGTCCGCAGTCGATCTCGCGCGTCATTGCCGACCCGACGATGGCGATGCAGCCCGGCATGATCACCAGCGTCGAACCCGGCCTGTATCGCCCCGGGCAGTGGGGGGTGCGGGTGGAAAACCTCGTGCTCGCCGTTCCGGCGGGCGCCGGCGTGTCGAGCGAGTTCGGCGAGTTCCTCGAGTTCGAGACGCTGACGCTTTGCCCGATCGACGCGCGTTGCCTCGAGCCGGCGCTGCTGCGCGCCGACGAGATCGCTTGGCTCGATGCCTACCACCGCACGGTCCGCGAACGCCTCGAGCCCGGGCTCGCCGGCGCGGCGCTGGTCTGGCTTCGGCTGCGCACGGCGCCGCTCGCCTAGTGTTGTCGGGCGCGTTCGTCGCGTCCGGGCGCAATTCGTCAGGGCGATCGGCGGCTTCGTCGCAAGGCGCTATCGCGGCGCGTGCAGGACTCCTAGAGTTCGCTCCATCGCACCACGACGCCACGCCACGCAGGAGCCCACCATGATCAGCCGCCTCACCGCTTCCGCCGCCCTCTTCGCCGTCCTCGCCACGGCCGCCCTGACCTTCGCCACCGAGACGCAGGCGCATCGCATCGCGGCACGCGGCGTCGCCGCCAACGCGGCGCAAAGCGCCATCGTCGTGCTGCCGGCGGTCGTCGTCATCGCCCACCGCACGAAATAGCTCGCAACGCGGACGCGGCGACGCGTCGCGCCATCCGGGCCGCGCGAGTTCGCTCGCGCGGCCCGTTTACGTTGTGGACTGCCTATTTCCGTGCGGTATTCAACAACCGGCGGGCCAAGGCGAGGCACAACGCCTCCAGGCCAGCGAGGCTTCGGGACTCCGCACCGGGCTTCGCTCGCCTACCACGAAGAATTCTGGCGAAGGCGCTCAAGGAATCGCACCAGGTACCGAAATGAACGAGGTCCGGTGCGCCCGTGGTGGGAACGCCGCCCATGACGCTGCCCGGCATCCCCTTTCATGCACTCTCTGGAAAGCCAACGGCTGTTGCCCTTTCTCGCCGCATTGCTGATCAGCGCGGCGTTGCTGTGGCTGGGCTCCGAGGTGTTCGCCGCCGCACGCATGCGTTCGTCGCGCGTCGGCAGGATGCTCAAGGTGGCGGCGGTCGTCCTCGGTGGCTGCGGCCTCTGGTGGCCGGGCCATTTCCTCGAGCCCGCTGAAGCGGCCGGCGGCGCGCTCGCCGGCATCCCGCTCGTGGCCGGCGCGCTCGGGCTCGCGTTCTGGGGGATGGCCGGCGCGACCGCCGGCGCGGCGACGCGCAAGACGCTGCCCGCCTTCGCCGGCTTCAGCCTTCTCACCCTGATCGCGGCCTACGCCCACACCGTGTTCGCGACGCCCGGGCTGTTCCGGGCGGCCGGCGTTGCTGGAACCTGGGGCCCGGGCGTGGCCGTCATGCTGCTGGCGACGATGCTGGTGCTGATCGCGGTGGAGTTCAAGCCGAGCAGGAAGCTGCGCAGTGCACGGGCCTGCGGCGCGACGCTCTGCGCGATCCTCCTCGCCTTGGCCGCCGCGTCGCCGGGCGAGCCGGGCACGGTCGCGGTGCCGCCGTGGACCGAAGCGCTGCTGCTGGCGATCCTGTTCGCCATCGGCATGGTCCTGCTCGAAGCGCTGGGCTCGTCCCACGCGCGCGACATGGAGCCGGCGCGCCGTGCCGCCGTCCTCGCAGCGCCGACCGTCGACAGCCTGACGCAATTGCCGACGCGCGTCTATTTCGAGGACCGGCTCGCCGCCGCCGCGACCAAGGCCGACGCCAACGCGACGCGCCTGGCCCTGCTCTTCATCGATCTCGACGGCTTCAAGCCCGTCAACGACACCTATGGCCACACGATCGGCGACCTCGTTCTCGAGCAGGTCGGCCAGCGCCTGAAGGCGATGTCGCGCGGCAAGGACGTCGTGGCCCGCGTCGGCGGCGACGAGTTCCTGCTCCTGCTCACCAACGTCACGGCGACCGAGGCGGTCGCCCAGGTGGCGTCGCGGCTGATCCAGGGCCTTTCGCAGCCGTATGCGATCGAGGGCCGCGAAGTGATGATCTCGTGCTCGGTGGGCATCTCGATGTATCCCGACGGCTGCAGCCACGCCAAGCTGATCGCCCGGGCCGATGCCGCCATGTACCAGTCCAAACGCGCCGGCGGCTCGAACCACTGCTTCTATTCGACGGCCATGGATGCGGACGCCGAGGCGCAATTCATCTTGCTGCGCGACTTGCGCAAGGCCGTCGCCGCCAAGGAGTTCGAGCTCTACTACCAGCCCAAGATCGACGCCAAGAGCGGCAAGGTGACAGCCGTCGAGGCGCTGCTGCGCTGGAAGCACCCGACCCAGGGCGTTCTCCTGCCGAACGTGTTCATCCCGATCGCCGAGCGCTTCGGCCTGATCGGACAGATCGGCAACTGGGTGATCGAAGACGCCTGCCGGCAAAGCCGCCAATGGCGCGACAAGGGATTGCGCATGCGCGTCGCGATCAACCTGTCGGCGCACCAGATGCGCCAGGACGACATCGTCGAGCGGATCACCGGCGCTCTCAACGCGCACCGCATCCACCCGTCGCTGCTGACCTGCGAGATCACCGAGTCGGCGGCGATGGAAGACACGAAGACGACGCAGACCACCTTTCGCAGGCTCGGCGAGCTCGGCACGCACTTGTCGATCGACGACTTCGGCACCGGCTACTCGAGCCTCGCCTACCTCCGCAAGCTTCCTGCCGAAGAGCTCAAGATCGATCGCAGCTTCATCATGGATCTCGAGCACAGCGCCGACGCCCGCGCCGTCGTCGACGCGGTCATCAAGCTCGCCCATGCGCTCGGACTGAAGGTGGTTGCCGAAGGCGTCGAGAACCAGCGCCAGCAAAAGGTCCTCGAGGACATGCAGTGCGACGAGTTGCAGGGGTTCCTGTTCGCCAAACCGATGTCGGGACGGGCGTTGCTGCTCTGGGCCATCAACGACCGCTCCGAATCGGCCGTCTTCAAGCAGTCGCTGTTCGACGAAACCCGCCAGTCGGAGCGCGCCTAGCGACGCTGGGCGGCACGCCAGGCGCGCTTTCGCGCCGCGCTTCGTCGGCGTGCCTGGCGTTCTGTCGCGCCCGGTGCGCGGTTCGTCGCAAGGCGCTTTGAACCGTCATGGGCGCTGGCTACATTGCATTCAACGCATCAGACGGTGCGCCGGTTTTTCAGGGAGTCCACCATGTCCG
>Ga0075520_1001291_pt1 | contig 11939 bp, 10 predicted proteins | sample NGEPerB_FD_75100 | JGI IMG/M metagenome (GOLD analysis project Ga0075520, IMG submission 75100) | Arctic peat soil microbial communities from the Barrow Environmental Observatory site, Barrow, Alaska, USA - NGEE PermafrostAB12-B | ecosystem: Environmental > Terrestrial > Soil > Wetlands > Peat ... | reverse complement strand
TTAATGGTACAATGATCATAATTAATATTTCAGTTTTTAAACGAGGCGCAAAGTTAGAAATAGAAATAGTCTTTTCAAAACATTTGAGAAAATAATTTATCCCTTACATGTAATTTTTGACCTCGGAAGTTTATCTACTGAACTTATTTGCCAGTTTTATTTCAATAAAATTACGAGCTTTTGAGATCTATTACAAATAAAACTTCGAATAATTCCCTCTTCAAAGGGGGATATGTGGAGTGAAATTTTGGTAATTAGCACATCAAATAAATTCTATTCATCGTACTTTAGATAGGGTCTCACTTTCTTAGCTTTCTCAGTTGTAATCAATTTATTCTCAGTTAGATCAGAAATGCCGGAAATTTTTCCTTTCAGTTCCCTGTACTTAAGAATTGCAGATATTTCGTATTTTTCGAGATAATGGATATGCGACAACTCCTTGTATCCTGCCGAGTTAATATTTATTCTTATAATTACCGACGAGTCTGCAAAAACCCTGTCTTTAATGATATCATATGTTTCGGGCTTTAACCCATATACTTCTTTTAACTGATCAACAGCGGCATAACCTCCGAGCAGCCTTCTGTACCTTATGATCCTTCCGGATAACACAGGGCCAATACCAGGAAGTTTGACAAGGGTTGCAGAATCGCTTAAATTGATGTCGAATTTCGGCTTCTGACTGCTCTGATTCGGGCTGACCCTTCGTAAAGTATCCCGGCTGAATTTAATATATGGGATAAGCTTTTCAGCTTTTGTTTCTTCGATGCCATATACCTTTTTAATATCTGCAGGAAATCTGAATTTTCCGCCTTTCTTCCTGTAATTAATTAATGTATTTGATTCTTTAGCTCCTAACCCGAGTTTAATAAGTGAATTATACGATACGGTATTGGGATCAAATGAAAATGGTTCGCCTGTGAATATACTGTCTTTGCCGAAAAGTTCAGATTGTTTTTCCAATAATGCTCCGGTGCCGGTAATATCTTCAATGACAATCCGGCTGTCGGGGATGGAATATCTTAAACCAAGTATCAGGCTTATAATTAAAAGCATGATAAAAGTTGACCTTCTTTCCCGGCGGGTAAAGCCAAACCAGTTTCTAATTGGCCGACTGTTTACATTCATTGTAACAAAAATGCAAGAGACATCTGCAATTTAAGAAATTCCGGGGAAGATTAGGCAATTACAGGTGATTTTTAGTCTGAAGTCTTATTTAATCAGAATGGGTATCCGATCCCTAAAACTATAGCAAAATCATTCAACCTGTAAGGGCCGTTCAGGAATACCCAATGCGAACTTTCTGTTGACTGAGCATCATGAAGCAATGGATCGCGCAATTTCATCCCGATATCAACCCTTGCAATTACGAATTTAAGATCGAACCTGAATCCGGTTCCGGTGCCTACAGCAATATCTTTATAAAACTGATTGAACCTGAACTGCGATCCAGGTCTCGAAGGGTCATAATTATAGCTCCAGATATTGCCGGCATCAAGAAAAGTTGCACCTTCGATTATCCAGAAAAGTTTAAAACGGTACTCCGCGTTTGCTTCTAACTTGATATCTCCTGTCTCATTCCGTAACTTTGATGGATCAGCATAGGAACCAGGACCCAAAGACCTTACCTGCCAGGCTCTGATATCATTAGCGCCACCACTGAAATACTGTTTTTCGAATGGTATTGCCTTGGAGTTGCCATAGGGTATGCAGATGCCAAAGAATCCGCGATATGCTATGGAGCTTACCTCATTAAATTTATAATTATACCTGAGGTCAATATCAGCCTTGACATACTGAGCAAATGGCTGCCCGAACAAACGATAGGCATTTGTGGTATCCGGGGTTGCTGTTGCATCTCTTACAACAGGTCCGGTCTTTTTAGCACCCGATATTTTATAAATAGCTGAAAGAAGATTTCCCGCAGCTTCAGCATTTACTCTGAGAAACCAGTAATCCCGTGAATTTTTGACTTTCTGGTTATTGAATATAAATGAATAGCTCCCTCCAAATATCAATACAGCATCATAGCTGTGAACCAGATAAGATGATGATAGTATTGTGGCTTTATATAAAGAATCCAGATGCGGTACATTAACAAGACTTAACTGAAGCGGATTAACAATATGCTCCTGGTAGAATCCTGGTCCTGCTTTCCAGTCATAACCAAAGCTTGCATTGGCAACCGTCCTTGTGTAAAACGGCAAACTCTGATAGTCATACGATGCAAGAAGCATAGTCGAAGGATTATACTTTTTTACAAAGTTCTCTGTTTTGATGAAAGGAAGCAGAAATTCGGGAAGTCTGAGACTGGTCTCTAATCCATATTCCTGTGTGCTTGACAGCTTTGAATTCGTTTGAGAATAAGCAGCATAAGCACCTTTAAGTTTTGTACTGAACAGTTCTGCTCCGTGAAACAGATTTTTATGCTGATATATCAGGTTCACAGCACCTCCGATGTTTCCTGCAGAATTTGTTCCTTCAAGTTCAACTTTATAGGACTGCTGACTCAGAAGGGTAAGCTGTATATTACAATCTAGTTTCAGCTCCATCCCGTTAAGGCTTTCATTCTCCATTGCATCATTATAATAGATATTGACAAGCCGGTAAATTTTCAGTGCAAGGAGGTGTGCCTGAGTCTGTTCTGTACTGCTTACATTATAAACCGATCCTGCCTTCAGATAAAGCGATTGAAGGATCAGATCATATTTCACTTCATGGAACTTCTTAGAAGTAACAAAATAATAACCCCGAAAGTAAGTAGTATCAAGGCTTTTTAAATAGGCTTCACCTCCCTCAAGGGCTTCTTGAGGTACATAATCGGGATATATATAAACATTCTTAACCGAATAAACTGCAAAAGGACCATTGGTGATCGTGTTATCCTGATCCAGTCTGCTGAAATTCCGAACAATATATCTGATGTCAACCTGCCTGTTACCGACAGCGCTGTCAATTTTGAAAGAGATATAATCATTTGAAAATCCATAAAAACCATGGTCCCTGATAAAACGTTCGAAACGGGTTCGTTCTGCCTGCAGGACATCTACGTCGTAAGGTTTTCCTCTGACAATAACACAGTTCACAGAATCAAAGTAACAGAGTTTTCTTATATTGGTATCTGCGACTTCATAGGTGAGTTTACGGATAGTGTAAGGCCGCAGCAGATCAACTTTATAGAACACATCAGATTTCTTGTGATTTGTAACTACTGAATCGGTCACCTTTCCATCAAAATAACCTTTCGAAGTAAGGTATGACTTAATCTGGTCATTTGTTTTATTTTTGGCTTCAGGATCATATATTACCGGTTCTTCTCCGATATTTCTTAACCAGTTGTGCGGCCATTTTTCCTTTTTTATGTTTGACAGATTATACAACCCAAGATAAAACCTTGATCCAAAAATCCTTTTGTTAGGAGTTTGTTTAATATAAGGTATCAGATCGGATTTCTTTACACTTTCCTTATTTATACTAATATGATTTTCATTTAAGAGGCTCTCTCCTTCCGGTACATACTTTGTTGAATTACAAGATGCTATAAATAAGATAATCAGGATAAATAAAATGCAATATCCCGAATTACTCAGAATTATATATGGGGTGGATTTTTTCAAAACTTACCTTAAAACATAAACTCAAATATATCAATAATAATCTGAACTGAAAGTTAAAAAGCCATCAACCCAAATGATTATGTTTGCCCCGCTTCCCCACTAAAGGAGGTTAACTTTTATCAGAAACCGACTTGGATCATAAAATAAAATCAGAGTATTAGACCCGCTCTTTTGGACAGGGGGCCTACTAAAGCCTTCTTTGTAGTTATCGTCAATTTTTCTTTATTTTTGTAAACAATGCATTTGAGTTTAATACAGAAAAATGATCAGTAAGGCCAGAATTAAATTCATCACATCCCTTCGAAATAAAAAGACACGGGAAGAAGAGAAATTATTTGTAATTGAAGGAGATAAGCTCGTTAAGGAGTTCCTGGGTGCAGGAATTCCTATAAAGATGGTACTTGGCAAACCTGAGTTTCTGAACAGTATCCAGTCTGATCTTGCAGGACATGTTGAGATTATTGAAAAGGTAAGTTATGATGAGCTCAAACAAATAAGCACTCTAAAAACGCCCCATAATGCGCTGGCAGTTGTTCATATGCCCGAATCCGGAATGAACATTTCAGAATTAATTAAGGAATATTGTGTTGCTCTTGATTTTATCCAGGACCCTGGTAACATGGGCACTATTATCAGGGCCGCTGCATGGTTTGGTATTAAGAACATAGTGTGTTCTCTGGATTGTGTAGATGTTTATAATCCAAAGGTGATACAGTCAAGTATGGGCGCTCTGTTGCACGTAAAGGTATACTATAGTGATCTTAAAGAACTTTTTATTTCAGCCGTGCAATATGCCGTACCAGTTTTTGGTGCTTTGCTTGAAGGAGAGTCGATCTATGACCACAAGCTTGATAATAAGGGTATTATATTGCTGGGAAATGAATCAAAGGGTATTTCAAAAGACCTTCTGCCATTTATAACAGAAAAGATAAGAATTCCTAAATTCAGTAATGCCTGCGAAGGTATTGATTCATTAAATGTTGGAATGGCTGCCTCGATAGTTTTTTCAGAGTTTCTGCGAAAATCAGTTTGCACGCCTGATTAATAAAATTATATTTGTTCAAATTATTTCACTATGTCAAAATCAAACTTTAAAGTCTACGGCGCACGCTGGATAATGCTCGTTGTTTATATGTTAATGGCTGCAATCAACCAGCTATTATGGATTACTTTTGCCCCTATCACAGGAGATGCAACAAAATATTATGGTGTGTCTGACCTGAAGATCGGACTCCTTTCAATGTGTTTCATGATCGTTTATGTAGTTGTCTCAATTCCCGCATCCTGGGCAATAGATAAATTTGGGATCCGAATAGGTGTCGGGATCGGTGCAGTATTTACAGGCATTTTCGGGTTGCTTCGCGGATTTGCAGGTACAGATTACAACATGTTACTTTTTGCACAAATCGGGATCGCAATCGGTCAACCTTTCATTCTTAATGCAATTACAAAACTTGCTGCCCGATGGTTTCCTATTGAAGAACGCGCAACAGCTGCGGGCCTCGGTACACTCTCAATGTATATTGGAATACTTGGCGGAATGACTCTCACACCATACCTTATTATCGGATCAGGAATAAGCGGAATGCTTAGCATTTATGGAATTATATCGATCATCACTGCTTTTGTCTTTCTTGTGGTAATGAAAGAGGGACCTCCGACTGCACCGTGCCGTCCTGATCAGAAGGAACGATCGCTTGTTTTTGATGGATTCAGACAGACACTCCAAACCAGGGATTTTCTTTGGTTGATGGTTATCTTTTTTATAGGCCTGGGAGTATTCAATGCTGTGACTACCTGGATTGAAGACATTATGAGACCTAGGGGATTCACTGCTACACAGGCCGGAATCACAGGAGGGTTAATGATTGTCGGAGGGATTGTTGGCGCTCTTATTATTCCACTTCTTTCAGACTATTACAAAAAGAGAACACCTTTTATTATTGTAGCACTTGCCGGTGCAACAATTGGTCTTATCGGTATCACCTTTGCCACCAGCTATTGGCTTCTTCTTTTCTCAGGAACTGTACTGGGATTTTTTCTCCTGAGTTCAGGACCTATCGGATTTCAGTATGGAGCGGAAATTACTTTTCCGGCGTCGGAAGGTACTTCAAACGGGATGCTGCTTTTGATGGGGCAGGTTTCAGGTATTGCTTTCATATTTGGTATGGACAGCCTGAAATCTCAGGCAACAGGGTCAATGACCCGATCGCTGGTTTTTCTGATAGGACTTATGATAGTGAGTATCCTAATCTCATTCAGGTTGAAAGAATCGGTTATACTTAGCAAGGAACAGGAAAAATAAAATAGATTTGATTCAGATATCTTATCCTGTCAGAAGATTCCCGGAATAAGTTTTTTTGTTTTGGATACATATTCTGAATAGTCATCACCAAATTCATTCAGGAGTACACTCTCTTCAATTTTAATCCTGTATATAATAGCAAAACCCACCGGTAAAATAATTACAAGAACCGAATAAAAACTATTCATTATTAAAGTAAATCCTGTGATTATAAGTAACAATCCAAGATAGCTCGGATGCCTTATTTTTCTGTATAATCCGTCTTTTTTGAGTCTGGCAGCATCAGTTATGGCAACATCGACAGTGAAGGATTTCCCGAGCTGAAAAATTGCTAGCCATCTGATTATTATTCCTGTCAGAATTAATACTGAACCTATTCCTGTTATAATATAATTTGCAATATTCCAGGAGTTATATTTTGCCAGAATGAATCCGCCTGTAAATCCTAAAGTAATCATAACCCAGATAAAGATCATTGAACCCTGGTCTTTCCTTGTTTTAGCAGCCTTTGTCCCTGAATGCCTGAACAACATTAACATGAACTCTGATAAGGCAAATGCAAATGATAAATACATCAATAGACTCATATTAAATAATTTATTAACATAAAGATGTTTCAATTCTTATCCAGTCCTACTCTTACGGCCCATCCGTATGATGTAGGAGTCGATATAAGGACCTTTTTCACCATATTATTAAAAGGTTCAATAGCTGTTTTCGGGTCTTTCCTGTTTATCAAAATATTAAAATCTATTTTCCCGTCACCATCGAAATCAACAGAGTCTTTGATCGTCTCCGGAAGGTTTCCATGCCAGTCCAGCTGAACAAAGCCCGAGCTTCTATCCTTTATAAACCCATTAAATACAGGTTTACGAATATCCAAAGTGCAATTGGCTGTAATCATTTGCCTGGCAATATCCCCGCCTGTATATCTTGAATTAAGTTTCATGAATGGAAGTTTTGAGACTGAAACTGAGAAAGAGTTTAACCCGGGGAATAAGATGATTATCAGAAGGAGACCAAGAAACGCCCAGGAAATACCAGCGATTATCTTTACTTTTTTCATTTTGTTTACTTGTTTAAAAGATGAGTTTTAATAAACCATGGAAGGTATTTATTATAGAACCGGCAGAAAACATCGACATAAAAAGGAATGAAACAAACAGGAATAAATTTCTCGAAAAATTCTTCAGGGTTCCTGCAGGTATGCCCCTGATGCCATAATGAATTGCCTTCCGCGAACAGGCATCTACGCATTTTCCGCACTTGCTGCAAAACAATGAAACCTTTCCTTCTTTAATATCTTCACGGGTAAGGGCGAACAAAGGACATGTTTCGACACATTTAAAACACTCATTACATGCAGTTTTGTCAATTTTTACAGTGAAAGGTGTGATTTTGTTTGAGAGGGAATTAATAGCGCCAAGAGGACATAAAAAGCTGCATTGAGTTCTTTTTCTTGTCATTACAGGCAAGACAACAACTAATCCGCCGAAAATGGACAGAAAAATCCCGGCTTTTGTTGCAGACTCAACAGAGGTAACCTGTTCAAATTCGGTAACGGCTTTAAAAGGGCAAATCCAGGAACAATAGGTAGGCATCATAGACAGAGCTGCAGTTAACATAACCATTATGAGTACCGCAAATGGCATCCATTTCCATAGCTCGCTTATCTTTTTGATTACGGGTCTTTTTCTGATTCTTGAAAAACCATCATCCCATCCTCCATAGAAGCAGCCCCAGCTGCAAAAACCCCTGCCAAGAACCATCGTCGCAATAAGCCATAAGACGACCATTGAGGAAATATTTGCGAATCCTCCGATAATGCTTCCGGGGAAAATAATCGATTTCGTAAATGCAGCAGGAAGAATCATCATTGGAATAACAAGATGGCAAAACGGGATCTTGCACTCTAGTATATCCGCCTGCGAAAAAGACATAGATTTTCTTACTTCAAGCATATTATGTATCAGGGAATATGAAAGAGAAAGAGCGAAAATAATAAAGAGGATTGCCCGGTACCTGTCTGTTTTCCCAGTGTAATGCATTAAAAAGTAAAGTACATTCACAAGCAAAAAAACAGTCAGCATTGCCAGTCCTGATGCGGGATCTGAAAAATTTGGTCTTCCTCCTGTAACGAAAATGAAAGTAATGAGAAACATCGGTAACGTATACAAAAGAGATTTCCCTATCGATTTCCTCATCTCTGTAATTTTTAAAGAGTTATCCATTAATTATTCCTCCTATTAAATTAGTTAAACCTTTTATCATAAAAATTATACCGGCCAGCCCGGTAGCCAGAATGCCAATATTCCTTAAAACCTCTTTTTTCCGGATTTTACCTGCCAGAGGCAATGGTAAAAACCATAATGATGACCCCACGAAAAATGCAAGAAATGCAATGTAACTTTGTGCAAGTGTGACTTGTATAGCGCTTTTTGTAAGGATTAAAAATAATGCCGGACAGAATCCCAGGCTGTTCACAACACCAAGCAGGATAGGTACCAGCCTGCGGTCACTGACAGATTTTATAATTTTCGCGGGGCATGCCGGATTGCGGTTTTTATCAAAACTGTACCAGACAAGCAGGACAGCAAATACTATATATAAAATACCGGGAATTATATTTCTTACAACCGGATTATTGAAAAATGCCTGACCGAAATACCAGGCGACAGTTGCCAGCATGAAATAAATAACGAACCTGGTTAATAAAAAGAGAGAAAGATCGATGATAATTTTTTTTACACCTGCTTCTCCTGCCATCAGGTAAGGAAACATTACCATTCCGCAAGTGGCCAGACAGGCTGAACCACTGCTAATACCTAATATAAATGAGTCAGTCATGACCTTTTTTCTGTAAAACTATACTTTCGTATAACTGACTGCAAGAAGAATGTGGGCAACTACATAAAATGTGGTAAAAGGAAGAAGTTGCGGGGTGAATTGCAGAAATCTGGGGTAAATGGATTTGTAATGACTGAATATGACAACCGATTATCATCAATTATCTGAATCTGCTTAAAACAGAAGCAGCTTTTGACCTGGAAACGGGTATTTCCAAACCCTGAGTTTTGAGCTTAATTCTCATATTCTGGTTATTTCCAGAAATTCGATCAGTATATTCTGAATTCACAATGTAGCACCTGTGGCATCTGAAAAAAGAAGTATTCTTTCTGAGTTCTGACTCAGCCGCCTTAAGTGTACCTCTGAGATGTGTCCGTGTAAGAGTCTCTCCTTTAATTGTAAAAACTGTAATATAGTTATCGTTGGAACATAGGTAGACTATGTTTTTGGGATTAAACTTAAACTCGTTTTTTGGATTTCCGCCCGTGATTATAACTTCACTTTCCCAAAATATATCATCGAGCGGGATTGTTGCTTCTTTTAAAGCGTCCCGGTACAACCTGTTAAAAGAGACAAAATAACCAATTGTGGCAGGTATGCTCCCTACCAGTATTGCCGCCCAGATAGTAAATAAAAAATACTTAAAAATAAAAACCTGGGAAAAGATAATTTGAACGTAAAAGTAGTTAGCGACTCCGATACTTGAAGCAATCAGCAAACCCCACAGCAAACTCTTGCCGAACGTCCAGTTCTTTTTTACGACCAGTGGTTCAAGTAAAAATTTAAAAATTGATAACATAAACATTGTCACTAATCCGAAGCCAAGAGATACAAAGAACTGGTACGAACTTTTTAATTGAGCCAATCCGAATGGTTTGAAAAGAAAGAGGAACAGGAAAATAAAAAGACTAAAAACAAGAATATAAACAAGTTTTTCCTTTATTGTTTCGAATATGCTGTATGGTTTTATGAATGGATTTTCCATTACAAATAACTTATAGACAAATCTATATAATATTTGGAAAAGAAAAATATATTTTCCCCATAACAAATTCAATTAACCACAAAGGACACAGAGGATTTATACAAAGGTCACAAAGAACTATAATACAAGGCCTTAACTTTGTGTGCTTTGTGGTTAATTGATTTCGATTTTTTTGGCTATCGCCTCTGCAGCTCTCATCCCGTCAACTGCTGATGAAACGATTCCGCCAGCATATCCTGAACCTTCTCCGCATGGGTACAAACCTGATATCCTTATATGGTGAAGCTTTTCAGGATCTCTTGGGATTCTGACCGGCGAAGATGTTCGTGATTCCACTCCCAGTACTACGGCCTCATTTGTAAGATAACCATTCATCATTTGTCCAAACAGCCTGAACCCATCCCTCAATCTTCGGCCGATAGCTTTGGGCAGCCAACTGTGAAGAGGGGAGGATGTTACTCCCGGGAAATATGAAACTTCAGGCAATGATCCGGAAGAATCCCCATTAACAAAATCAGCCAGGCGCTGAGCCGGAGCTCTTTGAGTATGTCCCCCGTTTTTCCACGCTTCACGTTCAAGTTCCTTCTGAAATTCAAGACCAGCCAATTCACCAAAGCTGCTGTACCTGACAATATCTTCCGGTCTGATCTCAACTACAATCCCTGAGTTTGCATAGGGGGAATTCCTTTCTGAAGGAGACATTCCGTTCACAACCACCTCTTCCTGAGAAGTGGCAGAAGGCACTATAAATCCGCCCGGACACATGCAAAAAGAGTAAACTCCTCTCCCATCTATCTGTTTTACAATATTATATGACGATGCGGGTAAATATTCTCCTCGTGAATTACCATGGTATTGAATTCTGTCTATCAGTTCCTGAGGATGCTCCACCCTTACTCCCATGGCAAATGGTTTCATCTCAAGTTCCACTCCCCGTATTTTGCAGATTTCATAGATATCCCTTGCAGAATGACCGGTAGCAAGTATTACATAAGGCGATTTGAAATGTTCATTATCTGATGTTATTACACCTTTTATTGTATCACCCTCAAGAAGAAGATCAGTTACTTTTTTTCCCAAAAGGAACTGTCCGCCTGCTTCAAGTATTGATTTCCTGATATTTGAAATTATTCCGGGCAGCTTGTCAGTTCCAAGATGGGGATGAGCTTCATACATTATGTTCTCATTCGCTCCGTGAAAGCAGAGCAATTCCAAAACCCTCGTGTTGTCTCCTCTTTTTTTCGATCTGGTATATAATTTCCCGTCAGAATAAGTTCCGGCACCTCCCTCCCCAAAACAGTAATTACTGTCGGAATCAACAATCTGTTCACGGCTGATTCTTGCGATATCTTTTTTTCTGGATGAGACATCACGACCTCTCTCAATAATTACAGGTCGCAAGCCAAGTTCTATTAAACGCAAAGCAGCAAACAACCCGGCGGGTCCGGCACCTACTATTATGACCTCTTGTGCATTTGAGACATTAACCAGAATGAAAGGTGCTATTTTCGGAATTACAGAATCTTCTTCGGTGAAAAGTTCCACTGTAATATTAATGCGGATATTTTTCCCCCTGGCATCAACTGACCGCTTAATTACTCTTAAAGCAGAAACTGCAGAAATATCCATTCCGGTAAGAGAAGCGGCAATCTTTCTGATTGTTGGCTCATCAGCTGCTGCATCAGGCGATAAATTAATCTGGACCTGTTTACTCATTTCTATTCGAAATGAAATGCAAGAATCCAAATCTGTGACTTCATTTTTTCAATGGCATTTACATATTCAGGATGGCCGGGTGCTGCTTCACTGACCAGCACATTTCCGAAACCGTTTGACATTTTCAGTTCAATAGAAAGTTTAAAATACACCAGGTAAAAATCCATCCCTGCGCCTAATTCATAATAAAGATCGGGTCTCTTAATCCTCAGATATATTGCTTTCGTGTCATCAAATTCCTTTTTACCAGCCAGGTCATATCTGAAATTGAATCCGCCGATAACATATGGTCTGAGGTTATTTAGTCTGTCGCCTTTATATTTTAACAGGAGAGGGAATTCAAGAAATGAAGACTCGAGGCTCTGCTGGCCGTTAACGAGCACCCCGTTCTTATAAAACCTTATTACTCTCTGACCAAATGATACTCCGGGAAGAAATCTTATATCCATGTGATTCGCCGGTCTAAGAC
>Ga0075520_1001289_pt1 | contig 11944 bp, 10 predicted proteins | sample NGEPerB_FD_75100 | JGI IMG/M metagenome (GOLD analysis project Ga0075520, IMG submission 75100) | Arctic peat soil microbial communities from the Barrow Environmental Observatory site, Barrow, Alaska, USA - NGEE PermafrostAB12-B | ecosystem: Environmental > Terrestrial > Soil > Wetlands > Peat ... | reverse complement strand
GAGACACTGCGCATCGCCTGGAGCGGGATCACCGCCAACAAGCTGCGCTCCGGGCTGACGATCCTGGGCATGACGATCGGCGTCGCGTCGGTGATCGTCCTGATCGCCGTGGGCAACGGCTCCTCCAACGCGGTGAAGTCCACGATCCAGAGCCTGGGAACCAATGTGCTGCTGGTGCAGTCCGGCGGCGGGCGGGGCGGCGCGCGCTTCTCCGGCTCGAGCACCGTGTCGTTGACCAGCAAGGATGCCGAAGCGCTCCAGCAACCGGGCAAGGCCCCGGATGTCAAGAGCGCCTCGCCCGTCGTGAACGCGAGCAGCGTGAAACTCGTCAACAACGGCACAAGCTACGAACCGTCCTCGTTCGTCGGCACCACCCCCTCCTATCTCGCCGCCCACAGCTACCGGGTCCAGGAAGGCGCGGCCTTCACGGAAGCCGACGTCAAGAAACACAAGCGCGTCGCGGTGATCGGCCAGACGGTCGTGCAGGAACTGTTCGCGGGCGCGAGCGCGCTCGGGCAGAGCATCAAGGTGAACGGGAGCAACTTCGAAGTGGTCGGGGTGCTCGCCTCGAAGGGGACCAACGGCGCCACCAACGAGGACGACGTCGTGATGTCGCCGATCTCGACGGTCGAGGACTCGCTCACCGGCTACGGGTCGATCAGCTCCATCACCGTCGAGGCCAAGTCCGAATCGGCGCTCAACGCCGCCGAAGGCGAGGTCACGTCGATCATCGAGGAACGCCACAAGATCACCAACACGGCGGAACCGGGCTTCAACGTGCTCAACCAGGGATCGCTACTGTCGACCTCGAGCTCCACCAGCAGCGTCTTCACCACCCTGCTCGGCGAGGTCGCGGCGATCTCGCTGCTCGTAGGCGGGATCGGCGTCATGAACATCATGCTCGTCAGCGTCACCGAGCGCACCCGCGAGATCGGCATCCGCAAGGCCATCGGCGCGCGGCGCAGCGACATCCTCACCCAGTTCCTGACCGAGGCCGTGCTCGTGTCGCTGATCGGCGGGTTCACCGGGGTGCTGGTCGGTGTGCTCGGCAGCCAGTTCAAGATCGCGGGCGTGCACCCGGAGATCGCGACCTACTCGATCTTCCTCGCCTTCGGCGCGGCGGCGCTCTCGGGCCTCTTCTTCGGCACCTATCCCGCTGCTCGCGCAGCGTCGCTCAGACCGATCGAAGCGCTGCGCTTTGAGTGACACACCTCCACCCATCGAGGAGCCCGCCATGCCCCACGAGGAATCTCCCACACACGACAGCCCAGATCCCCTCGCGTTGCAGGAGACCCCAGCTCATGAGCAGATCGAGGAGGACCAGTGGCTCGAGGAGTCCGAGGAGCTGCCGCGCCGGCCGCGCCGACGCCTGCTCTCCCCCGCACCGCTGGCGCTGCTCGCGGTGCTGCTGACTGCGTGCGGCTTCGTCGGCGGCGTGCTCGTGGAGAAGGGCCAGGCCTCCTCGAGCTCCTCCTCGGCCGCCGGCGGCGGTGGCGCCTCACGCTCAGCAGCGCTGCGCGCGGCGGCGGGCGGCGGCACTCGCGCGAGCTCATCTGGCCGCGAAGCAGCGGGCTCGACGGCATCCGCGGGCGGCTTCACCAGACCCACAGCCGGCCAGGTCGCCTACCTTGCAGGTGACACGCTGTATGTGACCAACGCCGAAGGCAACACCATCAAGGTCACCACCTCGGCGGGCACGAGCGTGACCAAGTCCGTCAAAGCCACCGTCAAGGGCATCCACCCCGGCGAAACCGTGACGATCACCGGCGCCAGCGCCGCCAACGGCACGCTCGCCGCTGAATCGATCAGCGTCGGCTCCGGCGGCGGCCTGGCGGCCCTGCTCGGCGGGTCCACGGGCAGCGCAAGCAGCGCCGGCGCAGCGAGCGGGGGCAGCGGCGCCGGACCGAGCCTGTTCGGGAGCGGCTGAGGCGAGGACCGGGGAGGGAAAGCAGTCACCCACCATCTCGAGGACCGGTGCCCGCCAACGCACCGAGTCCGCCAGCAGGAATCATCGACAAGGAGATCCATGCCTCACATCAACGCAAGACGTAGATCCGCGGCCCCGGTCGCGCTCCTCCTCGTGCTCGCCAGCCTCCTGCTGGCTGCCTGCGGAGGCTCATCCAGCACCTCGAGCACCGCCGCGAGCGCCGCAGCATCGACCAGCAGCGGAGCCCAGGGCACGCCCGCTCGTCGCTTCTCGGCCCTGCGCGAATGCTTGCAGAAGAACGGGATCACGCTGCCGAAACGCACCCCCGGACAGGGTGGACAGGGCCTTCTCGGCGGCGCCCGCGCGGCGGGCGGCCCGCAGCTGCCCAAGGGCGTGACCCGCGCGCAGTACGAAGCGGCGGTCAAGAAGTGCGGAGGCTCCCCCGGCGGGCGCTTCCCCCGCGCCGGCGGCGGGCGCAACTTCGCCAGTCCCGCCTTCAAGCAGGCGCTCGTCAAGTTCGCCACGTGCATGCGCCAGAGCGGGATCGCCGTGCCCGCGCCCAACACCTCTGGCAAAGGCCCCGTGTTCAACACCAACGGCCTGAACACCGCCAGCGCCAAGTTCAAAGCGGCCGAGGCGAAATGCAGCCCGCTGCTGCGCGACTCGTTGCGGGCACAGCCGGGCGCGGGCGCGGCAGCGCCGCCGGCAGCGGCCGGCTGAGAACGGCGCGTGGGCTATGGGCGCTTCGGGTCGGCGATCGCCGCCGAGCTCGGCTTGCTCGCCACGGTGGGCGCCGGCAGCGTGGCGACGCGCGTCAGCAGCCGGTTCCACTGGCTGGCGCTCAGGATGGTGGTGGTGACGAGCGGCGAGGCCGCGGTCCGTCCGGAGCGCGCTGAGTGTGCCGCCGTGCCGAGCGCGGAGGCACGCAGCGCAGTGGCGTGGCGAGCCGGCAGGAACCCGAGGCGAATGTGGCTCCACGATGAGGCGAGCGCGTGCGTGTTCGAGGCGCCCGGATAGCGCATCAGGCTGACGATCTCATGGGGCACGAATTCGCCGGGGAGCGTGAGCAGCGTGCGGATGGCGAGGTCGGTGATCGTCCCGGGGCCCTGGTGGCGGGCGATCTGGGTGCCGTTGATGGCGGTGATCTCCACGGCATCGCTTGTCGCCCGCGCCGCGGAGGCGCCCGCCGCCGCGCTGCTGGCCTGGCTGCAGCGCAGGGCGCCCACGGTCGGCTTCAGTCCGCTGCGCGAGAGGAACGCCAGCACGGCCAGCACCCGCCCGTCCACCGCGCCGGCGGCGACGTCCTGGCGCCCGCAGGCGGAGATCGTGATTCCGGGGTCCGACAGCACGGCTCGCATCAGCTGGGCCTTGGACTGCAGGAAGACGTCGCTGGCGGTCGCGCCGAGCAGGGCGTTGGTGGCCTTCGCTCCCTGGGGATGCAGCGCGGCCTGCAGCTGCGCCCAGTTGGCGAGGATCGGCCCCGCGTCGACCGTGGCGTTGTCGCCGGCGGGACGGATCGCAAAGCGCAGGTGCCCGGCACTGGCGCCCGCCGGCACGCGCACCTTGCCGAGCACGGTGCCCGAGGCGAGCACGGAGCCACGACTCAATGGCAGGCGCTGGTGCGCAGTGGTGGCGCTGGTCTTCCTGGCGGCGTTGGCGAGGGCGGCGGCACGCGCGTCGGGGTTGCCCGGGTGGGCGAACAGACGGACCTTGCCCATCCCGGCCGGCGCTTCTTCCTGGGCGCCCGCTGGAGCCGTTGCCTGCCCGCGACTGGTACTCGCGGGCTTGGTCTGCTTGAGCGGTGTCTTGACGTGCAGGGTCAGCGGCGCCTGGCTTCCCGCGCTGGCCGCCTGGGCGGGCGCGGGATCGTGGCTGCTGGCCGCTTCCACGACCGGCGAGGTCACGGGCGCGCGCGGCGCCTTGGCGGGCATGTAGGTGGGCGTGATGCTGCCCAGCCCGGCGTAGGTGAACACGTCGCCATAGACGTCGCGCAGGATCAGGAATCGGCCGAGCTTGCGAGAGTGGCCGATCTGGACGACGCGGCCGTCCTGGACGGCGACCACGGAGGCGTTCGGCGCGCTGGTCAGTTCGACCAGCTGCATCAGCTGCACGCTGGAGGCGCTCCCCTTGGACGTCGCCGCGGCGGCCGCCGCGGCGGGTGTGAGCGGCGCCGAGGAGCCGGGGGTCCCAGCGGCGGCTGACACGCTGGAGGCGGCGCTGGAGGTCCCCGCGGCGGCGCTCGAACCGCTCCCGACGGCGGCCGCGTTGGCCGTGGCATTGGAGGGCGAGAGCGTCGGGGCGGAAAGCGGGCCCCAGGCGAGGTGTTTGCCGGTGACGGGCAGGCGCCCGTCGATCAGGCCCGTGAGGGTGGCGATGACGGCCTTCGGGTAGGTGGAGATCAGCTTGGCTCGCAGCAGCACCGAGTCGGCGTATTCTTCGGAGTGGTTGTAGGCAAGGATCGCCGCGCGCAGATCGCTGGCGGCTCCCGCGGCCCGCAGGTAGCGGGCGGCGGCGAAGATCGCATCAACCGGGTTGTAGGGATCCGCGTAGCCCGCGTTGAGGGCGTCCACGCCGTATTGCAGCCACGTGCTCGGCATGAACTGCATCCAGCCGACCGCGCCCGCGGTGGAGACGGACTGATCGGTGCCATAGTTGGTCTCGATTTCGTTGACCGCGGCCAGGATCTGCCACGGCACGCCGTACTGGACGGCGGCAGCCTTGTAGATGGGAAGCAGGAACAGGGGGATGCGGTAGAAGGCCAGCGCCTGGCCCGATGCGTCGGAGGTGGCGAGCATCGCGGCCAGCGCTCCCGCCTGGGCCACAGCCTGCGGCGAGGCGGCCACGTTGTTGGGGCCGGAGGCTTTCTTGACCCCCGTGCCCTTGCTCGACGTGGCTTTTTCCGTCTTGGCCTTGGTGGTCCTCACGCTCGGGTTGGCGGGACCGCCGGAGGTGATCTTCTGCCGGCGCTGGAGCACCACCACGGGGGCTTCGGTGGCGGGCGGCGTGGGTGCGCTCGTCGGCGGAGCCGTGGTGGTGGGCGCGGGCGTGGTGGTGGACGCGGTCGTCGTGGTGCTCGCCGGCTGTTCCGCGGCTTGCTGGGCGCCTGTCGCGGGGGCGGTGGTCGAGGTGCCTTCCGTCGAGGTGGGCGTGCCGGCGGGCGATTCGGCGCCGAGCGCCCCGGCGGACAGCGGTCCTCCCAGGCCGGCCGCGGTCAATCCGCCGCCGGCGACCGCGGAGAGCATCGCGCGCAGCGCCCGTCGACGCGCGCTCATCAGTGGTGGCATGCCGGGGTCAGGGTCATCTCGGGTTCGTCCCATGATTGTGGCCGGGTGAGGCTGACCCACAGTCGCAGGGTGGCCCACCGCCATTCATATCGGCAGGCAATCACGAATCCGTAAAGGATTCGTAATCAGACTGGCAAATCTCCGCTCGCTCGGGTGTGCATGAAGTGTTGCGGGGCGCTCGGCTGGAAGCCGGCGTAGGCGGGCACTTCAGCCTCTTCGGGGCGCTCGGGGCTACTCCTGCCGGCCGTTTGCAGACTGACCGCACATGAAGCTCGTGTCAAGCCGCTCTAGTATCGGATACGCCGCTTGACGCGGTGGCCTGCTCCCAGCAGGCTGGGGCCCCCAGCAAGCAGACGGAGGAGAACGATGATCGCCAGGGGTCCAGTCGTCGCAGCGCTGACCGGTCTCACACTGCTGCTCGCCGCCGGCCCCGCGCGGGCGGAAGAGACGGTGAGCATCACCCAGGCGGGCTTTACGCCGAACACGCCAGGGCTGCCGACCAACGCATTCGGCAACGCCACCATCGGCTCCACCAACCTGCCGGTGCCATCGCCGATCACGCACGTCAACGTGTTCGGCCCGGCCGGGGTCACCCTCGATCTCCAGGGCACCGGCACCTGCGACGAAGAAACGCTGCTGCGGGTCGGCCCGAAGGGCTGTCCGGCGGACTCGAGAGCCGGATTCGGAGGCGGCGAGGGCGCCTATGAAATCGGCAAGGAAACGGTCAGGGAGAAATACACGCTGACTCTCTTCCTCAGCGACAACCGTCCCGGACACACGGCGCTGCTGGCCTTCCTGGAGGGCTCCACGCCGGTGTCGATCGAAATCGTGTTCGGGGGCTCGGTGATCACGGGGCCGAAGCCCTACGGGCTCGGCTTCAGCCTCGACGTGCCGCTGATCAAAGTCCTCCCCGAAGCCTCAGATGCATCCGCGACGAGCGCGTCCATCACGCTCGGAGCCCACAACGTCGCCTACTACAAGCGCGTGCATGGCAAGCGCAAGCTGTTCCACGTGAAGGGCATCGTCCTGCCCAAGAGCTGCCCGCACGGGGGCTGGCCGGTCGCCTCGCAGTTCAGCTTCGAGGACGGCTCGACCGTGATGGCCAAGCGCACCATCCCCTGCCCCCGGTGACGTGCGCGCCGCATCGCAGGCCCACCTCCTCCGCGGCCGTGCATTGTCCGTAGGCGCCGCGAGTCGGTAGAGTTCCCGGCGTGGAAGCCATCCTCTCCGTCCTGCAGGTGATCATCGCCGTGATCGTGATCTTCCTGGTGCTGATGCACTCGGGCAAGGACGCCGGCCTGTCCGGCGCCTTCGGCGTGGGCAGCGGCGCGGGCCCGCTCGGCGGTGGCTCGATGGTCGAGCGCAACCTCAACCGCTGGACGGTCTTCTTCGCGGTCCTGTTCTTCCTGAACGCGATCCTGCTGCTGAAGCGACCCTGGGCCTGAGCGCCCACCGAGGCGGAGCTACCCGCTCGCGCGCGGCCCGTGCCCGGGCTCGGGCTCGGCCCCCGGCTCCTCCGCCTGCGGTTCCCCCGACGCCTCGCCGGCCACCGCCGGCTCGCCGCCGGCTCCCCGATCGAGCCGCTCCAGCCGGTTGAGGATCTCAAGCGCCTCGGCGCGCAGCTGGAAGTCGATCGCCTGGTAGTCCTGCTGTGAGAGCTTGCCGGTGCGGTAGTCCAGCTCCGAGTCGCGGATCTCCCGGTACTTGGCCTCTCTGGCGGCCTCCAGCTCGTCGCGTTGTGCGCCGGCCTGGGGGTCGAGCTCCTCCGGCGCCTCGGCACGGCCCTCGCGCGGGGAGCGCCCCTCCCGTTCAGCGCGCGCGGCCCGCAGCGGCGCGCTCACCACGAGGACCACGACCACGAGCAGCACAGCGAGCAGGAGGACTGCAACCACGGGGCTCAAGCGGTCAGCCTCCCAGGACGCTCGAGCTTCAGGCGCGTGCCAGCCCGCGCACGGCGCGGGCGCGCGAGCGCGCGGCCACCCGGCGGCGCACCGCGCTCGGGGCAGGCCAGATCGCGATCAGGCCGCCGCCGAAGACGATCAGGCCACCGATCCAGATCCACATCACGAGCGGCGAGACAATGAAGTGGAACTGCGCCTGTGGGGGATGCTTGAGGTAGGCGCGGGCGAGGTAGCCGATCGCCACGAGTGCCTCTTCCGGCGAGAGCGTGCTGTTGCCCGCCTTGATGATCCGCTGCAGCGCCGGGGCTTCGATGTCGGGCTGTATCGCGCTCCAGACGTCGCGGGTGACGCCTGCGTTGATGGCGACGTGGCTGACCGGCTGCCCGCCGATCAGGCTGCCGACAGACCCCTGGCTGGCTTCCTGGGAGGCGTAGAAGCCCTCGCTCGGTGTCAGGGTGGAGACATGGTGGCCGTTCTTGCTGACGTCGAGCATCGCGCCCAGGCTGAGCGTCGAGCCGGTGTGCTCCCTGTCGTAGCGGGGCGTGATCGTGGCCGTGGGGCGCATGTAGCGGACCGTGTAGGCGCCGACGCGGGTGGACTGGCCGGGAGAGAGCCCCAGCTCGGAGGCGTGCTGGAAGGACGAGGAAGCGGCCACGCCGATGAACAGGACGGCGATGCCGAGGTGCACGACGTAACCGCCGTAGCGTCTGCGGTTGCGCTGCACGAGCGCCGCCAGCGCGCGCGGCAGCGCCTCGCCGGCCATCGCACGCCGCGCGCGCACGCCGCGGAAGAACTCCTGGCCGATGCTGCCGAACACGAAGCCCGCGCAGCAGAACATGGCGATGGCGAACGGCTTGTGCGCGGGGTGGGCGGGCCCAACAAGTAGCAGCACGAGCAGCGTGAGGATCGCGGCGGCGAGGGGCACAAGGAAGTTGCGGCGGGCGTTGGCCAGCGTCGCGCGGCGCCAGGCGATCACCGGTCCGATGCCGCTGAGCAGCACCAGCGCCAGCGCCAGCGGCACCGTGTAGCGGTCGAACCAGGGCGGGCCGACGGATGCTTCCTGGCCGTTGAGCGCCTCGGAGATGAGCGGGAAGTAGGTGCCCCAGAAGATCACGAAGCAGAGCCCCACCAACACCAGGTTGTTGGCGAGGAAGACCGACTCGCGCGAGAGCAGCGAGTCCAGTCGGTGCTCGGAGCGCAGCATGTCGCGGCGGGAGACGATCAGGTAGATGGAGCCGGCGATCAGCACGGCGATCAGCGAGACGAACGGCACGCCCAGCGTGGCGCCGCCGAACGCGTGGATCGAGTTCAGCACCCCGCTGCGCACGAGGAATGTGCCCATGATCGCCAGCGTGCCGGTGGCCAGCACCAGCGAGACGTTCCACACCTTCAGCATCCCCCGCTTCTCCTGGATCATCAGCGAGTGCAGGAAGGCGGTGCCGGTCAGCCACGGCATCAGCGAGGCGTTCTCCACGGCGTCCCAGCCCCAGTAGCCGCCCCAGCCGAGCTCGGAGTAGGACCAGCGCGCGCCGAGCAGGATGCCCACGCCGAGGAACAGCCAGGCGGCGAAGGCGAAGCGGCGGATCGCTTTGATCCAGTCGGCGTCCACCCTGCGAGCCAGCAGCGCCCCCATGCCGAAGGCCAGCGGGATCGTGCACAGCGTGTAGCCCGAGTAGAGCATCGGCGGGTGGATCATCATCGTGGGGAAGCGCAGCAGCGGATCCAGCCCCACGCCTTCGGCCGGCGCCGGGCGGGTGGTGGCGAACGGGTTGGCGTAGAACACCATCAGCGCGATGAAGAAGCCGCCGAAGCCGAGCAGGATCGCGGTCGCGTAGGCGGCGACGTCGCGCATGCGCTTGCGCGTCAAGAACAGCGCGAGGCTCGACCACAGCGACAGCAGCCACGCCCACAGCAGCAGCGAGCCTTCCTGGGAGGACCACACGGCGGCGGCGCGGTAGAACGTCGGCGTGGTCCGACTGGAGGTGTCGGCCACGGTGTTGAAGGTGAAGTCGTTGCTCAGGAACGCCACCTCCAGCACGGCGAAGGCGACCGTGAGGATGCCCGCCAGCGCATACACCGAGCGCCGCCCGGACGCCGAGAGCTCGACGCGTCCGCTGCGCACGCCGTACAGCGATGCGCCGATTCCGTACACGCACACGGCGAGCGCCAGCAGCAGGCACGCGAACCCGAGGCCGGCCATCAGCCTTCAGGACCCGAGCGGGCGTGTTGTGCTGCGAACCGGGGCACTCAGTAGTTCTGCTTCTGGCCGGCGGGGGCCGTCTTGTACTTGGACGGGCACTTGGTGATCAGCGAGTTGCGTTCGCCCACGAACCGTCCGCCCTGCTTCTCGACGGTCACGATCACCTCGCGGCCTTCGCGGAAGGGATCGGGCACGGTTCCCGTGTAGGCGAGCGGGATGGTTGTCCCGCCGGCGCGATCCTCCACGCTGAAGTAGAGCACCGACCCGCCGCGGTGCACGGAGCCCTGGGCGACCTTGCCGGTGACCTGGTAGCTGCGGCCAGGCTGGGCCTGGCGGGCCAGCTGGCTCGGCGTCAGAGCCGGGCTGGCGGCGCTGAAGCTGGTGTAGATCAGCGCGCTCGCCAGCACCACGGCCGCGCTCAGCGCCACAACCAGGCGCACCGTTCGCTTACGCGCGGGGTTCATCGCCAGCAAGTATCTCAAACGCCCGCAGCTGCCGTGGCCGCTGCGCTGCGTCGGACTCGGGGGCGCTGCGCGGGCCTTGGACGAGGAAAACGGCACTGCGGCGCGAAACCTTTAGGTGTCGAGGCGAAACCTTTTGACGCAGATGGCGTTCTAGGGGGTAGCGGATCATGAGAACAGGGCTTCTTCATCCCCTTGGCGATCGGCGCCACCCGCGGCGGCTGCGCCGCCAGCGCCGTGCCCCCACCGCCCAGGCGCCACCGCGTGCGTGGGACCCGGCGGTGCAGCGCGTCCGCGAGGCCGGTGGCCCGGTGGACCAGGCCTCCTACAGCTGCGAATGCGGCTATCTGTTCCGCGCCTCCGTGTCCACCACCGTGGCCTGCCCCAACTGCGGCGCCGGACAGGCCTGGTAGGAGCGCCCGCTCGCGGGTGCCGGCCACCGCCCGGTTGCAGCTGCGCCAGCGAGAGGAGACGGACCGCCCGACCCGGGCCTAGTTGATGTGCATGCCCGAGATCGCGCGGGCGATCACCAGCTGCTGGATCTCTGCGGTGCCCTCGAAGATGTCGTAGATCTTTGCGTCGCGGTGCCAGCGCTCGACCGGGAACTCGCGCGTGTAGCCGTTGCCGCCGAGGATCTGGATGGCGCGCTCGGTCGCCCACACGGCCACCTCGCCGGCCTTCAGCTTGCTCATCGAGCCCTCGGCGTTCTCGAACGGAACCTGGGTGCGTCCCATCCACGAGGCGCGCCACACCAGCAGGCGCGCGGCGTCGATCTCCATCTTCATCCGCGCCAGCGTGAACGCGATGGCCTGATTCTCGATGATCTTGCGACCGAACTGCTCGCGCTCCTTGGCGTAGTCGAGGGCGTACTCGTAGGCGGCACGCGCGATCCCCAGCGCCTGGGAGCCGACGGTGGGGCGCGATGACTCGAACGTCTGCATGGCCGCCTGCGAGTTGCCCTTCTTGCCCTCGCGCACGCGGGCGATCCGCTCGTCCAGCTTCTCCTTGCCGCCCAGCACGTAGCCGGCCGGCACGCGGCAGTCGTCCAGGAAGACGTCGGCCGTGTGCGAAGCGCGCAGGCCGTGCTTGGAGACCTTCGAGCCCTGCGAGATGCCCTTGGCCTCGCTCATGGGCACGACGAACGCGGCATGGCCTTTCGAGCGGAGCTCGGGGTCCACGGTCGCGATCACCACGTGGACGTCGGAGATGCCCCCGTTGGTCGCCCACGCCTTCTGGCCGTTGATGACCCACTCGCCCGTCGCCTCGTCGAACTTGGCACGCGTGCGCAGGCCCGAGACGTCCGAGCCGGCGTTGGGCTCGGAGGCGCAGAACGCAGCGACCTTGACGTCGTCCTGCGTGCCGAAGCAGCGCGGGATCCACTCGCCGATCTGCTCGCCGGAGCCCTGCCCGAAGATGGCGGCCACGGCGAGTGCGGTGCCCATGATCGACATGCCGATGCCCGCGTCCCCCCAGAAGAGCTCTTCGTTGACGATCGGCATCGTCAGGCCGGTGGGGTCGGCGAAGAACTGCGCGAGCCCTTCAAAGCCATACAGGCCGATCTTGGCGGCCTCCTGGATGATCGGCCAAGGGGTCTGCTCCTTCTCGTCCCACTCGTGCGCCGCCGGGCGGATAACATCGGCGGCGAAGCCGTGGACCCAGTCGCGGATGTCCTTCTGGTCCTGGGTCAGCTCAAGCGAGAACGTGACGTCCTGGCTGGCGGCGCCCGTGATTGCCTCTACGGCCGCCTCCGCGGCGACTGTGTTCCCGGCGCTGACGGACGTCGAGGCGGACGAAACAGCTGAGGGTGGGGCTGACATCGAGCGGTGTCTCCTTTGGGTGACGGCTGCGCCGGAGGGGATGAGGGAACGGGATGACGGGTCTGGAGCGATTGACAGCGGCCCTGACCGATGCTTGACAGCGTAGCCCACAGGTGCCTTCGCGTGTGTGCGGGCGCGCACACGCGCAACCGCTGCGCCGTTGTGCGCTAGCGGGTCTGCCAGGCCTCCTCTTCGCGGGTCAGCGCGAGCACGTCCTTGGGCAGCTTGCCTGCGGCGACGTCGGCGACGGTCACGTGCTCGAGGACTTTGCGCAGGTTGGCGCGCAGCGCCACCCACACGCTCTGCAGCGCCTCCGCCGAGCCGACGTACTCGATCTCCTCGGGGCGCTGCCCG
>Ga0075520_1001288_pt1 | contig 11945 bp, 11 predicted proteins | sample NGEPerB_FD_75100 | JGI IMG/M metagenome (GOLD analysis project Ga0075520, IMG submission 75100) | Arctic peat soil microbial communities from the Barrow Environmental Observatory site, Barrow, Alaska, USA - NGEE PermafrostAB12-B | ecosystem: Environmental > Terrestrial > Soil > Wetlands > Peat ... | reverse complement strand
CAGCCGCCCAGCCGGTCCGAGCTTCGCTCTACCGTGGATCTGCATCCGGGTCCTCCTAGGAAGTGAGTTCTCGTAGACCCACAGCCTGGGATGAGGCCCGGATGCCTCCTCAACCGTTCACAACCTCCGTGGGCAGGACACCTAGGTCTTCGTCAAAGCGAGCGGGCCCTTCGATCGGGAGCTATCGAGAAACGCTTCGACTCCACTGACGTCGAGCGGCCGCGCGAACAGGAATCCCTGGCCCTGGTCGCACTGTTCCGCCTGCAGTTTCTCGAGCTGAGCCGGCTCCTCGATCCCCTCGGCGAGCGTCGCAATTCCGAGCGTCTTGCCGAGTTGCACGAGCGTGCGGATGATCACGTTGGACGTATCGGAGGAGGCGATCCCCGAGATGAACGATTGGTCGATCTTCAGGGCGTCTATGGGAAACCTGCGCAGGTAGGCGAGCGAGCTGTGACCGGTCCCGAAGTCGTCGATCGCGATGCGGACCCCGAGCGCCTTCAGGGCCTCGAGCCGCAGGGTTGCCGCATCTATGTCGCGCATCAGCGCGGTCTCGGTGATCTCCAACGTGAGCGTCGAGGGATCGATACCGGACTGCGCGAGCACGCGTTCGATGTCCCCATCCAGGCCATCGTGGTCGAGTTGGTAGCCGGACACGTTCACGGACATCCCGATCTCGCGACCATCGCTCTGCCACGCCGCCGCCTGCCTGCAGGCTTCCTCCAGCACCCAAAGCCCGATCGGGACGATCAGCCCGGTGTACTCGGCAATCGGGATGAAGATGTCCGGGCCCAGGACTCCACGGGTGGGATGGCGCCAGCGGATCAACGCCTCGACACCGATCGTGCGCTGCGTGTGCAGATCGAAGGTGGGCTGGTAGAGCAGGAAGAACTGTTCCCCGTCAAGTGCGTCCTGCAGCTCCGTCTCAAGTGCGAAGCGGTCCTGGGCCTCGACCTGCATGCTCGTCTCGAACAGGATGTAGCGACCCCTGCCCGCTCGCTTGGCTTCATACATTGCAAAGTCTGCGTCTCGCAGGAGCTCCTCGATGGAGTCGCCGCGGCCCACCGCCAGGCCGATGCTCGCGGTGACCGAGAGCACCTTTCCCCCCTCCTCGAGCTCGATCGGCTCGCGCAACACGCTGAGCAGACGCTCGACGAGGAGGTAGGGCGGGACGTTGTGCGCGCCCGGCTCGATCAGCACGACGAACTCGTCTCCTCCGAGGCGCCCGACGGTGTCCTGCTCGCGGACCACGCCCTCGAGTCTGTCGGCGATGGTCTTCAGGACTCGATCGCCGGCTGGGTGGCCGAACGTGTCGTTGACATGCTTGAAGCCGTCGAGGTCGACAAACAGCGCCGCCACCATGCTGGAGCCGCGGCGGGCTCTGGCGAGCATTCCCTCGCCGCGATCGAGCACGAGCGCACGGTTCGGCAGCCCGGTCAGGGTGTCGTGGAAGGCATGGTGGCGTAGGCGCTCCTCGAGCGCCTTGCGCTCGGTGAGATCCCAGATGTTCAGCACGATCCCCTCCCACGCCGGATCCTCCAGCAGGTTGGTGGCGTGCACCTCACATGTTCGCTTGCTGCCGTCGCGGTGGAGCAGGCGCAGCTCCCGGCTCGCGGTGCTCTCCGCGGCGCAGAGCTCCAGGAGGGAGGGGACGTCGTCGGGCTCAAGCCAGTCGCTCAACCTGGCCCCCTGGAGCTCTCGCGGCGCATACCCGAGCATCAACTCAACCGCGCCCGCCTGGTAGATGACGGTCGTGTCCGCCTCGACCACGGTGATCATGTCCGAGCCGTGCTCGACCAGCGCCTGCAGGCGTCGCTCGCTGTCGATCAGGATCCCCTGCTCGATCTCTGCCCGCAAGCGTCGGCGACGCGCTCTTGCGAGACCGACCAGCAGCAGCACCAGGAGCGTGCCGGCCACCGCCACGATCCCCAGCGTCGCTCGCCACGCCGCTGCGTCAGCGGCCTTTGTCTGGCTGGTCAGTTGGCCGTCGGCCTTGACGATCTCGGCCTTCAGCTTGACCGCGAGCGCCTGTATGTACCGGTCGTGAAGGACGTTCGCCTCGCGGAGCCGATGCTGGGAGATGAGGCCCATCATGACGGCCGTACGGGCATCGACCAGCGCGGCGTCCGCTCGCAGCGCCCGCGCGATGGGCGATTGCCAGAAGCGGTTGAGGTCCGTGATCGCCCGAGCGAGCTGGTCGCGGCGCAGCTTGCTCAGGGGAAACTCCGACGGGCCGGCGGGCGCACCTTCCAGCAGCGCTTCCGGAGACGCGATCACGCCTTCCAGTGCGCCCGGGGCGGCCGCGAGCGCGATCTGAGCTCGACGCAGGTTGTCCTTCTCGCCGGCACGCCCTCGAACCACGGCAACGGTGGCGAGCAACGCGCCCATCACCCCGACCACGGTCAGCAGCGACCACACGTTGTGGCGAAGCCATCCGCGCACGCCGCCTGGACGGCGTGCGGGCGAGCTCGGTCGCACGACGCGAGGCATTGTCATGTATCGGGGGGCCCAGCCGCTGCTTCAACCACGGTCCACACGGTGGACATGTGATGCCCGCGAGCAGCTGCTCGTGCTCGTCTCCTGCACAAGGAGAACGGCTCAGGGGCGGTGGACTGCAGATCGAACGGCGGGGCCGGCGTGGGTGCTCCAGCGCGAGGCGCGGTGGTGGATTCGGCGCTCGCGGTCGTGGAGTCGGCGAGCGATCGGCGGGCCGGGCGGGCGAACGCTGTAGAAGCGCCGCTTGCCGAGTTCGACGAGTGCGAGGTAGACCAGGATCATCGCTACCACGGCGGCGAGGAAGCTGGCGGGCAGCGCGGTGAAGCCGAGGACGTGAGCGAGCGGGGAGAATGGCAGCAGGAGGCCTACCGCCACGCAGACGATGGTGGCGATGGCGAGCGGCGTGCTTGGCCTGCTGCGGAAGAACGGGACGCGGCGGGTGCGAATCGCAAAGATGATCAGGCTCTGCGTCGCGAGTGACTCGACGAACCAGCCCGACCTGAACAGCGGCGCGTGGGCGTTGAAGACCCAGATCATGATCCCGAAGGTGGCGAAGTCGAAGATCGAGCTGATCGGACCGAAGAAGGTCATGAAGCGGCGGATGAACCTGGTGTCCCAGTGCGCCGGACGCTGGAGCTGCTCCTCGTCGACGTTGTCGGTGGGGATCGTCATCTCGCTGCCGTCGTAGAGCAGGTTGTTGAGCAGGATCTGCGTTGGGAGCATCGGCAGGAAGCTCAGGATCAGCGAGGCCCCGCCCGCGCTGAACATGTTTCCGAAGTTCGAAGAGGTGCCCATCAGGACGTACTTGATCGTGTTGGCGAAGATGCGCCGACCCTCGATGACCCCGCCGGCGAGGATGCCGAGATCCTTGTCGAGCAGCACGATGTCGGCGGCGTCCTTGGCCACGTCCGTCGCGGTCTGCACTGAGATCCCCACGTCGGCGTCGTGGAGGGCGACCGCGTCGTTGACTCCGTCGCCGAGGAACCCGACCGTCGAGCCAAGCGCGCGCTGGGCCTTGATCAGCCGCGACTTCTGCTCCGGCGTCACGCGCGCGAAGATCGTGGTCTTCGGCAGCACGGCCGCGAGCTGGGCGTCGTCGAGTCGATCGAGCTGGGTGCCCGTGAGCGTTCCCTGCACGGCCAGGCCGATGTCCGAGCAGACCTTCTCCGCGACGCGGTCGTTGTCGCCGGTGATGACCTTCACCTCCACATCCAGGCGCCTGAGCTGGTCGATGGCCTCGCGTGCGTCGGCCTTGGGACGGTCGACGAACGTGAGAAAGCCCGTGAGTTGCAGGTCGCGCTCGTCCTCCGCGTCCAGGCTCGTGCGGCCGTCGCCGGAGCGCGTTCCCACCGCGATCACGCGGCTGCCCGCGGCGAACTGGCCGTCGAGTACCGCCTGCGCCTGGGGCGGGACCCCCGCACAGCGCGCGAGGAGCGTCTCGGGTGCGCCCTTGACGATGACCTGACGCTCGCCATCGGGGCCTTCCACGAGCACGGACGCCAGGCGACGCTGGTAGTCGAAGGGGCGCTCCGCCAGGCGCCGAGCGCCCTCGGCGCCGGCCCGGCGGGCGCTCGGCGCCTGCCAGAGCGCCTGGTCGAGCTGATTGCCGCCGATCACGTGCCCATCGGAGAGCGTCGCGTCGTTGCAGAGCAGTCCGGCCCGCAGCACGGCATCCGACGGCCGGCCGTCGGCGTCCAGGGCGGCCGCGAACGTGATGCTGCCCTCCGTCAGCGTGCCGGTCTTGTCGGTGAACAGCACCACGATGTTGCCGAGATCCTCGATGCTCACCAGGCGCTTGACCACGACGGCGTGCTCGGCCAGGTGCTTGGCGCCTGTGGAGAGGCTGATGGTCACGATCGCCGGCAGCAGCTGAGGTGTGAGGCCGACGGCGATGGCAAGCGCAAAGAGCACGGACCCCAGCAGCGAGCGGCCGAGCACCACGTTGATGACCAGGATCGTGCCGGCGAGCACGGCGGTCACCCGGACGAGCAGCAGCGAGAAGTCGCGCAGACCGAGCTGGAAGGCGGTTTGCGGCTGTCGTTCCCCGAGCTTCAGGGCGATCGCGCCGAACTCCGTTCTGGCGCCTGTGCTCACGACGACGCCCAGCCCGCTCCCGTCGCGCACGACCGTGCCCATGAACGCGCAGGAGGCGAGGTCCAGCGAGGACTCTGGCGCGGTCACGGGCTCGCTGCGCTTCTCTGCCGGCAGGGACTCGCCGGTGAGCACCGCCTCGTCGCACTCCAGGCCGTCGACGTCCAGCAGCCGCAGGTCCGCCGGCACGACATCGCCGACGGCGAGCCGCACCACATCGCCAGGCACGATCTCGGTGACGTCGATCGCCACCGGCTCGCCGTCGCGCATGGCCAGGGCGGTGTGGCGCAGCCGGGAGTGCAGCGCCTCGACCGCCAGCTCGGAGCGGTACTCGTTGAAGAACCCGAGCCCGACGCTCAGGCAGATGATCAGGAGGATGATCAGCGCGCTGGCGCGCTCGCCAACCGCAAACGAGGTCAGCGCGGCGGCCACGAGCAGGATCAACAGCGGATTGCGCAGCTGACGCGCCAGCACCGCCAGCGGGCGCGCGCCGTGGCTGCGCAACGCGTTCGTCCCGACCTCGGCCAGTCGCGCCAACGCCTGCTCTTGCGAGAGGCCGGCGGTGGTGCTCTGCAGACGTCCGAGGACATCGCCCTTGGACAAGGCCGCGGCGTCCGCGAGCTCAAGCGAGCTCCACTCCGTTACCTCCAACAGCGGATGGGCCTCAACGGGCGCTGGGTCACCCCGGCTCGGCGGCGGCGGCTTCTGTGCCGGCTTGCACGGCGGGCTCGAGGATGAACACCTCGACGGCGATGTCTGGGTCGATGTGGCTATCGCTCATGAAGCCGATCATCTTACGCACCGTCAGCGCCTCGATCCGGCGGCCGCGCTCGCTTTGTCACAGAGTCACGCCGGGATCTCGATGGGCAGACCCAGGGTCACCCAGTCGTGGATACCGCCACGGTAGTAGAGGATCGACTCGGCCGGATAGCCGGCTCCAAGCAGCGTGCGAATGGAGGACGGCGTCGCTGCGCACTGCGGGCCGTTGCAGAAGAAGACCGTGGCCCGGTCCGGGTCGAGGCCGCCGATCGACTCCGCCATCGGCGGGTGAGTGATGTTGCGCGCGCCGGGGATGGTGCCTTCCCGGAAGAAGCTCTCCAGCCGGGTGTCGATGAGCGGCAGGCGCTCCTGGATGTGCTCGATTACCTCGAGCTCGCCCACGGTGCGCACCCCTGGGGCGATCTGGATCGGTGAGATGGTGCCCCAGGTCGCGTCGACGGTCACGAGCCCTGGCTGGTTCGGCACGGGCCGAGGCACCATCAGCGTCTCCTCGCGCCGCGCCAGCCGCTCGATGTGGCCTGTGGCGAGCACGGTCATGCCGCCTGTTTGTCGCGGCGCGTCGGAGTCGAGGTGGGCAGGCCGGCGTCGTTCCAAGCGAGCATGCCGCCCCTGATGCTCGCCACATCGATGCCGTGCCGCCGCGCCTGGCGGGCGGCCAGCAGGCTGCGGTGACCTGAGCGACAGAGGAAGGCGACTGTGCCCTCGCGCGGCAGCTCGCCGATCCGGCGAGAGAGCTCATGCAGCGGGATTCGCAGCGCGCCGGTTACCACCCCGGATCGCCACTCCGGTCGCGCGCGGACGTCGACCAGCACCAAGTCGTTGCGGTGATACGCGTCCCAGGCCTCAACGGGCGGTAGCGTCTTGATCTTGCGGGCGAACAGCACGGCGCTCATCCCTCCGGGCCGGGCGTCACTGTCGCACGCGGGGTGTAGCGCTCGGCGAACGGGGCGTCCACTCGGTGCGCCTTCAGGCCGACCCCGGCGAGAATCCGATCGGCCATTGCGTGCCGGTGGCTCATGTTCTCAGGAGTGTCCGAACCGCACGTCGGGGAGGATGCGCCGAGCCCACGGGGGCAGGTACCAGGCTTGGCGGCCCATGAGGCGGAGCAGCACCGGGAGCAGCAGCAGCCGGATGAGCGTGGCGTCGAGGAGGACCGCGACGCCGAGGATGATCCCCATCTCCTTGGGTGGGAGCGGCCCGGACAGGGCGAAGGTGAAGAAAACGTCGACCATCACGGCTGCGGCGGCGAAGATCACCCGCCCTGAGTGCGCGAGGCCTCCTACCATGGCGTCCTTGGCGTTGTGGGTGTGGTCCCAGTGCTCCTTGGCGGAGGACAGCAGGAACACGGTGTAGTCCATCGAGATCGCGAAGATCATCGCGAAGAAGAACACCGGCCCCCACGCGTCGAGGAACCCCTGCGGCTGGAAGCCGAGCAGCGAGTGCAGCGCGCCGTCCTGGAAGATCCACTTGGCCACGCCGAACGCCGCTCCGGTGGCGAGCAGGTTGGTCAGCACGCCGGCGGCGGCGAGCAGCGGCGCCTGCAGGGCGACGAGCAGCAGCAGGAACCCGAGGGCCAGGACCACCCCGATCACGAGCGCTGTCTTGGCGGAGAGGAGGTGCTGCAGGTCGTGGTTTTCGGCGACCGCCCCACCGAGGACGGTGCCGGAGGGCACGTGGGCGCGCAGCCTCTGGATAGTGGAGCCGACCGCGGGGTTTGAGGGGTCCTGGCGCGGGATCGCAGTGACGAGCGCCAGGCCGCCCCGGCCGGGCTGGGCTGGCAGCACCTGGGCGACGCCCGGGTCGCTCTGCGCGATGCGGGCGACGGTCGCGGCTTGGCCGGCGGGGGCGATCAGCTGAAGGGGACCGGTGGATCCGGGTCCCATCGCTGCCTGCACCTGGTTGTAGCCGATGCGCGAGGAGTCGCTGGTGGGCACAACCTTGATCGAGGGCATCGAGGTCTTCAGCTGGGTCACCGGGTAGGCAAGCCCGAGCAGCACCACGAGCGCGGGGATGCCGTAGCGCAGCGGGTGCTGCCAGAGCCGCTCGCCCCAGGCGGCGAACCGCGGCGAGCGGTGCTCGCCTGAGTGCGCCCAGGGCAGCGAGAGGTTGTCGACCTTGGGGCCGAGCTTGGTGAGCACCGCAGGCAGCAGCGTGAGCGTGGCGGCGAGCACGAAGATGACGGCGAGCATGATGCCGAGGCTCATGCTGCGGAACGCCGGGCTGGGGACGAGCATCACCGCGGTGAGGGAGATCAGGACGGTCACCCCGCTGAACAGCACGGCCTTGCCCGCGGTGTCCATGGTGACGGCCGTCGCCTCCTCCGCGTCGAGATCTGAGCCGAAGAGGGCGCCACGGAAGCGCATCACTATGAACAGCGCATAGTCGATGCCGAGCGCGAGCGCGAACATCAGCGCGAAGTTCATCGCCCAGATCGAGATCGGAATGATCTGAGTGCCGAGGTAGAGCGAGCCGGCGGCCGCGAGCAGACCGACCATCGTCAGCATCAGCGGCAGTCCGGCGGCGACGAGCGAGCCGAAGGCGAGCAGCATGATCCCGAGCGTCACGGGCCAGGAGATGACCTCCGATTTGAGCATCGCAGAACGATTGGCGGCGTTGAAGTCAGACCACATGCCGGCCGCGCCCGTGAGGTTGACCACGACGCCACCCGTGGAGAGCCGGTGCAGCCTGCCCTTCAGGCTGTCGGCGGCTGCGACCATCTCGTTGGGGTTCCGAGCGGCGCCCGCCTGCACGATCGCGGTGTGACCGTCTCGGGAGATCGACAGGCCAGGAGCAGGCGCGATCACCGTCCGGACGGCGCCGTCAGCCCGCAGCGCCTGTTCGACTCGCGCTATGGCCGACCTGAACGTCGGGCTGGCGACCGTCTGGGTCGGCGAGTAGACGACGGTCATCAGCCCGTAGCTGCCGAGGCCCGCGAAGTCGCGTTCCACCAGCTTGCGGGCCTGCACCGACTGCGACCCGCTTGCTTCCCAGCCCGCCCCGGAGAGCGCCTTCTCGACCCTCGGCGCGAAGAACCCGAGCACCAGCGCGACCAACAGCCATCCGACCAGCACCGTGCGGAAGTGCGTTGCCGTGTAGCGCCCGAGGCGGCCGATCGGCCCGACCTGCGTCCTGTGATGGACCGGCTCCGTGGCGGCGGCGGGACGGGGCGCGATGGTGGCGCTCATGAGCTTGCCTCCTGGCGCGGATAGAGAACAGAACGCAACGAGAACAGGCGGCGCAGCACCAACGAGGCCGGGCACGCGCCGAACGCCACATACAGCCACTGGTTGACGCCGACGAACGCCGTCAGCAGCAGGAACCACGGGGAGACGAGCGCCGCGAGCGCCGCGCTGAGCAGAGTCATGCTGCCCGCGAGCGCGAACAGGACACGCTCGAGCGGCCAGTTGGGGTTGCCCGCAGCGGCGTCTTCTGACGCCGGGCGGAGGCAGGCGGGTGCGCTCATCGGCTCAGTCCTCCCTGTAGTACGGCATCGATATCGCCCACACGGCGGCGCATGCCACCGCAGACCTGCTCGCACAACTCGAACACGCCCTCATCGGCAATGGAATAGAGCGAGAAGTTGCCCTCCTTGCGCCTGCTCACCAAGCCGCTGCGCAGCAGCACACCGAGGTGCTTTGACACGTTCTGCTGCGAGGCGCCGGTCGCCTGCTGAAGCTGCTGCACTGTGGCCGGAGCCTCACGCAGAGCGTCTAGCAGGCGGATGCGCATCGGCTCGCCGAGGACACGAAAGCGCTCGGCGATGAACTCGACGAGCGCCAGCGGCGGCCGGGGCGGAATGTTCGCGGCGTGGTCCATGCCGGCAGTCTAGCACAACTACATCGTTGTGTGTCATGATAGTTGTTAGGAGGTCCGCTCGCGACGTGCCCGGGAGCACGCCGAGTCAGCCGATCAGCGGCATGTGCCGTCTGGGACGACGCTCAGCGTGTGCCCTGAACCAGGGCCGTGAGCTCGGCGAGCTGCAGCTTCAGCCCGCCGCAGACCTGCTCGCACAGCTCATAGACACCGCTGTCGACGATGCTGTAGATGGAGCTGTTCCCGTCCTTGCGCCGCGCCACGATGCCGGCCTGCAGGAGCACGCCCAGATGCTTGGATGCATTCTGCTGGCTGGCGCCCAGGGCTTCGGTGATCTCCGTGACCGTGAGCTCGTCTTCGCGAAGCAGGTCGAGGATGCGGATACGAGTCGGGTCGCCGATCACGCGCAGCCGCGCGGCGATCATCTCGGCGAGGTCGACTGGAATAGGGCTGGGAAGCGTCATCGATTTGCGGCTCCTGTGTACTAGTCGTCTCTAGCGGGCCGAGCAGCTGTTGCCGCCCGTCTCCAACTCGGGGTCAAACGGGTGAGCGCCGGCGTTGACGGCGATGATCACCTCGTAGTTGGCGGGACGCGGTGGCATGTCGCTCAGCAGCCTCGCGGCGAACTCGCTGGGATCGTCGATCGCCAGCTCGGCGACCGCGACCCGCACGTCGGCAGTCGCGACGCGATGGCCTTGGCTTTCACACCCGGGTGCGTGTGACCGGGCAGCAACATCACGTCGCCGCCGAGCGAGAGCACGCGATCGCGCAGCGTCTTGTGGAGGATGCGGCCCATGGCGCGCGCGCCTTTGGGGTCGCCCTGCTGGAGATCCGGCCGCGCTATCCCGTCGACGAACAACGAGTCGCCGCCGATCAGCGCGCGGTCGGCGATCAGGAGCCCCGTCATGTCGGTCGTATGGCCCGGCAGCGCGATCGCCTGCAGCGTGATGGGGCCGAGCGTGATCGTGTCGCCATCGTGCAGTGGCTCGACGTCCTCAGCGTAGGCGACGCCGCGCTCCAGGGCGAGCGCGGGCAGACGTAGCGTGGCGCCGGTCTGCTCGCTGAGCATCCGCGCCCCGGAGAGGTGGTCCGCATGGAGGTGGGTGTCAAAGACGTCGGTGATCTGTGCGTCGAGCTCCTGGGCGAGGGCCACGTAGAAGCCGGCATCCGGCGCCGGGTCGACCACCAGCGCCTGCCCGTCGGCGACAAGGAGGTACGACAGGCAGCCGCGACCAGGACGCTGGACCTGTCGAACCACCAATCCCGCCACGCCGAGATCCACAGCCCGTGACTGCAGCGCCAGGATCCAGCCGCGCATGCCGTCCCGGACGACCATCGCGTCGACGCCCTGCCCCCGCAGGGCCTCGGCAACCGGCTGCGCGGCCACCCCCCGATTACAGACGACGGCGACGGGTCCGCTGAGCTCCTGGGCCACCGCGGCTGGGTCGGCCAGCACCCTCGCGGGCGGCACTTGACGAGAGGTCACACCGGGCGCCTCGATCCCCCACTCGGCATCCTCGCGAAGATCGAGCACCGTGATGCGCTCCCCGCGCGCGAGCCGATCAGCGAGCTGCCCTGCGGCGATCGAGGAGTCGGGCGACGTGACGATGGTCATAGGGCGCTCGCGTAGGTGGGATGCGGAGTGAGAATCACCAGGAAGACCGCCAGTCCAGTATACAAGCTCGTAGTTGTCGCATTGCAGCCAAGTGGGCATGGGCCTAGACGCTGACCCCGGCGACCGTGGCGCCAACAACACCGAGCGCAACCAACACCACGAGCAGCGCGAATCCGCGAGCGAGCGCTTCCGTGGAGACACGGTCCGCAAGCGCAGGGCCCACGTACGCACCCGCCATTGCAGCTCCTCCCATCGCGAGGGTGACCGGGACGTCGAGACTGCTGCCGACGGCGAGATGGGCGATCAGACCGCACAGCGAGACGACGGCAATGATCACGATCGAGGTTGCCATCGCCTCGCGCATCCCGAAGCTCAGGCCGATCGCGAGCGTCGGCACGACGAGGAAGCCCCCGCCGACGCCGACCAACCCGGTGAGCGCACCGACTCCGAGCCCAATCGGAACCAGCACGCCGGCGCGCGCCTGAGGGCATCCCTGTCCCTTGGCGATGGCCGAGCCCGCTCGGGTCCAGGTGGCGCGCGCCGCCAAGAGCATCACGCCGCTGAACACGAGCAGCAGGACCTCGCCCCCGAGCGCGCGGTTGGCAAGCGTCCCGATGATGCTGCCGAGCGCGGCGGCGAGCGCGAACCAGCCCGCGGACGCCCAGCAGACCGCACCCCTGCGCGCCTGACCCACGGCCCCGGTCGTGGCCCCGAGTGAGACCACGGCCAAACTGACCGTTGTCGCCTCGTGCACGCCGAGGCCGACGGCGTATACGAGAGCCGGCACCGCCAGTACGGCGCCGCCTCCACCGACCATCCCCACTGCCAGACCGATGACCAGACCGAAACCGAGCGCGCTTATCATCGATCCGCAGAGTCGCGGCGGGGTCTCAGGCCGCGCGGTCGAGAGCCGCGACGACTCGAGCCCAGGACGACTACGCGGCTTGACGAGGCGACCATCCGATGCTCTCCTAAACAGTGGTGGAGTTGTGAATCTAGCGCATGTTGGCAGGTATTTCCACTGTACGCCGGTACAGTTGTGCATTGCGCGCCGCGCACGCCCCCCCGCCCCGTGCCTGTCGGCGCGTCCGGTCGGCCTGGCGGGCGAACGCCTCCGCGAGCGCCGTCACCGGCCGCGCGCGGGCCTGCGAAT
>Ga0075520_1001287_pt1 | contig 11947 bp, 11 predicted proteins | sample NGEPerB_FD_75100 | JGI IMG/M metagenome (GOLD analysis project Ga0075520, IMG submission 75100) | Arctic peat soil microbial communities from the Barrow Environmental Observatory site, Barrow, Alaska, USA - NGEE PermafrostAB12-B | ecosystem: Environmental > Terrestrial > Soil > Wetlands > Peat ... | reverse complement strand
GGAATGAACGGATCGGCGATGCCGTCGCCTCTTTCCCGGACCCCGGACCCCGGGCGTGGGGGCGGGCTACAATCCCGCCATGGCCACGTTCCGACGGGCGGCGTTCCTCGCGGTGGGCTCGGAGCTGCTGCGCACCGACCGCGTCGATACCAATTCCCTGCTGGCGGCGCGCCTGCTCGCGCCTTGCGGGGTGGCGTTCGTGGAGAAGAGGTGCGTGGAGGACGACGCGGGCGCGATCGCCGCCGCTCTCAGCGAAATGCTGGCCCGCGCCGAGCTGGTCAACGTCAGCGGCGGGCTCGGCCCGACGGAGGATGACGTCACCCGCGAGGCGGCGGCCCTTGCGCTCGGGATCGGCCTGGCCCGCGACCCGCGCTTGGAGGCGGCCCTGCTGGCGCGCTTCCGGACGCGGGGGCGCGAACTCCCCGCGATCGCGCTGCGCATGGCCGACGTCCTGGACGGTGCCGAGGTGCTGGAGAACCCCGTCGGCACCGCGCCCGGGCAGCTCATGCGCGCCGGCGGGGGAACCCTGGTGCTGCTCCCCGGCGTGCCGGTCGAGCTCGAACAGATCCTGGTGACGCACCTGCTCCCGCTCTGGGCGGCGGCGGAGGGCGTGCTGACCCGGACGCTGCGACTGGCCGGCGTCTACGAGTCGCAGGTCGAGGAGCGGGTCAAGCACCTGTACGCGCGCTTCGGGCGCGAGCGGGTCACGATCCTGGCCGCGCGCGGCCAGGTGCTGCTCGTGCTCGCCGCCGCCGGCGAGCGGGGGGCGCAGGAGCTTGCCGAGATGGAGGCGGCGTTTGCCGCGGCGGCGGGGGCGGACCTGTACGGGCGCGATGGCGACACGCTCGCCGGCGTGGTGCTGGCGCGGCTTGGCGCGCGCGGCTGGCGCCTGGCGACCGCCGAGTCGTGCACCGGCGGTCTGATCGGCGCGGCGATCACCGCGGTGGCGGGGTCGAGCGCCGCGTACCTCGGGGGCGTGGTCAGCTACTCCGACCTGCTCAAACAGCGGCTGCTGGGGGTGCCGGAGGCGGCATTGGCGGCGCACGGCGCGGTCAGCCGCGAGGTCGCCGAGGCGATGGCGGCCGGCGCCCGCGCCCTGGGGGCCGATTGCGCTCTCGCCGTCACCGGGATTGCGGGTCCCGAAGGTGGCAGCGAGGACAAGCCGGTCGGCACGGTGCACATCGCGGTGGCGACCCCGGGCGGGGCGCGGCACGCCCGCCATCGTTTCCCGGGCGACCGCGCCATGGTGCGGGAGATGACGGTCAACTTCGCTCTCGACCTGCTGCGTCGCGCGCTCGAGGAGGCCGGGTGAGGCTGTTCGTCGCTGTGGAGCTGCCCGGCGCCGTCCGCGACGTCCTCGCCGCTGGTCTGGGGCGGCTCAAGCGCAACCAGCCCGGCGCCCGCTGGGTACGCCCCGAGGGGATTCACCTCACGCTCAAGTTCCTCGGCGAGCGGCCGGAGGGGTTCGTCGCGGAAATCGACCGCGCCGCGGCGGCCGCGCTGGCGGCGATGCCGGCTATCGGCGTGCATCTGGGCGGCGGCGGTTTCTTTCCCAACGAGCATCACCCCCGCGTCGCGTGGGTGGGTGGGGAGGCCGCCGGGCTCGAGGGCTGGGCCCGGGCGTTGGACGATGCCGCCGCGTCGCTCGGCGTCGAGCGAGAGTCCCGGCCGTACGCGCCGCACCTGACGCTCGCCCGCCTCGAGCGGCCGTGGGGAGTGCAGGCGGTCGAGCACTTCCGAGTCGAGGTCGGGAAGTGGCGCTTTCCCGAGTTCGCGGCGCGCGAGGCGGTGCTCGTCCGCAGCGAGCTCACGCCCGCGGGGCCGGTGTACACGGCGCTGCGGCGCTGGGGGACGGGTGCGGGCCGGGGAGATGGCGATGGCGCGTGAGGCGATGTTGGTGGTGGCGTACCTGCTGGGTTCGATCCCATTCGCCTGGTTGCTGGTCAGGTTCGCGGGCCGCGGCGACGTGCGCCGGGTCGGCTCCGGCAACGTCGGTGCCACCAACGCGCTGCGCGCCGCCGGATGGAAGGTGGCGCTGCCGATCGCACTGCTCGACATCGGCAAGGGCGTCGCGGCGGTACTGCTGATGCGGGTTGTCACTCAGAACCCGGACTGGGTCGCCGCCGCCGGGCTGGCCGCGGTGGTCGGGCACTGCTTCCCGGTCTGGCTCGGGTTTTCCGGCGGCAAGGGTGTGGCGACCGCAGCGGGTGTGTACTTCACGCTCGCCTGGCCGCCGATGCTCGTGGTGCTCGCGGTCTGGGTCGTGGCGCTCGCGCTGGGGCGGTTCGTGTCGCTCGCAAGCGTGCTCGCGGCCGCGGCGTTTCCGGTGGCGTTCTTCTTCCTCGTCCGCCCCGGGGTCCTAGTCGAGGTGTGCGCGGTGCTGACCGCCGTGGTCGTGATCTGGCGCCACCGTGCCAACCTGGGACGCCTGGCGCGGGGCGAGGAGCCGCGCCTGGGGGAGAAGACGCGATGAACGTCGCGGTGATCGGAGCTGGGAGTTGGGGCACCGCTCTCGCCATGCACCTGGCGCGCGCCGGCTGCTCGGTCGCGCTCTGGGCCCGCGAGGCGGAGGTGGTCGCCGGCATCAGGGAACGCCGCAGCAACCCCCTGTTCCTTTCCCAGTTCGAGATCCCTCCGGGGGTCCGCGCCACCGGCGACCTCGCCGAGGCGGGCCGCGGCGCGGAAGCCCTCGTGCTCGTGGTGCCGGTGCAGTTCGCCCGCGCGGTGTTGCGCGAGCTGCGCCCGCACCTCGGCCCTGGCGCCCGGATCGTCTCGGCCAGCAAGGGAATCGAGGTGTCGAGCCTGGCCCGCATGGACGAGCTGGTGAGCGGCGAGCTCGGCCTACCGCCGGAGGCGTTCGTGGCGCTCTCGGGGCCGTCGTTCGCCCGCGAGGTCGCGGCCGGCCTGCCGACCGCCGCCGTGCTCGCCGGGCGCGACCCGGAGGGGTTGGGCACGCTGCAGCGAGCGTTCTCCACCAGCTCGTTCCGCTTCTACACCGCGACCGACGTCGTCGGGGTGGAGCTCGCCGGCGCCCTCAAGAACGTCATCGCGATCGCCGCCGGCATGGCCGAGGGCCTCGGTCTCGGCCAGAACGCCACCGCGGCGCTGCTCACCCGCGGGCTGCACGAGATCGCGCGCCTCGGGGTGCGCCTCGGCGGCCGCGAGGAGACGTTCCGCGGCCTGGCCGGGATGGGCGATCTGGTGCTCACCTGCTCGCCGGGGAGCATGTCGCGCAACCGGAGCGCCGGCGAGCGCCTCGGCCGCGGCGAGAAACTCGCCGACATCATCGCCGGCCGCGAGGTCGCCGAGGGCGTCCCGACGACCCACGCCGCCGCTGCACTCGCGCGCCGGCACGGCGTCGAGATGCCGATCACGTTCACCGTGGAGGCGATCCTCGACGGTGCGATCGAGCCCCGCGCCGCAGTCGCCGCGTTGATGACCCGCGAGTTGAAGGCCGAAGCGATCCTCTAGGGGCGCCGCCGGCGTCGGACCTCTGGCTGCGTTGCACTCGGCGGATCGGATGCTCACGTAGCCTCCGGCTACGCTCCGCTCCTCCCGCCTCGTGCGCCTTGCCATAGGCCCAACGGCGGCGGCGCGGCTACACGCCCCAAGCCGCAAAGCCCTGCCTGTCGGCGGGGGACTCGTCTTCGAGGGAGGCGCGAGAGGCTGCGCGGCCTGCGGCCGCCACGGCCGACACGGACCACGGACCACTGACCACGGACCACAGCCACGCCATCGGTGCCCCGGTGGCTCAGCGGTGGGCGGGCGCTTCGGGGAGTGCGAGGCCGTGGGCGGCGAGGAACGCGGCCATGTCGGGCGGGAGGGGCGCAACGAGACGAAGGGGTGCGCCGTCCTTCGGGTGCGGCAGCGTGAGGCGCCAGGCGTGCAGGAACGGGCGCGGCAGGCCGCCGCCGCCGCCGTAAAGCCCGTCGCCCGCGACCGGAAAGCCGGCATCGGCGAGATGGACGCGCACCTGGTGGGTGCGGCCGGTGAGCGGGTGGACCTCGACCAGCGCGAGGCCGTTCGCGGCCGCAAGCCGGCGCACCCGCGTGCGGGCCGGGCGGCCGCCGCGGGCGACGCGGAAGCGGCCGGGGACGAGCGGGTCCGCAGCGATCGGACCGGCGAGCATGCGCTGCGCCTCGCCGGGGTCGCCGCGCACGACCGTGAGGTAGCGCTTGTCGGCGCCGCCCTCGGCCCAGGTGCGGGCGAGCGCACGGGAGGCCTCGCGCTGGCGGGCAAACACCAGCACACCGGTGGTGAGCCGGTCGAGCCGATGAAAGAGGAGCAGGTCCATGCGCCTGCCCTCGCGTAGCGCCAGCTGCGCCGCGAGCCTCTCCTGGGCGGTGAGCTCGCCGGGCGCCCGCTCGCGCGGAGGCTGGGACGCGACGCCGGCGGGCTTGTCGATCGCGATCAGCCAGCTGTCCTCGTGCAGAAGCCCGAGCGGTGGCGGCGGCAACGCCTCGGTCAGCGCCTCGCCCGCGCGGACGACGTCCACGACATCCGCCGGGTGGAGCAGCCGCGAGAGCACGCGGACGGCCTTGCCGTTGAGCCAGAGCCGGCCCTCGGCCGCGAGCGCTCGCACCCGCCGACGCGGAAGCCCGGACAAGGCAGCCGCGCCCTGGTCGAGACGCTCACCCGCGAGCGCCGGCGGCACGACGTAGCGGACGACCCCAGGCCGCGGTTCAGGCAGGTGGCGCCTCCCACGGCAGGACGAGGCGGGCCGTGGCGCCGGCGGCCGCGCTCTCGATCTCGAGGCAGCCGCCGAGGGCCTCGGCCATCTTCCTCGCGATCGCGAGGCCGAGCCCGGCACTTCCGGTGCGTCGCACCGCCATCGGGACCCCCAACTGCGCGAGCACCTCGGGAGCGATGCCGGGGCCCGCATCGCGGACCTCGACCTCGGCGTGGTCGCCGGCGTCGCGCACGGCGACCACGACCGGCGGCGATGGGGTCGCGCTCTCGACCGCGTTGTCGAGGAGCGCCCGCAGGGCGTGGCCGAACGCGCGCGCGTCCCAGCTCGCCCTGCGCCCCCCCGCGTCAGCCTCGACGCGGATGTCGAGGGCGGCCTCGGCCCCGCGGTTGCCGCGCAATAGGTCCACCTGCGCCCGCACCAGCGCGATGGGGTCGACGAGGGCGGGCACGATGGCGACCGGGCGGCCGTAGAGCAGCAACTGGTCGAGGTACCGCGACAGCACATCCACCTGGCGCACGATCGCGTCGAAGTGCGCCTTGATCTCGGGCGCCGCCGCCGACCGGCGTTGGCCCATCTCGGCCTGCAACCCCATCGTGAACGCATGGTTGCGCACGTCGTGGGCGATCTGGTTGACGAGGTTCTCGAGCGCCGAGCCTTCGACCGCAAACATGGCGACATGCTAGCACCGGTGGCCCGCCGCTTGACACGGGGTAAGCGCTCGGTGAGACTGAATGGGCGTTCAATCACCACGGGAGGATGAGCTTGGGGGGGGCGCTTCGGAACGACGCACGGGAAGCGAGGCGGTCCGCGATCCTGCGGGCGGCGGTCGAAGTGTTCGCCGAGCGCGGCTACGAGGACGCCCGCATGCGCGAGGTGGCGGAGCGCGCCGGGGTGGCGGACGGCACGACGTACCTCTACTTTCAGGGCAAAGAGGCGCTCCTCGTCGCCATCCTCGAGGAGAACGCCAAGGCGTTCCTGAAACGCGCGCGGTGGGACGCGGGCCGGCAGAAAGACCCCGGCGCGAAGCTGCGCAAGGTGATCGAGCGCCACCTCGTGAGCCTCGAGAGCGACCGCGCCCTGGCGCACGTCTTCCAGATTGAGCTCCGTCACAGCCGGCGCTTCCTCCGCCAGGTGGCGCGGGGGCAGGTGGCGGAGTACCTGCGCCTCCTCCAGCGGATCATCGCGGAAGGGACGGCCTCGGGACTCTTCCGGGACGACATCCCCGCCGACGTAGCCGCGCGGGCGGTGTTCGGAGCCGTGGATGAGCTGATCACGTCGTGGGTGCTGGCCGACCGCCCGCGGTCGCTGGCCGGACAGGCGGCGCCGCTGCTGAGGTTGGTCTTCGGGGGTCTCGAACGGCGCGCCGGGGGGAGCCGATGAACGAACCACGCACGTTGCTGGATGTCTTTGCGAAGTGGCGGACGGCGGCCCACGGGCCGGCGCTGATCGATGCCCGCGAGGGCCGCGAGGTGCGGACGCCCGCCCCCGAGGTGGCGCGCCGGGTGGCCGGCCTCGCGCGCGGCCTCGCGGCGCTCGGGGTCGGCAAGGGCGACCGCGTCGCCCTCATCTCCGGCGACCGCCCCGAGTGGCACATCGTGGATTTCGCGGTGCTCCACCTGGGGGCTGCGGACGTGCCGGTCTACCCCACGCTCCTCCCCGACCAGGTGCGCGCCATCCTCGCCGACTCGGGCGCCCGAGCGGTGGTCGTCGAGAACCCGGACCAGCTCGCCAAGGTGCTCGAGGTGCGCGGCTCGTGCCCGGCGATCGCGGCGGTGATCCTGATCGACGGCGAGGCGCCCGAGGGCGTGCGCACGCTGGCAGCGATCACCGAACCGGTGAGCGGAGACGATGCGGCGGCGTTCCTCGAGGCGTGTCGCCCGAAGGTGCAGCCGGAGGACCTCGCGACCCTGATCTACACCTCGGGCACGACCGGCGAACCCAAGGGCGTCATGCTCACACACGACAACTTCGTCTTCGACTCGGTCTCCGCGGCGAGCTTGATGCCCTGGCCGGACCACGAGACCGCGCTCGCCTTTCTGCCGATCTCGCACGTGCTCGAGCGGCTGGTCGACTACATCTACTTCGTCAAGGGGCTCACGATCGCCTATTGCGGCATCCTTGAGACCGGCGACGTGCTGCGCCGCGTCCGCCCGCACATCTTTACGGCGGTCCCGCGCTTCTACGAGAAGGTCTACGACCGCATCTTCCATGAGCTGTCCACCGCGCCCCGCCTCAAGCGCTCGATCTTCAAGCGGGCGGTGCACGTCGCGCTGACGAGCGTTAGGAGCGGCCGTCGCGGCTTGAGCTGGCGCCTGTACGACCTCCTCGTCTACTCCAAGATCCGCGCCGCCGTGGGCGGCAGGCTGCGTTTCTCGATCTCGGGCGGCGCGCCGCTGCCGGTGTTCATCGGCGAATTCTTCCACGGGATCGGCGTCCTAGTGCTCGAAGGGTACGGACTGACCGAGACCTCGCCGGTGATAACGGTGAACCGGTTCGACCGGCCCAGGCTCGGCACCGTGGGCGAGACGATCCCCGGCGTCGAGGTGCGGATCGCCGCCGACGGCGAGGTGCTCACGCGCGGCCGGCACGTGATGCGGGGGTACTGGAACAAGCCACAGGCGACCGCCGACGTGCTCGACCCCGAGGGCTGGTTCGCCACCGGCGACATCGGCGAGCTGAGCGCCGACGGCTACCTCCGGATTACCGACCGCAAGAAGGACATCCTGGTCACCGCCGGCGGCAAGAATGTGGCCCCGCAGGCGATCGAGGAGAAGCTCCGCATGTCGCCCCTCGTCGAGAACGCGGTGCTGTTCGGCGACCGCAAGCCGTACATCGTGGCGCTGATCGTGCCGAACTTGGAGACGCTCAAGCCCTGGGCGGAGAAGCATGGCCTGCCGACCTCCGACATGCGCAGCCTGCTCGACAACCCCGATGTCGTCGCCGCGTACCAGGAGATTGTGACCGACGTCAACCGCAACCTGGCGCGCTTCGAGACGATCAAGAAAGTCCGTCTCGTGGGCGAGGCGTTTTCCATCGCGACCGGTGAGCTGACGCCCACGCTCAAGGTAAAACGCCGGGTGGTCGAGAAGCGGCACCAGGAAATCCTCGCCTCGATGTACACCGAGGAGGGTTCCTTCGAGTCGTGGAGCTAACCTGGCGCGGCGCCGCGGCGCGCAGTTCGCTCAGGGCCGGGCGGGGGGCTGAGCGGCGGCCGGCGGGAGCGGCACGCCGCCGTGCGCCAGCAACTCGCCGATGGTGACGGGATGCATGCCCCGCAGGTCGGTTTCGTCGAGCACGAGCGGCATCGCTTCCAGCAGCGGCAGATCCGGGCGGCTGTTCCCCAGGTGCATCAGCATGATGCTGCCGGCGAGCGGCACGCCGGTCGTCGCCTCGAAGGTGAGCAAGCGCCGCGCCATCGCCTCGGGCCCCAGGTAGCGGCGCGTGCCGGGCGTCTCGACCCAATCGAGGGCGTCGAGAGCGTCGTGATCGGCGTGGGTCCAGTCGACGTGGACGAGGCCCAACTCGGCCGCCCAGGCGCGGATCGTGGGGTTATGCTCGCCGTAGGGAGCGCGCCAGAAACGCGACGGGGGCCGTCCGATGGCGGCCTGAATCGCGGCAGCGGTGCGCAGCAACTCCTCCTGGAGGCGGGCGCGGATGATCTCGGGCCGCGTGTCGTGGCGGTGGTTCGCGGCCCAGGTCGTGAGGTGCGGGTGCGTGAATGTGTGGTTGCCGATCTCGTGGCCGTCCGCCGCGGCCTGGCGAAGCAGATCCGGGAAGGTCTCGGCGAAGCGCCCGGTGGCGAAGATCGTCGCGTGCAGGTGCCGCTCCCGCAGGAGCGCGAGCAGCTGGGCGGCCCCGTTCGCCTCGACGTGCGCGTCGAACGTGAGGGCGAAGTACGGGCCCGCCCCAGGGACCGACGCGATGTTGACGGCGGCGGGTGCGGCCGTGAGCAGGAGGGCGGCGACCGCCGGCGCCAAGAGAATCATCGCACCATTGTACGTGGTGGGCGGCCGGGTTGCCCGCCCCACGTGCCCCCCATCGTCTGTGGCGCGGGTGTCGATGCCTGTGGCGCGGGCGCCCTCGCCCGCGCACCTCATGTCTTTGTGTTGTCTCCTCTTTCCCGTCCCTCGAGGCGTCTGGGCTACAATCTTCGCGGGACTGACGCCTTGACCTGGAACCTGCCCAACTCGCTGACGGTGGCGCGCATCCTCATGGTGCCGCTGCTCGTGGTCGTGTTGCTGACCCGCTTTTCCGGCAGCGAGTTCTGGGGCCTCGGGATCTTCCTGCTCGCCGCGCTGACCGATCTGGCCGACGGGATGATCGCCCGCCGGACCCAGGCGGTGACGGTGACCGGCACGCTGCTCGACCCGATCGCCGATAAGCTCCTGATGTCGGCGGCGTTCATCTCGCTGGTCGAGCTCGGCCTAGCCCCCGCTTGGATGGTGGTCGTGATCGTCGGGCGGGAGTTCGCGGTGTCGGGGCTGCGCCACGTGGCGCACCAACAGGGGGTCGTGATCGCGGCCAACTGGTGGGGCAAGCTCAAGACGCTCTCGCAGATCGTGGCGGTCTCGCTGCTGATCGTGAGCTTTCAGCTCGGCCAATGGGCGCTGATCTCCAAAGTGGCGCTCTGGGTCGCGCTGGTCATGACGCTGGCGTCGCTGGTCAGCTACTTCGCCGGCTTCTGGCGGCGCGTCGTGGGAGCCGACGGTTGAGCGTTCCGCTGGCCGGCACAATCGCCCGGGGCCTGGTCCGCACCGGACACCGCCATCCCCGACTGGTGCTCGCCGGGGCGGCCGTGGTCATCGTCGCCGGCGTGCTCCTCGGCACCAGGCTCAGGTTCGAGACCGACGTGCTCAACCTGATGCCCCGTCACGACCCGGTCGTGAGCGAGTTCCGGCGCGTGCTCGAGGAGTTCGGCTCGCTCGACACGCTGCTCGTGGCGGTGCCGGTGGCGAACGAGGACCACCTCGAGAACACGCTCGCGCTCGTGGATTCGCTCGACGCCGAGCTGAAGAAGAGCCCGTACCTGAGCCATGTCACCGCGCACATCGAGGACCCGGTCAAGCTCGCCGAGACGGTGCTCCGCCATGCGGTGCTGTTCCTCGACAAGGACGGCCTGGCGGCGCTGCAGGAGCGCCTGAGCCCGGCGGGCCTCGCCGCGCGCGCCGCCGACATCCGCGCCTCCCTTGATACGCCGCAGGGGATGGTGGCCAAGGAGTTCGCGGTGCGCGACCCGCTCGGCTTCCTGCCGCTGCTGCTGGCGCGCATCAACCGGGCGCCGGCGTCGCTCAAGATCGACTACGCGAGCGGGTACTACCTCTCGGCGGACCACTCGATGGTGCTGATCCTGGCGAAGCCGACCGGTCCGGCGCAGAACATCGACTTCGACCAGACCCTGATCTCCGACGTCAAACGACGCATCGCCGAGGTGCGGCAGAAGTTCGCCGAGGAGGAGGACGTGCCGGTCGAGGACGTCCCTGCGGTCGAGATCGGAGGCGGCCACCGCACGGCCCTCGAGGACGCCACGCTGATCAAGAAGGACATCATCTCGAATTCCGTCTCCTCGGTGATCGCGGTCATGGTGCTCTTCTTCTTCGCCTACCGGCGCTTCGCGACCGTGCACTACGCGTTCCTCCCGCTCGCCACCGGCCTGGCGCTGACCTTCATCTTCGCCGCAGTCACGCTGGGCGAGCTCAACTCCGCGACGTCGGGCTTCTCGGCGCTGCTGGTCGGCCTCGGGATCGACTTCACGATCGTGACGTACGGCCGCTACCTCGAGGGCCGCCTGGCTGGAGCCTCCACCGCCGACGCGCTCGAGCGGATGGCGTCCCACACCGGGCCGGCGGTCGTGCTCGGCGCGGTCACGACGGTGGGCACGTTCTTCGCGTTCCTCGCCACGCGCTTCACCGGTCTGCGCGAGTTCGGCCTTCTCACCGGCACCGGCATCGTGTTCATGATGCTGTCGGCGTTCCTGATCCTGCCGGCGCTCGTCACGCTCTTCGACCGCCGGGCGCCGGTGCCCCCGTCGGCCTGGCTGCGCCTGGAGCCGGTGCTCGGGTGGGCGCAGCGCCACCGGCGAGCCGTGCTCGCCGCCGCCGCGACCGTCACCGTGGCCGCGCTCGGGTCGCTCCTGTTCCTGCGCTTCGACGACGACGTCCGCAACCTACGCTCGCCCTCCAACCAGGGGGTGGCTGTGCAGGAGAAGGTGTCCAAGGCGTTCGGGCTCTCGTTCAACGCCATGATGATCCGCGTCGAGGCGCACGACACCGCCGCCGCCCTGGACCGGGTGCAGCGCCTGGCCTCCGGTCTCGACGCCCTCGTCTCGCGCAAGGTCATCTCGTCCTACGATTCGCTCGCCAACCTCCTTCCCCCGCGGGAGGCCCAGGAGCGCAACCTGGTCTGGATCGCGGCGCACCGCGAGCTCACCGACCCGGTGCGGGTCGAGCATGCTCTCGCCGCGGCGTTCGGCAAGGCCGGGCTGGTGCCGGCGGCGTTCGACGCCGGTTTTGCCACGCTGGGCGAGGCGCTGCGTCCGAGCGGGCCGATCTCGCTGAGCGTCTGGGACGGAACCCCCGTGCAGCCGGTGGTGGACCGCTCGTTGCGTCGGACCGCCGGCGGCGTCATCACGGTGATCAACGTCTTCGCGCCGCCGGACCAGTGGCGGCGCGAGGCGCCGCCCGAGCTGGAGGCGCTGGTGAGCCAGGTGAGGGGGGCGCACCTGACCGGCGTGAACCTCGTCTCGCAGCGGCTCCGGCACACGGTGTGGCAGGACGCGGCGCTTGCGGGCGGGCTCGGTTTCGTCTTGGTCGTCGGCATCCTGCTGTGGGACTCGCGCTCGCTCAGACCGGCGCTCCTCTGCCTGCTCCCGGTGGCGACCGGCGTGCTGTGGGCGCTCGGCGTCATGGCGGTGGTGGGCTATCCCCTGAACCTCCTCAACGTTTTCGTGATCACGATGATCATCGGGGTGGGGAGCGACTACGCGATCTACATGGTGCACCGGGTCCGCGAGGGTGCCGCGCTCACGGAGCTTGCGGCGACCGCCCGCGCCGTCGTGCTTTCGGCGCTGACCACGATCGTCGGGTTCGGAACGCTCGTGACCACCCACTACCCGGGGCTGCGGAGCATGGGGTGGATGGCATCGCTCGGGGTCCTCTTTGCGGTCTTCTCCGCCGTCGTCCTGGTGCCCCTGGTGGTCCGGCCGGCCGGCAAGGAAGCTGACAGCCACAGGCAGACGGTTGACCTTTGACTTTTGACTTT
>Ga0075520_1001286_pt1 | contig 11948 bp, 10 predicted proteins | sample NGEPerB_FD_75100 | JGI IMG/M metagenome (GOLD analysis project Ga0075520, IMG submission 75100) | Arctic peat soil microbial communities from the Barrow Environmental Observatory site, Barrow, Alaska, USA - NGEE PermafrostAB12-B | ecosystem: Environmental > Terrestrial > Soil > Wetlands > Peat ... | reverse complement strand
GGAAGGCGGTAAAGGCGCCGACTTCGGCGCCGGTGACCTTGCCGCCGACGCCCAGCATCAGAGGCGAGCCAGGGGCTGAGGTCTTGCGCTTGGCGAGCATGGTCTTGATGACCGGCTCAAGCATGGACTGCAGCGAGTCAACATTGGCATCGATCCAGCCTGGACGGTCCACGATCAGGACAGGACTGCCGCCCTCAGAGTGCATCTGGGCCGTCTCGGCGACCGGCCCACAGGCTCGTTCTGCCGCCGAACGCAAAGAGGCGACGACCTCAGCGGCCTGGCCGGGCAGGACCGTTGGCCCAGCCTGGACCAGAAGCCGCCCGGTGGCCTTGGCGAACCCCCAGTCAACCAAGCCGCTGTTCTCGATCAAGCTCGGTGGCTGCAGGGCATTATCGGTCGACGTCATGCCCATATCTTCCTCGGCAGCGCCCCAGCGCTCAACCCATCGGTTCCCGAATACCCTGGGATACGGGAGACTGACGAACGAGCTTCAGCCAATCGCGATCGAAGGGCACCGCTGTGGAGTACGACATCACGATCGAGATTCCCAAGGGACACCGCAACAAGTACGAGGTGGACCACGCCACGGGTCGCATCCGGCTCGATCGGTTGCTGTTCACCTCCACGCGTTACCCGGCCGACTACGGCTACGTCGAAGACACACTGGGCGAGGATGGGGACCCCCTGGACGCGCTGGTCCTGCTTGAGGAGCCGACTTTCCCGGGATGCCTGGTCGGCGCGCGCCCGATTGGGCTGTTCCACATGACCGACGAAGCCGGCGGAGACGACAAGATCCTCATGGTGCCAGCACACGACCCCAGGGTTGCCCACATCACCGAGCTCGAGGACGTCAGCGCGTTCGACCGCCTCGAGATCCAACATTTCTTCGAGACGTACAAGGACTTGGAGCCGGGCAAGTCGGTCGAGGGCGCCCACTGGGGTGGCCGTGTCGAGGCCGAGAAGGTCATCCAGGAGGCTCTCGACCGCGCTGCGGCAATCGGCATGACTACGGCTCGCTGGAGCGGCCCGGGTCTCTGAAACCTGCCACCAACTCGACGCAGCCCCGCCGGGGCTACGTGGTGACACCCGACCACGGTCGGGTCGACGCCGATCAGGTTCCTTTCTGGTTGTCGGAGCAGTCCTGCTGGGCTGGGGGCGCGAACGTGAGGTGGTGGAGCTCTCAACTGCCGGATCACGGCCGCGCTCCGTACGCCAGGGAGCATCAGGCCGCCTTCGCGCGGGCTGTCACCGACGCGGCCACTTCTGCCTGGATCTGTGACGTGTTCGTCAATGCGCATCGGCGCGGACGGTGGCTGGGCACCTATCTGGCGCAGTGCATGGTTGACGACCTCGCAATCGACGGGCCAGCGTTGCTTCTCGCCATAAAGGACGCACCCGGGTCTGCCGGCACTGCGGCTTCACCGCCACGGAGATCGCTGGAGAAATCGATCTGCGACCTGCCCTCGCCGCTGGTCTGAGCTGGCCGAACTGGGCGCTCAGGAGACTGGTACGCCCGGGCGCAGCGCGGCAGGGTGGTCCGGCTGGTGACGTTGCTGCGCAGCGCGGGCCTTGCGCCGAAAGCGCAGGATCTGGATGAGCCCGATCACCCACACGATGTACTGCACCGACATGGCCACCCGGAAGGAGTCCACCGTGTAGGTCGACGGGCCACCTGGCGCGACCTGGTCGAGCACGATACCGATGAGGGCCACCGTGCTCAGGGACGCGACGAACCCACCGACATTGACGATCCCGGTCGCGCTGCCCAGCCGGGTGGGCGGGTTGAAGGTCCGCGCCAGGTCGAATCCGACCATCGAGCCCGGGCCGCCCACCGCAAGCACCACCACGAGGGCGACCAGAAGCCACAGCGGGGCCCGCCCGGGCCACGCAAGCACCACCGCCCAGACCGTCATGATCGAGCCAACGATCCACAGGATCAGGGTGGATCGGGAGTATGGCCAACGGGTGACGAACGCGCCGATCAGGGGGCTCGTCAGCACGGCGGTGACGGTCATGAGGATGAGCAGGTCGCTCGCGGCTCCCGGGGTCAGTCCCTGTCCCGAGACGAGGAAGGGGAACCCCCACAAGAGGGCGAAGACGGTGGCGCCAAACTGCACGGTGAAGTGCGACCAAAGACCGAGGCGGGTGCCGGGCTCGACCCAGGCCAGCTTCAGCGCCCGACCGACCGCACTCATCTTCAGCTCGTCGCGTCGGTGGTCCTGATAGGGCGAGTCGCGTACGACGACGATGAGCACGACACCCAGAAGGACTCCGACACTGGCCGCCGCGGCGAAGGACTTTGTCCATCCCACGCTGTGCAACGCTGCGGTCAGCGGAGCGGTTGCGACGACCGCGCCAACCTGCCCAATGACACCGGTCATCTGGGTGACCATGGCGGTCCGAGCCGGCGGGAACCACAGAGCGACCAGCTGCACGAGGCTGATGAAGACCATCGCGTCCCCCATGCCGACAAAGACTCGGGCCGCGACCCCGACGCCGAACGTGCTAGCGAAGGCGAAGACGAACTGGCCGCCAGTCATCAGCACGACGCCAGTGATCAGCAGCTTCTTCGCACCGACACGGTCCAGAATGGCGCCGACCGGGATCTGCATGGCCGCGTACACGAACAGCTGCACCATGGTGAAGGTCGCAAGCTGCGTTGAGCTGATATGGAAGCGCTGGGCAGCGATGAGGCCGGCAACACCTAGCGAGGTGCGGTGGAAGACCGCCAGGATGTAGACAGAGACGGCCGCTGACAAGACCATCCAGGCTCGTCGGCCGCCAAGGCGGTAGCCCAACGTGGGGTCAGTTGGGGTCGGCTGGACGTGGTGTGGCGACGTCATCAGACCTCAACTCGATGAGTTTCTGTCTATCTTAGGTTCATCGCAAGCAGCCGGGCATCCAGCACAGGACTCTGCATGCTCAGGGAACTGCAGCAGATCACCTTCCAGCGCAGGACACTCCAACACCAGGGACGTGCTACATGACCTCACTGCGAACATTCGTCATCGTCGGTGCGAGCCTGGCTGGAGCCAGGGCCGCCGAGACCTTGCGAACTGAGGGCTTCGACGGGCGGGTCGTGCTGATCGGTGAGGAGGCCGAGCACCCCTACGAGCGGCCTTTGCTGTCCAAGGACTACCTGCGAGGCGACAAGCCGGCCGCCCAGCTCTATGTTCATGACGAAGGTTTCTACGCAGACAACGACATCGAGCTGATGACCGGCACCCGCGTCGAGTCGCTCGACCCCGGCGCACACAAGATCACCGTGGCCGGCGGGGGCCAGATACGGTACAGCCGGCTTCTGCTGTCCACGGGTGCTGCCCCGCGGCCCCTTCCGGTGCCGGGTGCGGACCTTCCGGGAGTGCGCTATCTGCGCCAGATGGGCGACTCGGATGCCTTGCGCGCTTCGATCACAACAGCAGGCCGGGTCGTGGTCATCGGCGCCGGCTGGATCGGATCCGAAGTTGCCGCCTCCGCTCGCCAGATGGGCGCTGAGGTCGCGGTTGTCGCACCCGAAGCATTCCCGCTCGAGCGCGTCCTCGGGCCGCAGATCGGTGGCGTCTACCGCGACCTGCACGCCGAACACGGAGTCGACCTGCACCTGTCCACCCAGATCGAGGCGATCGTCGGCCACGGTGCCGCCCGCGGTGTCCGTACGAGCGACGGCATGGTCGTCGAAGGCGACCTCGTGGTCGTGGGTGCTGGCGTGTCTCCGCGTGACGAGCTGGCCCGACATGCCGGGCTGACCGTTGAGAACGGCATCGTCGTCGACGAGTTCCTGCGCACCAGCGCCCCTGACGTCTTCGCCGCGGGCGACGTCGCTGCGACGTGGAACACCAGATACAACAAGCGGATTCGGCTGGAGCACTGGGCCAATGCCCTCAACCAGGGCCCGGCGGCGGCACGCAACATGCTAGGCCGGGACACGGCATACGCGAAGCTTCCGTACTTCTACTCCGACCAGTACGACCTAAGCATGGAGTACAACGGCTACGCCGCCGACTGGGACCGCGTCGTGCTGCGAGGGGACCGGATAGGACGGGAGTTCCTGGCCTTCTGGCTCCAGGGCGGACGGGCGGTGGCTGCCATGAACGCCAACGTCTGGGACCAGGGCGACGAAATCAAGGCGCTCATCCGCGGCGCCGCCCCCGTCGACGCTGCACGTCTGGCAGACCCGTCAATTCCCCTCGCCACCCTGGCATAGCAGCGACCGTGGCGAGGTTGCTCGTCGAACGTTGGTTTCCGGATTCAACACCTCGGTGGAATGAAACCGATAAGAATGGTCTCTTGCCGGTTTCAGGTTATGCACATGTGAATACAATGAGGATCATCGGATATACGTCTCACACCACGTCTGAGTTGGCGCTCGCGGTGCTGACGCATGAATGGGTCGTGCGCACAGGATGAAGCCGCGTCCGGCGCCGCTGGCCGCGATTTATCTTCGCGCTTCCCCCGCCGATCATGCCGAAGCTGAAACATACACGTAAGAATCAGATCGCCGAGATCTGCTCACTGACGTATCTGTCGCAGATGCAGATCCAAGATGGCCCAATGATGCGTTCCTGGCCGCTCGACGCGGCCTGGTCGCCGCAATGATCGTCGCCTACGGATATCGGCGGTCACGGGGCTGCGCAGCGAGAGGTCCACTGACGATGCTGAGGCCGTCCGGGCCGCAGCCACAGCACGAGCCAGATGAGCCGCCACCTATCGCCTGCTCACCCGGACAGGGTTGCCTGACTGCAGCCGGTCCGCTGGAGGAGCCACTGAGCTCGGCTTTGCTCTTGCAGCCGGCGACTCCCGCCCGGACTTGCGCTTGCCCCCTGCTCGCCCCGATCCCGGCTGTCTTGGCCAGGGAGGCGAGTGGCGCCGACGACCGAGCTCGGGTGCTGTGTCTACGCAGGTTCTAACGTCGTCGGGGAGTCCACCAGATGTGGGCAGTGCCCCACAGGTCATGAATGTGAGCCCACTTCCGATGTTGCCCGGGGGGCATGCCGCCTAGCCGAAGTGGTGTGGCCGCCGGTGATTGCAGCTGCGCGCATCACCGGCGGGTCCCCCCGCATCACCACGGCGACCTGTCCTGCTAGCGCTTGGTGGCTAGCCGGCCGGCCTCTGGTCTCTAACTGGCCGGGTGCTGGTCACTGGCCGGCCGGGTGCTCGTTGCCCCTGGGGGCTTCGGTTTCGGCGCGGATTCGGTTTCGATTTCGGCGGTGATCGTGGCGGCTGCTTCGGCGCTGAGCGCGTGGCGGGCAATCTTGTTGTAGCCCTCGAGGCCGGCCTCAAGCCGCTCGATCACCCGGTCCTCCGCAATCGCGATAATCGCCGACGTTCCCGGGTCGAGACTTTCGCCAATCGCCTTGAGATCCTCATCCTTGAAGCCTTTGTCGCGGATCTTGCCCCAGACCCCGCCACCGGCGGCGCCGATGGCAGCACCGGCGATGATGCTCGGAGGGAAGATCAACCCGACCAGGCCGCCCGCGATCGCGCCACGCTTGGCCCACTTCTTCCCGCTCGGGTCGGCCGTCTCCTCGAAGCGAACCTTGTCGTCAGTGCCATGCACCAGAACGACGGCGTCGATCAGATCGATCGACCCTTCACGGTCCATCGCCCGGAAGTCCTTGAGCGCCAAGCCCGCCTGCGCCTCGTTGTCGAAGGCCGCGACGAACAACTGCACTTGATTGTCGGTCATGATTCCTCGTCTCTGGTACGGGATACTCATCCGGAAGATATCCGCGCCACTGCACCCTCCACGTCATCCGCTGTGGGTGAGGTCACCGGTCGCCTCCGGCGATCGCCGTGAGGCGGCGGCCCGTCCGTTCTGCACGTTTGCGACGGGGCGCCGAATAGTCTGGCAACTGGCTGTCAACCGTGCGAGTCTTGCAAGACCACCCTCACCGGGTACAGCACAGAGTTCAAGCGTGAACTCGAAGCCCTGAAAGGATTGTCATGACGTTCTGGCAAATCATCTGGTTCATTTTCGTGGCGTATCTGTTCTTCGCCTACCTGATGGTGTTGTTCATGGTCATCGCGGACATCTTCCGCAATCGGGACTCCAGCGGATTGGCCAAAGCTTGTTGGATCGTTCTGCTAATCCTCTTCCCCATCATCATCGTGATTGTCTACCTCATCCTGCACGGCGCAGGCATGGCAGAGCGTTCCAACGCACGTTCTAAGGAAGCCCAGGCCCAGCAGGAGTCCTACATCAAGGAGGTTGCCGGCAAGTCGCCGGCCGACCAGGTTGCCCAGGCGAAGTCTCTGCTCGATTCCGGTGCCATCTCGCAGGCCGAGTACGAGTCTCTGAAGGCCAAGGCGCTCAGTTAGGCGCGCCGACCTCCCAGGTCACCTCGGATAACGGGCGCGGCCCATCCCTCTTGTAGGGTGGGCCGCCTCTTATGCGCCAGTGAGCGCGCCACATCGCCCGAGAGAGGACCAGATGGGTTTTCACGGCATCTTGAGCGCCATCATCGTTGGCGCCATCATCGGCGGCCTGGGCCGCTTGATCTTACGCGGGAAGCAGAAGATCTCACTGCTGATGACCATCGGTATCGGCATCGTCGCCGCCTTGATCGGCACGTTCTTCGCAGTCACGCTGGGAGTTGCCAACACCGCAGGCATCAACTGGTTCGAGCTCTTCATCCAGGTGGGTCTTGCCGCCATCGGCGTGACCCTGTACAACGGAGGCGGCCGCAGCCGGGGAAGTTCGCGACGCAGGTAGCCGAGACGCTGACAGGAGAGCGTCCCTCACCAAAGGTAGGAAGGGGGCATGAATGGTTCCCGAAGGCCAGCGAGGGCTGAACAGTCCCCGTTCCAGCGGTCCGGCTGCCCCAAGTGCCACCTATCGGCTCCAGGTCACTGCGGAGTTCAGTCTGTTTGACGCTGCAGCGGTGACCAGTTACTTTGCCGAGCTCGGGGTTGGCGCTGTTTACGTCTCTCCCCTGCTGCGATCGACCACCGGATCCAGCCATGGGTATGACGTGGTCGATCACCGAATCGTCGATCCTGGCCGCGGCGGCGACGCCGGGCTGGCCGCGCTGGCCCGGGCATGCCATGGGGCCGGTCTGGGCCTGGTAGTCGACATCGTTCCCAATCACATGGGTGTGAGCGTTCCGGCAGAGAACCACGCATGGTGGGACGTGCTGCGCCTGGGCCAGGAGTCACCGTTCGCCCGTTGGTTCGACATCGACTGGCAGATCAACGCCGGCAGGATCCTGATCCCGGTGCTGGGTGATGACGCCGACCCAGCCACCGATCTCACGGTCGAGGACGGCGAGCTGCACTACCACGAACACCGGTATCCCATCGCCCCCGGGACTGGGGAGGGCGGCGCGGCTGCGGTGCACGCAAGGCAGCACTACCAGCTGGTCAGCTTCCGCTTCGCGGACACTTCGCAGAACTATCGCCGGTTCTTCGCGGAAACCGAGCTGGCCAGTTTGCGGGTCGAAGACCCAGCGATATTCGACGCAACCCACGCCGAGATCTTGCGATGGGTGTCCGACTACGGCGTGACTGGCCTTCGCATCGATCACCCAGATGGCCTTGTCGACCCGGGCGGATACCTCGCGCGGTTGGCAACTGCGGTTCCAGAGTGCTGGATCACGGTGGAGAAGATCACCGAGCCAGGCGAGCGGCTGCCCTCCGCCTGGCCGGTGGCTGGGATGACCGGCTACGACGCGCTATACGAAGTCAACGCGCTGCTGTTGGATCCCGCCGCTGAAGACGCGATGACCCAGCTGTACGTCGAGCTGACCGGCGACGACCGCGACTTCGAGCAACAGATCGCCGACGGCAAACGGATGGTTGTCACTACCATCATGCAAGCCGAGGTATACCGGCTGGCCCGGCTCGTCCCGGAGATCGACCGTGCGGACGCTGCCCTCGCCGAGCTCGCCATCGCGTTTCCGGTGTACCGCTCCTACCTGCCGATCGGCGCGGAGTACCTCGCCCAAGCCGTCCGGCGCGCCATCTTTCGCGAGCCGCAGCTGATCGTGGCCATCGAGGCGATGCTCCCCCGGCTGACCGACCCGTCTGACGAGCTATGCGTTCGCTTCCAACAGCTGACGGGCGCGATCATGGCCAAGGGTGTGGAGGACACCGCTTACTACCGCTACACCCGGTTCATCGGGCTGAACGAGGTCGGCGGGTATCCGGGCATCTTCGGCTCCGGGATCGCCGAGTTTCACGGTGCCCAGCAACGTCGGGCCGAGGTATCGCCGGCAGGCATGACCACCCTGTCCACCCATGACACTAAACGCGGCGAGGACATCCGAGCCCGACTGGCTGTTCTGGCCGAGCTGTCCGATGAGTGGGGCGACACTGCACGTCGGCTGATGGCGCTAGGGCCCGTACCTAACGCCGCGTTCGGATATCTGCTCTGGCAGACCGCTATTGCACTGCCGGCGCTGCCGTCCACAGTCGGGATGCAGGACCCGAGACGGGCCCGGCTGCACGCGTTTGCCGAGAAGGCGATGCGGGAAGCAGCTGACGGCACCGGCTGGGTCGATCGGGACGCAGAGTTCGAGACGGCGGTGCACGCCGCCGTCGACGCCGCCTACGACAACCCTGAGATGCGCGAGCTCATCGCGTCCCTGGCAGCTCGGATCGAACCGCACGGCTGGGTTAACTCACTGTCGCAGAAGGTCATCCAGCTGACCATGCCCGGGGTACCGGACGTCTACCAAGGCAGTGAGCTTTGGGATGACTCGATGGTCGACCCGGACAACCGGCGGCCGGTGGACTTCACCTTCCGGTACGCGGCCCTGACCGCCCTGACCGAGCCGCCAGTCCTGGACGACACTGCTCTGGCCAAGCTGTGGGTGGTCAGCCGCACCCTGCGAGCCCGGCGGGAACACGCCGAGCTGTTCACCGGCTACACGCCGTTGATGGTCGATGGACCGATGCACGAACATCTGGTTGCCTTCGACCGGGGAGGCGCGATCACGCTCGCAACCCGACTTCCTGCTGGATTGTCCACCGCTGGTGGCTGGGGCGGCACCGTCCTGCCTCTGCCCCAGGGTCAGTATCGCGACGTGTTCACCGGCGCCACCCATGCCCGTGAGCTGTCGGTGGCCGATGCTCTCGGCCAGTACCCGGTCGCCCTGTTGCTGAATGAGAAGTCCCGATGCCCGAAGTGAGTGTCTGGGCACCCCACGCCGCTCGGGTGCAGGTCACGATTGCCGCACCCGGCGAGCCCATCGCAGACTCGACAGCAAAGATTGACCTGCAGCCGGCTGGTAGCGGCTGGTGGCGAGCAGACGTGCCGGAAGCACTGCCGGGCCGCGAATACGGATTCATGCTCGACGACCACGAGCAGGTACTGCCCGACCCGCGATCCCGACGGCAACCCCGTGGCGTGCATCAGCCGAGCCGGTTCTACGCCGACGACTTCGCCTGGACCGATGCCGGCTGGCCGGGTCACGGCCTTGCCGATTCGGTGATCTACGAGCTACACATCGGCACGTACACCCCAGCTGGCACTTTCGACGCCGCGATCGAACGACTCGACCACCTGGTTGACCTGGGCGTAACCCATGTGGAGATCCTGCCGGTCAACGACTTCAACGGCGAATGGAATTGGGGCTACGACGGCGTGCTCTGGTATGCCGTGCACGAGGCCTACGGCGGTCCAGATGGCCTGAAACGGTTCGTCGATGCCTGCCACGGCGCAGGACTGGCCGTGGCGCTGGACGTGGTCTACAACCACTTCGGCGCGTCCGGCAACTACCTACAGCGCTTTGGTCCGTACCTCAAGACCGGCCGCAACACATGGGGCGACCTTGTCAACCTGGACGGCGAATCGGCTGGTCCGGTGCGCGAATACATCCTGGCCAACGCGATGATGTGGCTGTCAGAGTTCCATATCGACGCGCTACGCCTGGACGCGGTGCACGCGCTTCAGGACACCTCAGGCGTCCACCTGTTGGCCGAGCTGTCCGCCCGCGTCAAGGTCCTTTCAGCTGAGCTAGGGCGACCCCTGGTTCTGATCGCCGAGTCCGACCTGAACGACCCGATCATGTTCACCGACCGCGCCGAGGGTGGGTACGGGCTGGACGGTCAATGGGACGACGACGTTCATCACGCACTGCACGCGTTGTTATCCGGGGAGAGACAGGCCTACTACAGCGACTTTGGGTCGCTGTCGGTGTTGGCCAAGGTGCTGACCCGGGCGTTTTTCCACGATGGGACCTACTCCAGCTTCCGGGGCCGCAATCACGGCAAGCCAATGGACACCGCGCGCACCCCGGGGTACCGGTTCGTCGTATGCCTTCAGAACCACGACCAAGTCGGCAACCGAGCCGCCGGCGACCGGCTGCCCCGGATCGCCCCACCCGGAATGCTGAAAGTTGGTGCCACGCTGCTGATGACCTCACCGTTCACCCCGATGCTCTGGATGGGTGAGGAGTGGGCCGCCAGCACTCCCTGGCCTTTCTTCACCTCTCACCCGGAACCGGAGCTAGCCGAGGCCACAGTCAGCGGGCGGATCGAGGAGTTCGCCGACCACGGCTGGGCTATCGGCGACGTCGTCAACCCCCAGGATCCGGCTACCTTCACAAGTGCCAAGCTGCGCTGGTCCGAGCGGGACGAACACCCACACGCAGACATCCTGGCGCTCTACCGCCGCCTGCTGCGGTTACGTCGTGAGCACACTGATCTGGCAGATCCCCGCCTCGACAGGGTCGAGGTCGACTTCGACGAGGACGCCCAGTGGATCGTGGTGCATCGTGGTGCGTTCGATGTGCTGGCCAACCTGGCTGACCACGCTCAGCCGTTGCCGTGTGCCTCAGGCAACCTGCTCTTCAGCACTGAGCGTGGTCTGCATCCCGATGGCCTCCAGGTCGCGCTGCCAGCTCAGTCGGCCTGCATCATCCGAACATGAACCCCGAGGTGGCCCAGCCTCACCTCACGTCGTCACTCTCTCGATTTGCACGACCTGGGAGCATGAGCAGTGGGATTATGCAGTCGTAGGAAGTGATGCGTGGGCAGGTGTCATCATGGCGACAAAGGGATGGGCCAAAGGGTTGCGGGCCTGTCGTGCGTGCGAGCAGAACCGCCGCCGGCACCAGAGCGGCGCTGCCTGCCTGCGCGCGGTACCGCATTGCCAACCTCATCAACTTGTTCAACCCGAGCGAATCGTCGTCGGCGGGTGGATCGACCAGATTCTCGAGGACAGGCTCTTGCCGGCGATTCGCGAGCTCGCGTCTGAAAAAGCATTGCGGATGCCTGCCCTTCAGCGTCATCTCGATCGTTCCGGCTCAACTCGGGCGAGACGCTGTGGCGCTGGGTGCAGCCAGTCTTCCAGCCAATGACTTCCTGACGTCCGGCGCCGTGCCGCCGCCGCGAAAGACAATGCGGCACGCCATGCGGCCCATCTGGCGTGCCGGTAATCGCGGCTGAGCCCCAATCCGCGGGAGGAGGTTGAACCGTCAAGGGTCCGTTGCCGCTTCCTTGTGATGAAGGACGGTGACATGCCCACGAAGTTCGCCCCAGAGTTCAGGGCGCGTGCAGGTGCGTGGTCTGGGACCACCTAGACGGCTACGGATCGGTGACCGCTGCCAGTGTCGCGGTCGGGCTGAGGCCGAGGAGATTTCCCGGGTGAAGGTCAACGACAAGCGGCTGCCGGTGGCATGAATGGGGCTCGGCGCGAACTCGGGGACGGGCTGGACGGGCTCACCCCCCGACTATCGGAATCGAACCGATGACCTATTCATTACGAGGGAGTTACTTACACGAAGCACTCAACTGGCTGGCATCTGCCGTGTCGACCAAGGCAACTCAGCAGGGTCAGCATGACCGGATCGAAGTCATGTATGCCCAAAATACGCCACGCGACCCCCGCCCGTCGTCTGGACGTGCGCCGTGGAAAGGCGCGACACATCTGTCCTTCATGAGAGCCAGAGGCCCCGCAATTTGGCGGAGTGTGTGACCCCCTTGAGACCCCAGCTGGCTTTCAGCTC
>Ga0075520_1001285_pt1 | contig 11954 bp, 12 predicted proteins | sample NGEPerB_FD_75100 | JGI IMG/M metagenome (GOLD analysis project Ga0075520, IMG submission 75100) | Arctic peat soil microbial communities from the Barrow Environmental Observatory site, Barrow, Alaska, USA - NGEE PermafrostAB12-B | ecosystem: Environmental > Terrestrial > Soil > Wetlands > Peat ... | reverse complement strand
ATTTACAACGATTGCATCGGCGGAAAGATTCAGCGATTTAACCGCTTCTGAAATTCTGTCCGTGCCGGAGCGGTGAGTGGCAGCCGTCATGATTGCGTTGCCGCCAAAATATTTCACCGCGTCGAATATTCTCTGGTCGTCAGTAGCCACTGCCACATAGGGGACCGCCTTGGCTTTTGCCACGCGCTCATATACATGCTGAATCATCGGCTTTCCGCACAGGTCAGCCAGAGGCTTGCCCGGAAATCTGCTGGATTCATATCTGGACGGGATAATGCAAACAATATCTCTTTTCATCATTATTTTCCCAAATGTTGGTCGGAATTCTGTAAATAGTTCACTACATAATCCCGCACGGAATCTTCCAGCGATGAAAATTTCACAGGACATCCGGCCTTTTTCAGTTTTGTCATTTGGGCCTTGGTAAAATACTGATATTGATTGCGCAGAGATTGCGGCATTTCAATATATTCGATGTTGGATTTCTTCTTCATGGCTGCGAAAACCGCTTTGATCAGATCATTCCATGTTCGGGCTTTTCCTGTGCCCAGGTTGTAAATGCCGTTGGCTTTCGGATTGTTAAAAAGCCACCACATAGCGTCAACACAATCCTTGACATAAACAAAGTCGCGCAACTGCCCGCCGTCTTTGTATTCCTTTTTATAGGATTTGAAAAGCTTCACCTTGCCGGTTTCCCTGATTTGATGGAACGCTTTGAAAATTACGCTGGTCATATCCGCTTTGTGATATTCGTTGGGGCCGAAGACATTGAAAAATTTTATTCCGGCGATTTTTTTCTCCAGAGAATTTCTCAAGACCCATAAATCGAAAACCTGTTTGGAATAGCCATACATATTAATCGGCCTGAGTTGGCTTATTTTTTTTTGGTCATCGGAAAAGCCCTGTTTTCCATCGCCGTAAGTAGCGGCAGAACTGGCGTAAATAAACCGTATACCGCGCTCAATCGCCCATTCGGCCAATGTTTTAGTGTAGAGATAATTATTATTCCAGAGATAATCGGCATCGCGTTCAGTCGTGGATGAGCAGGCGCCCATGTGCACGATGGCGTTAATTTTAAAAGGAACTTTATCAGCGCCAATCATTTGCAGAAAATCATCTTTATGGATGTAATTAATAAAACGCCGGTTAACAATGTTTTTCCATTTGTCATCTGTTCCCAGTTGATCAACTATGGTAATATCATCGAAACCTTCCTGATTGAGTTTCCAAACAAAAGCGCTACCGATGAATCCGGCGCCTCCTGTAACGATAATCATTTGCGTTACTCCTTTTCTTTTTATACGTTAGCCTTAAGTAATACTGAATGTAAATACTGTCAATAAAGAAAAAGCATCTGGGGCTGTTGACCGGGAGCGTATTCCCGCAAGGGAGGCGCAATAATGAATAATTATATTCCTTACCGGTAAAGCCTGAAAGGTTTTACAATACGTCCATCTACGGCGTTGCGCTGCAAAACGCACCGCTCAACGTATGAAAATATACGCCTCGCGGTTAGTTTTTTGCGCGCCTTGCATCTGAACATTTTTGAATAGCCCCCAAAACATGGAATTTTATAAAAGTCTAAATGTGCCATGTTTTTTTATTGACTCTGCAAGTATTCGTTGCCGATTGTCAGCACGCGGCAGGGGGCATCTCCCTTAATCATCATAAAATTGACTTGCCTGCCCGTGATCCCACCTGATCCCCGGTGCGAGAAAAATAAATCCTGACGGCAGCAAGTGCAGAGATCGGAGACATCTATATTTGCTTCCGGAATCCCGCAATTCAGAATTTGCCGGCGGTTCGCTTCGGCCAAATCCAGCATCCATTTACTGGGTCTGGCACCGGGGAATAAAAATGCCTCATTGTTTTTTTGTTCAAAAAAAGCGTTCGCTGCCGCGGAGTCAACTTCAAAACAGCATTGACCGATAGACGGACCTATGGCCGTTAGAATTTCCTGCGGAGAGGAACCGTATTTTTCGATAAGCAGGCGGATAACTTTAGCAGTGATTTCCAGCGCCGTGCCCCTCCAGCCGGCATGAACTATGGCGATTATTTTTTTTACCTTGTCAACAATGAAAACGGGGACGCAATCGGCAGTCTTTATGCAAATGGCCATATTTGTGCGGCTGGTGACAATGGCGTCAAAATTCATGGCTTCTCTTGAAGAATAATAGTCGCCAAACGGCTTGATGATAAAAATATCGTCGCCGTGAACCTGGTTTAAAGTGAGAAACTGATCCAGTGGTATGGCAAAGGCCATGGCCAGACGGTGCCAGTTTTGCAAAACCCTGCTTTCTAAATCGCCTTCCTTGAAATTTATGTTAAGCGAATCGTATTCACCTTCCGAAACGCCGCCAAGTCTTGTGCAGAAGGCGTGAGTTAAGAAATCGCATTCGCCCAAAAGTGAAGATTCAAAATACTCTATGGAATGCTTTTTAGTCAGGCTAAACATATTATTTACCTTAAGTTGTCTTTCCCCTTAGTAGTGGTTGAATTAATTGGATTAACACTTAAGCGGAATTGCGCGCACAAATCAGCCATATCTTGGGGCATATCCGTATTAAATTCAACCCTTTTGCCAGTTAGCGGATGAACAAAAGAAAGATGCGCCGCGTGCAGAGCTTGCCTGTTAAATGCTTTGATCTGTGCCTTGAGTTCGGGATTGGCGATATTCTGCATTCTATTTGTCGCACCGCCGTACACGGCATCTCCGATTATCGGATAATGGAGATCAGACAAATGCACGCGAATCTGATGCGTGCGTCCGGTTTTAATCTCCACTTCCAGCAACGTAGCCACGTCAAAACGTTCAATCACCTTCCAAAAGGTGATCGCTTCTTTGCCCCGTTTAGTATTTGTAGACATTTTTTTGCGATCAATAGTATGCCTGCCCACCGGTTTTACTATTTCACCTTGCTTGTCCTTTGTGTTTCCCCAGACCAGAGCCAGATATTTTTTTTGCACCTCATGCTTTTCAAACTGCACGGAAAGATGACGATGCGCTTCATCGTTTTTTGCCGCCACGATCAGGCCGGAAGTGTCTTTATCCAGCCTATGCACTATGCCCGGCCGCAAAACACCGCCGATTCCCGATAAATCGTGGCAATGAAAGAGCAGGGCGTTGACGAGCGTTTTATCAGGGTTACCCGGCGCCGGATGAACCACCATTCCCGCCGGTTTATTAATCACTATAATGGCCTCATCTTCGTAAACAATATTAAGCGGCATTTCCTGCGCGATGGCCGTTGCCTCTTGCGGCGGCCTTTGAGTCAGGACGATAATATCGCCTTCCTTCAGGCGTTGACTGACTTTTGGTATTATACCGTTAACCAATACATCGCCTTCTTCAATGACGCATTTAACATGCGAGCGGGAAATGGCCGCATCGCTCTGCGCCAGAAAGATATCGAGCCTCTGCCCGCACTGGCTTTTATCTACTGTAAAACGTATTTCTGTTGGCTGCTGAGTTTCGATTGACAATTTATTGCTCCGGTAATTCTATTAATTTTGTCATTGCCCAACTTGATTGGGCAATCCAGTTTCTCGTTTTCCCCTCTTTTGTAAAGAGGGGTGAGGGGAGATTTTATTTGCTTATTATACCACGACGCTGCGCGCCTGGTACAATTCAACTTGTGCTTCAAACTTCGCAAAACTCGTTTTCAGCATGTTTCATTGAATCCCTCTTTCTCTCCCTTTAAAAAAGGGAGATTTATTTTCTGGATGCCGGATCAAGTCCGGCATGACAGAAGCAGTGTACTCGTCTTTTTCTTCAATCGTCATACTGGCGTGGGTCGGTTCCAGTATTTCTTAATTAATTGTTATGCCCCTTGAATTCCCAGCCGGGGCCGGCCCACTTGCCGTAGGTGGGAACTGCGGAGTTCCCGCCCCAATCCAAAAGCCCAATAGCTAAAGCGGCAGGGATTTTCGCGTACGGGTAAAGTGCGCTAACAATATCTGCAATAAAACCTAATGTAGTATCCTTCTTTATTGAATGTTCCAAACCTTCGGTGCCGATTGGGTATTTTATTTGAGTATTTGGATCTGTCCACATCTCGGTTGACATATTCATTCTCCTCTTTAATAATTGTTATCTTTCCAGCACTGTAAAACACCATTTTATTTTTATCCTTAATAAAGCCAGCATAACCCTGTATTCACATTATTTGTTCAGAATGCGCGAAGGCTTCTCTGGTATCATCTTGTACAAGCTTTCACTTCCCCTGTATGCCTCTTCCCAATTTACTGTTTGCTTTTTTGAGTATGATACATAAAGAATTTGTATTCGCTTACCGTCCCGTACTGTGAAAGTATCTATTGTTGTGCTGCCAGCAGTTATCGTCGCAAACAATTCCCCATCCGGTGAGATGGCCGCAGAAACAGACGGCCCACCATGCATCGCAAAACGATGATTTCCATCCGCTGAATAAAGATAAAATTTCCCTGCTGAAGCAGCTTTTTCAAATATCAGGACGGAGCCATCTTTGCTCAAAAGGGGCTTTTCGGGAACGACATCACCAAAATGATAAATCCTCGGTATCAGTTCCTTTCCCTTCATCACGACAACGGCATGTATGCCCATGCCCTTTTGTCCCAACTCGATCATCTTTTGCTTGAAAGCCGTTTCATTCTGATATGATCTCACGCCCTCAAATACTTCAGGAAGCTCCCCGTAATAAATGTACCGCTCATCGTCGGGGAAATAGGTCAGATTACCCATGTAGAAATACTTGAAAAAGGTTAGTTGCGTTTGCTCACCCGTTTCCAGATTGACTTCCCAGGCGTCGTACTGCGCGGCGGGTGTTTTGCCCTTCTCTCTGATGTATGCCGCACAGGCATAGAGTATTTTCTTTCCATTATGAGAAAAGGCCGGATATAACTTGGCGCCGGGACCGGTGGTGACTTTTTTGTAGTTCTTTCCGTCAGCGTCCATGACGGCTATCTGCATATTGCCCAGGTCAAGGTCGTCATTGGGCTTGATGGGAAACACGGAAAAAGTGATTCTTTTACCGTCATATGAGTATTTCCCCATGGTCCAGCGTTCATTTTGCGGTGATTGGTAGGCGTCAAGCTCTCCCGTCTCCAGATTATATACCTGAATCTGACAACCCTCATTCCGGCAACGGTCAAATACAACTTTCTTCCCGTCATGGGAAAAACTCAACTCTTTGATACTGTCTTCTTCTTTCTGCATGGCAAAACAGCCTCCTATGGAGGTTGTCAAAGTTAATAAAATGAAAACTACAAAGAATTGGCAAACTAGATTATTTATTTTTGAGTTTTTAGATATTCTCATGCCGCCCTCCTGAGAAATTTATATTATACAGATGAAACGCATGATACAATAAAAAGTATTCGGACTGTTCGGGGAACAGTCCCTACGTTATGGTGTAGGGCGCATTCCTCCGAATGCGCCGCTTTCTTAATTGGATATTATTTGTCTCAGCCCCTTAATGATAAAGGCAAATTCATCTTCAGCTACGGTTCGCAAATCAAGCAGTATTTCATCTTTATCTACCCGGACGATTAGCGGCACCTCAATCTTCCGCAATTTTTCTTCCATGCGGCTGGCGGACATTTTCTTGTTTTTAACGCCGACTAAAATAGTGGGAATCTGTTGCGTGGGTAATGACCCACCGCCGGCTGCCGCGAAATCTTCCCGCAGGGAAAATTTCAGTGAATCAAAATTTTCCTTTTGCAATTTTGTGATTAGTTTTTGGGCGCGTTTTTTAACTGCCATAACAGGCTCGGTCAAAGCCTTCAATGATTTTAATTTTTTTACCGCGGCAACTGGACTTAGATAGTGCATTAATGTTGCTTCCAGCGCGGCCAGTGTGAATTTGTCGATGCGAAGCGCGCGGTTTAAGGGATTCTTTTTAATTTTTGTGAGAACTTCTTTTTTGCCGACAATGATTCCCGCCTGCGGGCCACCCAGCAATTTATCGCCGCTGAATGTGACCACATCAATGCCGGTGGCTAAAGCTTCGCGAACTGTTGGTTCATGCTGAAGGCCATAGTGGTCTAGGTCAATCAAACAGCCGCTGCCCAAATCGTCCATGACCGGAATATCACGGCTTTTTCCCAAAGCCACCAGAGATTCAATATCCGCTTCTTCGGTAAAGCCGACGATGCGGAAATTGCTGGTGTGCACTTTTAAAATCAGTCCGGTATCGGCATTGATTGCTTTTTCGTAATCGCTAATACGTGTGCGGTTGGTCGTGCCCACTTCGCGCAATCTGGATGCGCTCTTGCTCATGATTTCGGGAATACGGAATTCGCCGCCGATTTCGATGAGTTCGCCGCGCGAAACTATCGCTTCTTTACCTTCGGCCAGAGTGTTGAGAACAAGCAAAACAGCTGCGGCATTGTTGTTGACGATTAAAGCGTCTTCGGCTCCGGTCAAAACGCAAATCAACTGGCTTACATGATCGTAGCGCTGGCCGCGTTCACCCTTGGCTAAATCAAATTCCAGATTGGAATATCCCTTGCCAACTTCCACAATTCTCTGCAGGGCTTCAGGACAAAGCGGCGCACGGCCGAGATTGGTATGCAGGATGACACCAGTAGCATTAACTACCCGGCGTAAACTATAGCGATATAATCCTTTTATTGATTGCTCCACTTCGCTCACGGCACTTGCCAAGTCTAAAGAAAATTTCGGCAGGTCTTTTTCTTTTGCTTCCATAATTTTCTCTCTTAAATTTTGCACAACCGTCCGGCAGGTTGCTAAGACAATATCGCGCGGTGCCAGAGAATAAATATCCTGCCTCTCCAGAAGGAGAATAATTTCGTCAATTTTCGGCAAGTTTCGTAAAAAAGTCTTTTTTGATTCATCCATAAAAAATCCTTTGTCGTCTGTCGTCATTCCGGCCTCAGAGCCGGCGTAGTGCCCTTCAGGGTAAACCCAGTTCTTATTTTCCCCTCTTTACTGAGAGGTGAGGGGAGATTTTAATTGTGCTTATTATCCCACGGCGCTGCGCGCTTGGGATAGTTCCACTAACGCTTCAAATTTCGTAATACTCGGTTTACCGCGGCGCTACGCGCCTGGTATAATTCGTCCAGCAAGCTTCAGCGCACTTCGTTTCTGAAGCTTGGGTCTCATTATCAGCGAGTGTCACTAAAATCCCTCTTTCTCTCCCTTTACAAAAGGGAGACTTAATTATTGCATTACCGTGCCCCTTCTCTACTTGCCGCCTCGTTATCCTTTGAAGGCGAAATGATATAAACAATTTTATAAAATGCCTGCCTGTTTGCGGCAGTATTCACGAAAATTGTTAACGGCGATAAAAAACTCCCGCATCATTATTACCCAGAGGTAATGGCCGCGCGGCGTTAAATGCAAATAGGGAGGGAAATAACGAAAAGCCCTGACGATTTCAAAGGCGGCTAGTTCCTTCCATAATGTTTTTAAAAACTTACCATTATATTTTTCCTGCAGGGCCTCGATATCCAGTTTTGTGCTGAATAATTTCATTAAAAAATCATAACTCATTTGGTCGTGAAGATTAAACTTGCGGGAAGCTTTCAGCGGCAGTTTGTTCTTCTCCAGAGAAGCAATATATTCCGTGATGTCAAAAGTATTGGAATAGCAAGTTCCGTGCAGATAGCCGATAGCGCCGCTGCCCAAACCGGCGTATTCATCGTAGTCAACAACGTATTCATCAATCCCGCGAGACTTGGAATCCCCCCGGTCAAGTCGTGGGCCGGCTGCACTCGCGAGAGGTCGCGTTATTAAGGGGGCTTCACTCAGAGCTTTTTTGCGGGAAAAGCACCAGGCCGAAGAAAAATCATAATTTATTTCCAGACGTTTCACTATCAGCTTGTATAGTTTTTCTTCGCCTCTGAAATCAACCGCTCCGATGGTTTTTCCCATCGTCTCTTGCGTTATTGATGATACCATCAAGGGATAAAAGGTGGTTTGTTCCATGTTTAAATTCAGCAAGATGGTTAAATCTTCATCGAGCATTTGGGGAGTTTGTCCGGGGAAATTAAAAATCATATCGGCATTTAAGGTATCGAAACAACCTTGAGTATTTTTCAGCCGCTCCGCGATAACTTCACCTGAGCCATACTTTTCATAACGCCCGATTTTTTTAAGCATATCGTCATTGAATGTCTGCACTCCCACGGAAAGCCTTTGGACTCCGCTTTGTTGCAGGATTTCAATATTCTTGGAAGTTAAATGGTTGGGATTTGTTTCTACCGATATGTCTCTGATAGGAAATATTTCCCGCGCCAGATGGAGCGTTTCGCCCAGTTCATCAATCAGCACGGTCGGAGTGCCGCCGCCGACATAGATCCCTTTAAATTTATAGCCTTTTTCTTGATAGAGTTTAATTTCCCGGCGCAGGGCCTGGAAATATTTTCGGGTGAGAGGCTCGGTAAAAGCTATCCGGTGAAAGGAACAATAGGGACAAAGTTCTTCACAAAAAGGAATGTGCATATAGAGGAGACGCTGTTTTTCATCATTACAGGACGGCAACTCCGGTAAAAGACCTTCTTCAAATTTCAACGAACGGGCGAATTCCCGTTTCGCTATATTAGTAACAATTTGATTAATCATATTAAAATCCAGGCTTAGGATAATTTTGTAAATACGTTGTTATTAATGGCCGCATATTAGAAGCGACATTTAGTTTGTAAAATCCCTCCTAACCTCCCTTTATACTCTGAAGGGCACAAGTAAAAGGGAGGTACTCCCCTCTTCTGTCGCGTGCCCTTTAGGGTAAAAGAGGGGGTGGAGGAGATTTCTTCGCCAAGTCTATTCTATTTCGAGACCATTGATAATTGTTTAACAAAAGATATGTATATATTGCAAGCTACAATTACTTGAAATAACGAAGAATAGGTGGTAAATGGCACCAAAATAATTTTTCGGTGAAGTTCTATGCCTCAAAATAAAGTTTTAACCCTATGGAATTATGAAGGCGAAAACGAAAAGGACACTTCTATCTTAAGAAAAAAATCCGTTGAATTGCCCGTGCCTTTGGATAAGGAATCGCGTAAAATTATTCAAATACTTATAGATTCTTTTCTGGAAAGAGATGATGCGGTAGGTCTGGCCGCTCCGCAAATTGGTATTAATAAAAGAATTATCGTTTTCCGCAACAAAGGCTTTGATGAGGGGAAGGGTAAGATAAAAGATCCCAACGATTTCGAAGTTCTGGTTAATCCGCGAATTACTCAGGCGCGCGGTGAAAAGGTAACGGGGATTGAGGGTTGTCTGTCTTGTCCGGATATTCAAGTTGAAATAAGCCGCTTTCCTGAAATTAAAGTGCGCGCTTTAGACGACAAGGGAGAAAAAATTAACATAAGATATCTGGATTATATTGCCCGGGTTATCCAACATGAGATTGACCATCTGGACGGAAAATTGATTGTCGATTACGGAGGGGATATATATTATCCTAAAAGCAAACAACTCTTCTTTGAAAAACTTTTTAATGAGACTCGTTGAAAACGAATCCCGACGAGTCGGGATGAAGTTTGAAACGTTAGTCGAATTATCCCCTGAGCGAAGCGAATGGGGATTTGACACTCGCTGATAGTGAGCCAAGCTGAAAACGAACGAAGTGAAGTATGAAGCGTAAGGCGAACTATACCAGGCGCGAGGCGCCGTGGTAAAACGAGTTACGCGACGTATGTCACTGCCACCTGAAGGTTGCGAGATAATTCGCTCTAAAATTTTCCGATAACTATGTTTCGGAAGATTAAGGCTCATTAAAGCGTAAGTGGTAATGAGGCTTAAACTTCAAAAGCAAATAACCTAAAGGTCACTATAGGCGCATTGAAGTTTTTTAGCCGAATTTTCCAATAGCCAAAGGCTATTGGAAATTATCCCGTAAAGCAGAGAGTAATGAAACTCAAAACTTGATTTGAGTTTCATTACTCGTGATTTAATCTTGAAATCTATTCTGAGTTGTAGTAGTCCTCAAGTCGGTAATCCCACGACTTGGAATACCCGGAATCCAACTGGGGAGATATACGCCGTAATTCGCGGGAGGTCGCTTTATTATAGGGAACCTCTGGTTCCTGCCAGAGGGGGCTCCACTTAATTTCGGCGCAATAAAATATTTTCCACAATTTAATTTTCCCCGGAGAAGCGGTTTCATGTTAAAAATTCAATGTCCGCATTGCGACCATATTTTTTCGGGGAATAGTATTTTCCTGAAAGTTTTTTTGTTGCGGTGTTTAATCATCATAGCGCTATCTATTATTTAAAAATACTGGGATAAATAAAATTGAAAAAAACACCTTTATATGAAAAACATGTTATTTTAAATGCTAAAATAATTGATTTTGGCGGCTGGTCCATGCCTGTGCAATACACGAATGTTATCGATGAGCACAGGACAACCAGAAGCGCCGCCTGTCTTTTTGATATCTGTCACATGGGAGAGATTGAAGTTAAAGGTCCGCAGGCGCTTGATCTTTTACAACTGGTTTTAACCAGAAATCTGGCAGATCAAACCATAGGGCAGGTTAAACTGTCTGCCCTGCTCAACGAAGAAGGTGGCATAATTGACGATTTAACAGTATATAAAATGGATGAAAACTCATACATGCTGGTAACCAATGCCGCTCCCAAAGATAGAGACTGGCAATGGATAAAGACCATTCAGCAGGACAAACATTTTAATTGTACATTGGAAGATATAAGCGATCAGACCGGGAAGCTGGACCTGCAAGGTCCGCGCGCGGAAGAAATTTTACAGCAATTGACGGAGGCCAATCTGAAGACTCTTCGTTTTTATCATTTTTGCGAATCTCCGGTCGCAGGATTTCCGGCAATTATTTCGCGCAGCGGCTATACCGGTGAAGATGGCCTTGAGATTTATGCCGCAAGTAATGTTATAGGCGAAATCTGGGATAAGCTGATGAGTGCCGGTGCGCAATCGGGATTGAAACCGGCAGGACTGGGCGCAAGAGATACACTGCGCCTGGAAGCTGGTATGATGCTCAATGGGCAGGATTTGAACGAATCAGTAAGTCCTTTGGAAGTACCTTATGGCTGGATTGTTGATGCACACAAAGAATTTATCGGAAAAACAGCGCTAATGGCCAGAAAAAATTCCGGCATCGGCAGCAAGCTCGTCGGTATAGAAATGACCGGTCGTGGAATAGCCCGTCATGGCTACAAAGTTTTTCACGGTGGAAAAGAAATCGGCATTGTAACTTCCGGGACATTTTCGCCAACCTTGAATAAGGCGATAGGTTTGGCTTTTGTTGACATGGCGTACAGTGCCCCGGATACGGAAATCGCAGTTGCTATTCGTGATACAATGACTGCGGCAAAAATTGTCAAGCTCCCATTTTATAAAAGATCAAAATAACATTAAGGAGGGACATCATGTCCAAGCAAAATCCGAAAGACAGATTATATTCCCGCGACCATGAATGGATAAAAGATGATGGTAAAGGTACTGTCATCGTCGGCATAACTGATTACGCTCAGGAAATGCTTACGGACATTGTGTTTGTCGACTTACCGGAAATCGGAAAAAAAGTTGTCGCACATGCTACTGTGGCTGTTGTCGAATCGGTAAAGTCTGTATCCGATATTTATGCCCCGGTGGGCGGTGAAGTCATTGATGTAAATACAAGGCTGGAAGAAACGCCCGAACTGATCAATCAGGATGCTTTTGGCGAGGGCTGGATTGTGAAAATGCGTTTGGCTGATGCAGGCGAACGAACGATGCTGCTTAGCGCGGATGATTATAATGAAATGTTGAAAGAGGAAAAAAGCTAAACAAAATTACTGGGCGGCTTTGTAAAATGCTCCAGATGCAAGGCGCGCAAATCCTGAGGAGTGAGACGTATTTCTTATACGTCGCAATGACGAGGGGTGAAGCGCAACGCAACAGATGGACTCGCGTGCCCTTTAGGGTATTTTACGAAGTCGTGAAAGAGGAAAAAAGCTAAAGATGGATTACTGCCCCCACACACCCGATGAT
>Ga0075520_1001283_pt1 | contig 11968 bp, 10 predicted proteins | sample NGEPerB_FD_75100 | JGI IMG/M metagenome (GOLD analysis project Ga0075520, IMG submission 75100) | Arctic peat soil microbial communities from the Barrow Environmental Observatory site, Barrow, Alaska, USA - NGEE PermafrostAB12-B | ecosystem: Environmental > Terrestrial > Soil > Wetlands > Peat ... | reverse complement strand
TTGCAATCCTACGCGTTCGCCGCGAACTGGTTCGGCTAAGTGCTAACTTCCAAGTGCTAATTGCTACCGGCGGCTTCCTTGCGCTTCGCGGTGCGGCTCTCTAGACTGAATGCAGCGATGAGCAAGTTTGGTCAAACCTTGAAAGGCTACATCTGGTGGACGTCGCCGCGCGGCAGCGTCCGTTACGATGTCATGGTCACGCTCATCCTGGCCTTCATCTTCCTGACACCGCACTGGATCAACTTCCGCGACAAACCGGTGGAGCGCTCGCCGCATCAAACTGAAGTTGTCGTACAACAAGAGGGAGACGGTTTCCTCTACAAGGTGGATGCCGCGGCGGTAAAGGGGGACAGCGATGCCGATATCAGGGAGTCGCTGGCCCGCATCATTGAGCCGGTCGCGGGCTACGTGACCATCGACCGCTACGAAGCCGTGCGCGACGGTAAACACAATGTGGTTGCGTACAAAGTCTGGGGACATCGCTGACCAAGATCGGCTGCATCTCGCCGTGAAATTGCGTCCAGAACAACCTCGCAGGTCCGCCTCGGGTTAAGTCTTTAGTAAGAGCCAGTATGAATATGAAGAGGATGAAAACGATCGTCGCATTGGCTTGGGTTCTGTGTTGCGCGACGGCTGGGTTGCAAGCACAGAGCCTGGAAGCGGCCTTGAACGCAATGGACCAGGCAGCGGACAGTTTTCGCACCGCGCAGTGCGATTTCGTCTGGGACCAATATCAGAAGGTGGTTGATGACCACGACTACCAGAAGGGCACGATGTACTTCCGGCGCCAGGGCAACGACGTGCAAATGGCCGCCGACATTACCTCGCCCGACAAAAAGTACGTGCTCTTCACCGGAAACCTGGTCAGCGTGTATCAGCCCTCCATCGATCAGGTCACCGAGTACAACCCGGGCAAGAACAAGGCCGATTTCGCAAGCTTTCTGGTGCTGGGCTTTGGCGGCCGCGGGCACGACCTGGAGAAGTCGTTCGACGTGAACTATGCCGGCATGGAGCCGGTGCAGGGCGTGAACGCTGCCAAGCTTGAGCTGACGCCGAAGTCGCAAAGGGTGAAGAGCATGTTCCAGACGATAACGCTGTGGATCGACCCAGCGCGAGGTGTCAGTGTGCAACAGAAGTTTTTGGAGCCCTCAGGCGACTATCGACTGGCCAAATACAGCAATATTCAAATCAACCACAAAATCTCAGGCGATGTTTTCAAGTTGAAGACGACCGGCCACACCAAGGTGATCAAGCCGAACGGGTAGGGCAGACAGGGGCTAGGGGTTGGGGGCTAGGAACTAGGGGAGTCCAAGTCATTGTTGAACTTGTTACGGCACGGCTGAAGGCGTGCCCTGACACACAACGATGTATGCTGGCGCCTCTCTAAACCTTCGAAGGCATGAGCGACGCATCGGCAACCTTGCCGAGCCCGTGGCGACGGTCGTTGGTGGGATTTCTCCAGTTCACCTGCGGCATGAACAAGGATGAATCGATGCGGTCGCGGTATTCGATCGCGATATTGATCAGCGAATCCAGAAGAGCGTCGGAAAGAAAATGGGGTTGAAGACCAAGATCGATCAGCTTGGAATTCTTCGCATTGTAGTAATGCGCCTCGGCTTCGACGCGAGGATCGGGCAGATGGTCAATCTCAACCTTTAATCGAAGTTTTCCCGCCGCGGTTTGCACCATCCGGGCGAGATCCAGGACCGTGAACTGCTCCGTGAATTGGTTGAAGACACGAAATTCGCCGCGTTCCGCAGGATGCTGGCAGGCGATCTCGACGCAGCGGATGGTGTCGCGGATGTCCAGAAACCCGCGCGTCTGTCCTCCCGTGCCGTACACCGTCAGGGGGTGGCCGACCGCCGCTTCCGCGCAGAAGCGGTTCAGGGCCGTACCGAAGACCTCGTCGTAATCGAAGCGGTTGATAAGAGCTTCATCGAGAGCGGTTTCGTCCGACACCGTACCGTAAACCACGCCCTGATTCAGGTCGGTCGCCCGCAATCCCCACGTCTTGCAGGTGAACATGATGTTATGGCTGTCGTGCACTTTCGAAAGGTGATAGAAGGAGCCGGCCTGCTTGGGATAAGGAAGCACGTCGCTGCGCCCGTTGTGTTCGATAGTGATGTAGCCCTCTTCAATGTCGATATTGGGAGTGCCGTACTCGCCCATCGTTCCCAGCTTGATCAGATGGCAATCGGGACGAAGCTCGCGCAGAGCGAACAGCAGATTCAGGGTCCCGGCAACGTTGTTGACCTGGGTGAAGACGGCGTGCCGGCGGTCAATCATGGAGTAAGGCGCCGACCGTTGCTCGGCAAAGTGGACAACCGCCTCTGGCTCAAATTCCTTGATGGCGAAGGCCAGCGATTCGTAATCGATCATGTCGCCCACGAAGAGTTCGATGGTGTTGCCGGTAAGTTGCTTCCATACCTTCAGACGTTCTGGCAAAGCGCGGATAGGCGTCAGCGTTTGTACGCCAAGCTCGTAGTCCCATTGTCGGCGCGCAAAGCTGTCGAAGATGGCAACCGAGTTCCCCTGCTTGGATAAATAGAGAGCGGTTGCCCAACCGCAATAACCGTCGCCCCCGAGCACAGCAATCCTCATTCGTCCTCCTCAACTGACCTTACTTAAGATTTCAGCAATGACGTGTCAAGCGTTCCACGCAATCGTGCCAATTTCACTTTCGATATTCAAGGCAGTTCACTTAACTCTATCAAAGAACCCGAAGAATCTGCCTATTTGCCCCGCGATTGGACCGACATACTTACGCCCGCGGGTGCTAACCGGTGGGCCGCCGTCGAGGAGGCTGGCGCCTGAATCCGCCACTTTTTCATCCACAAGAACAGGATCATTAAACCCCATAAGTGATAGCCGACGTTGATTCGTTTTTCCAGATGATCACGTAGATAGTTTTCGATCGCATCGGAATTGAAAATCTCCGGATGATCGGAGAGCCCGTCACGCAAGGTATCCACGACCAGCGATCGAAGGGGACCGCGAACCCATTCGTGCGCCGGGATATCGAAGCCAATTTTTTTTCTCTTCAGGACAGACTGCGGCAGCTTGTCGCGCATGAGTTCCTTCAGCAGAAATTTCTGCTGCGAACCCCGAATCTTGAGCGAGGCCGGCAGGGTCGCGGCAAATTCGACGATACGGTGGTCCAGGAAAGGTGGACGCAACTCCACGGCATGAGCCATGCTCATGCGGTCCGATTTGACCAGGATGTCGTCCGGCAAATAGTACTTTTGATCGAACCACAGGTAAGCGCCTAAGTCCTGTCTTCCGGCGCTCAACATGTCTCGTAACTCGCCGAGAATTTGATCCAATGCGGGTGGAAGTTTCGCCGAAACGAGGGAGCCCCTCTCCGCATCGGAAAATGTTCCGTTCCAATAGACATGGGCGCGCTCCGCCGACATCAGGCTGCCTTCGAGTAACCGCTTGAGCTTGTATTCGAAGCTTATTTTCTCGTTCGAAACCGGCCACACGCGCAACCCAGCCAGCGCCAATTCAACAACACTGCGCGGGAGTTTCCGTATATAGCGAGCAAACGTATTGGCTCTGTAGGTTAGATAGCCGCCAAAAAGTTCGTCGGCGCCCTCGCCGCTCAGGGCGACCGTTGTCCCGGTTTTGCAGAGCTTGGAAAGAAACCAAACCGGCAAGGCTCCGGCGTCCGCGCTCGGTTCATCCGAGTAATACGCGAATTCCTCGATGGCGCTTTGCAAATCGAGTTCAGGATTCAGGTCAAGCTGCTCGTGCTCGGTTCCGTATTGCGCAACTACTTGCTGGATGTAATTGGTCTCGTCGAAACTGCGCCCCAGAAACGAAATCGAGAAAGTCTTCAGCCGCGAGCTTGACGCCTTCGACGCATAATGCAGGATCGTCGATGAATCGATGCCGCCGCTCAGCCACACCCCCAAAGGGACATCGGAAAGGAGGTGTTCGCGGACCGACTGCTGCAAAAGAGAGTCGAGTTCCACAGAGGCCGACGCCAGGCTGCGCTGCTTAGGTGTCTGGTCGGGTAAGCGCCAATACGCTTCACTGCATACTGTGCCGTCGCGCCACTCGAGCCAGTGTCCAGGCAGGAGCTTCTCGATTCCGTCCACCAGCGTCCAGGGCGCAGGAACATAGTTCAACGACAAATAACAATCCAGGCCGGCCAGGCTTAAGCGGCGTTCGATCTCGGGATGTGTGAGGATGGCTTTCAGTTCCGACCCGAAAAATATTTCCTCGCCGCGATGGGCGATGTAGAGCGGCTTGATGCCTACACGATCGCGTGCCAACACCAGCCGGCGCGTGGAATTTGTCCACAGTGCCACCGCAAACATGCCGCGGAATCGGCGGAAACACTGGGTGTCCCATTCAAGAAAGGCGCGAAGAACGGTCTCCGTATCGCAGTGCGTATGAAATCGATGACCCAGTTTGTCCAACTCGGCGCGCACTTCGAGGTGGTTATAGATTTCCCCGTTGAAGACGATAACGGTGTCGCCGTCTTCGGTCGCGATGGGCTGGTCGCCGTGCTCCAGATCAAGGATTTTCAGGCGTGTGGCGCCCATCGAGCATATCTGGGACTGGTAAACACCAAGCTGGTCGGGTCCGCGGTGGATCAGGGTGGAGGTGGCGTTCCGAATGCGATCCGGAGGTGGAGACCAATCTTTATGAGTAAAACCGACAATGCCGCACAAATCGATCAGTCCCTCGAAACCGAATCATCGGCCTGCGCCAGTTGCCGTCTTGAACCAAAGTGACGGGACAATGGGGCTCAGGCAATATCCATCTCCCAAATTGTGGGAGCTTGCCCCAAGACCGATACCCAAGAATAACATTTTACGACCCCCAAGATGCCCGCCGTTCGCGCTCGACTTGCAGTTGTAGAAGCCTCTCACGTTGGGCATTTTGCACTGCAGTTGACCGCTCCGAATGCATACGCATGCTCAGCCGCGGGTTGATTGATATACCATATCAATATGCTTCTTTACGCTTGGAGCGCCTGACCACGGCCAATGGAACATCGCAAACGACTGCACCTAAAAACCCTTATTTTGATTTTCATCATGGTTCTTGCCGGCCCTTTGGGCAATGTTCTACTCGGCAAAGGCATGAAGCACGTGGGACGGGTGCAACTTTGGCCTCCCGCGGAACTGCTGCGCGTCTTCACTCGCGTCTTCACCTCCGGCACGATATGGCTCGGCGTTGGTTCGCTGCTGGTTTTTTTTGCAGCGTATATGATCGTTCTGTCGTGGGCTGACTATAGCTATGTGCAGCCCGCCTCTTCTATTTCCTACGCTGTAGTGGCGCTATTGGCCTCGACGTGGTTGGGCGAATTCGTCCCTCCCTCACGCTGGGCTGGCATTGCGGTCATATGTATCGGAGTGTTCCTGGTCGGCCACACCCATCCTAGTACCACGGAGAATGGCTAGCCGTGTTTGAATTCCTCCTCTTGATGTTTTTCGTTGTCGTCTTCGGAACCGTGGGCGAAATATTCGTGTCGCGCGCGATGAAGGAGCATGGAGAGGTCAAAGACTTCCGTCCAGGGGCACTCATCGCGGTGATCCTCCGCGCTTTGCGCAGCAGGTGGATGTGGTTGGGTGTGGCGATGATGGCGGTTGGGTTCTTCGCGCTGCTTGCGGTGTTTTCCGTTGCGAACGTAAGCTTTGTCGTGCCCGTGACCGCCCTGAGCTACGTGGTGGGCGCGCTGGGAGGCGTGTTTTTCCTGGGAGAACGGGTCAACTTGCAGCGTTGGATCGGCATTCTTCTGGTTTGTGCCGGTGTAGTACTGGTGCTCATCGGCAGGAGATAGTGGTTTATGCCCCGCCCGGCGAAGCCGCACTCAATCTCGTGGACCGTATCTCCCAAGAGCACGTTGGTGTTGCGAGAGATTCTCGCGATCGCGGTGAATTCATTTCGCGCCGACAAAGTGCGTGCCACCATGACCGCCCTGGGGATGGTGATTGGCACTTTCTCGCTGGTTCTGGTGGTCACCATTGCGCTCACCGGGAAACAGTATGTTCTAAATGAAATCCAGAACATTGGCGCCAATCTCATCTGGGCCGAATATGCAGGCGCAGCCAATGCTGGCGCGAGCGCCGGCACGGCAGATTATCTGACCGTGGATGACATGAGTGCTGTGCAACAGCAGGTGCCAGGCGTGCAAGCAGCATCGCCGGTGCTCAATTTGCATGAACCGATCCTTGTCGGCAATGGCAAACAGCGGGACATGTTGATCCTGGGGGTAAATCCGGAGTATGTGAATGTGCGCCGCATCGTCGTGAGTTCAGGCAGGTTTTTCGATCAACAGGATTCCCAGTCCCATCACAAAGTCGCCCTGGTCACCGAAGACTTCGCCGTCCGGCAGTACGGCGGAAGCCAGTTGGCGTCGGGACACGAAATAAACATCCAAGGATTGCCGTTTGTTGTGATCGGTACCTTCCGTGAGAGGGTGGAGACGTTCGGCCAGTCAGAAATACAGGACGACACCGTCCTTATTCCCTATTCCGTGGCGCGTTATTTGACCGACACAACCGCGGTCAACCAGATCTATTTTTCCATGTCGGATACCAGCAGCGTTTCCCTGGCCACACAACGAATCCTCGCGGTGTTAAAGGCGCGGCATCGGGCCGAGTCGGTCTATAACGTCGGTAACCTGACCCAAGTACTAAGTTTGGTGGCAAAAACCGCCAACGCGTTTACCATCGTTCTCTTGCTGTTTGCAACCATAACCCTGGTTGCTGGTGGCGTAGGAATTATGAACATTATGCTCGCCACGGTGAGCGCCCGGATTCGAGAAATCGGGATTCGCAAGGCGGTTGGAGCCACCCGCCGCGAAATCCAACTGCAATTCCTTTCCGAGGCGGTAATGATCTCCTTAATCGGCGGAACCATCGGCACCTTGGCCGGGTTGGCACTCCCGTTTTCGCTCTGGGCCTTCACTCAGTACAGGCTCCCCGTGTCCGGGCTCTCCGCGGTGATCGCCATGCTGGTCTCCTGCCTGATCGGTATCACCTTTGGTACCCTGCCAGCCAGGAATGCTTCGAGATTAGATCCGGTGGAATCTCTAAAACACGAATGAGGGCAGACGTAAGATATTTTGATTGGCCATCCGGGTCCGCACCTCTCTACTTCCGCTCCCCACTCTTGGGCTGGTTGTAGGTGAGGCCTGTGGTCTCAAACATGGTGGGCGGGAAGCCGTTGTTGTAGGTCACAGACGTGATAAAGCGTTGACTGGTCATTTCCCCGTTACGATGCCGCACCACGCTGAAGGGTGTCTGAATACCCTGGACCAGGCGATAGTTGCTGAAAACTTCTGACTCGTCATCGAGCTGGCGATCGAGCGGATCGCGGTAGCTATAGGTTTTCCTCACTGGCAGGTGGGAGCGCGGATCGACCGATAAGGTCACGCTGTCGTTCGTGGAATTCAGGATGGTGACCTGGTCGGTGAGGTTCTGCTCCACGATTGCCGTCCCGTCGTACAGAATCATGGTGTCCGATGCGCCCAGCCATGTGCGGACCACCCACTCCAAGGAGTGATCGCGGCGGCGCAGATAGTCCTGGAACTGCTGCGGGTCCTGGGTCGCCGTGCCCTTGTAGGTGATCTCGTATCCTTTGTCGCCGACATTGAGTTCGATGATGTCACGCTGCTTGGTAAACTCGATCCGCTCTTTGTCGGGCCACTCCCAGAACCGCCAGAATAAATTTCCCTGCCCACTCGGTTGCCCGTGATAGAACGCATAAGCGCGGCCTTCGCTCTTCATATCGCGGACGTTGAGGTATGCATCGCCGCCCAGGGCCTTGATCATGTCATTGAGAATCTGGAATGCCTTCTGCACACCGGGGTCTTTGATGGAAGCGAAGTGGGCGGTTGGCCACGCGGCTGGAGTGGAAGACGTTTGGACGGGACGTGTTGGAGCGCCGGATGAGGCAGGCACCGCCGTTTGACCAGCAGCAGATATGGACAGCAACAGAACGAAAGCGACAGCGACTCGCATGATTGAGTTAATTCTAAACTGTAGTCTGCCTCAGGGGTCTGGGACCGCGTCACAAACAAAAGGTTAAGACCTTCCCACATACAATCTGTTCTGCAGAAAGCACCCAAATTATCTCAGGACATGAACAAGCAGCATATTCTCAAAGGCTGTGCCGTCCCCGAGGGACTTGTCTTTCTTGCTACGCTCACCCAGCGCTGAAGCGCTGGGCTATCTTCTTCCGTCCCGCTCCACGGGACTCGGGTATTTGGCGCTTCTCGCATCATCACGCCGAACAAGCTGGCGTTCTTTGCGCAAAAGCCTTTATTCATTTATTAACCACTCTGTACCTCCGCGCCTCCGCGGTGAAACTACCTCTTCGTTCCGCGTGCTCTGTGGTGAATCATTTCTTCTTCCGCTGCTTTGGCGCCGGCCGCTCCTCGACCAATGCGAACTGAATGCGCTTCTGCACGCGGTCGATGCGATCCACCAGCACACGCACCGGATCGCCCATGGAGTAGGTCTTGCGGCTGCGCTGCCCAATGATCTGGCGGGTGTTCTCGTGATACTGGTAGCAGTCGTCGATCAGCGACGTGAGCGGTACCAGCCCTTCGATGAACATGTCGATCAGCTCCACGAACAGCCCGAACTTGGTGACGCTGACGATCAGCCCCGCGAACTCTTCGCCCACGCGGTCTGCCATGAACTTCACTTTCTTCCATTCCATCAGCTCGCGTTCGGCGTCGTCGGCGCGGCGTTCGGACTGGCTGGACTCCTCTGCAATCTCGTGCAGCGTGTCCTCGGGAATCGGTCCGCCCAGAGGCGCACGGTGCTCCTTCTCGTGCGTGCCTCTCTTAGTTGGCGAGACCGGAGGCTGCCGCTTCGACCACGGAGAAGGGGACTCGCTGTGCGCGATCTCTCCCGCGGCGACGGAAACGCCGTGCTCTTCTTGCTCCCCCGATTCGCGCAGCACATCCTTCAGGATGCGGTGCACGATCAGGTCGGGATAGCGCCGGATGGGCGACGTGAAATGCGTGTAAACCGGCGCGGCCAGCGCGAAGTGGCCCTCGTTGACCTCGGAATAGCGCGCTTGCTTGAGGGAACGCAGCATCAGGTACGACAAGATGCGCTCTTCCGGCTTGCCTGCAATCTTCTGGGTGAGCTTCTGATACATGCGCGGCGTGATGTGGACCTCTTCCGGGATCTCGACGACGTGCGGGTTGCGTCCGCTGCTGTGACGATCGCGCCGGTCAGCACGGATCTGCACGCGCTTCACCGGCAGCGGGCCTACGCCGAGGGAGTAGCCGAAAGTGGCGGCGATGGTTTCGAAATCGAAGACACGCTTGGGATCAGGCTTTTCGTGAATGCGATAGAGCGAGCCAACCCGCTTGTTCTCCAGATAGCTGGCCACGCACTCATTCGCCGACAGCATAAACTCCTCGATGATGCGGTTGGCAATATTGCGCTCGGAGCGCGTGACCCCCTTCATCAAGCCATGCTCGTCAAATTCGATGACCGGCTCAGGCAAATCAAAATCAATGGAGCCGCGACGCACCCGCTTGCGATTGAGCACCATCGCCAGCTCGCGCATCAGCTCAAAGACATCGACCAGCTTGTGATAGCGCTGGCGCAAACCAGCGTCTCCTTCGAGGATGAGATTCACGTTGGTGTAGGTCATGCGTTCGGCCGAGCGGATGACGCCCTGGTTCAGGGTGTAGCCAACGATCTCGCCTTGGGGATCGATCTTCATCACGCACGACAGCACCAGCCGGTCAACCTGCGGGCGCAGGCTGCACAGGTCAGTAGAAAGCTCCATGGGCAGCATGGGTACGGCGCGGTCGGGGAAATAGACCGAAGTCCCACGCAGCCGCGCTTCCAGGTCGATGGTCGAGCCTTCGTGGACATAGTGCGCGACATCCGCGATGTGGACCTGCAGCTCGAAATGGCCGTTCTCCAGACGGCTCACGGTGACGGCGTCGTCGAAGTCGCGCGCGGTTTCGCCGTCGATGGTGACGATGGACAACGCGCGATAGTCTCGCCGATGGTGCAACTCTTTGGACGGGATAACCGGCTCGAACTGCTGCGCCTCCTGCAACACTTCGACTGGGAAATGATGAGGCAGGTGGAACTTGCGGATGATGATCTCGACATCCACGCCGAAGTCGTCTTCGTAGCCAAGAATTTCGATTACGCGGCCACGGGGGTTCTCGGCCGGCGATGGCCAATCGGTAATCTCAACATCCACCACCAAGCCTTCGAGATCGTCCCACTCACGGCGGCGCGCCTCTTCGCCGAGGACGCGGTCGGCATCCGCCTGTGCCCTGCGATGCACCGCAGATTGCTTCGCCGGCGTGGCTCCCGCCCGGCCATGGGAGGCGGGTCCAGCCTTGGATTCAGCTTCATTCTGGCTGGCCGGCCACTCCATCCCGCGCGGGATGACGATCTCCCTGGTGACCTTCTCGTCGATGGGCGTCACGTAATTTTGGCGCGATCCGTAATGAAAGGTGCCCACGACGGTCGGGTTACCGCGCGTCAGCACGCGCAGGATGCGCCCCTCGGCACGACCGTCGTCACCCACCCCAGCACGCGCAAAACCGGCGCGCGCTGGAGACCCCGGAGTTTCGCGCTTGCGTCCCAGTTCCACCAGCACCTGATCGCCATGCATGGCCGAACCAATGGCCTGCGGGTTGATGTAGATGTCGCCGCTGAAGGTGCTGCGCTGGCCGGCGTTGGGGATGACGAAGCCGTAACCGTCGCGGTGCATGGTCAGGCGTCCCGCGATCAGGTTCTGATGAACGGCCGCATGTTGCGCCAGGGTGTAACGGTCGCGTCCGGTGTCGATTAGCCGCGCGCTTTTCACCAGCGCCTGCAGCCGCTCGGCAAGCTGCCGCCGTTCGTCTCCCCGCAGGCCCATCTCGCGGACGAGTTGCTTGAATCCGGCCGAGCGGTGGGGCTGGCGTTCGATGTGGGTCAGGATGGCTTGATCAGTCAGCATAAAAAATCTAATCCGCGTTCACCACGCAATCCGCGGTCCGAGGTTTGTCCGTTTGCTTTGTCCTTTTCCCCCAGGCCGTTAACTAACCATGCACCGAGCGCCCATGAAAAAATTGCGTAGGCGTATTCCCCTCATACAGGAACTCGCTGTATGGTAGCAATAATTACATCGCACAAGGGTGCGTGCTTCGGCGCGCATTGAGCGATGGCCCAGACAAACCGCGCCAAAGCGTCAGGTTGTGAAGAAAAGTAAGAACCAAGAACAATAAAGCGCGGGTTTGGCCAAACCAGCGCCTCTCCAAGCCGGGCCCCCAACGACTGCTGCTTTTGCGGTTGTTGGGGTGGAAGCATTTATAATCTCAGAGAGGATTCGTTTACCGATTATGTGGAAACCTACTAATACTCCATCTTCAACTCCCGCTCCTAGTCCCGAGCCGCAGCGCAGCTACTCTCCGGCCGTCCCCGAGCCGCCGCTGAGCGCGCCCCGCCCAGCCAGCCCTCCCATCAATACCCAGGAACAGGCCACGCTGGGAAAGTCGCTGGTCATTAAGGGAGAGGTCACGGGTTCGGAGTCGCTTTACATCGACGGGCGGGTGGAGGGGTCGATCAACCTGCCGGGCAACCGCGTCACCGTAGGACGCAACGGCGTAGTGGCCGCCAACATTTCGGCGCGCGAGATTGTGGTGCTGGGCAAGGTCCGCGGCAACATGACCGCCAGCGATCGCGTGGACATCCGCGGCGAAGGCTCGCTCACCGGCGATGTGGTCGCCCAGCGCATCAGTATTGAAGATGGCGCCTACTTCAAGGGTGGCATCGACATTCGTAAACCCGGGCAGAAAGCCAATGGCGAATCCAAGGAGACCAGCACGACAAACACGGGCGAGACCGGTACCTCGGTAGCAGCGGTTCGGGTGTAATCACTCGCGGAACGAGCCTAACAGCCCGTGGTTCAAGTGGCTGATTTTCGGCAAAGCGGGTAGCGCAGCCGGGTACGCGACCTTTCGATGTACTTGGCAACG
>Ga0075520_1001282_pt1 | contig 11970 bp, 8 predicted proteins | sample NGEPerB_FD_75100 | JGI IMG/M metagenome (GOLD analysis project Ga0075520, IMG submission 75100) | Arctic peat soil microbial communities from the Barrow Environmental Observatory site, Barrow, Alaska, USA - NGEE PermafrostAB12-B | ecosystem: Environmental > Terrestrial > Soil > Wetlands > Peat ... | reverse complement strand
GGGTAATAAACCGGGGAAGGGGGGCAAAAAATAGGGGTGCGTGGTAAAGCAACATGAAATGAATACGTTCACGAGAAATTTAAAATATGATCAATATCATACTCAAAAATCTTTTTTTATGCCATTTTCAATGTTTTAAAAGTTAATTTTGTGCAAAAGAAGCAGTTAGTTATCACATTAACATAAAATACTGATATATAAAACAAGTTATCATGGGCAAAAAATCAGAGGTTATTGAACGTGAAGAAGTGGTCATCCGTTTCTCCGGCGATTCAGGTGATGGAATGCAGCTGACCGGAACTCTTTTCTCAGACACAGCAGCCTTGTTCGGTAACGACTTATCAACATTTCCTGACTATCCTGCAGAGATCCGTGCCCCACAGGGAACAGTCGGAGGTGTCTCAGGTTTTCAGGTTCATCTGGGCCATTCGGAAATAAATACACCCGGAGATTTTTCTGATGTACTGGTAGCAATGAATCCGGCTGCAATCAAAGCAAATGCCAAATGGATTAAACCGGGGGGAACGATTATCTATGATGAAGGTAATTTTACTGAAAAAAACATACAGAAAGCCGGTTATGAAAAAGATCCCATATCGGAAGAAAAACTTGAAAGCTTCAATGTCATTGCAGCTCCTATTTCTTCAATGGTTAAAGAAGCACTGAAGGACTTTGGTCTTGATCCAAAATCTGTGCTTAGAACCAAAAACATGTTTGCTCTGGGAATGGTTTACTGGTTGTTCGACCGTAAGTTGAAATATACAGAAGATTACTTCGTGAAGAAGTTCAAGAATAAGCCGGGTATGGCTGAAGCAAATAAAGTTGCCTTGAGGGCAGGTTATTACTACGCTGAAACAATTGAAGCACTTGCGTCTACCTACAAAATTCTCCCCGCCGAGATCGCAAAAGGGACCTATCGCAATATTAATGGTAATCAGGCAACTGCATGGGGCTTTATGGCTGCCGCCGAAAAAGCGGGACTGGAAGTGTTTATCGGCTCATATCCTATCACTCCAGCTACAGGTATCCTCGAGGAACTTGCCGCACGAAAAGATCTGGGTGTTAAAAGTTTTCAGGCTGAAGATGAAATAGCAGGGATCTGTACTTCTCTGGGAGCAAGTTTTGCGGGACTTCTCGCAGTAACATCAACATCCGGACCCGGCCTGGCACTTAAGTCTGAAGCTATCGGACTGGCTGTGATGGCTGAACTACCTATAGTTATTGTGAATGTTCAGAGAGGAGGCCCTTCAACTGGTCTTCCTACAAAGACCGAACAGGCCGATCTGATGCAGGCTCTTTACGGCCGTAATGGAGAATGCCCCGTTGTTGTCATTGCTTCAAGCACGCCTTCCGACTGTTTTCATTTCGCATTTGAAGCAGCAAGGATTGCACTCGAACATATGACTCCGGTTCTGCTTCTTTCTGACAGCTATCTGGCGAATGGAACTGAACCATGGAAAATTCCGGAGATGAAAGATCTTCCAAAAATTAATCCACCGTTTGCTGTCAGATCTGAGACCCCATTCCTGCCTTATAAGAGGGATGATGATAAGCTTGCACGATCCTGGGCTATCCCCGGAAAAGCTGGCATGGAACATAGGATTGGCGGACTCGAGAAAACAGTCAAAGGAACAGTATCTTATGTTCCTGAAAATCACGAACATATGGTCCATCTCAGGGCAGAGAAAGTTGAAAGAGTGGCAAATGAGATCCCCGACCTTGTGGTTTATGGTGCTAAATCAGGAGATGTGCTGGTAGTTGGCTGGGGAGGATCATATGGATATCTTATAACTGCCGTAAGGGAATTGAAAGATGAAGGTCATCAGGTTGGTCTGGTAAACTTCAACTATATCAACCCTATGCCACGGAATGTAAAAGATGTTTTCAGGAAGTTTAAAAAGATAGTGGTTTGCGAATTAAACATGGGACAATTTGCCGACTATCTGCGAATTAAGCACCAGGAGTTCACCTATGACCAGATTAATAAGGTACAGGGCCTCCCCTTTACGGTAAATGATATTAAAGAAAAATGCATTAAAATGCTGGAGGATAAATAAAATGACTGAGACAGTGGTATATAATTATACTCCCAAGGACTTTAAAAGTGATCAGGAAGTAAGATGGTGCCCGGGTTGCGGAGACCATGCAGTATTGAGTTCAGTTCAAAAGGCCCTTGCTGAATTGGGGATAGCTAAAGAGAAGTTCGCGTTCATTTCCGGAATCGGCTGTTCCTCGAGGTTCCCGTATTATATGGATACATATGGTTTTCATAGTATTCACGGTCGCGCATCTGCAGTTGCATCAGGAGTTAAAACAGCAAACCCCGAATTATCTGTCTGGCAGATCACTGGTGACGGAGATGCACTTGCCATAGGCGGAAATCACTTTATTCATGCAATAAGGCGGAATATAGATATCAATATTATATTGTTTAATAATGAGATATATGGACTCACCAAAGGTCAGTATTCTCCCACTTCAAATAAAGGTCTGGTAACTAAAACTTCCCCTTTTGGAACTGTTGAAGAGCCTTTTTCAGTAGGGGAACTTGTAATTGGAGCCAAAGGAAAATTCTTTGCACGTACAATCGATACTAATGTCGCTTTATCAACACAGATCTATATTGAGGCTGCTAAACATAAGGGGACTTCAGTTATTGAAGTATTACAGAACTGCGTCATTTTCAACGATGGAATTCACGATACTATAGCTGAGAAAGATGTAAGGGATGACAGGACTCTGATATTAAAACACAGCGAGCCGATGCTATTCGGAAAGAACAATGATAAGGGTATTATACTTGAAGGATGCAGGAAGCTTAAAGCTGTTAAACTCGGTGAAAATGGAATAACAGAGAAAAATATACTTGTTCATGATGCCGTTGAACCGAATCCTGGAATTCAGTATATGCTTGCTAATATGAGATACCCTGAATATCCGGTAGCTCTGGGAGTTATAAGATCTGTTCCCGGCCCTACCTATGAGAGAGCAGTGGAGGAACAGATAGAAGGGATCAAAAAAATCTCAAAAATTAAGTGTATGGATGATCTGCTTAAAAGCGGATCTACCTGGAGTGTGGGATAGGATAACCTGATCCAACAGAGATTCTGCCGATGGATGAATCGACTCAAAATACTCCTGAATATAACCGCTTACTGCACGATCAGAAGGAACGGTTAAAGGAACTTGCATGCATTAACCGCACAACCTCTATTCTGAAAGAGTTTAAACCTTTAGAGGAATCTCTTCAGCAAATTGTACTTCTTTTACCTGCAGCATGGCAATATCCTGAATATACTGTTGCTCGCATCAGATTCATGGGAAAGGATTTTGAGACCGTTGATTTCCACGAAACTTCTTGGAGAATGGTCCAGGAGTTTACAACAATTGATAATGAAAAAGGATTAATAGAAATCTATTATACAACCGAATTCAATGCTGAAAGTGAGGGCCCGTTTCTCAAGGAAGAGAGAGATCTGATTCAGAATATTGCAAGCCTATTGACAGGGTATATTAACAGTTATAAAGCGAGGGATATAATTAAGCTTTCTCAAGTTACCCCCAAAGCCGATGAAGATATTAAGGAGTTATCCAGCAGGCAATTGTTGCAGAAATTTCTCGACAGGCATAACGCTGAAAGAGATGTTTTTCATGATCTTCAGCCATTTAAGGTAAAAGAGATACTGCTTATTGCCAATTTATATGATGCTTACTCTATTGAAGGAGAAGGCCGCTTCTCTGACCACATGCTGGGTGAATATTACCAGCTGAGCCTTACCTCAATTCCAAGGGTAACCGGTGTATCAGGTGAAGATGAAGCATTTGCCCGGTTAAAAGCCCGTCATTACGATATGATCATAATAATGATTGGTGTTGACAAGGAGATTCCTATGATCATTTGTAAAAAAATCAAGTCAAAATACCCCTACATCCCTACATTTCTTCTGCTTAACAATCCGGGTGATGTGACTTTTGTTAAAAAACAAAAATCACTCGGTATTCCATTCGATAACTATTTTGTATGGACCGGTGAATCGAAAGTGTTTTTTGCAATGGTAAAACTGCTCGAAGACAAGGTCAATGTTGAAAATGATACAAAAAAAGGTCTTACAAGAGTAATTCTTATCGTCGAAGATTCTGCAGAGTATTATTCGAGTTATTTACCAATGCTCTATACTCTTGTAATGGAACAGACTAAAAATCTGATTGAGGATGTTTCAACAGACGAATTGTATAAAGTTCTTAAGCTTAGGGCTCGACCTAAAATTCTTCTGGCTTCCGATTATGAAGATTCGATAACAATTTATAATAAATACAAAGACAGTTTGTTATGCGTCATTTCTGATATGCGCTTTCCAAAGAATGGTGTATTGCATGATACTGCAGGATTTGACCTCATTAAGCATATTAAGAAAGACTTTCCTAATCTGCCCTCTGTACTGCAATCCTCAGATCCTGAGAATGCAAAATACGCACATTCCCTAAAGTCAAATTTCATAAATAAAAACTCCGAAAGCCTTCTTCAGGATCTTAAGTCGTTCATCAATTACTATCTGGGCTTTGGTCATTTTGTATACAGGGACACTAAAGGACGTCAGATTGCAGTTGCCAAATCGATGAAAGAGTTCGAAGCATATCTTCAGACCATTCCCGAAGATTCTCTTGTTTATCATTCCATGAAAAACCATTTCTCTCTCTGGCTCATGGCAAGAGGTGAGGTGAAAATTGCTAAAATGATAAATCCTATCGGAGTATCAGATTTCAACAGTCTTAAAGAACTCCGCGAATTCCTCATCGATATTATCCGCAAAAGACGGAGGGAGATGAACAAAGGGAAGGTGGTCAATTTTGAGGAATCTGCTGTAATTGATGAAACAAATGTGGTTAGTCTTTCAGGGGGATCACTGGGAGGAAAAGGTCGTGGTCTTGCTTTTGTCAATACCCTGATTTATAGTTTTGAACTTGGAAGGTTACTACCCGGAATAAATATCAAAACACCTGTAACAGCCATAATCGGTACAGATGAATTTGATATGTTCATGGAGAGAAACCATCTATGGGACAAAGTAAAAACTGAGAAGGACTTCGATATTCTTCAAAGACTATTTCTGGAGGGGAGTCTCAGCTATACTCTTGAAAAAGAGCTGAGGATATTTATCAGACTAATTAATAAACCTCTGGCAGTGAGATCCTCGAGCCTTTTTGAAGACTCAATGAGTCAGCCATTTTCAGGTATTTTCGGGACCTATCTTCTTCCAAATAATCATTATGATCCGGAAATCAGGCTAAAACAATTATCAGAAGCCATAAAACTGGTATTTTCTTCAATATATTCAAAAAACGCCCGTACCTATTTCGAGGCAATTAATTATAAAGTTGAACAGGAGAAGATGGCTGTGGTTATTCAGGAAGTGGTGGGGAACAGGTTCGAAAATGCGTTTTATCCACACATAAGCGGAACAGCTCAATCTTTCAATTTTTATCCTGTCTCTCATATGAAACCACCTGATGGATTTGCAGTGCTGGCAGTGGGCCTGGGACATTATGTTGTCGAAGGTGAGCGGGCTTTCAGATTTTCACCTGCATATCCATCTCTCGATATTATATCGCATAAAGACCTTTATAAAAACTCGCAGGTCATGTTCTATGCCGTCGATATGGCAAAAAAGGAACTTAACCTCCTTGAAGGTGAAAATGCAGGACTTGTTACTCTTGATATAAGTCAGGCAGAAAAGCATGGAACACTCAAACATTCAGCTTCGGTATTGAGTCTCGATAACGATACTATTATCCCCGGTCTGGATGCCCCCGGTCCGCGGGTAATAAATTTTGCTGATATTCTAAAGTATGATTATATCCCGCTTGCAACTACTCTGAAGGTTGTACTTGACGTTGTTACAGAAGCATTTGGAACACCTGTTGAGATTGAATTTGCTGTTGACCTCACAAAAGACAAGTCCGGCAATGCTTCATTTTACCTTCTTCAGATTAAACCTCTGGCCGGAAGTGTAGCCGGGTATTCTATTGATCCTGAAAGTATTAATTTTGACAATGTTGTACTCCTCACAAAAAGAAGTATGGGCAATGGAGTAATTGATGATATTACGGATTTTATTTATGTTGAACCAGATAAATTCAATAACCTGTTTACCAGCGAGATGGCAGCTGAAATTGATGTGATGAACGAAAAGATGCTTCAGCAAAACCGACGATATGTTCTTTTAGGTCCGGGAAGGTGGGGAACCAGGGACAGGTTTATTGGAATACCGGTTGTATGGCCCCAGATTTCAAATGCTAAAATCATTGTAGAAATAAGCTTGCCGGAGTTCCATGTTGACGCTTCCCTTGGCTCTCACTTTTTTCATAACGTCACATCTATGAACGTGGGATACTTTTCTATTAATCATGAATCAAACGAGGGAACAATAAACTGGGAGAAATTAAATAACCAGGAAGTGGTTGAGAGTGGAAAATATTTCCGTCATATCAGATTTGAAAAACCCCTTATTATACGCATGGACGGGAAAAAGGGTATGGCAGTAATTTCTATAAATAATTAAAAAAGGAACCGATGGACATTATTGAAGGAATACCGGATCTTCAGCAATATGATTTTACCGATACATCCTTTGATCTTCTGATGCAGAAACGCATACACAGAGTGCTTGTAATATGCAGCAATTATGATAATTATATGCTGGAAGAGGACGGCAGAATTGACGAACAGATTTTCAACGAGTATGCTTCTCTCAATTTACGATACCCTCCAACATTTGTTCAGACTGATAACTCGGAAGATGCCTTCAAAATCCTCCACGATGGTAATATTGATCTGGTAATCTCTATGCTGAGCCTTAAGGGTACGGATGTATTTGCCCTTGCCAAAAGAATTAAAGCAAAATATGAAAATATCCCAATTGTAGTACTTACTTATTTTTCAAGGGAGGTATCTCTGCGACTTGAAGGAGAGGATCTAAGCGCAATTGATTATGTTTTCTGCTGGCTGGGAGATGCATCTCTCATCCTGGCAATTATCAAACTGATAGAGGATAAAATGAATGCTGATTACGACATTGAACATATTGGTGTTCAGGCAATCATTCTGGTTGAAAACTCCATCAGATATATATCTTCCTACCTTCCAAACATATACAAGATAGTGCTTTTGCAATCGCTCGATTTTCAGCGGGAAGCTCTGAATGAACATCAGAGAATGCTAAAGATGCGCGGCAGGCCCAAAATACTTCTTGCCAACAAATTTAATTATGCTCTAGAATTAAATAAAAAATATAAATATAATTTTCTTGGGGTTATTTTAGATATAAATTATAAAAGAGATAACATCAATGATGAAAAATGCCGGCATAGAGCTGTGCAAAGTAGTTATGGCGGACGACGACAAAGTACCGTTCCTGATTCAATCTTCGAGTACAACACATAAGAAGATAGCTGAAGAACTAGGAGCAGGATTCATAAATAAATATTCCAAATCATTGTCTCTTGAGCTAAGAAATTTTATTATTCAGAATCTGGCATTCGGGCCATTTGTATTCCGGAATCCGGTCACACTTGAACCGATTGCAATCGCGACTGATCTCCAGAGTCTTCAGCAGAAATTACTGACCATCCCCGATAATACTCTGGAGTACCATGCTACCCGTAATCACTTCTCAAAATGGCTGAATGCAAGAGCACTCTTCCCTGTTGCGCAAATGTTCAAATACATCAGGAAAGAGGATTTCAATACAATGGATGAAATGCGCAGGTTTTTGTATGTCGCAATTTCAAGTTTCAGACTTGGAAAGGGAAGGGGAGTAATTGCCAAATTTGATAAGTCGAGTTTTGATGAATACCAGGTTTTTTCGCGTATAGGCGAAGGTTCAATAGGAGGAAAGGCCCGGGGACTGGCATTCATAAACAGCATAATTAAAAACAATAAGCTCTTTAATAAATTTCCCGATGTATTTATTTCTATTCCTCGGACAGTTGTATTAAGTACCGATATCTTCGATGAGTTCATGGATCAGAATAATCTCTATTCGATAGCATTATCTGATCTGACTGATGATGAGATTCTTAACAGATTTGTTAATGCTGAACTGCCTGGTCATGTTTATCAGGATTTTTATGCATTCCTTGCAGTCTCAAGAAGTTATCCTATTGCAGTCCGTTCTTCAAGTAAACTGGAAGACTCACATTATCAGCCATTTGCAGGTATTTATTCAACATATATGATACCCAGACTTCCTGATAATAAACAGATGGTTAAAATGTTGTCTGATGCCATCAAAGAGGTATACGCCTCAGTTTTTTACAAAGCCAGTAAAGCATATATGACAGCTACGGCAAATGTAATTGATGAAGAGAAGATGGGAATAATACTGCAGGAGGTATGTGGGAACCGGCACGGTGAGATATATTATCCAACATTATCCGGCGTTGCAAGATCAATAAATTACTATCCTATAGGTTCTGAAAAAGCGGAAGATGGAATTGTGAACATGGCATTCGGCCTTGGAAAACTGATTGTAGAAGGTGGATTATCACTAAGATTTTCCCCGAAATACCCCAAAAAAATACTTCAGCTCTCATCTCCGGAAGCAGCATTAAGAGATACTCAGAAAGAGTTTTGTGCTTTGGATCTAAATATTGACAGTTTTGTCCCGTCAACAGATGATGGTATAAACATACTTAAAATTGATATTAAGGATCTGGAGAACGAGGCAGCTCTTAAATATATAGCTTCGACTTATGACCGGAATAATAATGTCCTCCGCGATGGAATAAGCAATAAGGGGAAACGTGTAATAACATTTTCGAATATACTTCAGCATAAAACATTCCCTCTTGCTGAAATTTTAAGCACCTTACTTGAAATTGGACAGGAAGAGATGAATAATCCGGTTGAGATCGAATTTGCTGCAAATCTTGAAACGCCTGCCGGTACCCCCAAAATATTCAACTTTTTACAGATCAGACCAATAGTTCATACCGAAGAAGCACATAACATCAACCTCGATCATATAAAAGCTGAAGAAACCATAATCTATTCTGAATCAGCACTCGGCAATGGGCTTTTCAAAGGTATTCACGATCTTGTATATGTTAAACCTGAATCTTTTAATGCCGCAAATAATAAAAGCGTTGCAATTGAAATTGAAAAGATAAACACTTTGTTTGTAAAACAGGGGAAAGGATATGTGCTCATCGGTCCGGGTCGTTGGGGCTCCACTGATCCATGGCTGGGGATTCCTGTAAAATGGCCTCAGATATCGGCGGCGAGGATAATTATTGAATCGGGTTTGAAGAATTACAGGATAGATCCTAGCCAGGGGACACATTTCTTTCAGAACCTTACTTCTTTCAGAGTAGGATATTTTACAGTCAATCCTTACATCAATGAAGGATATTATGATGTTGAATATCTGAACAGGCTAAATGTGATCTATGAGGACAGCTTCATCAGGCATGTCAGATTTGAAAATCCACTCGAAATAATGATCGACGGAAAAAAACATCGGGGTGTAATACTGAAACCCACTTAATGGCCCTTTGTGAACCTTAGTGATAACCTTTGTGTACCTTTGTGGTAGAAAAAAATTAAACACAAAGGATCACGAAGTAAACACAAAGTAGCACAAAGGGAAAACCAGATAAACGAATAATTCTTATTATGGAAACAGCAAAGACTAAATACCTTGGAGATCTGCGAACTGAAATTGTACATCTCAGATCGGGAAGTGTTGTAACAACTGATGCTCCCGTAGATAATAAAGGCAAGGGAGAGAATTTTTCTCCGACCGACCTGGTTGCATCAGCCCTTGGCAGTTGCATTTTTACTATAATGGGTATATCAGCCAGAGAGCATTCATTCTCAATAGACGGGAGCAGATGCACAATAACAAAGATCATGACTGAAAACCCAAGGAAGATTGGTGAGATAAGAATCGAATTCGACTTTACAGCAAGGGAATATTCAGACAAGGAGAAAAAATTGCTGGAACACTGTGTAAAAACCTGTCCGGTTGCCCTGTCTCTGAATGAGTCTGTTTTTCAGAATGTGACGCTGCTATTCAAATAATAAAGCAACCAACTATGATGCTCAGCGAAGTCTGCGGCTTCGCTTTTTGTAAAATGTAGTCTGAGACTTCATAATATTTAAAGCGAAGTTAAAAACTTCGCTTAGCCTATGAAACTTTGTATAGACTTAGATTTACATTACAAACGCTGCACTCTCAGTAACTGCATCCCGGTTTACCTTTTTTATCAAGCCTGATAAAACACAACCCGGACCAACCTCAACAAATCTGGTTGCACCATCTGATATCATATTCAGAATACTTTGTGTCCATCTGACAGGAGAGGTCAGCTGAGCAATCAGATTAGATTTTATAACTTCCGGATCAATGGAAGAAATAGCATTAACATTCTGATAAACAGGGCATATTGGTTTATTAAATGAAGTATTTTTTATAGCATCTTCAAGCTCGAGCCGTGCAGGTTCCATCAGTGTTGAATGGAAGGCACCTCCGACTGACAGTTTAATTGCTCTTTTGGCACCTTTGGTTTTTAGAATCTCTATTGCCTTATCAATACCTTCATTTGAACCGGAGATTACTATTTGTCCCGGACTATTGTAATTTGCTGGTACTACTACCTCCGTTAAAGATGCACAGACTTCCTCCACAATTTTATCTTCAAGGCCTAAAATTGCTGCCATTGTAGACGGTGTTTTTTCGCAGGCTTTCTGCATAGCCAAGGCCCTTTTTGATACCAGAATAAGCCCGTCTCTGAAATTGAGGGTTTTATTTGCAACAAGTGCAGAAAACTCACCCAGTGAATGTCCTGCTACCATATCGGGTTTGAATGAACTGCCAAGTAAAGAAGCCAGAATTGTGGAATGCAGAAAAACAGCAGGTTGTGTAACACTGGTTTGCTTCAGATCTTCATCTGTACCGGTAAACATAAGATCTGTTATTCTGAATCCAATTAGTGAATTGGCTTGCTCGAACAAATCTTTTGCTTCGGGTGATTTCTCATAAAGATCTTTACCCATTCCAGTAAACTGAGCTCCCTGACCCGGGAATACATATGCTTTCATAATCACCTATTTTTAATTTGATGTGACACAATTTGAATTAATCTGCGCAATCTGCGGGAGACAGGATTTAATGAAGCCTTGTTCCTATCAGGTGAATAAATTCCTCTCGGGTATTTAGTTTTTCAAGAAATATTCCTGTAAAAGCTGATGTTGTCGTTACGGAGTTTTGTTTCTGTACACCTCTGATCTGCATGCACATATGCTGCGCCTCAATGACAACTGCCACTCCCATAGGATTCAGGCAATCCTGCAGACAGTCCCTTATCTGCATTGTAAGTCTTTCCTGAACCTGCAATCTTCTACTGAAAGCTTCAACCACTCTGGCTATTTTGCTTAAGCCTGTTATATAACCGTTTGGAATATAAGCGACGTGGGCTTTGCCGTAAAACGGCAACATATGATGTTCACACATGGAATAGAGATCAATGTCTTTTACAATGACCATCTGCTTGTAATCCTCTTTAAACTTCGCAGAATTTATTATCTCACAGGCATTTTGGTTGTATCCATTAGTCAGATAATGCATTGCTTTTGCAACTCTTACAGGAGTCTTTTCGAGACCTTCTCTTGAGGGATCTTCTCCAATTAGTTCAAGAACTCTGTGGTAAATGGTTGCCATCTCTTCAATATTCTGAGCATCCCATGACTCGACCTTATTATAACCATTAGCTGATTTGCTTGACCCGTCATTAACTTTTTCTATTTTCTTAGCCATAATATTCTATTGAATTATTTTCAGTTTCTTCAACTTTGACACAGTGGAGAGTGGCTCCTTCTTTCTCAACAAAAGGTTTAAGTTCATTCCAGATAGCAATACAAAGGTTTTCAGTTGTAGCAATTCTTCCTTTCATGAAGTCAACCTCAAGATT
>Ga0075520_1001281_pt1 | contig 11972 bp, 12 predicted proteins | sample NGEPerB_FD_75100 | JGI IMG/M metagenome (GOLD analysis project Ga0075520, IMG submission 75100) | Arctic peat soil microbial communities from the Barrow Environmental Observatory site, Barrow, Alaska, USA - NGEE PermafrostAB12-B | ecosystem: Environmental > Terrestrial > Soil > Wetlands > Peat ... | reverse complement strand
AGCTCCGAGCCATCTCGGAGGTCTATGCGTGCGACGACTCGAAGGAGATGTTTGTGCGTGACTTCGTGGCTGCGTGGGACAAGGTCATGGACCTCGATCGTTTCGACCTCGCCTGATCGCCGTGCCTGGTCTGGTGACCGGTTCACGTCGAACCGGTCACCAGACCACAGGACGGATGTGGTGTCCCCACAAGTTGGGCGCAATATCTCTTCAGCCCTGCCTCAATCGCCGGCCTGGCCACGCGTTATCGATGTCCCACCGCTGAAGGTGCTACCTCTCGCGAGCAGGACCAGCCTGCTCTGCTGGCCGGCGCCCGGGCTGTGTGCCATTCCCGTAAGGGGATCCTCGTACGGTGACGGTCCACGTCAGGCAGGGTCGCTGCCCGGAGGCGTCCCGTAGGCCGTGCCCGTGGAAGATTCTCGTATGGGTGCGTCAATCGGGACGGGCGGCGAATTGACGCAGACCTTGATCGATCGCTTCCTCCAGCCGTTACGCCTCCTGACTGCTTGCTGCAGTCTGCGGCGTCCCGCAGATGGCTGGGGCGCTACTTTTGCCCGCCGCGATGCAGAACGATCCGTCGGACACAACCGGAAGCGACTCCGCGGGCCTGCCCGAGGAGCGCCGATCGACGGCTACCGCACATCCCGCTCGGATCCTGGTTCGTTAGTGAGATCACCCCGTTGGCACCGAACGCGCGCGAAGAACTCCGGCACCGGCCTCCCAACACACAGCCACGCATAACGACGCCCCACTCGGCCGCCCTGCCGGTTCCCAGCGCACGCCGAACCGGCGTTCTGTAGTGCGACCCCAATGACGACTGCTTCGCCCAGCTGGACCCGATCGGACGGCTCCGACCTCCCACTCTCTCGTGGCGAGTCGCACTTGACGGAAGCGGGGATCTCGGTGCCTATCGCAGGTATCCATGCCGCTGACCTGCACTTTGTCAGCGGGCACCAGTTGGGAGACCTCCGGCCGGAACCCTGGTGTAAAAGAATCCTCCGGAACCTGGGGGTGGCCCGGCCTCAGCGGCTGGTGCGTATCGGTCGAAGCAATGATTCGTGCCCCTCGGCACCGGCGTTCGCGAAAGTTGCATGCGCCCGGAACGAATCAGGCACGAGTGGGGCACCCCGTCTACTCGAGTTGTGCAAGCACTCCATCAGCGCCATCAGGGGTTTTCCCGACGTAGGCCTACTCGTCACATTTTGGAATGCTCCTGCGTCAATAGAGTGTGACCAGGATGGAAGTGACAGATTTCGACGCCGAGCGGCCCCGGTTGAACGCGCTAGCCTCCCGGATTCTCGGGTCGGAGGCCGACGCGGACGACGTCCTTCAGGAAGCATGGCTTCGGCTTTCTCGCGCCGACGCCGTCGACGACCTCCCCGCCTGGCTCACCACCGTCGTGACGCGGCTGTGTCTTGACCAGCTACGCAAGCGGCGCACCAGGTCAGTCGTCGAAGCCGCTGTGCCCGACGAGCATGCTCCGGTGGACCCTGAGGCCGATGCCTTGCTCGCCGAGATGACGGGCGACGCGTTGCAGGTAATCCTCGAGGCCCTGGCACCAGCCGAACGAGCGGCGTTCGTCCTGCACGATGTGTTCGGATATCCGTTCGACGAAGTCAGTGCGGTCATGGGGCGTTCGAGTACAGCCGTGCGCCAGATGGCCAGCCGGGCGCGGCGCAAGTTGCAGGGTGTGCCGGAGACTCCTGCGTCACAGGCTTCTCGCCTCGAGAACCAGCGGATCGTCGACGCGTTCCTCACCGCAGCTCGCGGTGGCGAAATTGGCACCTTGTTGTCGTTGCTCGCACCTAACGCCGTCATGCGTGCCGACCTGGTCGGGCAGTCCATGGGCACCGAACCCACCTATGAGGGGGCAGAGGCTGTGGCTGCTCGCTTCAACGGCACCCGAGGGGCGATGCCGGTCACCATCGATGGTGAGCTGGGTGCGGCTTGGATCCAAGCCGGATTGACCAAGGTGGCATTTGTGTTCCATCTCGACGAGGCGGGTCTGGTCGACGAGGTCGAGCTCATTGCTGACCCAGACGTCCTGGCGACCATGGACATCGTCCGCGTAGGTAGGAAGTCGAGAGGTTGACAGACGCGGGCACGCTGGAATTCCAATCGACAGGAGAACACCGTGAAAGGAAGTGAAGATCATGAAGACCATGACGTGTGAGCAACTTGGTGGGCCGTGCAACGCTCCCCACCAAGGGGCTACGGCCGACGAGGTCATCAAGGCGCAAGACCAACATCTCAAGGAGATCGTCGCTAGTGGGGACACCGCGCACGAGGGTGCCTTGAAGGAGATGAAGGGTCGGTGGAAGAACCCCATCAAGGGAATGGGTTGGTATCGACAGGTCAAGCGTGATTTTGCCGCTCATCCCGAAGGTTGAACCGCCAGTGAGCTACTCCGTAGATTTCGTCAAGGTGTCCACCATTGGCCTGGAGTCGTCGCCCGTAGTGGATGCGCTGGCCGGCCTGCGAGCGAACGAAGCTCGCTACTTCAAGAACAAGTTCGACCACGTCTTCACGGTTGAGCCTGCGGCCAAGGCCAAGAAAGACATCGACTTGGTTCATCGCATCCTCGAGGTAGAACGGGACATCGTCATCGAGTCGCCCCCGCTCGAGGCAACGACGTTCCAGGTCGAGAACATCCGTTGGACCTACGTGTTCTACGAGAGTGGGCTGTCGATCAACGTCCTGTACACCATCGACGGACCGAGTCCGAAGCGAGCCGTGGGGTTCAAGCTGTCCGAAGGCATGGACATTCCCGCCGAGTTGGATTCGTTCAAGTTCGCTCGACAGAAGTCGAAACTGGCAGGGACCATCCGAGGCTCGTATTTCGTGATCAAAGGCGAGTACTGACCCTATCGGGCGGCGGATCGGCCAGTGTGCGGTCCTTCTCCAACTGAACCCGAGCGTCCGGTCGCCGGCAACATCCGTGCCCCATACCGCCGCATACGCGCCGCAATATCTCGGGCTCAGCTGACGGCACGCTTGCTATCGCGAGCACTCTGGCGGCGTCACCACACCCGCAGGTGACTGCCCATTTGAACCGGAGCAGATCTGGCCCATCGACACCCTGAACAGCGGTTTCACGCCTCGAAGCCGTATTTCGGGCCCAGCGCAGAAACCCTTGTGTAACTGATTGCTGAACAACCTCCGGGCCGGGGGGATGGCAGGGGAGGGTGGCCCAGGGTTCGGTGGTCACACCGTTGCGTTGGGACCAGTGGCTGATCCAGGGCGGCACCGCTCGCGATCATTGGTGCACCCGGCAAATCAGGGACTATCCGTTCGCTGCACACCGAGACACCGAACGCACCATCGGACAACTTCAGTCGCGCTCACGAGAGCGCATACCAGTTACCCAGACTTGCAGGAGATCGATCGCCCCGGAACGCAGTTGTTTGACGACGGCGGAGGCTGAACGGGACTCGGTGATTCCGCCCACGCCTTGACCCGCATCCACGTGAGCAGCCTCGTGCGCTCCGAGGGTTCGGGCAGCGACGAACTCGGACAGTTCCTCCGGATCTGTCTTCAGGGCTTCTTCGCGCCCTGCCCAACGTTTCCAGAAATTGCTCCGGAGGACTCGCTCAGGGAAACGAGCAGGCCATGGATAGCCGAGCGCTACGTCGAACACTCTGGTGGTCACCGTGTCTGTGGCCGATGCAGCGACAAGCGCTAGGCGAGTGGCATTAGATGCAAGGGACTCGGGACATGCGGCAAATGCTGTCCCCATCCATGCACCGGAGGCGCCAGCGGCCAACACGGCGGCAAGCCCTCGTGCCGTCGAAATGCCACCGGCAGCAAGGACCGGCAACGAAACGGTGTCGAGGACGCCTTCGAGCAAGGGAAGCGTGCCGACCGCCGGCGAACCGTGCCCGCCACCTTCGGCTCCTCGTGCCACCAGCACGTCGACTCCGGAGTCCGCCGCCCGCTTCGCCTCCTCCACGTTCGAGATTTGCGTTGCTGCCAGGATGCCGGCCTGGCGGACGCGACCGGCCCACGCCCAGTCATCGCCGAAACTCACCGAGATCAGAACAGGGGATGCCGCCAGTGCGGCCTCGAGCAGTCGAGGCTCGCCGGCCATCGCCCAGTCCAGGAGGCCGATACCGAATCGCTGACCATCGCCAGTCGGGATTGCTGCCTCCCGTTCCAAGAGCTCCACCGATCCGGCGCTGCCGACCCCGATCATCCCGAGGCCGCCGGCAGCAGTGATCGCGGACGCCAGCTTCCCTCCGGCGACCCCACCCATCGGGGCATTGAGGACGGGCGTTTTGAGCCGGAGTGTGTGGGACCAGTCCGTGACGAGGTCGGTCGCTGAGCTCTCGTTCGACAGGTCACCCATGGGATGCACCTCTGCAGTCCGGACGATGCGGACTGCCGCCGAGGACGGCACCACAGTTGACGCAGACCAGTCCGGACCAACATGCTGGCTCGCCGCCCTCCTCCTGCGCACCCGACTTCGGAGGATGACGCTCCCGGTTGTCACCACGTGCGGGGGTGGAAGGCGGATTGGATCGGTCGACGGCGAGGAAGTCGATGGTGAATCGAACTGGTCCGAGAGGCACGACATAGTGCGGCACATCGGGAGGTATCCCCTGTTCCGACCCAGGGCCCAGCACGACATCGAGTTCCGGCTCGGTCAACAGCACAAATCGCAGATTCCCGTGTTGGACTCGGAGCAGTCCCCATGTGTCTGGACCCACTCGATGAGCACGGAGCAGGGCGGACGGGACTGTCTCTTCGGTCCACTCTGGACTGGAACGGACGAAACGGAGGTGGTCCGGCACTTCGCCACGCGAACACAACGGGCAAGAGAGTGACGTCCCGATTCGGTCAGCCCGAGCGTCCTCGTCGAGCACCCATGCACGATTCTGGAACGGAGGGCGATGACGGACGTGTTGGTTGTGGCCGCATGAGAGTTCGGCGACCCAGTCACTTTCCTCGTCGAGGTGGAAACTCGTGATTGCTCGTTCCACGGCTCAAGGGTATCGGCTTGACCATTCGGCTACCCCCGACCGTCTGCGCTGAGCTCGCCGCCCGGCCGGTAGGCGCTGCCGAGCTCACTGACCTGGTGCAGCTCAATCACAACGCTGTCTTCCAGGATCTGGCTGTCCTCGATGGAGCCGATGCTGTTGCGGCGGAGGTGGAGATCAACGATCGGCCCGACCGATCTGAGCGACGGGGGTCAGATCTCCCTGTGACCTGGGAGTTCGCTGCCTGAATCCATATTCCGTTCCCCGGTTAAGAGATATGGGGTAACTGATTGCTGAGCAACCTCCGGCCCGACGGGATGGCGGTCGAGGATGGCCCACGCCTCAGGGGCGGGTGGATCACCCGTGTAACGGCACATCCGGGATAGTCAAGGTGGCATCCGTCGGCGGCCTAGTGAGGGGACTTGGCCGCTCCGAACCAAGCGTCAAGGGCTTCAGTGAACCCAGCGTCCTTCGTCTCTCCCACCCACGCAACGTGCCCGTCGGGTCGGATCACAACCACTTGGGTAGAAGCGACTGCCCCGAGGACCGGAAGCTCCCACTCCCCTTCGTAGCGAGCGTCAACCAGCCGGACTCGATCTGACCACGGAGAAATGTCGAGGCTGCCGGGCCCCCCGAAGTTGAGGAGCAAGGGTCGTGCGTCATGCAGCAGCGTGGAGACACGGGTGGGACCATTCGCTGTCTCCAGGTCCAGGTCAGGCATGCGTCGCCCGAGCAGCGGGTGTCCTTCGCCGAAGTCGTAGTGAATGTCGAGACCGGAGAGCATGCCAGCGATGTGTTTCCGTGGCTCGTCCATGGAAAGCAGTTCTGTCATGGTGTCCTGCAGCGCCTTGTGGCGAGGGTCAGCACTCACAAGGGCAACTTGCGCCATGGTGTTTTTCAGGACTCGGGCTCCGACTGGGTGGCGCTCGGCGTGGTAGGTGTCCAATAGGTGCTCGGGGGAGACGCCCTTGACCACCTGGGCCAACTTCCACCCAAGGTTCACAGCATCCTGCACGCCAGTGTTGAGGCCCTGACCGCCCTGGGGTGGGTGGACGTGGGCGGCGTCCCCAGCGAGCAGGACTCGACCTTGGCGATAGGAAGCCGCTTGCCGAGTCATGTCGGTAAACCGTGAGATCCAGGTCGGGCTGTGCACGCCGAAGTCGGTCCCGTAGGTGGCAACCAGTGCCTCGCTCAGGTCCTTCAGTGTGGGGTCGCCTGAGTGATCGAGCTCCCGTTCAACCAAGACCACCCGGAACGGTCCACCACCTTCTGCTCGGTTGACAGGACCGATGCCGCCTCCTTCGGGGCGCATGCCGATCTCTGGTTCGTCTGCCATTTCGACCTCAGCGATCATCCAGCTGGTGGAAGCATCCACGCCGACAAAATCGATGTCAGAAGCCTTGCGCACCAGGCTGCGCCCTCCGTCGCAGCCCACGAGATACTGCGCCCGAAGCACCGTGCCGTCCGAGAGATCAACTTCCACGCCGGAGTCCTCTTGTGTGAAGCCCACGACCTCATGACCACGAAGGATCGGCACATCGAGTTCACCGACCCAGTCAGCCAGGATGGGCTCGAAGAGGCTCTGCCACAGGGCCAGCAGGTAGTTGTGACGGGTCGGGAAGTCGCTGATGTCCAGCGGTATCCCGCCGAACGCCACCATGGGAAATCGCTGACCTTCTGCGAGGAAGCGATCGGCGATGCCACGCTGATCGAGCACCTCGATGGTGCGAGCGTGCAGCCCTCCGGCTCGTGATCCATCAACCACTTGGCTTGTGCGTGGCTCGACAATGACGACATCCACCCCTGCCACGGCAAGTTCACCGGCCAACATCAACCCGCTCGGACCCCCACCAGCAATCACCACGGCATGTTCGGTCATGCGGTGCCCCTCGTTCGTCTTGTCGGCTTTCGTCCGAGCTTGTAATTGTGAGCACCGTTCATGCGATTGCTGCAAGCGCCATGTACGAGGTACCTTGATAGTGGCGAGTTCGAGCGTGCTCCTCGCAACACTTGACGGGCCAAGTCGAGTTCACGAGGTTCCGGGTATTGGCTCCGCCTCTACCGTCAGTCGGGGCCCGGCGCTAGCTGAGCTCGCAGGCGGAACCCCAACCCCTGCCCCCGAACAATCACCGGATACGCTCCGCAATATCTCGGGCTCAGCTGTCGGCACGCTTGCTATCGCGAGCACTCTGGCGGCGTCACCACACCCGCAGGTGACTGCCTCATTGAACCGGAGCAGAACTGGCCCATCGACACCCTGAACAGCGGTTTCACGCCTCGAAGCCGTATTTCATGCCCAGCGCAGAAACCCTGGTGTAACTGATTGCTGAGCAACCTCGGGATCGTGGCGATGGCTACGGAGGATGGCCCATGGCCCACAGCTGTTCGGCTCGCAACGTAATCACAGTTAGTAACGGAAGCGAGACTGCCACTTCGGGTGACTCCAGTGAAGCCGCGGCGGGTCCCGTTGGGGTCGATCCATTCGAGGAACGGTAAGACTCACCAGCCGCGTGTGGGTCGACCATAAGTAGATCCAGCGCGCCAGCAAGATCGACGTCAAGATTGGTAAGCCACCAAGGTAAAGCGGCAAATCAGAGCGATTTAGGAAGTCACGCCGCGTCACGAACACTTTCAACGTGCCGTTTGAAGACCCGATTGAAGTCCTCGTACCCATCTTGGCTCTTCCCTTTTTTCACAAAAGGTCTTATGAGAGCAACCAGTACGCCGGAGTAGCGCTCTCCGTGGGTCAGGCAGGTGCTGCCGTCGGCGTTGGGGGTGAGAATGAAAAAGTGCTCGCCGTCGGCGATCCCACTGAAACCGAGCTTGCCGAGCCAGCGAAGCTCGTGGCCAGGTGATGCAGCTAGCACCGTGGGCTTGAATGCCATGCCGCGTCCGCCGCTGGCACCAATGTGCACGTTGAGCTTGGTCCCCACCTGGGCAGCACCTTCGATCTCCATAGATGGATTCCAATCGCGGTACGCGGCGAAGTCTGTCAGGACATCCCATACCAGTGTGCTGGGGGCGTCGATATCAACTGTCGTACTGATCGTGATGCTCATGATGATCTCCTCTGTGTTCGCGGCCACTACTGGCGCGAGGGTTTCGGACTCGGACCGTCTCCTTCTGCGATCAAGGGGCGTCTCCGACTGCAGTCAGCCCAGCGTCAACGAACCGGATCATCCAGGCGACGCTCTCATCCGGGTCGTTGCTCCACTGAAAGCCGTCGGCGACCTGGAGCAGCGCATAGCCGTGGATCATGCAGCGCAGCATGCGGACCGCGTGGTCGAGTTCGTCAGGTTGGATGCCATAACCGGACAAGACGGCCCGGATCGAGTCGATCACCCGAGCGGCGGCAGCGAGCAACGGGTCGTCGTCACCTCGGAACTGCGCGCCGGTGGTGGCGGCGTAGCGCCCCGGGTGTTCGGCTATGTAGCACTGGAGCGCCTTGAATATCGCGCCGATCGCGTCCGCCCCTGACTTGCCCTGGAGCGCGTTCCGCACCGAATCGCCCAACTCGGTCATCGCCAGAGTCGCGATCCGGTGCTGCAGGTCGCCGACGCCATCGACGTGCTTGTACAGGGCCGGCGCCTTGACACCCAGCCGCTCGGCAAGAGCAGCGAGGCTGACCGATCCGATGCCGGACTCGTCAGCGAGTCCGGCACCGGAGGCCACCACCGCGGCCGTGTTCAGGCCCACTCTAGGCATGGTTGAGTTTCCCGAGGAACGGCAGGATGGCGTCGGCGACTTCCTGCGGAAACTGCGCTTGGGGGTAGTGACCAGCGTTCTCGATCATCACGGACCGGCCGAGACCAGTGGGTAACAGGCCAACGATCCCAGTGGCCTCGGCCTCGGGGTCCGGAAAGTCCGAATCGTCGCGGCCCATGACCACCAGTACCGGGCATCGCACGTCTGCCAGCCGTGCAGCGGCCTGCTTCAATGTCGCGGTCGAGCCCATCATCTTCTTCGCCGCCTTCGCGCGGCCGGGCTCATTCAGGTTGGCCTGCAACGCTGCCAGCCAGGTGTCCCAGTCGGCCGGCTTGCGCCCTGGGTATGCCACGTTGAGGTACTTTGACCAGGTCTTGACGCTTGCGGTCATGACGAATCGCCCGAGCAGGAGCGCCCCGCGGCGGTAGTTGTGGTCGTTACGCAGCAGCGCGCCCACGCTGTACTTCGGAGGGCGGGTGAACGGGTCGATCTCCACGATCGCGCTCACCAGATCAGGGTTCGTGGCGGCAGCGATCGTCGCCACTCCACCTGAGAATGACTGGCCCACGATCACTGCTGGGCCACCCAGCTTCCGGATAACCGCAATCAGGTCACCGGCGGTGTCCACGTGGGTGTAGGAAGCCCAGTCTGCGCTGGACTCACCATGTCCTCGCAGATCGACACTGGCGACGCGGTAGCCAGCCTTGGCGATCAGTGGAGCGAGGAAGCGGTAAGTGCTGCGGGTGTCGGCCATCCCGGGGGACAACACCACCAGCGGCCCCTGCCCGACCACCTCGTAGGCGATGCGGCCGCCTTCGACGTCCACATACTCGGCTGGGCTCGTTTGATGGTTCATCGTTGCTCGTGTCATCGTGTTCTCCTGGCTTGTGGTTACGAGTAGTAACTATTAGGTTACGCTGCTTAACTTTACTTGTCAAGGACCTTATGGAACCAGGACGACCTTGCCGTACGCAGTCTTGGATTCAGCAAGGGTCATTGCCCGGCCGGCGTCGGTGAGAGGCATGCGGCGGTAAATGAGCTCGTCGACTTCAGCGTGAACGAAACGACGGCTTTGTCGGCCAGGCTCGACCGGATCGCTTCTCATCAGCCACGTTGAGAGGGGCAATGTCTACCGACCGGTCGATCTCGCGGTTGAGAATCGATGGGAGAGGTTCAGGTTCGCATCGCCGGCTCGACAGACTTGTTCACTGCTCGGCGTGGTATCGAAGCGAACGGTCCGACGATGGCCTCCGCCGTCAGCCTCTCAATCTCTTCGCGGTCCAGCCGCAGGCTCCGAGGGTTCGGGGCTGAGTCTCTGAGTTCCGATGACGGAGAGCAGTTGGAGCTTTTCGTGGCCCTCGCTTCCTGGGGAGGCGTCGAAGACGAGCAGGGCTTGATCCTGGTTCAGTATCCACCCAAAGACTGTTGGGGTATCCCTAATCGCCGAGCACCTGAGTCGTCCTCACTGCACCGGCGGGTGACTGCCTCAGTGGGGCGCACAAGTCTGGCCAACCAGCACTCTGAGGCGAAGATTCGCTGTTACCCAGCAACCGCCAGGGGCTCGAGTGTCACCGAATAGCCCATCTTGTGGAGCTGGTCGAGCGCACGGTGCTTGGCCTTGTCCGGGTTGAGCCGGGTGAAGTAGTCGCCGCCGGGATCGGTGTAGGCGGTGTCGGTGGTGATCATGTGCCAGATGGCGACCAGCATGGCGTGCTCGAGGGCGACGATGGCCTTGATCGGACCCCGTCGTGAGGCGATGCGCCGGAACTTCGCAGCCAGATAGGTGTCCTTGCTGCGGGACGCCGACATGGCGGCGATGCCGAGTGCTCCCTTCAGGTAGGGATTGCCTGGCCGGGTCTGGGTGGACTTGATCCGACCGGCGGACTCGTTGGATCCCGGGCAGGTCCCGGCCCACGAGGCCAGGTGTCCGGCGGTCGGGAATCGGCTCATGTCGCCGCCCGTCTCGGCGATGATGACGTCGGCCACCAGGGTGGAGATCCCTGGGATGGTGACGAACAGGTCCCTCACGTGACGAAAGGGCTCCACCACCACCTCGATCCGTCCGGTCAGCTCGTCGATGGCCCGGGTGTGGTTGTCGATCAGGTCCAGATGGAGCTGGGCCAGGAACCCGTGGTGTTCGCTGAACCGACCGGTGAGGGCCTCGGTGAGCTCGGGGATCTTGGACCGCAACCGACGTTTGGCCAGATCGGCCAGTACTTCCGGGTCACGCTGTCCGTCGATCAGGGCGTCGAGCATGGCCCGGCCCGAGACCCCGGTGATATCGGTGGCCACCGACGACAGCTTGATGCCGGCATCCTCCAGCAGCTTCTCCAGGCGCTGGATCTCCTTGGCCCGGGCTCGCACCAGGGTGGTCCTTGTGCGGGTCAGGTCCCGGAGTTGGCGGATCGGCTCGGGCGGGACGAACGAGCCCCGGACCAGCCCGTGGGCTCCCAGTTGGGCCAACCATGCCGCGTCGGAGACATCGGTCTTCCGGCCCGGCAGGTTCTTCACGTGGCGGGCGTTCACCAGCATCACCTCGAAGGGGCCGTCCTCCAAGAGGTAGTAGAAGGGCTTCCAGTAGTCGCTGGTGGCCTCCATCACGACCAGGGTCACCTGCTCGGCAACCAAGTGATCACGCAGGGCGAGCACCTGGTTGGTGACCGCTCCCCAGGTCGTCACTGTCGATTTCGCCTTGGTCCGGCCCGCACCGGCGATCCGGACACAGACCTTGGCGTCCCGTTTTGAGATATCGACCCCGGCACACCGGGGATGCACCACATCCATCGCACGCTCCTTCCTCAACATGAGGACCATGGGTTGGGTGCTCGTCCCAGGGAGGGCAGGGATAATCAGAAGTCTGACGCTCGTGCTCGAAGGCAACAGTCCACGGTTCCCGTGGGAGCCCTCCACCACCATGCTGAACTACAGGCTCACCGGCACTACAGAGGATTCGGTGTCGTACCGGGACGAGCCCACCAATTGTGCCAACCGGTCAACGGGAGCGCTACTGGAGCTATCCACCGCGACGCTCGATTGACTTCGCCCTATCTTCGCTCGCCCCGGCGAGCCCACCCAGGGCTCTACGGTGCTGAACTGGGGATTCACGGAGCCCAAGCCCACATTGGGCACCCCGCAGGAGACATGGGGTACATGATTCCTGAGGAACCTGGGGGTGGCCCGGTAGCTCCAGACCTCCTGGAAGCGGTCGCGGGCCCACGGGGTGGCGAACGTGGCAGTGCTGCACCGCCTGTCCGACCTCCGCTCGGTGGGCACCTTGGGCTCCGAGCAGGT
>Ga0075520_1001279_pt1 | contig 11984 bp, 13 predicted proteins | sample NGEPerB_FD_75100 | JGI IMG/M metagenome (GOLD analysis project Ga0075520, IMG submission 75100) | Arctic peat soil microbial communities from the Barrow Environmental Observatory site, Barrow, Alaska, USA - NGEE PermafrostAB12-B | ecosystem: Environmental > Terrestrial > Soil > Wetlands > Peat ... | reverse complement strand
GGCCAGCGTCTTTGCGGCTTTAGCCTTCACCTTTTTGTCCACCCGGATATGAACCATGCCGGTCGCCATAGGAACGCCCTCCTTCGATATATATACATTGTATACCCACTCCGGAATGTTCGCTGGCCCGGCCCGAACCTTCCTCAACCCAGGTCAGCGTCCCAAAGACGGACGCGAACCTGGGGCACCAGGCTAATTATCTTGCTGGTGTGCCGAGTGCCTCACAACTCCTATGTTGGTCCCACACCGAACGTGAACCGCCGAGTTAAATCTGAATTACGCGCCCGCCTTCTTGATGGCTGCCTTATGTTTGTTGATTTCTTCATAGGCGCCTTTCCATTCTCGATTGATAAGAAGGGAGAGCTTAAAGCATTCCCAAGTTAGCCACACCATCGTTATAAGAATTATGAGCCCCGCTTCAAATTCTCTGTCTGTAACCACTGCTTGCATTACATGACCGAAAGAATACGTCAATTTGTCATGCACCAAAACGGTAGCTTCGACGAGAAGCGGCGAGGCCAGGAGAACAGTAGGCATCCATGCTAGGGGGCGCTTTCGACGTTCCAGCGGCATTTGCGGCACACTCAGAACCTGAGCCATGGCTAATAGCTCATACCCATCTATGAGTTCGGGAATCCCGTGCCCTCTGCAGCGACTGAAAAGGAGCTGAACGTTTGACTGCTCACGCCAGAGGCTAAACCGCAACCAACCGAGGAGCGTGAGAAACGTTATGCCTCCCAATAATCCAAGGTCATTGACGTCTAAGGTAGCTCCTAGGACGGGAACACCAGTATTGATGACGCGATTGACCATGCTCGACTGCAACAGGGATACCCAAGTCTTTGCTTGCTCGGGGGTAAAGCCCCATTGTGCAAGGACGGCTTTCCCACTTTGCAGAACCGATGGATCTAGAGCCTGAATGCATTTCGACGCGTCGTCAGGCGATTTTGCGTTGCAGTCCGCTACCAAGACTGCTGCTCTTGCGGCGTGAAGCCTCGCAACAGGCCATGCGGATTGTCGCTCTTGCCAAAACGCCATGAAGACGACAATGCAAGTCAGTTGGATCAGCAAAACTATGCTGCGTCCTCGCTTAGACGACTCTGTAGCGGATTCTAGGGCCTTAGTATTTTCAGAGGTCATCGCTGTCCACCTTCGACCAGTTGATTGGTCGCACATTTTTTGCAGCAAAACCGGCATCAGGCGGTGCCGTTAATGCTCAACGAGGCAATAGGGGACTCGGAAGCTTTCTCGGAACCACGACTTTACACCACAACTCATCTGGCTGGCACAGCAAAATAGCCGGGTGCCCCATTCTTTCGCCTCTTTTGCGAAAGGGTGGGAACGACAAACTACGGACAGTGATGGATTTTGTTTGCCGGGTGCCTCAGGTTCGCCCCTCGGTTGGGCTAACCGGGGTCACTGGACTCGCAGCAGCAAGAGTGGTGGAGATCGAATCGGATTGGACAGCCAAGAGGTCGTGAGTTGAAAATGTTCGGTGGGCCGGCCCGGACCGTCCTCGGCCCAGGTCAGTATCCAAAACACGGCCGCAAACCTGGGGTACCAGGCTACTCTGCCCCTCAAGGTGGTTAATGCCAACGCAAGCCGACCTCGATGCCGCCAACGTGTATACCTCAATCATGGAGGAAGCGAAGTTTCGTGCCCTCAGTATCAACACGCTCACAAACTCTGGCTACGCGTTGCCCGTGCCGCTGCAACGGGAATACTGTTTTCTACAGCTTCGCATGCTCTGTGAGCTGATCGCCCTCGGCTGTCTAGTCGCGCATGGCGACATAGAGGAAACGAAATCGTCGTCGCTTCAAAAGGCTTACCGCGCCGGAGAAATTGTTAAACGTCTGGAAAAGCTACATCCAAGTTTCTATCCGTCGCCACGAAAACTTGTCTTCAGTCCGGGGCATGTTCATCTGAGCGACTATGACCGCGAGTTCCTGACCAAGAGCGATCTGATAACTCTTTACGGGAAATGCGGCGATGCGTTGCATAAGGGCAACCTGCGGCAATTGCTCGACCCGAAGAACCAACCTACCGCCGACTTTCGTGACATTCAGGAATGGGGGCAAAAAATTCTCAACCTACTTAGCGTTCATCTCATCAGTCGCAGGGAGGGCAAGTTCCATTTACTTGTCGTGCTTGAGGCATCGCAAACTGGTGGCAACGTGCTCGTGTCGGTCGCTGAAAGCCCCGTTCAAACCTCCGCATCAGTCGTATAACCCGCCGCAAAGTCAGGCCGTGCCCTCGTCGGCCTGAACGAGCGTGTTTCCGTCAAAACCTCAACTACAACGAGGGATGGCTGTTCTTTTGGAGGTCTCTGAAATGATCATCTCAAACCGTTTCGTTCGGACCTATTTGTTCGGAAGTAAGGTGGCGAGAATTCATAACAAATCATTCCAATGCTGCGTCAGTACGGCAAAAGAGGGTTTGTTTCAGAAACAGTCAACCATAATCTTAGAACCTAAGATTGGCAATACTGTCGGAGCAGGAGCCGCAGGATTACGTCTTTGCGGCAAGATAATCTACTCGCCAACCCTCCGAAGAAGTGACCGTTTCCAATTTCACGATGTCCTTGCCAAAACGCTTGACGCGTTTGGAGAGAAAGGCTGCACTTTAGAAGAGGCGCTTGAACAGATATTTGTGGACTTGAAGCGCAGAGGCATAGCAGTGGAGACGATGAACCTCGCGGCGGATCAAGGCCAAGCCGATGCGCAGTTCAATCTTGGGATGCTGTACACAAACGGTGAAGGCGATTGGCAGGGCGACTACGCCCAAGCGGCGCTTTGGTATCGCAAGGCGGCAGAGCAAGGTGACACCAGGGCGCAATACAACCTCGGGGTTTTGTACTACAAGGGCCATGGTGTGCCCCAAGATTTTGCGAAAGCCTACTTTTGGTTTGATTTAGCGACTGCTGCCGAGCAGGACGCCTCGCTGGTGGAACAGACTACGAAGTATCGAGCTACGAAGTATCGAGACGAAGCCGCGTCACATCTGATACCTGCCGATCTTGCCCGCGTACAGGAACGAGCGCGGAAGTGGTTTGAGGCGCATCAGGCGAAGCCACAATGATGGAAGGGTTTTTCCCGCATACGGTGGCGGGTGGCCCGGCCAAAGCCGCTGTTGGCGACGTCTCTTCAACATGGGGTGCTCCGTTCCTCTCCCCCGGCTAGCGTCCAAAAGACGGGCGCGAATTTGGGGCAGCACGCTATACTGTCATCTCCCTGGACTCAAATTGGGCGCATAGGTAGCTTGTGAAATGCGAACATCTATTTTGCTGAATCTGCCCCGACAGCTTTGTCTGTCTGAAACAGGCCACTAAATATGTATTGGGTTTATAACCTACCCAACTGGCTTTTTGGAGTGCTCACTGTCGGCGTTTTTGTGGGCTTCAGTCTGGCAGGGATCTTTTGCACCCGGTCATGGATTCGTCGGATGCACATCCAGCTCTCCCACAACGATATTGTCGGCTTTTACTTGGCAGGGTTAACCGTACTCTACGGAGTCTCGCTGGGGTTGCTCGCCATCGGGGCCTGGACCATCTACACCGAGACGGAAGCCAAAGTGGCACAAGAGGCAGGGGCTCTATCCGGCCTCTATGGCAGCGTTAGCGGTCTTCCGGAGCCAACCCGCAGTTTGCTGCAGAATGATCTCCGCGCATATACACGGAAGGTGATCGACGTAGGCTGGCCGGCGCAACGGCGCGGCGACATAGCAACCGAAAACAGCGCGACTCTGGATAAATTCCAAAGGAATTTTGAAACTTTTGAGCCCGTCACCGAAGAGCAGAAGATTCTAATGGCGGACATTTCCCGGGAATTCGACGCTCTGGAGGAGTCGCGAAGCATTCGTCTGGACAGCGTGAATGAGGAATTGCCGCCACCGCTATGGGCGTTGATCCTGCTGGTAGCGTTGATCTGCATTGTTGCTACCTGGTTCTTCCACACCGAGAGCCTGAAAATGCATATCTGGATGACTGGGCTCATCGCAGCCCTTCTCGGGCTGATGGTCTTCATGGTGGCTGCCCTCGATAATCCCTATCGCGGAGAGGTTAGCGTCAGTCCTGCGCCCTTTGAGCGCGTTTACCAGCAGATGGCCGAACCGGGTAAGTGATGCCGCAACGATCGGAGAATGGAGTGGTGAAGATCGAATCGCAGTGGACGGCCAGAGATCGTGAGTTGAAAATGTTTGGCGGGCCGGCCCGAAGGTTTCTGTGCCCAGGTTAGCGTCCCAAAGACGGACGCGAACCTGGAACACCAGGCTGCTAACATGAGGTCGGCTGCGAGGAGGAATTCAGAACATGGCACAAACAGGACTCTCCAACCCCGGCTCCGGAATGTCAATTGTGTGGGCGATTCTGCTCATCGTCTTCGGTTTCATGGCCATCGCGATCCCGTTCGCTACCTCGTGGGGTGTGGTTGTGGTCATCGCCTGGCTGATCGTCTTCAGCGGCGTATTTCAGTTCATCCATGCCTTCCAGTCGAAAGGCGTCGGGCACATACTCTGGAAGCTTTTGGTCGCGGTTCTGTATCTGATCGTCGGTTGCTATTTTCTGCTGCATCCCGTGCTGGGGGTTGCCGGATTCACTCTGGCGCTGGCGATTTTCTTTGTGGTGGAGGGAGTGTTCGACCTGGTGGCTTACTTCCCCACCCGCGCTATCCCGGGATCAGGCTGGATTCTGTTCGACGGCATCGTCACCTTGGCCCTCGGCGTGCTGGTCTGGCGCCAGTGGCCCTCCAGCTCGTTATGGGTGATCGGCACGCTGGTCGGAATCAGCATGATCTTCACCGGGATGACGCGTCTGATGCTGAGCCTGGCTGTAAGGCGTCTGGCGCGCAGCTAACGACGGCGCAATCCCGGAGCCTGGCCTCTGAGGCTTGTTGCTCTGTCGGGCTAACTTGGGGCGCTAGGCTTTCCCCTCGCTACTTACTTACTAAAAAGTTCGCTGTGCAAGCCCATGCGGACAAACCGCAATGTTTTATCGTCTGGCTTTTTGTAGATCAGCAAGAGGTCCGGCTTCAGATGACACTCGCGATGGTCCTTCCAGTTACCCGACAGGGCATGATCGCGGTGCCTCTCCTTCAGCGGTTGGTCATCGGCCAACTGGACAGCGATCTCCGCGAGTAGAGTCCCCACATCTCTGTGCCGTGGCGTCGCTTGGGTGCGTTTGTAATCGCGGCTGAAGGCCGTAGTCCATTCAACGGTGCGCATTCAACTCGGCCATCATCGCGGCGACACTGGTCGCTCTGCGGACCTCGCCCCGTTCTCCGGCCTCCATCGCTGCGATGGTCTCGCGGTTGGGGACCCGCACGTCAAACGGCAGGGCCTTTTCTGCGGCAACGCGCGTCAGCAACATGCGGACGGCATCGGACACCGTCAACCCCATCGCGGCCAGCGTCTTTGCGGCTTTGGCCTTCACCTTTTCGTCCACCCGGATATGAACCATGCTGCTTGCCATAAAAAACGCATCCCTCCGATATAGATATACATTGTATACCCAGCTCCGCTGTAATGCGTACGTTCGCGTGACGGGTCAGCGGATGGCGCCGGAAGGCTGTTGCATACATCTGCATGACGGGTCTGTGGTCGGCACCGGAAGTCTATTCAGGTCGCTCAGGCCCAAGTCCCGCTTGCGGGACGAGAAATCTCAGCCCAGTGCTTCAGCACTGGGTAGGCGTGAAAAAGACGCCCGAGTCCCGTAGGGACGGCACAGTCTTCGCGCATTCCCTGAGGCTGAGATTTTTTGCGCCTGCGGCGCTGGGACAGTGGAGGTGGAATCGGAATAGAGGGCCAGCGATCGTGCGTTGAAGTTACGCAACTAAGAGGCAGTATCCCGTGGCCAAGAGCGGCACTACGGAGTAGCATTAATCCCGAACCTGACCTGGTGATCAGTGGTCGACGCAAGGACCATGTCATGGCGGCGCAGTATTGACGGGACACCGTGGACAATACGCACAAGCAAACTGAGTTGATTGTTGCCAGTCGGGCTAACTTACTCGAAATTGTCGTCGTAGCGGTCGGAATTGCGTTGGGAGTACACCTCCTTGCAGTTGGCGTACTAGTTAAGCTGCAATGGTCAGGGCTCGCAATCGCGATTTTAGGAGGCAGCCTGATTTTGATCGGGTGTGCCTACCTGATCTCCAGAGAATTCCCCACGATAAATCGCGATTTCATGTTCGAGGGGATCCTCCCTGTGATTGCTAAGACCCATGATGTGATACCAATTGACCGATATGAATTCGCTGAGGACACAGCACGCCACCTCAATGCACTCGCGGCTGAAAACAAGGCGTTGGCCTCGGCCTGGGCAGATAATCCACTGAGCAACTTCCAATTTGAGCGGGGACATGAAGGTGTTCTCGTCAAGGGTTCACCTGCTGCCAAGTTAGCCCGGGAGGCACTCGAGTATTTCGTACTCAATGAACTATCGCTCCATTTGAGTCAGCACTTTAGTAACAACCCTCGAATAAAAGAGTCCGAAATAGTTACCTTCGGACGACGCGACATACCCTCAGTGCTGTTGGAGAATCATTTCCTTGAGCTTTTTTCAAAGCCAATGGAGGAACGCGAAGTCTTTTCCCCTTTACCGAAGATCCGCGTAACCCACGGAAGCAAGGTTGTGTTCGCGATGGGGAAGGGGGGTGCAATATATGATGAATTCGAGCTAATTCTTCCGCGCGCTGCGAAGATTTCTCGGTTGGATCCCAGCACAATTCTCATTCGAACCAAGCGTTTCGGCATGCAGATTGGGGTCGGATTTGATGGATTCGGCGCAAACCTTCCCTCCGGATTCGCCAAACTCTATACGGGCCATAAACACTCGGACATTGAAGTGTTTAAAATCGACTTGAACATCAAGATTTGGTTTAACTGGTGGTCGCTCCTAACAAACTCTGGCTGGGAATACTATCGTTGGTTAGATTCCTTTTTAGATCGCATGGCACAGGGATTCTCGTTTGAGCGATTTCTTCTTGATATTGGTTGGGAAACCGCCTTGTCTGCCGGAATTGTTGTGCAGCGACTGGGTGAATCGCGAGCCAAAACTGCCGAGGTGACGACTGAGAAGGATCGACAGCCAGTTTCTATCGAGGAGCGCAGCCACGTTCAGTTGCCAGATAGCGCGATTTCGACCAAAGACGAGGCGTCGGATCAACTCACCAAATGATGGGAGACCCTCCGACAATAGGGTTCTTCAACTCGCTCCTCACTCAGGATGACAGACAGAAAAGAGCAGCCCCTACACCCTCGCCAGGTGCACCCCAAACCATTTCTTCCGGTCGCACCAGGTGTGCTCCAGGGTGAAGCCGCTTTCGCGCAGGATGGATTCGATCATGGCGTCGGTGTACTTGTAGCTGTTCTCGGTGTGGATGCGTTCTCCCGGCGCGAATGACAGGTCCAGGTCGAGCGCCGGAATGAATACCGTTTGTGAGGTCGTGCTTTCCAGATGGGCCTCGATGCGCGACTGGCGGCGGTTCCACACCGCGACGTGGCGGAAGCGATTGAGCTCGAAGTCAGCATCGAACTCGCGATTCAAGCGCGCCAGAATGTTCTTGTTAAACTCCGCCGTAACTCCCTGCGAATCGTCGTAGGCGGGCAGAAGAATCTTCGGACTCTTGGCGAAATCGGCGCCCAGCAGCAGAGCGTCGCCGGCGCGCAGCGTCCTGCGGATGCGGCGCAAAATCCGTATGGCCTCGTCTGGTTCGAAATTCCCGATACTCGATCCGATGTAGAGCACCAGCTTGCGCCCGCTGATGCGACGCAGCGCGGGTACACCTCCGGTGTAGTCGGCGACGATGGGATTGACTCGCAGCCCGGGAAATTGCCGTCCGAGTTGCGCTTCCGCTTCCTGCAACGCGGAAGGCGAAACGTCAATGGGATAAAACAGCGCTCGGCTTTGCCGGCGGAGCAACTCCTCAATCAGAATGCAGGTCTTGCTGGCGGTGCCAGCGCCGAGTTCGACCAGAGTCAACGACGTTCCGGCGTGCTGCAGGATATCGCCCGCGAAGCTCTCAAGGATCGACCGCTCGGTGCGCGTGAGATAGTACTCCGGCAACTCGGTGATCTGCTCGAAGAGGGCCGAGCCGATGTGGTCATAAAACAGTTTCGACGGCAGCCGCTTGGGCGTCGCACTCAGACCCTCGAATACTTCCAGCGCGATGGCGTCGTTCGCCAGGAACTGAAGTTGCTTGTTAGTTGCCATTGGCCAACCGTATGCCCATAAATTGCCAGCGCACATGGGGCGGAAAGAAGTTGCGATAGGTGGCTCGAATGTGCGACTGCGGCGTGGCGCAGGAGCCGCCGCGCAACACCATCTGATTGCACATGAACTTGCCGTTGTACTCGCCGACGGCCCCCGCGGCCGGCTTGAAACCGGGATAGGGCATGTACGCGCTGGCCGTCCATTCCCAAACATCGCCGAACATCTGCGCCAACGGCTCGGCCGGTTCTTCCTCCAGCGCGCGCGGATGCAGATGCCCGCTCTCCAGCAGATTTCCCGCCACCCGGCAAGATCGCGCGGCAACTTCCCACTCGAATTCCGTGGGCAGCCGCGCGCCCGCCCAGCGAGCGAAGGCGTCGGCCTCGTAATAGCTGACATGGCAAACCGGTTCGCTCGGTTCCAACGGCTTCATGCCTTCGACGGTGTAATGCCACCAGTCGTCAGCGCGCTGCTCCCAGTACAACGGCACGCTCCACTGATTGCTGCGCACGCAGTCCCAGCCGTCGGAAAGCCATAGTTCGGCTGTGCCGTAGCCGTTGTCGCGCATGAATTCCAGATACTCGCCGTTGGTCACCGGCCGCGAGGCCAGGCGAAATCGTTCGAGATAAACGTTGTGACGCGGGCCTTCGTTATCGAAGGCGAAACCTTCGCCGGCAAAACCTGCGCTGTAAATGCCTTCGTCGAAACTGCGCCACTCGATGGGCGGGACGGAGGCAGAGGCACTCTTTGCCCCGTGACTTTCTGACGTGGGGCGAAACGCCGGCCGCAGCGGATTCGTCCACAGCCCGTTCTTGACGTCGGTGACGATCAGCTCCTGGTGCTGCTGCTCATGGTTGATTCCCAGCGTAATCAGCGCCACCAACTCGGGCGCTGCCTCGGTGGTGAGGATATGCACGATGGCATCGTCCACATACGAGCGATAGGCGTGTACTTCGTCCAATCCGGGTCGCGACAAGGTGTGCCGCAAGGCCCGCAACGGGCGGTCGCCCACGGCGTTGTAATACGAATTAAACAGATTGCGAAACGCGGGATGGAACGGGCGATAGTCGCGCAGGTGCTCGGCCAGAAGAAAAGTCTCGAAGAACCAGGTGGTGTGCGCCAAGTGCCACTTGGCCGGACTGGCGTCGGGCATGGGCTGCAAGCTGTGATCTTCAACGCTCAGGGAAGCACAGATCTGGAGAGAAGTCTCCCGCACCGCCAGATATTTCTCCAGCAACGAGGCTTCGCCTGGAGGCGGCGCCGACATCGGCAGATCGCGAATTGGACTGATGCTGTGCATAAACCCTGCAATGTGAATCGTTATTGAGATGCAGAAAGCGAACGTTGCGGCTGGGCCCCACTTCGGGGTGGGGTACCGGGTTGCCGCTCTAAGAGCAGATGCGGAGATTGCCCGAAGGCTACAAAATTTAAGGCAGTGCAAGAAGGGGTGCTATTTTGCGATTTCGGCGGGGGCCACCGGTTGAATTTGCGGCTCTTCGATGGTCGTCGAAGGATGCTCATAGAGCCGCCGCAGATCGTTCCAGCGGACCGCCAGCATCTCCACGCCCATCTTCAACCCGTCGCGAATAGGACTGATCTTGGAACGATGATCGTGCGCCCACTCCACCGCGACCTCAACAGTGCGCAGCTTGAACTTGTTGGCCAGAAACAGCAGCTCGGGGTCGAATCCCCAGCGCTCGACGCGTTGCCGCGAGAAGACAGTCTGGGCCGCCGCGCGGGTAAACGCCTTGAAGCCGCATTGGGTGTCGCGATACTTCAATCCCAGGACCATGCGCAGCGCCAGATTGAAAAGCCGTCCGTATAACTGCCGATACCATGGCTGCCGCTCAGTTTGCAGCCCAGCCTCGAGCCAGCGCGAGCCGATGGCCACGTTCGCGCCCCCCTCAATCGCCGCGAACAGCTTGGTCGCCTCATATATTGGCGATGATAAGTCTGCGTCGGTGAACAGCAGAATGTCGCCGTGGGCGTGCAACATGCCGTTGCGCACACTGTAGCCTTTGCCGCGATTCCCGGGGTTCTCCAGCAGCCGAATCTGGGGATATCGGCTGGCGAAGCTGCGCGCGATTTCGGCGGTATCGTCGCTGGAACCGTCGTTCACGACGATCACTTCCGCCTGGATTTTCCGTTCACGGATGTAGGCGAATACTTTGGGAAGCGAGGTAGCCAGCCGTTCGCTTTCGTTGTAAGCCGGAATTATGAAGCTGTAGTACATCTGCAACCTAGACGCTGGCTTATTGTATTCCAGTTGTCACAGAGTAGATGTTTGTTGGGAGGAGGTGGTGTGGGTGATCCGCAAACCGGCGAACCGTTCGCCCGGCCAGAACGCCGGACGGGACTTGCAGCGGCGGCAACCCGGGATTAGCCTTCCCTTAGCCATGCGCACCGTTCACGTTCTCGGCGTTCTGCTGTTGTTGAATGTTGCCCTCAGCGCTGCTTCCAAGCCCCACGTGGTAAGCCTGGGAAAGCCGCTGCCAGTCAAGCTGTTCATCGGTGCTGCGGAAACCAAGACGATGGATATCGCGGTCCGTCCGCTGTTTGTGGACGCCAAGCTGAAGGAGTTTACGACCGGCACGTCACACGACGTCACCGACCGGCAGTTCGTGGTGCGGCGGGTATTTCGTACCAACGACGCGCTGCCCGAGGAGGCGCGCAAGTCTCCGAAATGGCTTTGGCAACTGGGTGGGTGGCTGCTGGTGGACCGCAATTCTGGGAAGATCACGCCAATCAAGTTGCCCGATTTTGACCCGTTCTACTCCGAGGTAAGTTGGTACCGTGACTATGCGGCGTACTGCGGCATCACGGCCAATGGTGAAAAACTCGACGTCGTAGTCGTGCAAATCGGCGTCAAGAAGCCGCTGTATCGCAAAGAACTGGGGAAGGCCAATAGCGGCGACCAGCCCGACTCCGATTGCGCCGCCCCGCACTGGAATCGTCAACCCGCGCGCGTGACCTTCCTTCCCAAGGCGGGTGACAAGCTCAGCGTGGCCGTGCGGGGCCACTTTGTTGACGAAGTGGCCGACGACGATTCCGACGAACCTTAATTCAGACGAACTTTGAGACTGAGTACGAGCTTCCATTGAAGAGCCTTGACGAACTGCTGCGCGACGCTGAGGAAGCCCACGGACATCTTTGTGCCGGGCAGGTGCTGGGCGTCCGGCTGGCCATGCTCGGATTGGAACTGCTAGGCATCGACGATCCGCGCGGCAAAGATCGCAAGCGCCTCATCACCTTTGTGGAGATTGACCGCTGCGCCACCGACGCGGTTGCTGTCGTAACCGGCTGCCGGTTGGGCAAGCGGGCACTCAAGTTCCGTGACTGGGGCAAAGTGGCGGCGACGTTTGTCGATCTGGCCTCGCAGCGCGCGGTGCGGGTCTGCGCCCGCGAAAGCTCGAAGGCGCTGGCGCGGCAGATGCATCCTGAAATCGAGAACAAGAACCAGCAGCAGATGCTGGCCTATCGCGAGATATCGAATGACGACCTGTTCACGGTGCAGTGGGTAAAGGTCGCTCTGCCGCCCGAGGAGTTGCCCGGTTACAAAGGCGAGCGCATCGTGTGCCAGCAATGCGGTGAAGGCATCAACTTCCAGCGCGAAGTGCGGCGCGACGGAAAAATCCTATGTCGCGCCTGCGCCGGAGAACGCTATTACGAGGAGATTTTGTAGGTTTGGAGATGTCATCCTGAGCGGAGCGCCCGCAAAGAATTTCCGACCCGCAAAAGAAGCGGGTCGGGCGGGCGCGGAGTCGAAGGGCCCCTATTACCT
>Ga0075520_1001277_pt1 | contig 11997 bp, 9 predicted proteins | sample NGEPerB_FD_75100 | JGI IMG/M metagenome (GOLD analysis project Ga0075520, IMG submission 75100) | Arctic peat soil microbial communities from the Barrow Environmental Observatory site, Barrow, Alaska, USA - NGEE PermafrostAB12-B | ecosystem: Environmental > Terrestrial > Soil > Wetlands > Peat ... | reverse complement strand
CCGGTTCCCGGAGTCCAGAAGGAAAGCGTACTACCTGATGTCGATTCACGAACATCTTCCACCCCAGGTGAGGAAGGAGCTGAAGCAGGTGGGATGGACGAAGGGGCTGGAGTTGGCCAAGCTGGCGCGGCAGCAGGGAAGGCGCTTCGAAAGTGCAACCTGGCTGCACAAAGCCCGACAGATGCCCAAGGCGGAGTTCCAGCGGGAAGTGGAAAGGGAACTGACCGGCAAGGACAGCGAGCCGTCAGAGCTGATCTATTTCAAGATCTATAAGAGCCAGATGCCGGTCATCGAACGGGCAATCGAGGCTGCGGCCTTGATGCTGGGGTCGGACAAGTCCAGAGGGTACTGCCTGGAGATGATCTGTGCGGACTTCCTCGCCGGGGCCTCGATAGACGGCAACAACCCGGAGATCCTGCTGCAATCCATCTCCCGCTACTACAAGTTCCTGCCCGGTCCACAACAGGAGGCATTTCGATCTGAGGTCGCTGGGCAGGCCTCATGAAGAAGATCCCAGCCAAGAACCCCCGACTGAGACTCGATTCGACGAGCTATCGAGACCTGCATCGCCAGGTGCTGGAGCGCGACGGCTGGCGGTGCCAGGTCTGCGGTAGCATGCAAAACCTGCAGGTGCATCACCTCAAACTCCGCAGCCATTCGGGAAGCGATGTCGAACAGAATTTGATCACGCTGTGCGCCCAATGCCACGAACAGGTGCATCGAAAAGCCGTCGTCAGCGCACTCGGCATTTTGCTGCTTTGAATTGTCAACGCGAAAAGAGTTGCCCATCCAAGCGCCATTGGAGTTGCGAACAATACCGACGAGTGGTATAGACAGAAGACGACTAGCGACGGAATTGACAGCGGCGCAGTCGCAGGTAAGTCCTTTCAAGTGCGGAATTGAAGCAATGCCGAGGACATCATCAGTTCGGCCATCCAAGGATCTGGATGACGAAACCCGATCAGATAGATTAGGAACGGGCCAACCCCGCATTGGTACATTCTCCGCGTCAGCACCTCCTTGTCCCGGATGAATGACTCATCGAGCCCGGCGTATCATGACTACGACTATCAGCGGAGAATCATATGGGTTCCGGAACCTACCAGTCTGTGACCAGCGCTTCCGATGAAGGTGATATCGCTTGGGCCTCCTTCGCCCGGACGAGAAAGGAGGCTTAGGTTCTGGCACACATTCAACTACTTGGAGTTCTTTTGTGTTACAACGACGGCGATCTTCTCGAGGATTCTCTTCGCTATCTTCTTGACCAAGGCCATCACGTAATTGTGTGGGACCACGGATCTGCGGACGAAACTCCGGAAATCATCCATCGTTACCAAAGCGAGTTGCTGGAAAGCCGCCACATCCCGAGAGAGTTCGACTTTTATGAGTTGTATGCAGCCATGTCGAGACATCTTATGGAAAGCTATGTATCCATTTACGACTGGATTTCATGGCCGGACCAAGATGAGTTTCTGGAAGGACCGTCTCGTGCAAAGCCGTACCGGGAATGCGTCGAGGAAGTACATGCTTCGCCCTCTAGCTGGATACAATTCCATAACTTTAACTATTGGCTGACCAGCGCCGACGATCCGGAAATCCAGTCGCCGCCGCTTCGCATCCGGCATTATTCGCTCTTCCCGGATTGTGCTCCGCGCATTCGCTCCTGGCGCGCCTCGGCGACCAACCTGCGGGTCTTCAACCACAATCCACCGCTAGGCGATCCATGGCCGGCGCGCTTCAACCTTCGTCATTACCCCATGCGATCGCGTGAGCAAATGCTGGCTCGCCTCCTGCGCGATCGTGCGGGCTTGCGCCGCGGCGACAGCAACTACCATTACGACAATATGAAGCTGAACATGGATCGTCTGGAGATCGCGTTCGAGCAGCTTCATTATGACGATGGGCGCTCCGAATTGAATCCCGAGCCGATTTTTAATTGGCGTTCCATTTACGGATTTGGCGCACCTGCGGAATCGGCCTGCTGAAGCCGGGCTGCGGGTCGTTACTCGGAGTGGAGGCGGAAGTGGAAAACCGCGCTAAGGCATTGTATTTAAGAGGAGACCGCCTGCGGGTTCGCCAACGCGGCGACCTCGCTGCTAGAATATCGGTTTCAACAGCCTCGGTTGCGGAAGCGTGGACTGTCTATGAGTTCCAATGAATTACTTCTGGGATGACCAGTTTCATCTTTACCGAACCAAAAATCCGGCGGAGTTCTCCTATTCCGACGGCGTAGAAGTGGAAGAGCGCCTGCTTAGCGTTGTCTCGAACGCTAAAGACCGCAGCACTTTTTCGCAAGAATTAGCGGAGTCCATTTGCGATTGGCCGGGTGAATACCACTTCAGCCGGTTTCGTCACTGCCTGGTGCGGCCGCTGGAGTTGCATTCGGGCGATAAAGTTCTCGAGCTTGGGTGCGGTTGCGGGGCGATCACCCGCTTTCTTGGCGAAATTGGTGCGAATGTAGTTGCCGTCGAAGGAAGCCTGGCCCGGGCGCGCGTCGCCGCGGAGCGCTGCCGGGAACTCACCAATGTTCGAGTCGTGGTAGATGACCTTCTGAGTTTTGAAACCGATGAGCGATTTGACTGCATACTTCTGATCGGAGTGCTGGAATACGCCGCCTTGTTCTCAGGCAGAGCGAAGCCATTTGAGCACTATCTGCAGGCGGTAACCCATTTCCTTGCGCCCGGCGGCCGGGTGGTTATCGCTATCGAGAATAAAGTGGGCTTGAAGTATTTCAACGGCTGTGGCGAAGACCACGTTGGTATCCCGTTCTTCGGAGTTCAAGATCTCTACGGGACTAGAACCGCTCGCACCTTCGGAAGGCGGGAATTGATCGCACTTCTATCTGCGGCTGGACTACCCCAGGTTCGCTTCTATTATCCTTTTCCAGACTATAAGCTACCCTCCGTGGTTCTCTCCGAGAACGCCTTGACGGATCCTGGGTTTGACGCTATCGATTTGCTGGCCCGCTGCCATGCTCGCGACTATACGGGTTCGCCCTACCGCGGTTTCGACGAAGCGCTCGCTTTCTCCGTGTTGCATACCAATGGCCTGCTTGCCGATCTGAGCAACTCATTTCTTATAGTCGCAACCCCGGACAAGGAACCGCCAGCAAGGACTACGGAACTTGCGTTTGCATGGTCGGTAAATCGCGCGCCTGAATTTTGTACGCAAACGACCTTTGTGCGGGATGGGTCTGGAATAAGGGTGCTGAAGGAGTTCCTGATACCATCGGCCAAAGGTAGTCGTCGTACGGTACATGAGGGCCTGACCATCACGCACCACGTCTCCGGGTCCGTCTACCGGCCCGGCCGGCAATTGTTGTGGAACCTGCTGCGAGCGCGAGCTGGTGGCGGAGATGTGGAATCCATCGTTCAAGCGCTTCGGCCATGGATGGAATTTCTCCTGCAGCATGCTCGGGTGTTGCCGGCGCCAGGCGCTGATGCTTTGGAGGAACCGACGAGACTATCGTCATACGTGCTGGCTGGCGAATTCCTCGACTGCACTCCCTTCAACCTTCTTAATATTGATGGCAAGCTCGTGCCCATTGATGAGGAGTGGCAAAGCGACCACGATATTAGTTTAGGGTGGGTGATAACCCGCGGCGTTCTATGGTCGATGGCTTCCGGAATGTCATCAGGTAGTCTCGTGCCATCCCTTTTGGAGCTAATCGAGGCGCTCTGTGGCAGCTTTGAACTTGCGGTTTCGAAGGCCGATATAGAGACTTGGCTGGGAGCGGAAGCTCACTTCCAGAGACCTGCCCTGGGTCGTGTCTGCGAACCACTGGCCACGGAAAGAACGTTTCGCGGACTGCGACCTTTCTTAAGCGAGATTTCCAGCCTACAACAGACGTTAGGCCAACGGGAGACCGAGCTAAATCAAGTGAAGGTGCGTACCAGCTTGTTGAGTGTCGAGTTGGCCAAGCGCACCGAGGAATTGAACCGTGTTCTCCAGTCACGAGCCTGGCCGACCTCCGAAGGCAGACGAGCCCCTTGTGTGGAAGAGCCCAGCAAGGTGCATGATGATGTGTTTTCGTACATGTCGATGCCTATCGACCCTTTGGCTCTTCCAAGGAGAGTAGCCATCGGGGTATCAAGTAAGGGTAATTTCTTTATGGCCGAGATTGCCCGCATGATAGAAGATGCCTTTCGGCACCTTGGAGTTGAAACACGATTGTTCGACGACCGCGATGCCGGGAACCTAGCGCCTGATGAGATGGTGATCGTTGTAGCGCCGCACGAATTTTTTCTTCTGGGAGATGGGCCCCGCTTATTTGAAATATTCATCGCGGCGTCCAACCTTGTGATGTTCAACACAGAGCAGCCCCAAACCCCCTGGTTCGCGGCAGCGATGAAATACTTGAGGATCGCCACAGCAGTGCTGGATATTAACTATGAATCAGCACAGTATCTTGCAGGGTCTGGACTCAGATCATTTTTCTTGCCGCTTGGATATAGCGACTATATAGTACGCAACTTCGATGGTTGCGTACTCCCCGAACATGAGCTCTTCAAGCACAAGCCTGCTTCCGTTCTGACACCGGTGCCCTTGTCTTACGCCGACCGGCCACTCGACATTCTCTTTGTCGGAACCTCGTCGCCGCGTCGCAGCGAGTTTCTAGCTGCGAATGCGAAATTCTTTGCTAGCAAGGAAACCTTTATTTACATGCCGACAGGGGACGAACCATTTCTTTCTGAGAGCTCTCGAACTATTGATTTTGCAACCCTTGTTGCCTTGGTTAAGCGTTCTAAGGTTCTACTTAATGTCCATCGAGACCCTCACCCTTACTTAGAGTGGCAAAGGGTCGTCACACTAGGCGTTTTGCAGAAGACCCTAGTGGTTAGCGATCATTGTGAGCGAGGACCTTGCATCGAACCCAACGTGGACTACCTGGACGGACCTTTGGAGGCGCTGCCTGCGCTGTGCGATTTAGCTTTAGGTAATATCGAAGCTAGCGAGGCCATTGCTCATCGCGCCTATGAAAAGCTGAAATCCACTTACTCAATGGAACAGGTTGTTGGGAGATGCTTTACGGCTTTGCATAAGACGATTGGTGCAAAAGAATGTTGAAAACGAAGCCATACGAGGTCTTGCTGGAGAAAAAGGATTTATCGAGAAACCCTCTGATAACTGTCGTCATTTCTTGTTTTAAGTACGGTAGAGAGGGTATCGAAGCCCTCGAGTCACTGATGAGTCAGACGGAGAAGGTGATCGATCTTGTACTGGTGGATGATCGGTCGCCTGACGACTCGGTCGATGTTTTACTGGAGTGGTTCGCGAAGACTCCCTGGACTGACAAGTGTGCGAATGCGCTGTTTGTCAGGCATCTAGCAAATCAAGGCCTGACGCAGTCTAGGAATACGGCACTCTCATTTGTTGTCACCCCTTACGTCTTTATTCTGGATGCTGATAATCAACTGTATCCGAGGGCTCTCCAGACGTTGCGTGAAGCTCTTGAGACTTCCCAATATGCCATGGCATATTCGCTGCTTGAGAAATTTGGAGTTGAGCAAGGAATCTTTAACAACTCTGTCTGGTTGCCTGAACAGTTTCGTTATGCTAATTACATTGACGCGATGGCTCTCATCAAGATCGAGGTTTTGCGCGATTTCGGAGGGTATCGTGTGATGCCGAACAAGTTTGGCTGGGAAGATTACGACCTATGGTGCTCATTTGTTGATCGCGGCCTCAGAGGATGTCACGTTCCACAGATCCTCTGCCGCTACCGCATGCATAATAGTTCCATGGTGCGGATGGTGACCAACGCTTTCATCGCCAAAGACTCGGCCAAGGTTCGAGAGGATTTCGAGTCACATCACACGGGAGAGTTTTATTTCGGCCTAAAGGGGACGTTACGGCAACGGGAGGAGCAGCTCAGCAGCCTGAAGCTGACGGTTGCCGCGCGTGAACTAGATGTCGCCAACCTCAGAGCCATGTTAGGCGAACGAGAGGCCGAGCTAGATCAAGTGAAGGCACGTAACAGCTTGTTGAGTGTCGAGTTGGCCAAACGCACCGAGCAATTGAACAGTATTTTCCAGTCACGAGCGTGGCGATTGACCGCGCCGTTGCGCGCGGTTGCGAAACTCCAACCACGCTCCCAACGTGAAGCGCGTCAAATGAGGATTGACTCACAGCTAATTGCGCAGGCCGGTATTTTTGACGTTGCGTGGTATTTGTCGCAAAATCCTGATATCGCAACGCACGGTGCAGATCCGATTACCCACTATCTTCAGCACGGGGCCTTCGAAGGACGAGATCCCAGTCGGACTTTTAGCAGTCAGTGGTACCTTGAACAGAATCCTGATGTGCGAGCGGCTGGTTTCAACCCCTTGGTCCACTACCTGCGATTCGGGGCTACCGAAGGGCGCAGACCATCTCCTGCTGGCGAAGCTGCAAATCTCAAACAAAGTTTGGCTGAGGCCCAGAAGGAGTGGGACAAGCTAGGTCATCGTCGGCTTCAGCAACTTCTGGGGAGCGACGACCGAGTAGTATTTCCAGCAACTGAAAGCCCGGCTGTTACCATTATTCTGGTTTTTTATAACAAAGTCCACCTGTCGCTGCTGTGCCTCGATTCCATACTTGAAAATGCTGGCGTTCCGTATGAAGTTGTGATCGTAAACAACTGCTCAAGCGATGAGACGGATCGCTTGTTGGAACGAGTTGGTGGAGCAACCATCATTAATAACACAGCTAATCGTGGGTTTGGCGATGCCGGTATGCAAGGAGCGGAGCAGGCGCGGGGCGAATATCTTTGCTTCTTAAATAATGATGCCTTATTGCAATCCCATGCGCTTTCGTCAGCTCTGGCAAGCTTTCGCGAAGATTCTAAGGTAGGAGTTGTGGGCGGTAAGATCCTCCTGGCGAATGGCGACCTGCAAGAGGCCGGAAGTATCATTTGGGCGGATGGAAGCGCGTTAGGATATGGGCGAGGAGATGATCCTAATCTACCGCAATATGAGTTTCGGCGTCCGGTAGATTACTGTTCCGGAGCATTCCTGGTTACGACACGGTCTCTTTTCCGTCAGTTGGGTGGCTTTAGCCGGATGTTCAGTCCAGCTTACTATGAAGACTCCGATTATTGCATGCAGGCCTGGGAAGCTGGCTATAACGTCCTATACGAGCCTGCAGCCGTTATTCGGCATTACGAATCGGCTTCGTCGGATGGGAACGAAGCCGCCAAGCCTGCAATGGCAACCAATCAGCAGAAATTCCGGAACAAATGGAATGACCGGCTTCTCAAGCATCTGCCCAATTCGACAGGCAACATACAACGCGCTCGCATCTCGGCAAGTTCCGATACCCTCAAGATACTCTACATAGAGGATCGAATACCCCATCGCCACCTGGGTGCGGGCTTTCCCCGGAGCAATGAAATACTGTCCCATCTTGTGAAGCAGGGCTATCGCGTCACATGCGCCTCGTTTACATCTCGTCCGCTGGAGAACGAGTACGGTGACATCCCACGAGAGGTTGAGTTGTTGGACGGGGTTTCGCAACGCGAACGGCTGTTTCGAGAGTACGTGCCTAACAGTGACATCGTGTGGGTGAGCCGCCCTCACAACATGGCCGCCTTCCTGAAGGGCAGGGCGGAGAAAGGCGCTTCCAGCAGGGCCCGGGTAATTTACGACGCGGAAGCAATTTTTGCGGAGCGTGATTGGCATCAAGCAGAGATTCTCGGGAGCGAGGTTTCATCCACGCTTAAGACAGCATGGCTGGACCGAGAGCTGGCTTTGGCGAAGGCGGCTGACGCCGTCGTAGTCGTATCGGAACGCGATCGCGAGACTATGGTGTCCGGGGGAGTACGCCGTGTATCGATAATCGGCCATCAAGTATGCGCTAACCCAACAGCCGCTGCATTCGATGAGCGGCGCACGTTCCTGTTCGTCGGAGCCATGCACGGTACGGACAGTCCAAATGCCGACTCCATGCGGTATTTCTGCAGCTCAATCTGGCCGGTTGTCCGCCAAGCGACGGGCGCCGAGTTGATCATCGCCGGGTACGGAGCCGACGCTGCTTTGAGCGATTGCCAGGCCGACGGAGTTCGCATTCTCGGCCGGCAGGACGACTTGACCTCGCTCTATAACGAAGCGCGCGTATTTGTGGTGCCCACCCGATATGCAGCGGGAATTCCTTACAAAGCGCACGAGGCGGCCTCTTTTGGTGTGCCTCTTGTAGTATCGAACCTGATTGGAGAGCAACTCGGATGGCTGCATGGGAGCGAATGCCTTATGGCCGGGACTCCCATCGCTTTTGCTAGTGAGTGCTGCCGTTTGTATCAGGACCCAGATCTTTGGACACGGCTTCGCTCGAATGCGCTGCTGCGCGTCATCAACGAACTGAGCGACCAGGTTTTTGACAAGGCGGTCGCTTCGGCAATGGCTAATGTCCGGCCTAACGGAGAACGAAAGCCAGCACTACAGATCAGGAGCAGCAAATGCCCGTAGGCCGCCTACCATTTTTCCGACGGAAACAAAACAATTCCTCGCCTCAGCAAAGGGAGCGATTCGTTCGCGTTGTATATCAGGGTATTCTTCACAGGGAACCTGAGGACGAAGCCTTGAAGTACTGGGTTGAAGCTTTAGCAACGGTGACCGATTTCGAAATTCTCGACCGTTTTTTCAGTTGCGAAGAGTTCGCCCGAGTGTCCAAAGATAAACTCTTCGTTCCTCCCGGACATTTTTATTCGCCTATTGTTAACGTTGCCGAGGCGGAGACCCATCTTCGTCGGGTGGAAGCCCAGGGAATTCCGGAGGACATTCCCGGAATAAATCTTGACCGCGAACAGATGGTGCGCGCCTGGCACGAATTACTGCCTTTTATGCGTAGCGCCCCATTTGGCGATAACCCACGCCCAGGATTGCGCTACGGATTTGTCAACCCCGCGTACAGTTGGGGAGATGCGAGCGTATTGCATGCCATGCTCCGCCTGAATCGCCCCAAGAAGGTAATAGAAATTGGAAGTGGCTGGTCATCAGCCTGCACCATTGATACGGTTGAGTCGTACTTATCCGGCGATTGTGAGCTCACATTTATTGAACCTTACCCTCAGCTGCTCAAAGAACTCTTTTAGGAGGGACCCCTACCCGCACTATGATCCGCATACTGGAGTGCGGAGTTCAGCAAGTGTCTCTAGACACCTTTGAATCGCTGCAAGTTGGCGATATTCTGTTTATCGACTCGACCCACGCGTTTTACGAACGGGAAGCGACGTTTGTTATGAGTTGTTCGAGGTCTTGCCACGCCTGTCACCCGGAGTATGGGTACATTTCCATGACATGTTCTGGCCATTCGAATATCAGAGAAGCTGGATAGTCGAGGAAAACCGCTCGTGGAATGAACTGTACGCCGTCCGGGCATTCCTCACCGACAACGCGCACTGGCAAGTCGCGATGTTCAACGACTATTTTGCTAAGCTAGAGCGAGATCTCATCGAAAGCACGTATCCCAAATTCAACAGGAACCCTGGCGGCGCGCTGTGGATTCAAAAAGAGTAACCAGAACTCAAGGCGGCGGCTTCCATCATTACCAATACAAGATCTAAGGGGGAACCACAGTGGACCATGCCGGAGCATTAACTGTTAGCAATTGGTTGAAGTCACAGATTGAGTCCGAAGCATACTGGTTTCACCGGATGGAGTTGCCGGGCGGTTTGGTAACTCCGGGATGGAACGATCCCAAGGCAACGAAGCTTCCGTATTTTGGATTGCCGGACGATATGACAGGGATGCGAGTGTTAGCTGAAATCTACGAGATCGTGCGCGAACAGCGGGCGATCAGCGCAGACGTCGCTCTCCACCACGGCAAATACTTTGGCATGACGCCGCAGTTCTGGATGAATCTTCAAGCCGACTACGACCTGCGGCGCGCAGCCGCCCGCGCGCCCCTGAGCAGGATCAAGCCACGCTCAGCCGCGTAGATGTTTCTTCCCACTCATTCGCAAAAACGGCGAATCAGTGGCGCACCCCGCCCCATTCCTAATTTGGTAGCACTTCATTCTTCAAGACGACAAACTGTTGAGATACTCTTGTATGGCTGCTACCAACGGACCCTTTTTCACGACGCTGCGACCAGTGAAAATGCGCTAAGGCTTGCGGGCAGCAAGGGCAAAGGTACTTGACCAAGGCCGTAGTGGAGTACGTGAAAGTATCGCGTCAACAACCTTACACAAATAGAGGGGCCATGAGGGACCTTTGGCCAACACAAACAAGGCTGGAATCAAGGTAAAGTCAGGCCAATAAAGAGATACTTTACAAAAGCCTACATCCTTAATAATGGTTTGTAATTCTGATGGATCAAGTTCTCGCTCGTCAGGGCTGTGATATTTATCATACGAGTCCCCCATCGTCAAGCGCCCGACTTTTCTAAGTAACGCTTTTTTATTTGGGTCAGACGTATAGATGAGCCCATTCGGTCGCAGGCTCGCAAATAACCGGCGTAACAACGAAGGCATTTCAGATTCAGGAACGTGATGGAGAAACGCAAGAACAACAGCCGTATCAAATTCATCATCCCAATGAGCATCATATACAGACGCACACTCAAACCGTACGTTGTGAATACCAGCAGAGTCTGCAGCTTTCCTTGCGATATTAATAGCCTCAGGTGACAGATCTACTCCAACAACTTCTTTAGCAAAAGGAGCTAACAAGAGTTCGAACTGGCCATCTCCACAACCCAGACTAAGCACTCTGCCAAGTGACACGCCGGCAGACTGAGCAATAGACAAAAGATTGTTTTTCTCCCGTTCTAAGCGAAGCCGCCAACCAGCGGGATTGTATAGTTGCTCTGCATAATAACTGTCAAAAAAGGACTGTTCATTCTTGTCAAGATTACCATCTGGCATACTGTTTTCTAGCAGGCTGCTGAAAAATCTCTGATTTGCATGAACTCTGTCCTGCTTCGGTCACCGAGTGAGAGGGGAGAGAGTTCGTTTTAGTTTGTTTCTACTATCTGCTGAAGCTTTGTGCATTCAGCAGACACACTTCGGCCCTGGCTTACGCCATCTGTATGGACAGGTTGCGCAGGCGGACCAGGTTGTAGGCTGCGCAAGCGAAGGTGAACACCCAATCCACCTTGAACAACCCGCGATGTCGTACCTTCCGCAGCAGAGCAATGGTCTTGAGCCAACCGAAACATTCCTCGATCCGTTTCCGCTTCTTTTGGCTGATGCGGTAGCCTGCATGACGTGTCGTCCGCTGGTCGAGGGCACTGCCGCCGCGCCGACCGTCATTCTGCGCCACATGCGGGTATGACCTGCATGTGGCGGCACTCGGAGATGAAGTCGGCTGTGTCAAAGCCTTTGTCACCGCCCACGGTCACCCGCTTGGTGCCGGCAATCTGTTCCAGCATCACCAGCGCCGTGTCGCGCTCGGCCGTCCCGTTGGCTTCCCCCGCCATAGCATTCACGATCAGTCCGTTGCGATTCTCCACCAGCAGATTGCCGCTGTAGCTCAACTTCGCCTCCTTGCCCTCGCCCTTGCGCGCTAACTTGGCCTCGGGATCGGTCTTCGACGCGTGCGTCCGGTTGGACCGCTTCTCGCCATGAAAGTTCACCATGGGATTGCCGGCATCATCAGCAGACAGCGGGTTCTTGCCATCCTTGCACTGAACCGGAATTTCCGTTTTAGCTCCCAACAGCCCCACACTATATACCCCGCGAGGGAGTCGAGAGCACTATTTTTCTTTGGCTGGGGCCAGGGCTCGGCACCAGGGTCCCGTCTGCCCCAACGCGAGTCCCCAAACTGCTGACCACGGCCTTCCCATCCGGTTTTGTCAGACACCCCTCCCCCTTTTGGCTCTGGATCGGTTTCCTAGCTCCTGCAGTCTCGGCTATCCCGCCGGAAGCGGCAGCCCGGCGAGCCGCCTGAGCATACTGCCAAACACCCGTTTCGTCAGGTGGCTCTCCGCCAACAGCAGCCAATAATAGCGGGCATGTTTCACCAGCCTTCCTCCCGTCTTCACCAGCCGTTGCTGCAAACTCGTGAGCGACCAGTTCTCGAT
>Ga0075520_1001276_pt1 | contig 12000 bp, 10 predicted proteins | sample NGEPerB_FD_75100 | JGI IMG/M metagenome (GOLD analysis project Ga0075520, IMG submission 75100) | Arctic peat soil microbial communities from the Barrow Environmental Observatory site, Barrow, Alaska, USA - NGEE PermafrostAB12-B | ecosystem: Environmental > Terrestrial > Soil > Wetlands > Peat ... | reverse complement strand
GCACCTATTAGTTTGCAAGGATCGTTAACGAGATAACCCTGCGTCCTCGACCCGCTTCTCCTGGAATGACGATCAACGTCGAAACCGATCACCCCCATGGGGTGGCACACGTCGCACTGTTCATTTGTCAACTCTGACCTGGCGGCCAGTTTTGTTACAGCATATCTGTCCAACCCAACCGCGAACGAAACCATTCCGAATCGGCCCTGCTTCCAACACGAAACCACCCACAGGTTTCCCTGTCGATCACGTCCCTCGTGTCCTCGTTGCCAACGGAGGCGCCGAACGGCGGTGCCTGGCGTCGTTCAGCACGCGACCCTCGCGAGGACAGCTACGCGCCGATTTGGATGCCGGTGCGCTTGGCGGTCTTGAGGTGCTCTGCGACCTGATCAGCCAGCCCGTCGGTTTCAACCTCAGGCCGGTGCCGGCAGGAGCTCAGCAGCAGCTCAATCGAGATTCTGGTCAGTCCTTCCTCGGCGAGGCTCTCCTGGGTCTGACCCCCGGCGAGACTGCATCGGCGCTCATGCCGACCTGACGTCCAGCTGTGCCACCATCTGTGGCAGTCTCTGACCGATTGTCCGATCCCCGCGAGCACTAAGGATCTCCTCCATGACCACAAGCAGCGAATGGCACCTCACCCGTCGTCCCAGCGGAGTCCCAGCGGACGAGGACTTCTCCCTCGTCGACGTTGAGCTTTCTGCACCAGCTGCCGATGAGATCCTGGTCCGCAACAGCTTCTTGTCAGTCGACCCGTACATGCGTGGCCGGATGAACGACGCGAAGTCCTATGTCCCCCCGTTCCAGCTCAACCAGCCAATGGACGGCGCTGCCGTCGGTGTCGTCGAACAGGTCGGTGCGGGTGCTGTGGACAGCGACGGCACTCCCATTGCTGTCGGCGACACAGTTACGCACGCGATGGGCTGGCGCACGAGTTCTCTTGTTCCGACCAAGTCCGCCCGGGTCCTGGACACACGGATTGCGCCGGCCCAGGCTTACCTCGGCGTTCTCGGGATGCCGGGTCTGACGGCCTATGCAGGATTGCTGCGAGTCGGTGAGTTCGCCGAAGGTGAGCGCGTCTTCGTCTCTGCCGCGGCTGGCGCAGTTGGCTCGATGGTCGGCCAGCTCGCCCGCCTCAAGGGCGCGTCCTTGGTCGTGGGCAGCGCCGGCGGCCCGGACAAGACCTCCTGGCTGCTCGACAAGGCAGGGTTCAACGCGGCCATCGACTACAAGGCGACCCCGATCCACAAGGGCTTGGCGCAGGCTGCACCCGAGGGCATCGATGTCTACTTCGACAACGTCGGTGGGGACCATCTCGAGGCCGCCCTCAGTGCGCTACGCCCACGTGGTCGGGTCGCCATCTGCGGGATGATCTCGGTCTACAACGCCACACAGCCCTCACCGGGCCCCAGAAACATGCCCATGATCATCGGCAAACGTCTGACCCTGCGGGGTTTCATCGTCTTCGACCACGCAGACCTTCGCCCACGTTTCGAGGCCGAGGTCGGACAGTGGTTGGCCGAGGGCAAGATCGTCTGGCGCGAGACCGTCGTAGATGGAATCGACAATGCTGTCAACGGTTTCCGAGATCTGATGGCCGGCGCGAACACCGGCAAGATGCTCATCCGGCTCTGACCTTGGCGGGGTGAGCGGGACCCGTTGCGCGCCCGACACATGTCTTCCTGGGCGTAAAGGCCCCAATACCTGCCTGCCCGTGGGTCCGCATAACAAGACTGACGTCGCATCTTGGGGTGACCTCCTTAGGCTGAACCTGACCTTTCGTCAGACCTACAAGCCCACCGGAGGCGCCCGTGTTCCACAAAGTGCTCGTCGCCAACCGCGGTGAGATCGCCGTGCGCGCCTTCCGTGCTGCAACCGAGCTCGGTGCCCAGACCGTCGCCGTGTTTCCGCACGAGGACCGCAAGAGCGAACATGTGCTCAAGGCTGACGAAGCCTACGAGATCGGAACAGCCGGACGTCCTGTGCGCAACTACCTCAACGTGGCGGAGATCATGCGGGTGGCGCTCGAGGCAGGAGCGGATGCCATCTACCCAGGCTACGGTTTCCTATCCGAAAACCCCCTCCTGGCTGAGGCATGTGAAGCCGCGGGTATCACCTTCGTCGGCCCACCAGGAGAGGTTCTGCACCTGACCGGCAACAAGTCGCGCGCCATCGCGGCAGCCAGGGTCGCCGGGCTGCCGACGCTGCGCGGCAGCGAGCCCAGCGATGATGTCACCACCGTGCTCGCGTCGGCCCAGGAGATCGGCTTCCCGATGTTCGTCAAGGCCGTGGCCGGAGGCGGCGGGCGCGGCATGCGCCGGGTCGAACGCCGCGAGGACCTCGAGGATGCCCTCGGCGCTGCGATGCGTGAGGCTGAGTCAGCCTTTGGCGACGCGACCGTCTTCCTGGAGCAGGCCGTGGTTGACCCACGCCACATCGAGGTGCAGATCCTGGCAGACACGGCGGGCAACGTCATCCATCTGTACGAGCGAGACTGTTCCGTCCAGCGACGGCATCAGAAGGTCGTCGAGACAGCCCCGGCACCCAACCTTGACCCGTCCCTGCGTGATCAGATGTGCGCAGACGCCGTGAGGTTTGCCCGGGCGATTGGTTACGTCAATGCTGGCACAGTCGAGTTCCTGCTCTCTGCCGACGGGCGCTACGTCTTCATCGAGATGAACCCTCGCATCCAGGTCGAGCACACTATCACCGAGGAGGTCACCGACGTCGACATCGTGACCAACCAGCTCCGGATCGCCTCGGGCGCTACGCTGCCCGAGTTGGGGCTGACCCAGGAAGGTGTCCGGCTGCGTGGTGCTGCCATTCAGTGCCGGATCACCACCGAGGACCCGGCCAACGGCTTCCGTCCGGACACTGGACGGATCACTGTCTACCGCTCGGCTGGCGGCGCCGGGGTGCGCCTTGACGGCGGTACGGTCTTCGTCGGCGCTGAGATCGGCGCACATTTCGACTCGATGCTCGTCAAGGTGACTTGTCGCGGCAGTGACTTCGAAACGGCCGTTCGGCGGTCTCGTCGAGTGCTCGCCGAGTTCCGCATTCGCGGCGTCGCGACCAACATCCCGTTTCTGCAGGCCCTGCTGGATGAACCGGACTTCGTCGCGGGTCACCTGTCGACCTCGTTCATCGAACAGCACCCCGGGCTGCTCACCTCACGTAAACCGGCCGATCGTGGCACCAAGCTCTTGACCTATCTGGCCGAGGTCACGGTGAACAAGCCCTACGGGCCACGGCTGGCGACGATCTCTCCTCGGCGCCGGCTGCCAGACGTCGACCTGGAGGCACCTCCAGCACCTGGTGCGCGGGACCTGTTGCGACGCGTCGGCCCCGAGCAGTGGGCCCGCGACCTGCGCGCCCAGCAAGCCGTCGGGGTCACGGACACGACGTTCCGCGACGCCCACCAGTCGCTTCTTGCTACGCGGGTCCGCACCCGTGACCTCATGCACGTAGCGGGCCACGTGGCCCGCTTGACCCCGCAACTGCTGAGCGTCGAGGCGTGGGGTGGTGCCACCTATGACGTCGCGCTGCGCTTCCTGTCGGAGGACCCCTGGGAGCGGCTGGCGCTGCTGCGCAGCGCAATGCCCAACCTGCCGCTGCAGATGCTGCTGCGAGGCCGCAACACGGTCGGGTATACGCCATATCCGAGCGCCGTGACCGAAGCGTTCGTCACCGAGGCGGCGCGCACAGGGGTAGACATCTTCCGCATCTTCGACGCCCTGAACGACGTCAACCAGATGCGCCCTGCCATCCAGGCCGTGCGCGCAGCAGGTACCGCCGTGGCCGAGGTGGCGCTTTGCTACACCGGTAACCTTCAGGATCCGGGCGAGAAGCTGTACACCCTGGACTACTACCTCAAGCTCGCCGAGCGCATCGTCGACGCGGGCGCACACGTCCTTGCGATCAAGGACATGGCCGGACTGCTGCGGGCCCCGGCTGCCGCAACCCTTGTGCTCGCGCTCCGGAGTCGTTTCGACCTTCCGGTGCACCTCCACACCCATGACACCGCAGGTGGCCAGCTCGCCACGCTGCTTTCGGCCATCAACGCCGGCGTCGATGCGGTCGACGTAGCCAGCGCGCCGATGTCCGGCACGACCAGTCAGCCGTCGATGTCGGCTCTCATCGCCGCGACCGACGGCACCGAGCGCCAGAGCGGCCTTGACCTTCAGGCGGTGTGCGACCTCGAACCCTACTGGGAGGGCGTCCGCCAGCTGTACGCACCGTTCGAGTCCGGTCTTGCCTCCCCCACCGGCCGGGTCTACACCCACGAGATCCCCGGCGGTCAGCTTTCCAACCTTCGCCAGCAGGCGATCGCGCTGGGCTTGGGCGACAAGTTCGAGAAGATCGAGAATATGTACGCCGCGGCCAACAAGATTCTCGGAAACGTCGTGAAGGTGACGCCAACATCCAAAGCCGTCGGTGACCTTGCGCTGGCTCTCGTGGGCGCCAAAGCAGATCCAGCCGAGTTCGAGGCAGACCCCAGCAAATATGACATCCCGGACTCGGTCATCGCGTTCCTCAACGGGGAGCTCGGCGACCCGCCCGGCGGCTGGCCGGAACCTTTCCGAACCAGAGCGCTCCAGGGCCGCAAGACCCGCCAACAGATCAGCGACCTCACTGCGCAGGACACCGCAGCCTTGGCCGCGGACCCCCGAAACACGTTGAACCGCTTGTTGTTCCCCGGACCGAGCAAGGAGTACGCCAGCTCCCGCGAGTCCTACTCAGACCTGTCGGTGCTCAGCACCGGCGACTTCCTGCATGGGCTGGAGATAGGCACCGAATACGAGGTCGTCCTTGAGCCTGGCAAGCGTCTTCTGCTGGGAGTCCAGTCCGTCAGCGAACCTGACGAACGCGGCTTGCGCACGGTCATGTGCACCGTCAACGGACAGCTGCGCCCCGTGCAGGTCCGCGACCTGTCTGTTGCGGTCGACGTTCGGCAAGCCGAAAGAGCCGACGTCTCAGCGCCCGGCCAGGTTGCTGCACCCTTTGCCGGTGTCGTCTCGCTCGGGGTCGAGGTCGGTCAACAGATCGACCCCGGAGCGACGATCGCCACCATCGAGGCCATGAAGATGGAGGCTACGATCACCAGCCCAGTGGGCGGCACCGTCGAACGCCTGGCCATCGGCGCGCAGCAACAGGTCGAGGGGGGCGACCTGTTGATCGTCGTCTCCTGACGCAGGCGCATGCGGGTGCCCCCGAGACTGCTCGTCGGGAGGTGGGTGCATCCGACGCCGCAACAGTGCGGCCGCGTCACCTCTGGCGTCGGGCCGAGATCGCCCGTTGAGCCTCTCGCTCATCCTGCTGTGCGCGCAGCGTCTGCCGCTTGTCATAGGTGCGCTTGCCCTTAGCCAGGGCAATCTCAACCTTTGCGTAGCCGTCCTTGAAGTACATAGACAACGGCACGATAGTGTGACCGCTCTCCTTGGTCTTCTGGATGAGCTTCGCGATCTCCGCCTTGTTCAGGAGCAGTTTGCGCCGACGCCTAGGCGTGTGGTTGTTCCACGTGGCCTCGGTGTACTCGGGGATGTGAACGCCCTCGAGCCACACCTCCCCTTCGCGCACCGTCGCGAATCCGTCAACGAGGGAGGCCCGGCCCGCGCGGAGCGACTTGACCTCTGTGCCGCTAAGAACCATGCCGGCCTCAAAGGTGTCCTCGATGAGGTAGTCGTGATAGGCCTTGCGATTGCGCGCCACGACCTTCAGACCTTTCTCCTTGGCCACCGTCGTCATCCCTTCGTCAGTCATGTTCTGTGCTGTGCGCGCGACCCAGCCCTGGTCGCCGGTCCGGCGACGCTCGGGTGATTGGGTGCAACTGCTGGCCCAACGCTACCTGCTGGTCATAACCAGAGGCGCGGGTTGACCGGGGTTCCATCCTCACGGGTCTCGAAGTGCAGGTGACAGCCGGTCGAGAACCCTGTGTTGCCGGAGTAGGCCACGAGCTGGCCCCTGGAAACATGCCCCGAAGTGAGCACGAAGCTGGTCAGGTGGTTGTAGGTCGTCGTCAGGTCGACACCGTGCTGCAGACCGTGGTCAATGACCAGCCGGTTGCCATAGCCGCCCGACTGCGACTCTGGCGTTGCCATGATGACGTCGCCGTCCGCCGCAGCATAGACCGGCGAACCACAGTTGGCAGCAAAGTCGATGCCGGGGTGATACCCCAGGGGGTCGCCTTCCGGACGGAACTCCTGGGACACCGGTGCGCTCAGCGGATAGCTCAGGAATCCGCTGTGACCGCCCTGCGGCGCGCTCTGAGGCACGGGTTGGAGGGCTGCGCCAGTCGCAGCCCGGCGAGCCGCCATGGCACGTGCCGCCAGTTGTTTCGTGAGTGAGTCCGACACTGCCTGCATCTTCGCAAGGTTTGTCATCTCGGCAGCCTTCTTGGCGGCAACCGTTGCCTCATACTCCCGCTGGCCTGCATACAGCAGATCGAGCCTGCTCTTAGCGGCCGCCGCGGTCTTGGCAGCAGCTGCCGCCTGGGCCACAGCAGCCTCGGCCCGGACCCACAGCACCGCCATCTGTAGACGTATGGCAACCAGGTGAGACTCTTCCGCCTGGCCCTGAGCCCGTTGCGTATCCAGTCCACGTAACGTCGCACTGCGGACCCTCATGACGGTGTCCATCATGACGAGACGGTCGGTGAGGTCCTGAGGACTGGTGGCTTCCAGCGCGATGGAAAGGCCGGAGACCGCGCCCTGCTGATAGTCGTCACGGACCATGTTGACCAGCTGGTCCTGAACAGCCTGGCTGTCGCGGGCAGTCTGCGCGAGAGCATCCGCGGATTTGGCCGCATTTGCCTCCGCGACTGCAAGCTCGGTGCCCAGCTCCCGGTTGTCGCGATCGGCCACCACCTGCGCTGCCTGAGCGCCCTTCAAGGCCCGCTGCGCTCTAGGCAGCTCCGCCCGGGTGCGCTGCAGCTCCAGCACGGCCTTGGCCAGGTCCTGGGAAGTCCCTTCGATCGCGGTGCTCAACTGAGCGATATTGGCGTCGATCTTCTGCTTGTCACCTGTGGTGTCAGCCGAGCTGACGGGCACAAGTCCCAGGCTCAGCGCCGCGCCGAGAGCCACGCCCAGACCTACCATCCGCACATCGATACGACGGCGGATAGGTCGTGGCACGGCCAAGAATCGATTCACTGCTTCAGTCGTACCATGGCTTTTGCGCAAAGTAGGACATTTGCCGGGCAAAACCCGACAGCGTTTCACATCATTGACCGTGTGTCTAGACCTTCAGATAGTGACGCAGCGTGAGCCAGGCGGTGACAACTGCCATTCCTGCAGCGGCCCCGACAAGCCAGGGCGTCACCACCCACAGGTCCGCCGTGGTGATGAAGTTGATCGGCAGCTTCTTGCCCACGTAGCCGATGCCGTATCGCACGATCGCCCACAGGACGCCGACCGCCAAGATCGAGCCGACGACGGTCGCGATCACGGTCTCAAGAATGAAAGGCAGCTCGATGCTGAACGCCGAGGCCCCGATGAGGCGCATGATGCCCGTCTCACGGCGGCGGCTGAATGCCGTCTGGCGGATGGTCGTGGCTACCAGCAGGACCGAGCACAACACCATCAGCGCTGCCAGGGCCAGCGCCCCGAGGGACAGACCGCTCAACACGTTGAACAACGGGTCGAGGATCTGCGCCTGGTCCTGGACCTCACCCACGCCGGGCACCTCGGTGAACGTACTGGTGATCACGTCGTACTTGGTCGGGTCCGAAAGCTGCACCCGGAAGCTCTCAGGCATCTGCGCTGGGGTGATGTCACGGTAGGTCGAGCTGAACTGGTTCTGCGCCTTCAGGCGGTCGTATGCCTCTTGGGGTGACTCGTCGAAGACGTTCTTGACCAACGGTCTCATCGCATCAAGCTGGCTGCGAATCTGCTGATGCTGGGCTTCGGTCGCGGCGCCAGAGGAACAGTTGGGCAGGTCTGAATTAGCAGTGCACAGGAAGATCGAGACCTGGACGCGGCCGTACCAGTAGTCCTTCATGGTGTCGACCTGCCGCTGTGCCAGAACACCGAGACCGAGAAACAGCACAGACACCATCGTCACGAGCGCGACCGAGATCGACATGGACCGGTTCCGGCGGATGGCGACCCAGATCTCGCTAAGGATGAACCGTAGGCGCATAACTGTCCTCCTGCCCTTCTTCGGCTACGGCAGTGTTGCGACAAAGCACGTTGCTACTGACGGGTTGGCTGAAAACGCCGTCCCCCGTATACGCCTTGCATCTGGTCGCGGATCAGCTCGCCGTCGTCCAGTTCAAGAACCCGCTTGCGCAGCTGGTCGACGATCCCGTTGTCATGGGTGGCCATCACGATCGTCGTGCCAGCGCGATTGATCCGGTCCAGCAGTCGCACGATATCCAGGCTGGTGGTCGGGTCCAGGTTGCCCGTCGGCTCGTCCGCCAACAGAATCGTAGGCTTATTAACGAAGGCTCGAGCGATCGCGACCCGTTGCTGCTCACCTCCGGAGAGCTGGTGCGGCAACCGCTCCTCCTTGCCCGAGAGCCCGACCATCTCGAGAGTCTCAGGCACCAAGGCCTTGATGGTCTGACGCGACTTGCCCAGCACCTGGAGGGCAAAGCCAACGTTCTGGAAGACGTCTTTGTTGGGCAGCAGCCGAAAGTCCTGGAAGACCGTGCCGATCTCGCGACGCAGGGCCGGCACCTTACGTCTGGGCAGTCTGGACAGCTCGCGGCCAGCCACGAGCACGTTGCCGCAGGTCGCTGCCTCTTCGCAAAGGATCAGGCGCAGCACAGTGGACTTGCCTGAACCCGACTGACCCACCACGAACACGAACTCGCCTCGTTCGACCTCGAAAGAGATCCTATGAAGCGCCGGCCCCAGACAGTGGCGATGGATCTTGGTGACGTTCTCGAAGCGGATCATGCGTGCCGTACGCCTCTGCAGCTGGGGGTCAGAGCGGCCCCGCCAAGCGGGGATTGCCTGCGATCCAAAAACCTGCACCGCAGGTGCAAAACAGCCTACGACGTGCCCCGGCCCAATGGGGGGACCGTGCGTGTCCCCGGGCGTTGCGAAGTTATGCCTCGTCGCGTTCGGCGCTACGTTTCCAGCGGATCCCGGCCTCGATGAACCCGTCGATGTCACCATCGAACACGCCGCTGGTGTTGCCCACCTCGTATTCGGTGCGCAGGTCCTTGACCATCTGGTAAGGGTTCAGCACGTAGGAGCGCATCTGGTCGCCCCAGCTCGCCTTGACATCTCCGGCCATGGCCTTCTTCTGCGCGTGTTCCTCAGCCTGACGCTGCAGTAGCAGCCGGGACTTCAGAACTCGCAGGGCCGCGGCCCGGTTCTGAATCTGAGACTTCTCGTTCTGCATCGATACCACGATGCCGGTGGGCAGGTGTGTCATCCGGACCGCCGAGTCCGTCGTGTTGACCGACTGGCCACCAGGGCCACTGGAACGGAATACATCGACCTTGATGTCATTGTCCGGTATCTCGATGGTGTCTGTCGGCTCGATCAGCGGAATGACCTCGACGGCAGCGAACGAGGTCTGTCGGCGGCCCTGGTTGTCGAAGGGCGAGATGCGCACGAGCCGATGGGTGCCGGCCTCGACAGAAAGGTTACCGAAGGCGTAGGGGACCTTGACCTCGAAGGTGGCCGACTTCAGGCCAGCTTCCTCGGCATAGGACGTGTCGAGCACCACGACCGGGTACCCATGTCGCTCCGCCCACCGCAGATACATCCGCATGAGCATCTCGGCGAAGTCAGCTGCGTCGACACCGCCAGCACCGGACCGGATCGTGATCACGGCTTCGCGCTTGTCGTACTCACCGTTGAGCAGGGTCCGAACCTCGAGCTCGCCAACGGCCTTAATCAGGTTCGCCAGCTCCTTCTCGGCTTCCGCCATGGTGTCGGCGTCGACCTCCTCGGTGCCCAGCTGGACCAGCACCTCGAGCTCGTCGATGCGGTTGTCCATCCCGGTGATCCGCTCGAGCTCGGAGTTGGCGCGTGACAGGCGGCTAGTCACCTCCTGGGCGGTCTCCGGGTCGTCCCACAGGTCGGGCGCTCCGGACTGCTCCTCAAGCTCGGCGATCTTGGTGCGCAGAGAGTCCAGATCGGTCACCTGCCGCACCGACTCCATGGTCGCGCGCAGGTCCTTGAGCTCTAGTTCAAAGTCAACAGCCATCAACAGTGAGACTACGCGACCACTGGCGCTGTCCAGACCGTGCCGGCGGCCCCACCGGTGATCGTCGCCGAGCCCGAAGGGATGACGGGCCCGACGTCTGCCGCCCAGGCGGCCGGAGCCCGCAGTCAGAACCCACGAGAAGATGAAATGGGTTAGGACTACTGGCGAGGTGCCCGGTCGCTCGCAAGGCAGCTCAGGGCGGTGCTCTTCGGCGATTTCCTCTGGAAGGCAAGGATCTGGTGCTCGCCGGTGGGCAACCCCTTGCCGGGGCTGCTGCCTGCGTGGATTCAGACCTCGTGCCCGGCGACTCGCGCAAGAATCTCCAGGGCAAAGCGCCGCGCCTCATCCAACGTAGCCGATTTGCCGTAACCGTCGTCGTGGCCAATGAACACTCGGGGCGCCGCGTCGTCGGCTTGGCGCGACAGGTGCGTGTTGAGGTGCTGCTGCTGCGAACTCCCGTCCGACATCAGCATCGCCGGCTCAGTCGACAGATGCACCCGGTGCTCGACCCCAAAACAGCATTGGTCCTCGCGCAACCTGTTATTCGGGTGTCCGTCGCCGTGCTCACACCACGGCTGGCAGGTGATCGGCTCGAGGGCTGGCGAGGGCAGGGGACTACTCAAGACAGCCGCCCGTTGAGGTAGCCCTCGGCATTGTTCAGGTTGTGGCGAGAGCCAGGCTTCGCACTCGGGCCCAGCACACGGAGCCTCTGGTGGTCGCCTGCGAGGAGCGTGTTGGTCGACGCGTCCACGAGCGCGTTGCTACGCTGGTTGAACCCTGGTGGGTTACTTCCCCGAGATTCCAGGAGCAACAGGCCCTGTGGCTGGACCGCTGGAAGTAGCCGGCTCTGCCTGACATTCTCCGTTTCGCTCATATCGCTCATGCAGGGAAACCCTGCCACTAATCATGCTTGCGGCCAAACGAGCAGTGCGACTGCACATCGTGAGACCCTTCCTCGCCACACCCGCCAAATAGCTCAGATCCCTCCTGGAGTACGCCAGCCCTGCCGGACGTCGGCCTCGAGCCGGCGATGCCAGAAGCAATGAGAAGGGTCCGTGGCCGCGCTCGGCCCTTGAACCTGAGCCAATGGGTCACAAGCCCCCAGTGAGGCTGCGCCTCTAACCGCCGAGGCGCGGGCTGGCTTGGTGTGTGGGGCGGGAGTCATCCTGTTGGCATGGCTGCATCGTTGACGGTGAACGAGCTTCTGGATGGTCACGTGGCCCTGGATATCGAGTGCCTGGACCGGGTCTATCTCAACGGCTACGTGCCGAGTCTTCAGGTCGGTGGGCAGGTGGTCTCGTTCATGACTGCGCACCTGGGTTATCCGATTCCGTCGCCGGCGATCATGGAGAAGATGGGCACGGCCTTCCGCCGCGCGGTCAGAGGGTTCGCCGATACCAACCGCATCCCCGTCGTGCGGTTCCGCAAAGGTGACCGCAAGATCGACCTCATGGGTCGCTACCTGGCCGCGCAGGCGGCCACCGGTCGCTCGGGCGTGGCGGCGATCGGTGTGGCCCAGGAGTACCAGAACGTGTTCGCGGCGACGCAACGCGAACGCTCGGGCGGGTTCCCGTGGTTCTCGTTCACCAAGGCTGACCGGCGGGTGTTCTACTTCTACTTCTACTTGTGGGACGTCGACTTCGGGCCCGCGTCCATCAAGATCTGCGCGTACTTCCCATACCCGATCAAAGCTTGCTCAACGGCCATGAGTGGGCCAAACGCCAAGCGACCGCGGCCGGGATCGGATGGACCGCGCTGTCCAACGGCTTCGCCACCTGCCAGGACCCGGCGGGGCTCCAGGAGATCTGCGACCGGCTCGGACTAGGGACCATCGAGGTCTTC
>Ga0075520_1001275_pt1 | contig 12007 bp, 10 predicted proteins | sample NGEPerB_FD_75100 | JGI IMG/M metagenome (GOLD analysis project Ga0075520, IMG submission 75100) | Arctic peat soil microbial communities from the Barrow Environmental Observatory site, Barrow, Alaska, USA - NGEE PermafrostAB12-B | ecosystem: Environmental > Terrestrial > Soil > Wetlands > Peat ... | reverse complement strand
GCGCCTCGAGTCGAAGAAGGTGTCCAAGACCCAGGCGGTGACCAGCCAGATCGAGCACGGCGCCCTGTCGGCCGACGACGTCCACATCGGCCCCTCGGACCATGTCCCGTGGCTCCACGACCGGAAGTGGGCCTACATCCGGATGGAGGGCCGCAACTTCGGCGACGTCCCGCTCAACCTCGAACTCAAGCTCGAGGTGTGGGACTCCCCCAACTCGGCCGGCGTGATCATCGATGCGGTCCGGTGCGCAAAGCTGGCCCTCGACCGGGGCATCGGCGGCCCACTGCTCGGGCCCTCCGCCTACTTCATGAAGTCGCCACCGGTGCAGTACCACGACGATGTGGCCCATGACATGGTGGAGTCGTTCGCCGAAGGCGACCCCGGCCCGGTCTGGCCCGACGCCTGAGCGGTCAGGCCTGGTCCTTCCACCACTCGGCCAACCGTCGTCGGGCCTCCTCCTCGCCCAGCGGCCCCTCCTCGAGCCGGAGCTCGAGCAGATGGGCCAGGGCCCGGCCGACGTCGCGCCCCGGAGGCAGACCGAGCTCATCCATCACCTGGGCCCCGTCGAGGTCGGGGCGGATGGCGTCCAACTCCTCCTGCTGGCGCAGCTCGGCGATACGCGCCTCGAGCTCGTCCATGCGCCGGCCGAGCGCTCTCGCCTTGTTGGCGTTGCGGGTGGTGCAGTCACAGCGGGTCAACTCGTTGAGCCGGTCGAGCAACGGGCCGGCGTCGCGCACGTAGCGGCGGACGGCACGGTCGGTCCATCCCAGCCGGTAGGTGTGGAAGCGCAGATGGAGGTTGACCAGCTCGGTCACCACCTCGACGTCCTCGTTGGCGTACCGCAGCGCCTGCATCCGGTTGCGGGTCATGCGGGCCCCCACCACTTCGTGGTGGTGGAAGGTCACCCCTCCGTCCACGAAGGCCCGCGTCCTCGGCTTACCGACGTCGTGGAAGAGCGCGGCCAGACGCAGCAGGCGGTCGGGGCCGGTCTTGTCCACCACCGCCAGCGTGTGGGCCAGCACGTCCTTGTGCCGGTGGATCGGGTCCTGTTCGAGAGCCAGGCCCGGGAGCTCGGGGAGGAACTCGTCGGCCAGGCCGGTCCGCACCACGAACCACAGGGCCACCGAGGGCAACGGGACCATCACGATCTTGTCCAGCTCGTCGCGTATCCGCTCCGCCGAGACGATGGAGAGCCGTGAATGGCCGTCCCGCACGGCCTCCACCAACCCCGGCGCCGGCTCGAGTTCGAGCCTGGCCACGAACCGGGCGGCCCGGAGCATCCGCAACGGGTCGTCGGCAAAGGACACGTCAGGGTCGAGCGGGGTCCGCAGCCGGTGCTCGGCCAGGTCGACCAGGCCGTTGAAGGGGTCGATCAGCTCGAGCTCGGGCAGCCGGAGGGCCATGGCGTTGACGGTGAAGTCACGCCGCGACAAGTCGTCCTCCACGCTGTGACCGAAGGCCACGTCCGGCTTGCGCGAGTCGGGTCGGTACGCCTCGGCCCGATGGGTGGTGATCTCGTAGGTCTGGCCACGCCGCCGGCATCCGATGGTCCCGAACCGCTTCCCCTGGGTCCAGATGGCGTCGGCCCAGCCGGTCACCACCGCCTCGATGTCGTCCGGCCGGGCATCGGTGGTGAAGTCGAGGTCGCTCTCGCCCACGACGAGCGGAGTCCCGGCATCGGCGACGATGGCGTCGCGCACCGAGCCCCCGACCAAGTAGAGGGTGTGACCGGCCGACCGGAAACGATCGGAAAGGTCGGCGGTGGTCTGCACCAGTGGCCGGAGTCGTTCGGGGAACACGCCGCCGAGGGTAGTGCGACTGGCGTAGGCTGCCGACCGGAGTGGATCGGGAACGAGGCAGCCTCTGCCCCAGCGGCAGCGACCCCCGCGGCGTCGTGCCGATCGGGGACGAGCCCGCCCCGGCCATCGGGGTGGGACTGCGCCATGCCCACTCGTGGGCGTTCGCACGCCGTGTCCGCGCCCGGTCCCCCCGGTTGTCCGTGCACGCAGCCCTCGTCGTGTGCTCGGGGGCCCTGCTCGCCGCGGTCCTCGCTCCGCCGCCCGCCCACGCCGGCCCGACGACGCCGTCCGCCGACGTGGCCGACGTGGTGGTGTCCCACGGCGGCCCGCCGCTCGTGCTGGTCTCGCAGACCCCGTGGGTGGCCCCCGGGCAGTCCTTCGATCTGAAGTTGCGGCCCGGCTCCGGCGGGGCGCCCGCGGCGCGGCTCGGTGTGTCAGTGGAGGTCTACTCCTGTCTGTCCAGCGTGTCGGGGTTCGACCAATCGCTGTCGCCGTCGGGGCCGTCGGGCACGCCGATCTCCTCGACCTCGTCCCCCCTGGCGGTGAGCAGCCTCCCCACCGTCGGAGGTGGGGAGTTCGACCTCTCGATGCCGGTCGAGACCGGTCAGGCCGCCTCCACGACGACCGCCGGCTTCACCATCCGGCTGGCCTCGTCCGGTGGCCAGTGCCAGGCCTACCCCTCGGGCGTCTATCCGGTCCGGGTCCAGCTGATCGATACCGCCACCAGCACGGCCGTCGGTTCGATCACCACCCATCTCGTGTACACCGACGCCGCCGCCAACACCCAGCGACTGCGGGTGGCACTGGCGCTCCCCGTGCACGCCACCCAACCACCGGCTCCCTCACCGTCGTCACCCCAACTGGTGGCCCGTCCCGCCGCCGCCCTGGAGCAGCCGTCGGCCGCTGCGCTGGCCGCGGTGGCCGGCCTGGTCGCCTCCGTCTACGCCCACCAAGCCGTTCCGCTCACCCTCGAGGCGAGCGGCCAGACCGTGGGCCTCCTCGACAGCCCGGGGCACCAGTCCACGCTCTCCCAACTGGCCCAGTTGGCGACCGCCCCCACCGTGCACCAGTTCGCCTCGTCGCCGTTCACCCCGGTGAACGCCGCCGGCCTGGTGGCCGCCGGACTCGGGGGCGAGCTGTCCCTGCAGGTGGCCCGGGGCACCCAGATACTGTCCGCCGATGTGCTCCACCCCCAGGGCGGGTCGGCGCCGGCCGGGGGCACACTCGGTGCCTGGATCACCGGCGACGGCCTCGACGCCGGCACCCTCACCACGCTGGCGGCCGCCGGCTACCGCCGGGTGGTCCTGCCGTCCGCCAGCGTGACCGGGTCGCCGACCAACGGGTCGACGGCCCAGCCGTTCGCGGTCGGCTCGAACCGCGTGCCGATGACGGCGCTGGCCTCCTCTGCCGACCTGGCGGCGCGCTTCACCGGCAACCCGGGCAATCCGGTGCTGGCCGCCCACCAGCTGGTGGCGGAGCTGGCCCAGCTGTACTACGAGAAGCCCAACTCCGTCACCCCCCGTGCGGTGGCGGTGGTGGCACCGACCGCATGGTCGGCCGATCCCGCCTTCGCCGACGCGTTGCTCGGATCGCTGGACAGCAACCCGATCGTCGAGCCGGTGACCGTCAACACCCTCTTCGACCTGTTCCCCACCGTTGCCAGCTGCCGTACCGGATGCCGGCTCGTGGCCCCCACCGGTGGGGCGGGACTGCCGGCTGCCGCCATCCGCACCCAGCGCCTCCGCATCGACGAGTTCGCCACGGCGGCGCCCACTGCCCGGGCAGTGAGCCAGCAGCTCGGCGACCTGGTACTGGCCGGGGAGACCGAAGCCCTCCGGGCATCCCAGCAGTCAGACGTGCTGGCCAACACCGGCTCGGCGGTCGATGCCCAGCTGTCGCAGCTGGCAGTGGCCGGTGACCGGAGCATCACCCTGACGTCCCAGCGCGGGACCGTGCCGGTCGCCGTCGTGTCCTCTGCCCCCTATCCGGTCGCCGCCTCGCTGACCCTGACCAGCGACAAGCTGCTCTTCGCCAACGGGACCACCCAGTGGACCCAGCCGATCACCCTGCGGCCCGCCTACACGAGCATCTTCCCGGTCACCGTGCGGGCCCGGGCCCCAGGCGTCTTCAAGGTGGACATCGCCCTACGCTCCCCCGGCGGTGACCTGGTGCTGTCCAGCGGACAGGTCAGCGTGCGATCCACTGCCACCTCGGTGGTCGGCATCGTGCTTTCGGTCGGTGCGGTGGTGGTCCTGGCGGTCTGGTGGATCCGCACCTCCCTCAAGCGGCGGTCCAAACGACGGGAGGACGAGGAGCGCGAGGCCAGGGACGACCTCTCGGTGGCCCGATGACCGAGGTGGAGTTCGACGGGATCCCGACACCCGAAGGGCCTGGCAGCGGCCGTCTGGCCCGCGCCACCGTGGGTATGGCCGTCGGCACCACCATCTCGCGCATCACCGGGGTGGGCCGGGTCGTGGCCCTCACCGCCGCGCTCGGCGGGTTTGGCTTCGCCGACGCCTACAACCTGGCCAACACCACACCCAACATCATCACGGATATCGTGATCGGCGGTGTCCTGTCGGCCACCTTCGTCCCGGTCTTCGTCGACCACCTCACCACCCGCCGGGGCAAGGACGCTTGGGAGGCCATCTCGGCGGTGGTCACCGTCACCATCACCGTGCTGCTGGTGGCCACCGTGGCCTTCTTCGTGCTCACTCCCAGCATCATCCACCTCTACACAGTCACCAACCACCGGCCCGACGTGCACCAGCAGCAGCAGACCGCCATCTTCCTGCTCCGCTGGTTCGTCCCCCAACTGACCTGTTACGGCCTGATCGCACTGTTCACCGCCCTGTTGAACGCACGCGGCAAGTTCGCGGCGCCGATGTTCGTCCCCATCGCCAACAACGTGGTGGTGATCACCGTCCTCCTGTGGTTCCACGCGCTGGTTCCCCACCCCAGCCTCGTCTCGGTCAACGCCCACCACACGGCCCTGGTGCTGCTGGCCTTCGGGACCACACTCGGCGTCGTGGTCCAGGCCGCCCTGCTGCTCCCCTCGCTGGCCCGGGCCGACCTGCACATCCGCTTCCTGTGGGCGCCCCTCCACCCGGCCATGCGGACGATCACCCGCCTGGCCGGGTGGACGTTCGGCCTGGTGCTGGCCAACCAGGTGGCCCTGGTGGTGATCCTGGCCCTGGCCGACGGCGCCAAGGTGCCCGGGGCGGTGTCGGCCTACACCTACGCGTACACCTTCTTCCAACTCCCCTACGGCGTGGTGGCCGTCTCGGTCATGACCGCGGTCACCCCCTCCCTGTCGGCAGCCTGGGCACGCCGCGACACCGCCGTGTTCCGTCGCCGGATGGCCTTCGGCCTGCGCGGCATGCTGGCCATCGTCATCCCCTCGGCGGTCGGGATGCTGATCCTGGCCCACCCCCTGATCGACCTGGTCCTGCTCCACGGGGCGGAGTCGCCGGCCGCGGCCGACTCCACCGCCGCGGCACTGGCCATGTTCTCCTTGGGCCTTCCGGGCTTCTGCACGTTCCTCTACATGGTGCGCGTCTTCCAGTCGATGCAGGACACGCGCACCGCGTTCCGTCTCTACCTGATGGAGAACGTGCTCAACATCGCCTTCGGTGTGCTGCTGGTCGGGCCCCTCGGCGTGCGCGGCCTGGCCCTGTCGGTGTCCATCGGCTACTCCGTCGCTGCACTGATGGCAATGTCGGTCGTCCGCAAGCGGGTGGGGGGGCTCGGCGGCCCCGACCTGACCACACCGGTCAAGCGGGTGGTGGCCGCCTCGGCGGTGATGGCGGTGGTCACCGTCCTCGCCCTCAACGTGTCGAGCGCCCCCTCCGGGTTCGGCCTGCTGGGCCGGGTGATGCTTGGCGTGATCGCCGGCGTGATCGCCTACGTGACCACCGCGACCATCCTGGGTGCCCGCGAGGCGCGGCGGACCAGGGCGGCACGGGTGGCCGCACGGGCGGCTCACGTCGAGCCCGCACGGGCACCCGAGTGGGACGGGGGGGACAGCCCCTCCCACGGACCGTTCCGTGGCAGACTCGACGATCGGTTCCCTGATCCGCCGGGACGCCACTTGCGCCCGGTGAACGACGAACCGGGGGACGAAGAGGAGGACTTCCATGGCCCGGATCCGGGTGGTAACCGATAGCGCGTGTGATCTTTCGGCAGAACTGGCGGCCGAACAGGGTGTAACCATCGTTCCCCTGTCCATCCGGTTTGGCGAGGAGGAGTTCGTGGACGGGTCCACCCTCTCCGCCGACGAGTTCTGGGCACGCTGCGCCGCCAGCCCGGTGCTCCCCGAGACAGCCGCCCCGTCCCCTGGCGCCTTTCAGGTGGCCTTCGAGGCGGCGGCCGACGACGGCTACGACGGGGTGTTCTGTCTCAACCTCTCGGGCGGGGTCTCCGCCACCTACCAGGCCGCCGTCACCGCGGCCAAGGCGGTGGCCGACCGCATCCGGGTCCGGGTCGTCGACTCACGGTCGATGACCATGGGGCTGGGGCTGATGGACCTCGACGTGGCCGAGCTGGCCACAGCCGGTGGCACGCTCGACGAGCTGGCGGCACGGGCCGACCTGCTCATCCGCCGCACCTTGGTGTTCGGGTTGGTGGACACCCTCGAGCACCTCGAGAAGGGAGGCCGCATCGGCGGGGCCCGGGCCCTCCTCGGCTCGCTGCTCTCCATCAAGCCGGTGGTCACCCTGGTCGACGGCGTGGTGGCCGAGGAGTCCAAGCAGCGCACCCGCGCCCGCTCCATGCGCTATCTGGCCGACAAGGTCCGCGACTCCCCACCGCTCAGCCGCCTGGCCGTGTGCAACGGGGCGGCAACCGACATCGACCTGTTCCTCGAGATGATCGAAGAAGTGCACACCGAGCACCCCCTGGTGCTGACCGACCTCGGCCCGGTGGTGGGCACCCACACCGGTCCGGGCACCATCGGCGTCTGCATGGTGACCGCCGGCTGAGCCCGGCCCGTTCCGCCGCTCCCTCCGCCACTCGGCAGGCCTGAGGGTCGCTCGGACTATCCTCGCGCCATGGATCCGAAGCCCGCCTCACCCGCGTCCCAGCTACCCGGTTCCGGCCTCACCGGCGATCTGCCGGCGCGGGGCACCGAACTGGTCGACACCCTCGTAGAGCTGCTCCGCGACAAGACGGTCCGACCCATGACCCTGGTCACCCGGGCACTGGTCTTCGGGATCATCGTGTTTGCGTCCAGCGTGGTCACCGTCACCCTGCTGTCGATCACCCTGATCCGCCTCCTCACCGTCTACGCCTTCAACGGCCGGGTGTGGTTGTCGGACCTGGTCGTCGGGGCCATCTTCGTCATCGCCGGCTTGGCGGCCTGGAGCAAGCGCTCCGGAACCAACGCGGGCACCGAGGCGACGGCGTGAGCGAGTCGCGTCAGGTGGTGGTCATCGGATCCGGCCCGGCCGGCCTGACCGCGGCCATCTACGCGGCCCGCGCCCAGCTATCCCCCCTGGTGATCGAAGGCGAGCCCTCTTCGACCAGCGACCAACCGGGGGGCCAGCTGATGCTGACAACCGAGGTGGAGAACTTCCCCGGGTTCGTCAACGGCATCATGGGACCCGAGCTGATGCAGGCATTCCGTGAGCAGGCAGCCCGCTTCGGTGCCGAGTACCTCACCGCCAAGGTGTCCCGGGTCGACCTCTCGAGCCGCCCGTTCGGCCTGTGGGTGGGCGACCCCGATGCGGGCGAACCCACCTACGCAGCAGACGCCCTCATCGTGGCCGCCGGGGCCAAGTCGCTGATGCTCGGCCTCCCCAACGAGGAGCGCCTGATCGGCTACGGGGTCTCGACCTGCGCCACCTGTGACGGATTCTTCTTCCGTGAGCGGGACATCGCCGTGGTGGGGGGCGGCGATTCCGCCCTCGAGGAAGCGCTCTTCCTCACCCGGTTCGCCGACTCGGTGACCATCATCCACCGACGCGGCGAACTCCGGGCCTCCAAGGTGATGCAGCAACGCGCCTTCGCCCACCCGAAGATCAATTTCCGTTGGAACACAACGGTAATCGACGTGCTGGGCGACACCACGGTGACCGGGGTCCGGGTGCGCGACACCGTCAGCGAGGAGGAGTCGGAGCTCGCGCTCTCCGGACTGTTCGTGGCCATCGGGCACCAGCCCAACACCTCGTTGTTCAAAGGCCAGCTGGACATGGAGGACAGTGGCTACCTCCGGACAACGGACGGGACCCGGACCAACGTGGACGGCGTGTTCGCCTGCGGCGACGTGCAGGACCACCGCTACCGGCAGGCCATCACCGCGGCCGGTTCGGGGTGCATGGCGGCCATCGACGTCGAGCGCTGGCTCGAGGAGCAGCAGGCCGAGAGCCACTGATCCGGTCATTCCGACGTCGTGCCCGTGCCCCGGCGGCCGGGTCCCCGCCCCCGTCCGGGAATGGGAGGGGCCATCACGTGGTTGACGTAGCGTGTCCACCAAGAGCACAAGGCACGGCCGGAGAGCGGCCAGGAGGATCCACCATCATGAGTGAGAAGATCGCAACACTGAGCGACGCTAGTTTTGACGAACATGTCAAGGCCTCGGACGTTCCCGTGCTGGTGGACTTCTGGGCTGAATGGTGTGGCCCGTGCAAGATGATCGCGCCGGTGCTCGAGGAGATCGCCACGGAGCAGGCGGGCAAGCTCGAGGTGGCCAAGCTCAACATCGACGACAACCTCGACATCACCCGTCGATTCGACGTCATGAGCATCCCCACCCTGATCTTGTTCAAGGACGGGGAGCCGGCGGTGCGGATCGTGGGGGCCAAGGGCAAGGGCCAACTCCTCCAGGAGCTGTCCGCCCACCTCTAGGGGACCGAGCCGCACACTGCGGACCGCGTTCCCACCGGCCAGGGGAACGTCCTCGGGTCAGGGGTCCAGAGTGAGTCCTGACCAGGGCATTCGCCTCGAGGTCGGCAGCCAGGGCGAGGCCGTCATCGACGTCCAGCGGCGCCTCGAGGGGCTGGGCTTCACCAAGGGCATCGATCCCGAAGGCTCGTACCGTGACGGGACCAGGGCGGCCATCGAGGCCTTCCAGTACCGGCGGGGCCTCCGGGTGGACGGCGTCTGTGGTATCCAGACCTGGTCGGCCCTGGTCGAGGCAGGACGCCGGCTCGGTGACCGCTTCCTCTACCGCCGCTCCCCCATGCTGCGCGGCGACGACGTTGCCGAGCTGCAGCAGCGGTTGAGCGCGCTCGGCTTCGACACCGGCCGGGTGGACGGCATCTTCGGCGATCTGACCTCAGCGGCCTCGGCGAGTTCCAGCGCAATGTCAGCCTCCCGGTCGACGGAATCGCCGGCGCGTCGACCGTGGCGGAGCTGCTCCGGTTCGGCACCCTCCACGACGACTCCGAGCTGGTCGCCTCGGTGCGCGACCGCGAGCAGCTGCGTCAGGCGCCACGCACCCTGGCCGGCAGGCGGGTGGCTATCGGGGAGGAGGGCGGCCTCGACTCCACCGTGGGTGCCGTGCGACGCCTTCTGGTGAACCACGGGGCAGTGGTCACGACCCACCACCACCCCGACGGGTCGATCCAGGCCTCGGAGGCCAACGCCGCGGGTGCCGAAGTTTACCTCGGCCTCCGCCTCGCCACCGGGGAGCCGGGGTGCTCCACCTCCTACTACGAGGGGTACCACTACCTCTCCCCCGGCGGGCGGCGTCTCGCAGAGCTGCTGCAGGCGCAGCTCTCGAGCTCCCTGGGGCTCCCTGACTGCGGAAGCCGTGGCATGTCACTGCCCCTCCTGCGCGAAACCCGCATGCCGGCCGTGATCTGCGAGATCAGCCCGGCCACCGTGGTGGTCGAGCAGGCTGCGGCCATTGCCCGGGCCGTCGTCGACTCCCTCACCGAGTGGGCCGGGACCGCCTGGGACTGAGCGCCGCCATGACCCTCCACCTCACCTAGGGTCTCCGCGGGTAATCCACAACCTCATGCACAGGTTGTGGACGAAGCTCTACCGGGGGGTTAGGCGGGAACTCTCACTCAGAGTAGTCAGTCTTCCTGAAATAGCAGTGTTATGTCAAGTAGCCATCACGCTACGTGACGCTGCTGTCAGACGGCTGTTGATTCCGCCCGGCCCATCATCAGCTTGTAGATCCGCTCGAGGTCCTCGAGGGTAGCGAACTCGATCACGACCTTGCCGCGCTTAGAGGTGAGGTCCACCTTTACCCGTGTGTTGAGGTGGCTCGAGAGCAGCTCTTCGAGTTCGAGTATCCCCGGTGGTGGCAGTAGACGAGTGGCTGCAGGCGCCAACGAAGCAGTCGGAGCGATCGGCACGGGCTGAGCCCCGGTGGCCGGGCGGCCCTCCGGAGCGGGCCCCTCACCGCCGCCTTGGCCCTCGGAATGTCGACGCACCAACTCCTCGATGGCCCGCACGGTGAGGCCGTCGGCCACGACCGTCTTGGCCAGAAGCTCCTGGTAGGCGCGGTCGGGAGTGCCGAGAAGGGCCCGGGCGTGGCCCGGTGTGATCTGACCTTCGGCCAACAGCCTCTGCACACTGGCCGGAAGTTGGAGCAGTCGGAGGATGTTGGTGACCGCCGTGCGGCTCTTACCCACGCGAGTCGCCACCTGCTCGTGGGTGTGGCCGAACTCCTCGATCAACTGCTGATAGGCCGCGGCCTCCTCCAGGACGTTGAGGTCCTGGCGGTGGAGGTTCTCCACCAGGGCCTGCTCGAGACTCTTGGTGTCACTGGACGTCTGCACGAGCACCGGAATGGTGTGGAGGCCGGCCCGCCGCGCCGCGCGCCAACGCCGCTCCCCTGCGATCAGTTCGAACTCGTCCGCCGCCTCCCCTCCCACCTGTCGCACCAGGACCGGCTGCAGGATCCCCAGCTCCTTGATGGACGCAGCCAGCGAGGACATCGTCTCCTCGTCGAAATTGACCCGGGGTTGCCGCGGGTTGGGCTTGATGCTCCCGATCGGGACCTCACGCAACGCCGATGACCGATCGCCGGTGACTTCGGTGGGGATGAGGGCGCTCAGCCCCTTCCCCAGACCGCTACGACGTGCCACCGCTGACCTCCTTGGCTAGTTCCCGATAGGCGATGGCCCCGCGCGATGCGGGGTCGAACGCAGTGATGGGCTGTCCGAAGGACGGCGCCTCGGACAGCCGGACGGTCCGCGGAATGACGATCCGGCAGACCTTCGCCCCGAAATGCTGGCGGACCTCATTGGCCACTTGATCGGACAATTTCGTCCGAGCGTCGTACATGGTGAGCACGATGGTCGAGATGTCCAACTCGGGGTTGAGGTTCGAGCCCACCAAGTGGACGTTGCGCATCAGCTGACTCAGGCCTTCCAGGGCGTAGTACTCACACTGGATCGGTACGAGCACCTCGTCGGCAGCGGCAAGAGCGTTGACAGTGATGAGGCCGAGCGACGGGGGACAGTCGATGAGCACGTAGTCAAACTCGTCGATCACCGACTCGATGGCCCGCTTCAGCTTGAGCTCGCGGCTGAAAGCGGGCACCAACTCGATCTCCGCACCGGCCAGCGCGATGGTCGCCGGTGCCACGAAGAGGTTCTTCATGCTGGTCGGCTCCACGCAGTCCTCGAGTGAGGCGTCCCTCATCAGGACGTCGTACATCGAGAGTTCGAAGGTGCGGGCATCGATACCCAGACCCGTCGTGGCATTGCCCTGAGGGTCGAGGTCGATCACGAGGACCCGGAACCCGAGTTCGGCCAGGGCTGCCCCGAGGTTGACCGACGTGGTGGTCTTCCCCACCCCACCCTTCTGGTTTGCCACGGCAAGCACACGGGGCAGCGGATTGCCAGAGGCGGCCTGAGGTGCGCGCACGGCATCCGATGTCACACTGTGCGCGGCGGCCACGGTGACCGGTTCCGCGACACCCTCGACCGCCTCTTCGACCACCGGAGCGGGGGTAGTCCGGGCCGCGGTGTCCGCGACCGCCGCGGTCACCACCGGGGGCAGCGCCGGGCTCACGGCCTCCGGGGCCGCGGTCCCGGCCGGAGGGGTCTCTTCGGCCTCGACGGACTCGACGACAACCGGAACGTACGGTTCTGGCAGGTCATGGCCCTGACCTTCGGCCTGCGGCACAACGGCAACCCCTGCCGGAGGGGTGTCGTCCGAGACCGATGGCGGCGGGGGAAGTTGGTCGTCCGAGACCGATGGCGGCGGGGGAAGTTGGTCGTCCGAGACCGATGGCGGCGGGGGAGTTGCCG